>Ga0302314_10003481_pt1 | contig 29033 bp, 27 predicted proteins | sample III_Palsa_N2_3_FD_200533 | JGI IMG/M metagenome (GOLD analysis project Ga0302314, IMG submission 200533) | Peat permafrost microbial communities from Stordalen Mire near Abisko, Sweden - III_Palsa_N2_3 | ecosystem: Environmental > Terrestrial > Soil > Palsa > Peat permafrost | place: Sweden...
AAGCGGGGGAGGTGGCGCGGCGCTCTTCCTTGCGCCGTGACGGAGGGGGCGTCGGCCGCCCCAAAAGATCTAAGACCGATAGTCCCCGTTGATCGCCACGTACTGCTTGGTCAGGTCACACGTCCACATCACCGCCGCCCCGGTTCCGACGCCGACCTCGACGCCCACCTCGAGTTCGGCGTTCTTCATGTACGCGCTCATCGCCGCCTCGTCGTAATCGGCCGCCACCCGGCCCAGCTTCGCGGCGATCAGCGGGCCGAACCGCACCGACATGCGATCGCGGTCGACCGGCTCGTCGGCGCGGCCGACGGCCATCACGATGCGGCCCCAGTTGGCGTCCTCGCCGGCGAAGGCGGTCTTGACCAGGGGGCTCTCGGCGATGGTGCGGGCGATCCGGCGCGCCGAGGCGTCCGATTTCGCCCCCTCCACCGTGATCTTGACGAACTTCGACGCGCCCTCGCCGTCGCGCACCAGCTGCTGGGCGAGATCGAGCAGCACCGCGTGCAGCTTGGCCTTGAAGTCCGCCAGGCGCGGATCGCGCAACTTCGTGATCGGCGCCGCGCCGCTCCGGCCGGTGGCGAAGACCAGCAGGGTGTCGTTGGTCGAGCGATCGCCGTCCACCGTCACCGCGTTGAACGTCTCGCGGGTCTGAACCCGCAGCAGGCTCTGCAGCACAGTCGGGGCGATAGCCGCGTCGGTGACGACGAAGGCCAGCATGGTCGCCATATCGGGCGCGATCATCCCCGAGCCCTTGGCGATCCCCGCGATCCTGACCGGGACGTCGCCGATCGCCGCCTGCGCCCACGCGCCCTTGGCGAAGGTGTCGGTCGTCATGATCGCCGCCGCCGCGCTCGGCCATCCGCCGGGCGCCAGCCGGGCCTCGATGTCGTCCAGGCGATCGGTCACCCGGGCGTCGTCCAGCAGCACGCCGATCACGCCGGTGCTGGCCAGCATGACGTCCCGCCGCCGGCATTCGAAGCGTTTGGCGACCGCCGCCGCCACCCGTCCCGCCGCGGCGGCGCCCGGCTTGCCGGTGAATGAGTTGGCGCATCCCGCATTGACCACCAGGGCGCGCACGTCCGCGCCGCCGGACGCGGCGATTTGCGAGCGGCACCAGTCGACCGGCGCCGATCCGACGCCATGACGGGTGAAGACGCCGGCGCAGGCCGTTCCTGGCGCGAACCTCATCAGCAGAATGTCGTCGCGCTGGTGGGCGTAGAAGCCGGCGCGCCCGGCGGCCATCTCGACGCCGTTGATGGCCGGCATGTCCGGGAAGTCCACCGCCAGCGGCGAGCGGGAAAGGCCGGGCTTCAGGGTCACGTCTTGGGGTCCTTCGATGGGGCGCTCGCCGGCGCCGAGGCAGGTTCCTGCGGCGCGTCGCCGACCGGAGGGCCGACCATGGTCTTCACCTTGGCCTTCTGGCGCAGCGTCAGGATCAGGTCCTTGACCTGATCGTAGGTGAGGTAGCGGATGATCTGCGGGCGCGCCACATCCAGCGCGATCGGAGCCTCGCGATGACGGTCGTCGACGCGCACGATGACCCAGCCCTCGTCGGCGCGGAACGGGCCGACGATCTGCCCGGCCTTGGCGCCGGCCAGGGCCAGGGCATAGGGCGCGGGCAGCATGTCCATCGTCCCGGGGGGCATCTGGCCGCCCTTGAAACGCGTCGCGTCGTCGCGCGACCGTTCGGCGGCCAGCGCGTCGAACGATCCGCCCGACGCGAGCAGCGCCTTCACCTGCAGGGCGTCGGCCTCGCTCGCCAGCACGATCTGCCGCAGCTGGATCGCCTCGGTCGGGGTCTGGTTGCTGACCATCTCCTGGTAGAGCCCGTTGACCGCCTTCTCGTCGACGCTCTTGCCGACCGAGGATTCCAGCAGCAGATCGCCGAGCACGCGCTCGCGGGCGGCGGCCAGCCGGCCCTGCGCGGCCGGCTCCCTGTCCAGCCGGCGGCGGACGGCCTCGTCGGCCAGCAGCTTCTGGTCGATCACCTCGTCGAGAACCTGCCGGAACAAAGGCGAGGTGAGGTCGAGTGGATCACCCTGGCCGATCAACCCCTCGGCGACCGCTTCGCGTTTGACGTCCGACGTCCAGATGGTGGCGTCGTCGATGCGGGCGACGGCCTTGTCGCCCGGTTGCGGGGGACGTTCCGATGCCGGCTTCTGGGCGCAGGCGACGAGCGCGACCGCACCGGCCGCCGCGAATGCGATCCGCCACGTCTTGCCCTTCACCACGCTCGCCTTCATGCGCTCCATCGCCCCCGGCCAATTCGTCAGCGCGCGCCTTGGTCGTGAAAACATGATACGTCAAGCGCGCGGGGCGGCGAAGGACTGTCGGCCGACAAGGCGTTGGGCTTGCCTCTTGCGTCCGCGTTGACACATTGCCCTCGCCTCCCTAAGTCTCCCGCGCGTCGAACGCGCGGAATTTCAAGCCGGCGAGGGTCCTTAGCCATAGGGTCGAGCGCGGTCGCCAAAGCCGCCGCCGCGCATCAGGCCCCAATCGGACGCATCCGCCCCCATGCTCGCACTGAAACAGATTTTCGGCTCTCCCAACGACCGCAAGGTCAAGGCGATGATGGCCCGCGTGTCCAAGATCAATGCGCTGGAGCCTGCGATGGCCGCGCTGTCGGATGACGAGCTGCGCGCCAAGACCGATGCGTTCAAGGCGCGCGTCGCCGCTGGCGAGAGCCTCGATGATCTGATGAACGAGGCGTTCGCCGTGGTGCGGGAGGCGTCGAAGCGCACCCTCGGTCAGCGCCACTACGACGTGCAGATGGTCGGCGGCATGGTGCTGCACAAGGGCGGCATCGCCGAGATGCGCACCGGTGAAGGCAAGACCCTGGTCGCCACCTTGCCGGTCTATTTGAACGCCCTGGCCGGCAAGGGCGTGCACCTGGTCACCGTCAACGACTATCTCGCCACGCGCGACGCCGAGTGGATGGGCCGGATCTACCGTTTCCTTGGGCTGAGCGTCGGGGTGATCGTCAACGGCTTGTCGCAGGGCGAGCGCCAGCGCGCCTACCACTCCGACATCACCTATGGGACCAACAACGAGTTCGGTTTCGACTATCTGCGCGACAATCTCGTCTATGACGCTGGCGAGATGGTGCAGCGGCCTCACCATTTCGCGATCGTCGACGAAGTCGACTCCATCCTGATCGACGAAGCCCGCACGCCGCTGATCATTTCCGGCCCAACAGAAGACCGCTCCGACTTCTACCGGACGATCGACGTGGTCGTGAAGGAGCTGATCAAGGATCCGGACACCTTCGAACACGACGAGAAACAGAAACAGGCGCTGCTCACCGAGTTCGGCTCGGAGACGGTCGAGGAAACCCTGCAGGCGGCCGGACATCTCGCCGACGGATCGGCCGGCCTGTACGACCCCGCCAACATCTCCGTGGTTCACCACGTCAATCAGGCGTTGCGCGCCAACGTCCTCTATCAGCGTGACCGCGACTACATCGTCCGTGATGGCGAAGTGATGCTGATCGACGAATTCACCGGTCGCATGATGCATGGGCGGCGGCTGTCGGAGGGCCTGCACCAGGCGATCGAGGCCAAGGAAGGCGCCGCCATCCAGCCCGAGAACCAGACCCTGGCGTCGGTCACCATCCAGAACTACTTCCGTCTGTACAGCAAGCTCTCGGGGATGACCGGCACCGCGGCCACCGAGGCCCAGGAATTCCTCGACATCTACAAGATGGATGTCACCGAGATCCCGACCAACCGTCCCGTGATGCGCCGTGACGAGGACGACGAGGTCTATCGCACCGCCGCGGAAAAGAACCGCGCCATCATCGTCCAGATCGAGGACTGCCACCGCCGGGGCCAGCCGATCCTTGTCGGCACCGTGTCGATCGAGAAGTCGGAGCAGCTCTCCGACATGCTCAAGGCCCACCGCTGGGAAAAGGACGGCAAGAGCATCGTCGGCCTGCCGCACAGCGTGCTCAACGCGCGCTACCACGAGCAGGAAGCCTTCATCGTCGCCGACGCCGGCGTGCCCGGCACGGTGACCATCGCCACCAACATGGCCGGCCGCGGCACCGACATCCAGCTCGGCGGCAACGTCGACATGCGCGTCGCCAGGTGGCGCGCCGAGAATGGCGGTCTCGGCGGCGAGCCCTCCCCCGAGGAGGAACGCGCCGCGAAGGCCGCCATAGAGCGGGAGATCGAAGCCAAGAAGGCGGAGGCGCTCGCCGCCGGCGGGCTATTCGTCCTCGGCACCGAGCGTCACGAAAGCCGCCGCATCGACAATCAGCTGCGCGGGCGTACGGGCCGTCAGGGTGACCCCGGCGGGTCCAAGTTCTTCATGTCCTGCGAGGACGATCTGCTGCGCATCTTCGCCGGCGATCGCCTGGACGCCATCATGCGCACCTTCGGCGTGGAGGAAGGCGAGGCGATCACCCACAAGTGGTTGAACAGCGCCATCGCCACCGCCCAGAAGCGCGTCGAGCAGCGCAACTACGAAATCCGCAAGAACCTCCTGAAGTACGACGACGTCGTCAACGACCAGCGCAAAGCGGTGTTCGAGCAGCGCCGCGACTTCATGGAATCCGACGATCTCTCTCAGATCGTCACCGAGATGCGCCATGACACCATCGAGGATCTCGTCGCCCGCCACCTGCCGCCCAAGGCCTACGCCGACCAATGGGATGTCGAGGGCCTGGATGAGCGGGTGAAGGCGCTGCTCGGCCTCGAGCTGCCGATCAAGGCGTGGGCGGCCGAGGAAGGCATCGCCAACGAGGAGATCCAGGAGCGCCTGGTCGCCGCCGCCGACGCTCGCGCCGTCGAGCGCGAGGCGCTGATCTCGCCCGAGCGGACCCGCCAGCTGGAGAAGAACTTCCTCCTGCAGATGGTCGATATGCAGTGGCGTGAGCACTTGATGCACCTCGACCACCTGCGCAACGTCATCGGCCTGCGCGGCTACGGCCAGCGCGATCCGCTCAACGAATATAAGACCGAAGCCTTCACGCTGTTCGAGACCCTGATCGGCAATCTGCGCCAGGAGGTCACGCGCTGGATGATGACGGTGGAGTTCCAGTTCGCCCCGACTGAACCGGAGCCCGCGCCGATGTTCGAGGTCCACATGGACCCGCTCACCGGCGAGAACGAGCGCGCGCTCGAATACGCCGGCGCGACACTCGGCGGCGGAACGGAGGAACAGCGCGCCGCCTTGCCGCTCACCGCCCTTCCCGCCGGCTTCGAACGCACCGGCCGCAACGCCCCCTGTCCCTGTGGCTCCGGCCGCAAGTTCAAGCACTGCCACGGCGCGCTGGTGTAGAAATCTTCCTCCCTCCGTCGGCGCATGGGGAGGGACAGACGGCGCAGCCGTCAGGGTGGGGAAGTTTCGATGAAACCCCACGCAAACGCTGAGTCCGCCGCACTTCCCCACCCTGGACGCTCCGCGTCCTGTCCCTCCCCATAAAGGGGAGGGAGGCAGGGCTCACCCCCTCACCACCCCCAGCTCGATCAGGCTTTTCGCCGTCGCGACGATCCCTTCCTCGTTGGATCGCGGGTTCCAGCCGAGCATGCGCCGGGCCTTGGCGTTGCTGGCGTTCTTGCGCTTGCCGAGCTCCGGCAGGATCTGACGGATCTGAGGGTCGAACACCGCGATCAGGCGCACTACCCAGTCGGGGATCTCGCGCTTGGGCACGCGGCGGGCCGCCGCGCCGAGATCGGCCGCCAGCATGCGCGCCATCTCCAGCATCGAGACGAAGTCGCCGGCCACGGCCAGGAACCGCTCGCCCTTGGCCGCCGGGTCGGTCATCGCCCGGATGTGCAGGTCGGCGACGTCGCGCACGTCGACCCCGCCGAAATACAGCCGCGGGCACCCAGGAACGCTGCCATCCATCAGCCGGCGGACGATCAGGACCGAGGTCGAGGAGTCGGCCGCCAGCGCCGGCCCGAACACCCCGACCGGATTGACCACGGCCAGCTCCAGGCCATTGCCCTCCCGGGCGATGAAGTCCCACGCGGCCCGTTCCGCCAATGTCTTTGATTTCGTATAGGGTTGCACGTCCGGCTTGTCCGGATCGGTCCAGTCCTCCTCGGTGAACGGCGCGGTGCGTCCCTCGGCCCCGTAGCCGATCGCGGCGAACGAGGAGGTCAGCACGACCCGCTTCACACCGGCGTCGCGCGCGGCGCGCAACACCCGCAGCGCGCCCTCCCGGGCTGGAACGATCAGTTCGTTCTCGTCCTTCGGCATGGACGCGGGAAACGGTGACGCGACATGCAGTACATAGTCGCAACCGGCGACCGCCTGGGCCCAGCCGGCGTCGCTTTCCAGGTCGGCGGCGAAGAACGACAGGAGTTCGCCCACATCGCCGGCGCCGCCCTGCCGGAGCATGGCACGCACGTCGTCGGCACGCTGGAGACTGCGAACGGTTGTCCGCACCTCATGGCCTTTGGCCAACAGCTGCAGCAGACAATGGCTGCCGATAAACCCCGACCCGCCCGTCACCAACACCCGACCCATGTCGCCCTCCCATGATTTTTTTGTGGACTCAAGAAAGGGCTAGTCGTCCTGAAATGCAACCCATCCGTTCTGCCTCCCTGGAAGCGGCGGAGAGGAGTAAAGAACCGCCCATGCATCTGACGCAGTCGTTCGATCGCCGCCGCCTGCTCGCCGGATCCGGCGCCCTGCTCGCTCTTGGCGGCTGCGCCACCACGCGCGGTCCCACAAATTCCGGGACCCCAGGCGCCCCGATGTTGGCGCCCGTTCGCGCCGACCTCGACCGAATCTTCGATATCACCGTCTGCCTGCGACCGTTCCGCGCCGCCGGTCCCCGCCTCGACACCGAGACGATCGGCGACACCCTGGTCGTCCACAACTACGGCCACGGCGGCAGCGGCTGGTCGTTGTCCTGGGGCTCGGGCACGGTCGCGGTGCAGAAAGCCATGGCGTCCAGCCCACATGAGGTTGCCGTCGTCGGCTGCGGCGCGCTGGGCCTCACCGCCGCGATCCTCGCGCAGCAGGCCGGCGCGCGGGTGACCATCTATGCCCGCGACCTGCCGCCCCAGACCCGCTCGGCCCGCGCCACTGGCAGCTGGACGCCCGACTCCCGCATCGCCCTGGCCAGCGCCGCCGAGCCGGGATTTCCCGCCCTCTGGGAGCAGATGGCGCGGACTTCGTTCAAGACTTTCCGCGGTTACCTCGGCCTGCCGGGCAATCCGGTCGAATGGACCGACCGCTACTTCATTTCGGAACCCTCGGTCGGCGCCCCCATCGGCGATTCGGACTCGCCGTCCCTGGATTTCGCCGGTTACGGCGATCGCATCCGCGACCTCGATCCGGGGCCACGCCTGCTGCCGCCGGAGGCCTCGCCTTTTCCCTAGGCGAGGGTGCGGCGCGTCGCGGCGATGCAGTTCAACATCGCCGACTACGCCCACACCTTGATGGGGGACTTCTTTGCCGCCGGCGGAACTTTTGAACGCCGGGAGTTTCACGCGCCGGCCGAACTGGCCGGCCTAAAGGAAAAAGTGGTCATCAACTGTCCCGGCTACGCCGCGCGCGCCCTGTGGAAGGATGAGACCATCACTCCCGTGCGTGGCCAGATTGCCTGGCTGATCCCACAGCCCGAGGTGGACTACGGGCTCTTCTACAAGCACATCTCCGTGCTCTCGCGCCGCGACGGCATCGTCGTGCAGTCTCTGGAAGGTGGCGACATGCGGGGCTACGCCGTCGACGACGAGACGCCGGATCGCGCCGAAGCCGACCATGCGGTGGCCACGATCGCCGGCCTATATGAACAGGCGCGGGCGCGCTCATGAGCCCGCCCTGGAGGACATGATGGACCAGACAGACATATTCGTCAGCGTCGACCGCTACATCGACGACCTCTTCGCCAAGGAGGATGAAGCCTTGACCTCGGCCGTCGCCGAGTCTCGTTCGGCCGGCCTTCCCGACATCCAGGTCTCCGCCGGCCAGGGCAAGCTGCTCTATCTGCTGGCGAAGCTTATTGGCGCAAAGCGCATCCTCGAACTGGGCACGCTGGGCGGCTATTCGACGATCTGGCTGGCGCGTGGGCTCGCCGACGGGGGCAAGCTCGTGACCCTGGAGTATGAGCCCAAGCATGCCCGGGTCGCCGCAACCAACCTCGCGCGCGCCGGTCTCGCCGACAAGGTCGAGATCGTCGTCGGCGCCGCGCTGGAAACCCTGCCCGCTGTCATCGACAAGGCCGACGCGCCGTTCGACCTGGTGTTCGTTGACGCCGACAAGGTCAACTACCCCAACTATTTTACTCAGATCATGCGCGGCGTTCGAAGCGGCTCGCTATTGCTCGCCGACAACGTCGTCAGAGACGGCAAGGTCCTGTCACCGGCCGCTGGCGATGTGTCCGCGCAGGCGGTGCGGGACTTCAACGCTCTCCTGGCAGGGGACGACTGCGTCGAAGCGATCGTGCTCCAGCAGGTCGGGATCAAGGGGCACGACGGCCTGGCGATCGCGCGGGTGAAGTAGCCGGGCGCGAGCTGCTCAAGCCACTCCGAAGCGCTCGGCCGATCGCTGCCGGGCCTTTTCCGCCTCGATCTCGCGATCCCGAGGCGAGGCGTTGGTTTCTAAAGATGTAAGAAGCCGCCGCGCCGCTTCGAACACCTCCTCGATCGCCGTCTCGAACGCCTCGGCGTTGGCTTTCGATGGAGCGTTGAAGCCGCTCAACTTGCGCACGAACTGCAGTGATGCGGCGCGGATCTCCTCGTCGGTCGCCGGCGGCTCGAAATTGAACAGCGTCTTGATGCTGCGGCACATCGCTTCACCTCTTGTCGGTGCGTCTGGCTAGTCTCTGTCGGTCGGCGCGCCCAGCGGAAAGAAATGGCGATACGGCCGCGCCCTGTCGAGTACGAGCGCATACGACGGGCGCTGCAACAGTCGCGTGCGATAGGCGTGGACATTGGTCAGCGAGGGCGGGATCGGATAGGTCCAGTCGGCGTAAAGCAGGGCGGGGGCGGCCGCGCAGTCGGCCAGGCTGAACGCCTCACCCGAGGCCCAGACACGGTCGGCCATGCGCGCATCCAGCCAAAGGTAGGCCTTGTCCAGCAGCGCTTGCGCCTGTTCGACTCCGTACGGGTCCCGTTTGTCCGCGGGGCGGAGGGATTCGAACACGATGTTACCCTGCGGCGTCATCACATAGTTGTCGAAGAACCGGTCGAGCAGCCGCACGTTGAGTGCCGCGTCCAGATCGGTGGGGATCAGCGACACCGGACCCGGATAATGAGTGGCCAGATACTCGATGATGATCGTCGCCTCCGGCACGACGCGGCCACCGTCCTCCAGCACCGGGAAGCGATTGAGCGGCCACAGCCGCGAACACTCGGCCGACGCCGCGCTGCCGGTCTCCAGCATGGCCAGTTCAAACGGCGTGCCGTTCTCCTCGAACGCGATCAGCGCCTTCTGGCAGTAGGACGAGAAGGGATGGGCGTAGAGTTTCAACGTCATTGAAAGAGTATAGTCCGTTGTCCCCATACGGGTGAAGGCCGTCTTGATCGAAGGGCGACAGATCGCCCCATTTGCGCGCATCATGTCTGCGTCCACCCTACGGAGCCCGATCATGGACCTGACCCCACAATCACTTGTTCCCGCCGACGAACTCGCCCGCCGCGGCCCGGTCCGATTCCCCAATGAGAGCGCCGAGTACCGGGCGGCGCGCACGGCGCTTCTCGCCGAGGAGATCGAGCTGCGCCGCCACCTGGAACGTGTCGCCGCCCAGCGCCGGGCGCTGCCGCCGGGCGGCGAGGTGATCGGCGATTATCGGTTCCAGGGCGAGAACGGCCCTGTCGATTTCGCCGGGCTGTTCGGCGCCCAGGACACGCTGATGGTCTACAGCTTCATGTTCGGCCCCAACCCTCCGGCGGATCGTAGCCTTCGATCACCGGGTGGCGCGCGGCGCGGTAGTGCGCGGTGGCGTGGCGGTTGGGCGAATCGTCGCAGCAGCCGACATGCCCGCAGGTCCGGCACAGCCGAAGGTGCAGCCACGGCGAGCCGATCTTCAGGCATTCTTCGCAGCCGCGCGCGCTGGGCTTGACCTCTTGCACCTGGCGCTCGTGGGGGCACGCATCGGGCATCCTTCTCTCCTATGAGTTAAGCGGGGGCCGGATCGACCGCGGCCGCGTTGGCCAGAAAGGTGTGCAGCGCCGCTACCGCCTGCGCACCCTCGCCGACAGCGGCGGCCACGCGTTTGGTCGAGCCGGCGCGGACGTCGCCGATGGCGAAGACGCCGCGCCGCGCGGTCTCCAGCGTTCCGCGATCGAGCCCGGCTTCTTCACCCGTCAGAACGAAGCCTCTGGCGTCCAGCGTCACGCCCGATCCCGACAACCATTCGGTATTGGGTATGGCGCCGATGAACAGGAACAGGTGGCGGATCCGCCGGCTTGATTGCTCTCCATCGCGCTCGCGCCAGTGGATCGCCTCGAGAGCCCCGTCACGGCCGTCGAGCCCGGTCACCTGGGCGCCGGTCCGCACTTCGACATTGGGCAGGCCGGCTATGCGGTCGACAAGATAGCGCGACATGCTCGCCTCGAGGCTCGGGCCCCTGACCAGCATCAGAACCTTGGCGACCTGGCTAGCCAGATAGACCACCGCCTGGCCGGCGGAGTTGCCGGCTCCGATGAGGGCCACCTCCTGGCCTCCACAGAGTCGGCCCTCGAGTGGCGACGCCCAATAGTGGACGGATGTCGACTCATAGGCCGCCAGATCGTCCACCTCCAGGCTGCGATAGCGGGCGCCGCTGGCGATGACGACCGCGCGCGACCGCACCCTTTCTCCATCGGAGAGCCCAACTTCGAACAGGCCTGTGTCATCCACGGCCGTCAGGTTCGCGGCCTCGTCCGGGATCGCCATCTCGACGCCGAATTTCTGAGCCTGGTTGAACGCTCGGGCCATCAGGGCGATGCCGCTGATGCCGGTCGGGAAGCCGAGGTAGTTCTCGATCCGCGCCGAGGCGCCGGCCTGGCCGCCAAATGCCCGGCAATCGAGCGCCAGCACGGAAAGGCCTTCTGACGCCGCATAGACTGCGGCGGCCAGGCCGGAGGGGCCGGCCCCGACAACGGCGACGTCGTAGATCCTCGACGGGTCGAGCTGTCCGACCAGGCCCAGGCAGCGGGCCAGCGCATCGTCGCTTGGATTTCGCATGAACTGGCCGCCGGGACATACGACGATGGGAAGCTGGCCCGGCGCGACGTCGAACCGCTCGATCAATGCGCGCGCTTCCGGATCATGGATCGGATCCAGGCTCTGATAGGGTTGGCTACTGCGGCGCAGGAAGTTCTGCAGGCGCAGGACGTCGCCGTTGTCTGCCGGACCCAGGATCATCGGGCCGCCGGCGGCGCCCTCGATCAGCCGCACCCGGCGCAGAATGAGGGCGCGCATCAGCCGCGCGCCGAGCTCGGCTTCGGCCACCAGCACGGCTCGCAGGCGCTCGGGGGGAAGCACCAGCGCCTCCACCGGCCCCTGGGCGTCGGCGTCTACGAGCGCGGCGCGACCGGACAGGTGCGCCAGTTCGCCGAGGAAGGATCCCGGGCCATAGGTTACGATGGGCGTGACCTTTCCGGTGGCGCTACGTTGCGTGACCAGAACCTCGCCGCTCAAGATCACGGTCAGACCGTGGCCGGTCTCTCCCACTCGCTGCAGCGCCTCGCCGGCCGCATAGGCGCGAATCTCGCCGAACCGACCCAGGCGATCGATGTCGCCCGGCCCCAGGATCGGGAACATCTGATGGCGCCGGTCTTCGAGACGGGTCGGTGTCGGTGGGTCCATTGTGTCTCCGGTGCTGACCATTTCAGGCGGCAGGATCGCATCTGCCGGATCCGCGGGGGGCGACCCGAAGCTTAGCAAGGGAGGTCGGCGCGACAAAGCCGCCGCCTGCTTGATCGAGCGCCGCGCATCATTATTATTGAAATAATTATCTTCGGATAGACCGCCATGCCCACGCTGAAACTGACCGCCGTCGGAACCTCCACCGGTGTCGTCATTCCCAAGGAGATGCTGGCCCGCCTCGATGTAGGCAGGGGCGACGTGTTGCACGCCATCGAGACACCGGACGGCGGCTATCGCCTGACGCCCTACGATCCGGAATTCGCCGCCAGGATGGACAAGGCGGACGAGATCATGCGGCGATACCGCAACACGTTACACGCCCTGGCCAGGTGACCGCCTGGATCTGGGTCGACGAGCGGCTCGCCCTCGCGATTCACGAACGTTCGATCATGTTGCACGGCGGGGCAGCCAGGGTACGTGACGCGGGTCTGTTGCAATCGGCCCTGGCGCGGCCGTTGCAGGTTGCGGCCTACGGCGAGGCCGCCGACGTGATCGATCTGGCGACTGCCTACACTGCCGGCATCATCCGCAACCATCCATTCGTCGACGGAAACAAGCGCGCGGGTTTTGTCGTCGGTATCCTGTTTCTCGAGCTCAACGGCCTGCGCTTCACCGCCAGCGAGGAGGTTGCCACGCAAGCCGTGATGGGCCTCGCCGCGGGAACCCTCGATGAGGCGGGCTATGGCGCGTTCTTGCGGGGGAATGTGGTGCGGGAGTGACGAAGCAAACGGCGTGCTAATCTTGAGTGTCGGGATTTAAGCCGTTCTCCTTGTTCCGGGAAGCTATATCGGGATGATGACTTCATGCTCGGGTCGTTGAGCGCTCTTGCGCGCCGCCTCCCAGGCGGCTTCAATCTCAGACCGTGTCGCGATGATCATTTCGCCTTTGAATCGATTTATTCCAGAATTACCTAGTATGTTGAAAATTTCTTGCTCAAGTGCCCACGCATTGATCTCATCATCGTGCCACTGAACCCTAACCTTAAACCAGTGGGCCGTGGATTCACACGGTAGGAACGCATTTAATTCGCCGCGCCTTCTATCCGGATCATTTGAAAATCCCACTTTGAATACTGATTGCCCCGACTCCTTTTTGAGTGGCTCAGTCAAGTGCGATGCTGCGGCTCCCGTTAGTTCCATGCAGTAGGTCGCAGCGGTACCAGACATCGTGGTAAGAGTTCGTGACCCAATGAAGGGCGGTGGCCCTTTTCCCTGGCCCCTCATTCGAGACGCGAACGCGGTTGTAGGCGTGGAATAAATGTTCGTATCCGGCGTTCGGGGCAAACTGAGAACAGCTCCAACTTCCTCTCGCGTGAGCTGGATGAAGTGGCGGGCCAAGGTGATATGGAGATTTTCCTTGTCCAGTCTCGGTAGTATCATGGAGCGTAGTGGTGGATTGTCGAATCGTTCGGCGGACTTGATAGGAAATCCGAAAGGCCAGGGTTCTCCAACTCCCTTCTGGGCGACAATCTTGTTCCAGTATTCTGGATCGACCAAGTCTCGAGTTGCAATCAACTCAGTCCCAATTCTCATGAGGAGGAGGAGCCGCCCTCGTTCAGTTTCCGAGGTCTCCTTACCTCTTGTTCCGATGGAGAGAACATAGTCGTCGGGTTTGATGGTTCTTGCCAAGCGATCGCGCGTCTTTTTGTCGGTGAACCCCCAGGCCCCCCATCTCTCCAAGTTGGATCCCCACTCGGAGGAAGCGTAGATGTTCATGCCACGAGACACATCGGGAGGGCGGTCAGCTCTTTGACACGTTGGACAAATTTTGACTTTCTCATATCGGCTGTCCCTTGGAAACGAGGGGGTTTCGGGGTCTAGCTAAACCCACCATCCGCCTCCCTCGCCCATAGCGTCCGTGCCATGATCCCCACCCGCGCCTCGATGGCGGCGGCCGCGTCGAGGCAGAGGTCCTCGCGATAGCGCGAGGCGATCAGCTGTGTGCCGACCGGCAGGCCGGCCGCAAAACCCACCGGCGTCACCGCCGAGGGCAGGCCCAGGACATTGATCGCCGAGATGAAGCGGAAGTCGTTGAGGAAAAGACGCCGAAGCGCCGCCTTGCCGGCCAGGTCGGTGTTGATCCTGGGCGTCGGCTGGATCGAGACCGGCGCCAGGATGATCGGCCAGTCTTCCAGGAAGGCAAGCCACTCGCGGATCAGGCGTGTGCGCTGGGCGATGGCGCGCATGTAGCCCTCGCCGTCCAGGATGTTGGCGATGTCCAGCATGCCGCTCAGCGCCTGATGGAACGGCGCGCTGCCCAGTTCCCGAAACTGGGCCATCTGCAGGGTGGCGATCTCGGTGGAGATCAGGTCGCACCATAGCCGCCAGGCGGCCCACAGATCGGGGATCGGCCTGCGCTCGACCGCGTAGCCGGCGTCGGAGAGATAGCCGGCCGCCCGATCGATCAGGCTCATGACCTCGGCGTCCGGTTCCATGTCTTCAGGGATCGGGGCCACGACGACCTTGATGGGCGAGGGTTGGGGAGCGCCGATCAGAGGGGCGGGGACCCACCAGGGGTCGCGCGGATCGCGCCGGCTCATCACCTCCAGGCCAAGGCGCACGTCGGCGACCTCGCGCGCCAGCGGCCCCTGGGTCGACATGAACTGCGCCATCAGCGGGCGCTCGACGGTGGCGCTGGGATTGAAGGCGGGGATACGGCCCTGCGTCGACTTGATGGTCGAGACGCCGTTGCACGACGCCGGCCAGCGCAGAGAACCGCCGATGTCGTTGCCGTGGGCGATCGCGCCTATCCCCGCCGCCACCGACGCTCCGGCCCCGCCGGACGATCCGCCGCAGGTGAAGGCCCGATCCCACGGGCTGAGGGTCGCCCCATGCAGCGGGTTGTCGGTGAACCAGCGCATCGAGAATTCCGGGGTGTTGGTCATCCCCAGGATGATCGCGCCCGCCCCCTTGAGGTTGGAGACCACCGGCGAGTCGCCTGGCGCGATGACGTCCTTGAGCCCCACCACGCCATTGGAATTGGCCTGGCCCGTCACGTCGATGTTGATCTTGATGGTCACCGGCACGCCGTGCAGCGGGCCGAATTCGGCCCCGGAGGCCTGCGCCCGATCGGCGGCGCGGGCCGCGACCATGGCCTGCTCGGACAAGTCGACCACCACCGCGTTGAGGGCTGGATTGGCCGAGTGCAGGCGCTCCACATGGGCGCCGACCACATCCTCCGCCGAAGCCCGCCCGCTTCGGATCGCCTCGGCCGTCTCTACCGCCGACCATTGCCAGATGGGCGTGACAGTCATGGCCGGTCTCCTTTTTCGAGCAATCGCCAACCAATAGCCAAGGCCGCGAGAAAGAGCACGCGACGGCTTGGCCGGGAATAGCTATTGCGAAATGGTCGGGCGGCCGGCCGACCGGGCCACGCGCCCTCGGGGTAGGCCGGCATGAGCCTTTCGATCGACGGCGCGGCTCTGGGCGAAGGCGTGGCTCCGACCCATACCGGACGCGGCGTCCTCGCCAAGGTGTCCTGGCGGATCCTGCCGCTTATCGGCCTCGGCTACGGCGTGGCCTACATGGATCGCGTCAACATCAGCTTCGCCGCCACCCGGATGAACGCCGACCTGCATTTCAGCGCTACCGTCTATGGCCTGGGCGGCGGCCTGTTCTTCCTGGCCTACGCCCTGTTCGAGGTTCCCTCCAACCTGTTGCTGGTCAAGGTCGGGGCGCGGCGCTGGCTGGCGCGGATCATGCTGACCTGGGGACTGCTGGCGATCGGCATGATGTTCGTGCGCACGCCGCTCGAATTCTACGGTGTGCGTTTCCTGCTGGGCGCGGCAGAGGCCGGGTTCTTTCCGGGCGTGATCTACTATCTGATGCGCTGGTTCCCCGCCGATCAGCGCGGTCGCGCGATCAGCCGATTCTACATAGCCTATCCTCTCAGCAGCGTGGTCATGGGAGGCGTCGCCGGCGCCCTGCTTGGCCTGCAAGGCCGGCTGGGTCTGGCGGGATGGCAATGGCTGTTCCTGGTCGAGGGCCTGCCCGCCCTTGTCATGGGCGTCGTCTTCCTCACGCGCCTGCCGGAAACGCCGGCCTCGGCCGCCTGGCTCACGTCCGACGAGAAGGCCTGGCTGGCGCGGCGTCTCGACTCCCATGACACGGCCGCCTCCGATCCTGCGGATCACGGACTGCGTCGGGTGCTCGGCAACCCGATGGTCCTGGCCATGGGCGTGGTGAACCTGCTGTATCTGGGAACCGGCTACGCCTTCACCCTGTCGGCGCCCGGGTTGCTCGACGGCGTTACCCACCTGGGCGCCACACGGGTCGGCTATCTGGTGGCTGTCGGCGGGTTGCTTGGCGCGCTGGCGATGATGGCCACGGCCTGGAGCGCCGATCGTACGGGCGAACGCTATTTCCATCTGGTCGTTCCGCTCGTCCTGGAGGCCGCCGGTTATGCGATGATGAGCCTTTGGCACGCCCCGCTGCCGATGATCGCCGCCTATCTGCTCACCGCGACCGCCCACGCGGGCTTCGCGGCGGTATTCTGGCTGATCCCCAGCGACGCTCTGCGCGACCGCTCCGCCGCCGTCGGCGTCGCCGCCATCAACGGCATCGGCATGCTGGGCTCTTTCGCCGCGCCGTTCATCTGGGGCATGCTCAGGGATCGCACCGGCGGTTTCGAAGTCGGGCTGCGCTGCCTGCCGATCCTGCTGCTCCTGGCCGCCGGCGTCGTCATGGCGCTTCGGTTCAGCCGGCGGCGGAACGGTTGAGGCTCATCGCTCTTACGGCGTCACCCGCGCCCACAGATCGTCGAAATCGCGCGTGTCGAAAAAAGCGATGGCCTTGATGACCTGTTCGGATCGCATCTGGAAATACCAGGTGTAGGTATTGCGATAGGCCAGGCCGTCCTTGGCCGTGGCGGCGGCGTCGAACAGGATGATGACCATGTCGCCATCGGCGTAGACGCCTCGCACAGTAGGGACCAGGGGCGTCGACATGCGGGCGTTGAACGGTCCGATCACCTCATCCATGAAGGTTTGACGAGTGTAGGTCTTCGAGAGCGGAGAGGAGCCGACGATCGTCCATTCGGCGTCGCTCGTCAGCAATTCGAACGGGCTGCCATGGCCGGCCTTCCAGCGATCGAAGCCTGCCTGGACCAGGGCCTTGTTGCGCTGCTGGACGGACTCCTCGGTCATCTCGTGATCTTCCTGTTCCGTCGCGCCCGGAGTTCGATTCGTCGTGCAAAGCGTTTACACCATCCTACCCTGGATATCGCGTCAGCCTTGCGGCCGCCCCTGGTTGGACATCGATCGGAGCTCTCCCATGCCCGCCTTTGAGAACGCCGCCGTGGTGGCCACCTTTGCGGTCGCGGTATCGGCGGCCTCCATCTGGGCGGCGCCGGTCGCGGTGGGGCCACAGTACGACTCGACCCACGTCTATGTCGCGCCCGACCAGGTCGACCGGTTCGTGACCAGCTTCGTCGCCACCTTCGGAGGTCATGCCGGCAAACCGGCGAGCGTCACCGTCACGCCCACGCCCAGCAAGACGATTTCCGAGGTCGCGTTCACGCCGGTAGGCTTCGTCTCGGTCTTCGGCTTCCAGACGCCCATCCCTTACCCGTTCGGCGAGGAACGCACCGGTTATCTGGTTGCCGACATGGACCAGGCGGTGGCCGCTGCCCGCGCCGCCGGCGCCGAGCTGGTCGTCGCCCCCTTCCCTGACGCCATCGGACGCGACGCCGTCATCCGCTGGCCGGGCGGCGTGAACATGCAGCTCTATTGGCACACCGTCGCGCCCACCTATGCGCCACTGACCAGTGTGCCGGAAAACCGTGTCTATCTGTCGCCCGACCAGGCGGACGTCTTCGTGCGCGATTTCCTGGCGTTTTCCGGCGGCCAGGTCGTTCAGGACGATCCGGCGGCGGCGGGGCTGGGGATCGCGCGTCCGGGCGACCACTATCGCCGCATCCGCGTGGAGTCGGCTTTCGGAAAGCTGACGGTGATGGTCACCGACGGCCATCTCCCGTGGCCCTATGGCCGCGAAGTCACCGGATACGAGGTGACGGACCTTTCCTACACCCTGGCCAAGGCCAGGGCGGCCGGAGCGGAGGTGGTGAGGGAGCCCTATGAGGAGGGCGGCCGCACCGCCGCCATGGTGCGGTTCCCCGGAGGCTATATCGCCGAGATCCACGCAATGGCCCCTCGGTAATCGGCGCTGTGAGCTCGGCGCTTCATCCTGCCTGCGATGCGACCGCGGCGACGGCCACCCGCTCCGTGGTCGGCGCGCCGCATCCGCGTCTCGTCCTCGCCACCTGTATCCTTGCCTCCAGTCTCGCCTTCATCGACGGCTCGGTGGTCAATGTCGGCCTGCCGTCGATCGGGCGAAGCCTGCAGGCCGGGGCCGCCGATCTGCAGTGGGTCATCAACGCCTATCTGCTGCCGCTGAGCGCCCTCCTGCTATTTGGCGGCGCGCTCGGCGACCGGTTCGGCCGGCGGATCGTGCTTATCTGGGGCGTCGGCCTGTTCGCCGCCGCCTCGGTGGCGTGCGCGCTCGCGCCGGACCTGACCTTGTTCCTGTGGGGGCGGGTAGGGCTGGGGATCGGCGCGGCCATGCTGATGCCCAACAGCCTGGCCATCCTCGGCGCGACCTTCTCGGGCGAGGCCAAGGGCCGGGCGATCGGCATCTGGGCGGCCACCGGCGCGCTGGCCGGCGCGCTGGGCCCGGTGCTCGGCGGCTGGCTGATCGACACCGTCGGCTGGCGCGCGATCTTCTACATCAACCTGCCCCTGGCGCTGGGCGCGATCGCCCTGGCGGCCGCCTTCGTGCGGGACGCCGACGAGGACGCTCATGCCGCCCTCGACCTCTCCGGCGCCCTCCTCGCCACCTTGGCGCTGGCCGCCCTCACCTGGGGCCTGACGCTGGGCACGGGACGCCAGGGCTGGTCTGCGGTGGCCGGGATCGCGATCGCCGCCGGCGCGGCTCTCCTGGCCGCCTTCCTGTGGATCGAGTATCGCAAGGGCGATCGCGCCATGATGCCGCTGGCGCTGTTCGCGTCGCGCGAGTTCGTCGGCCTCACGCTGCTGACCTTCCTGCTCTATGGAGCCCTCGGCGGCCTGCTGGTCCTGATCCCCTATGTGTTGATCCAGGCCGCCGGCTATTCGGGCACGGCCGCCGGCGCTGCCCTGCTGCCGTTCCCCGTGATCCTGGCCGCCACCGCGCCGCTGATGGGCGGCTTCGCCGGGCGGATCGGATCACGCCTGCCGCTGAGCATCGGGCCGGTGGTGGTTGCGGCGGGTTTTCTGCTGGCCATGCGGGTGGCGCCCGGCGCCGGCTACTGGGCTGTCTATCTGCCGGCGATCGTGGTCATCGCCATCGGCATGGCGGGCGCCGTCGCACCCTTGACCACCGCGGTGCTGAGTTCGGTCGATGCACGTCATACCGGCTCGGCGTCTGGCTTCAACAGCGCCGTGGCCCGCACCGGCGGCCTGGTCGCCACCGCCCTTCTCGGAACCGTCCTCGCCGCCGCGGGGCCTCAACTCATCGCCGGCTTCCGCGTCGCGGCCGTCGCCTGCGCCGCCGCCTCTCTCGCAGCCGGCGCCAGCGCGTTCCTCCTCATGAGAAAACGCAGATAGGAAACCGCGGCATGGATATCCTCCCTTTAAGATAGCGATCGCCGACGAGCCGCTCGATGACCTGCGACGGCGCCTCGACTCCATCCGGTGGCCCGACACGCTCGACGAGGACAGTTGGGACGACGGCGCCAGCGTCGCGTTCATGCGGCGGCTGGCGCACCATTGGCGCCACGACTTCGATTGGCGGGCGCAGGAGTCGCGGCTCAACCGCCTGCCTCAGTTCATCGCTGCGATCGACGGCCTCGACATCCACTTCGTCCACCAGCCGGGCAGCGGACCGGCGCCGTTGCCACTGATCCTCACTCATGGCTGGCCCGGCTCTTTCGTCGAGATGGAGCCGATCCTCCCCCTGCTCACCGATCCCGGCGCCCACGGCGGCGACCCGGCCGACGCGTTCCACGTCGTCGTCCCCTCATTGCCCGGATACGGCTTCTCCCAGGCGCCGACACAACCTGGTGTGAGTTCGCGCCAGATCGCCGAGCTATGGCTCAGCCTGATGAACGGACTGGGCTATGACCGGTTCGCCGCTCAGGGCGGCGACATCGGCGCCGGTGTGTCGGCTTGGCTGGCCCGGATGTTTCCAGAAGACGTGGTCGGCGCGCACGTCAACTTCATCCCGGGCAGCTATCGCCCATACCTGGGCGCGGGCGCGCCGCCGTTGACTCCCGACGAGCAGGCGTTCCTCGACCGCATCGCCGCCTGGTCGGCTGCGGAAGGCGCCTACGCCCAGATGCACGGCACCAAGCCTTCGACGCTCGCCCACGCGCTCTCCGATTCTCCGATCGGCCTGGCCGCCTGGATCGTGGAGAAGTTCCGGGCCTGGAGCGATTGCGGCGGCGACGTGGAGCGGGTCTTCTCGATGGACGCCCTGTTGACCGACATATCGCTCTATTGGTTCAGCCAAAACCTCGACGCATCCTTTCGGCTCTACAAGGAAAACCGCCGCCGCCCGATGACGTTCGCGTTGTCGGAGCGCGCCGCGCCGCCGCTCGGCGTCGCCGTCTTTCCGTTCGAGCTTCCGATGCCGCCCCGCTCCTGGGTCGAGCGCGCCTTCAATGTGACGCGCTGGACGCAGATGCCACGTGGCGGCCATTTCGCCGCGATGGAGCAGCCGCGGCTTCTCGCCGAGGACATTCGGACGTTCTTTCGACCGTTGCGTCAGACCGCCGGCTGATCTTTCTCTGGTCGTGGGGGGCCGCGAACGCGCGGCCTGACTTGTCTCGCCCGCGCTCGCGAGCATCCCTCGCTGGACGATCCGCACCCGGCGGTTATGGTCGCAATCGCCAAGAAGACGCGCCGAACCGATATGGGAGACTCGCTTTGACCCTTCGTCCGCTGACGCCCTTCGAGGGCATGGATATCCGCACCCTCGTCGACGATCAGGCGGCGCGGCGCGGCGACCATCCGTTCCTGATCTGGGAACCGTTCGAGGGGGAGGGGCGAAGCTGGAGCTATGCCGCGTTCGGCGAGACCATCCGGCGCTTCGCCGCCGGGCTGCAGGCGCGTGGCGTGACGGCCGGCCAGCGGATCCTCGTGCATCTCGACAACTGTCCTGAATCGGTCATCGCCTGGCTAGGCTGCGCCTACGCCGGCGCCGTCGCGGTGACCACCAACGCCAAGTCGACGCTGGACGAGCTGGCCTATTTCGCCAGCCATAGCGGGGCGGTCGGCGCGATCACCCAGCCTTTGTTCGCGGAACTCGTCGCGGCCGCCGCGCCGGGCCTCGCTTGGCGCGTCGTCACCGCGACCGACAATGGCGCGCCCCCGGTGGCGTCGACGGCCGGTTTCGAGCCGTTCGCCTCCCTCGACGCGGAGCCTGAAACGCTTGCCGCCCGCACCCGCGATCCCTGGGCGCATTTCGCCATCCAGTACACGTCCGGCACGACCTCCCGACCCAAGGCCGTCCTCTGGACCCACGCCAACGCCCTGTGGGGCGCGCGCATGTGCGCCTTGCATGAAGACCTTGGCCGTGAGGACGTGCACCTTACGTACCTCCCGTTGTTTCACACCAACGCCCAGGCCTACTCCGTGCTGGCCTCGCTGTGGGCGGGCGCGACCGTGGTGCTGATGCCCCGCTTCTCGGCGTCGCGGTTCTGGCCTGTGTCGCTGAAGCACGGCGCGACCTGGACCTCGATGGTGCCGTTCTGCGCGCGGGCGCTGATGAGCCAGCCGAAACCTGACCACCATGCCTATCGCTTCTGGGGTAACGGCATTTGCGAGGCCCCGTGGGACGCCCACTTCGGCGTCCGCACGATCGGCTGGTGGGGCATGACCGAGACGATCACCCACGGAACCGTGGGCTCGCCGCATCAGCCGGACGCGCCGATGTCCATGGGCCGACCCTCGCCGGCCTACCAGATCCACGTCCTGAACGACGACGGCGAGCCTGTCGGGCGAGGCGAGATCGGAGACCTTTACGTGGGCGGCCTGCGCGGCGTTTCCCTGTTCCTGGAGTATGCCGGCGATCCGGCCGCCACCGCCGCGGCCTTTCGCGAAGACGGCCTCTTCATCACCGGCGATCGCGTGCGCCTCGGCGAGGACGGATGCCTGTATTTCGCCGATCGCGCCAAGGACATGTTGAAGGTCGGCGGTGAGAACGTCGCCGCCTCGGAGATCGAGCGCGTCATCGCCGCCGTGCCTGGCGTCGCCGAGGTCGCGGTCGTCGGCATGCGGCACCCCATGCTCGACGAGGCGCCGGTGGCCTTCGTGATCGCGCAACCCGGTGTGACGGACGGCCTCGTCGACCGGATCGACCAGGCCTGCACCGAACATCTGGCCGCGTTCAAGCGGCCCCATCAGGTCCGGCTCGTCGATGCCCTGCCGCGCTCCACGCTCGAAAAAGTCGCCAAGGCCGAACTGAGGGCGCTACTGCGGAATGAATTCCTCCCTCAAGGAGCCGCGTAGGCATAGGGCCCGCCGCGCTCCAGGGCAGCCTGAAAGGCGGGAAGATCATGGATTTTTTCGAGCCAGCTCATCGTGTCCGGATAGTCCGCCAGTCCCCCTCGCGCCGCGGCGGTCTCGATCGGAAAGCTCATCATGATGTCGGCCCCGCTGAGGCGCGGTCCGGCGAACCATGGGTCGCGGGCGAGCTTGGCCTCGATGAAGTGAAACTGCCGCGACAGTGTCGGATCGAGGAATCGCTGGTCGGCGCCGGCGGCGATCAGCACGGCGAACGGACGCATCCAGAACGGCACCATGCTCGGCAGCAGGGAGAACAGGAGCTTCATGACGGCGGGGGGCATCGCCGATCCTTCCGCGAAGTGCATCCAATAGGTGTATTGCAGCCGGTCCGCCTCGGTGGTCGGCGCGTCGAGACGACCGGCGCCATAGCGGCCGACGAGATATTCGACGATCGCTCCGGTCTCCGCGATAGTCAGGCCGCCATCGACGATCACCGGCGACTTGCCCAGCGGATGCACCGCCAGAAGCTCCGGCGGCGCCAGTTTCGTCTTCGGATCACGCCGGTAGCGCTTGATCTCGTAAGGCGTCCCAAGTTCTTCCAGCAGCCACAACACCCGCTGCGACCGGGAGTCTTCCAGATGGTGAACGACGATCATCCTGCGGCTCTCTGACGGGGACATGCCGTCCCCTCCCGATGCTCATAGGACTCTACTGGGCCGGTCGCCAGTTCCCGTGGAAGCCGAAGGGGACGCGGCGTGGCAGCCTCGCTGTGCCGACCGGACCGGCGATGATGTCCTGGGCGTCGAACACCACGAAGTCGCTCCGGTCTTCCTCGCCGCGATAGACCACCGACACCAGCCAGCCGTCGCCTTCATCGGCGTCGGCCGCGCGCGGAACGAAGACCGGCTCGCCGGGCGCGTCGCCTTCGGGGAACATGAACACCACGCGCTTGCCGGTGGCGAGATCGACGTGGGCGATACCGTCGAGATTCAGGCCGGTGCGGCGGCCGGACCTCTTGGCGAACCAGCCATGGCGGTAGGCGAGCCCGGCCTTGCGCTCGTCGAAGCGCGGGAACTCGCCGGCGAGATCGTCGATCGGCTCGCGCTTCACGGCGTTGCTGTTGTCGGCCAGGTCGAACGTCCAGCGCACCAGCCTGGCGCCATTGTCGCGGTTCATGCTGCCGTCGGCGTTCGGGAACAGCGGCGCGGTGTCATATTCCATCACGTCGGCGTGGATCTTGTCACCGTCCTCCCAGGCGTTCATCGGATGGAACACATAGCAGGCGTCGATCTGGAACCAGCGCAGGCTGTCGACCGACGCCTCGCGCCTCATCACGCCGACGAAGGCGCCCTTGTTCGGCTCCCAGGCGAATATCGGTCCACCGGTCATGGCCCGCGGCAGGCTGCCGACCAGGGGCAGGATCGGAAACAGCACATGGTTTCGCGTGACCAGGAAGTCGTGGACCATGCTGCAGTAGGGGGCTTTGAAGGTCTCGCGCCGCGACACCTTGCCGGCCGGATCGGTGACGCCGTACGACATGGTGGCGTTCAGCGGCAGCTGGCCGGACATGTAGCCGAACCACACCATCTCGCCGGTTTCCGGATCGATCTTGGGATGGGCGGTGACCCTGCCTCGATAGTCGTCGGCATAGCCGCGCGATTCCAGCGTAACGGGATCGAGTTCGAACGGCTTGTGGGCCTCCTCCAGGGCCAGCAACCTGCCGGCGTGCCAGACGATGTTGGTGTTGGCTGTGCCGCTGTCGGTCGTCAGCACCGACGGATCGCTGGTCATCGGATTGCCGAACGCGCCGAACAGCCGCTTTCCGGCGGCGTTCTCCGCCCGCCATCTGGGCGTGCGCACATAGCGGTTGAGGTAGTCGACCTTGCCGTCCTCGACCTTGAAGCCGTGGATCATGCCGTCGCCGGCGAACCAGTGGTAGTCGTCGCCGGGCTCGCACTGCGGGTTGGGGCCGTTGCGATAGAACATGCCGGCCAGACCGGCGGGGATTTCCCCGACCACCGGCAGGTTCTGAAAGTCGGCCTCGTCGGCCACCGGCGCGAAATTGCCGGTGAGGTAGGGGTTGATGCGCGTCGATCCATCCATGGCGGGACTCCAGGGTCTTAAGTTTTACATTGTAAATTTATGACGTAAGCCTTACACCGAGGCAAGCGAAAAATTTGCGGCGGTCCGATTTCGGCGGCTGGATTTTTAGCGGCCTATTACTTCGGGAGCCCGCGTGCCCAGAAATCTCTCCGAACAGGACATCGCCGGCTTCCGCGAGCGCCTGTGCGACGTCGCCGAGCGACAGTTCGCGCTGCACGGCGCCGAGTCGGTGACCATCCGCCAGTTGGCGTCCGCGCTCGGCGTCAGCCCGATGACTCCCTATCGCTACTTCCAGGACAAGGACGCCATCCTGGCCGCCGTGCGGGCGCGCGCGTTCGACCGGCATGCGCAGGCCCTGGAGCGGGCCTATGCGGACAACGCCGATGAGCCGGCCGCGCGCGCCGGGGCGATCCTCGAAGCCTATGTCGATTTCGCGATGCGCAACCCCGAAGCCTACAAGCTGATGTTCGACATCTATCAGCCGACCGAGGCGGACTATCCCGATCTGGTCCGCGCCGGCGCGCGATCGCGCGCCACCATGACCCTGCATCTGCGCGACCAGATCGACGCCGGCGGCCTCGCCGGCGATCCCGAGCGGATCGGCCATATGTTCTGGGCCGCCATCCATGGCCCCCTGATGCTGCACTTCTCCGGCATGCTGTCGCCCGGCCAGGATGCGCGAACCCTGATAAACGCCTTGGTGACCGCGCTGGGACGGGCGATATTCGGCGATGCGACCGCTCGGGACACCAGGCCGGCGTCATCCCTGAAAGAAACCGGAGGAACTCCCAAATGACCACCTACCCTCTGCCCAACACGTCCAACGATCTGACCGGCCGCGTCGCCCTGGTGACCGGCGCCTCTTCGGGCCTGGGCTGGCGGTTCGCCAAGGTGCTCGCCGCGGCCGGCGCCAAAGTCGCGATCACCGCCCGTCGCCTCGAACGCCTCGAGCAGCTGGCCGAAGAGATCCGCGAGGCGGGCGGTGTCGCCGAGCCGTTCCAGCTCGACGTCACCGACGCCGACCAGCTCGTCGCCGTCGTCGCCGCCGCAGAGGCGAAGCTTGGCCTGGTCGACATCCTGGTCAACAACGCCGGCATTCCGGACGCCCAGCGCGCCACGAAGATGCCGCTGACCCTGATCGACGCGGTGCTCGACACGAATTTGCGCGCGCCGTTCGTTCTTTCCTGCGAGGTCGCCCGCCGGCTGATTGCCGCCAAGCAGCCGGGGCGCATCGTCAACATCGCCTCGGTCGCCGCCTTCCACTACGCCGGCGGCGGCGCCGCCCTCTACTCGATCACCAAAAACGCGGTGGTGCGGATGACCGAGGCCCTGGCGGTCGAGTGGGCGGCCTTCCACATCAACGTCAATGGCATCGCGCCGGGCGCCTTCAATTCCGAGATGATGGACGGCATGCTCTCGCGCATGGGCGACATTACCCAGCGTTTCCCGCGCGGTCGGGTGTGCGATCCCGAGCAGATGGACAGCACATTGCTCTATCTGGTGTCTCCCGCTTCCGAGACGGTTACCGGGACGGTTATCCGGATCGACGACGGCCAGGGTCCGCGCTGAGCGCTCCGGCAGATGGCCCGCTACGATTTCGCCTCGGACAATGTCGCCGGCGCCATGCCGGAGGTCATCGAGGCCCTGACCCGCTTCAACGGCGGCGCGGTCGCCGGCTACGGCGACGACGCGGTCTGCGCCCGGGCGGCCGACGCGATCCGCGGCCTGCTGGACGCCGACGCCGAGGTCCGCTTCGCCGCCTCGGGCACCGCCGCCAACGCCCTGGTTCTGGCCGCCCTCGCCCAGCCGCACGAGGCGGTGATCGCCCACGAGCACTCGCACGTCGCCACCGACGAGACCGGGGCGCCGGGCTTCTTCGGCGCGGGCCTCGGCATCATCGGCCTGCCGGGCGCCTCGGGCCGGATCGACCCTGGGACCCTGGCGGCGGCCCTGGCGCGGCCGGACGAGCCGCACTGGCAGTCCGCCGCCGCCCTGTCGCTGACCAACGCCACCGAGTTCGGCGCGGTCTATGGTGAGGACGATCTGGCCGGTCTGATCACCGCGGCCAAGGCCTCTTCCCTGAAAATCCACCTCGACGGCGCGCGCCTCGCCAACGCCGTCGCCTTTGGCTTCGATCCAAAAGCCACGGCGCGCCTCGGTGTCGATGTGCTGGTGCTCGGCGGGACTAAGGCCGGCTCGACCCCGACCGAGGCAATCGTCCTCTTCGACAAGACCCTCGCCAAACGCTTCGGCGCCCGCCTCAAGCACGGCGGCCAGCTCATCTCCAAGGCGCGCTTCCTCGCCGCCCCGTGGATCGGCATGCTGGAAAGCGGCGCCTGGTCCACCCGCGCCGCCCACGCCAACGCCATGGCCCGGCGCCTCGCCGACCACATGCCGTTCACCGTGACCCACCCCGTCGAAGCCAACGCCGTTTTCGTCGACATGGACGAGGCTGCGTACGGCCGTCTGCGCCAAGCCGGCTGGTCCGTCTACCGCTTCATCGACGGTTCCGTCCGCTTCATGTGCTCCTGGGCGACGAGCGAGGCCATCGTAGACGAACTGATCGAGACGCTGAAGGCGATTGCGTAAATCTCCTCCCTCCCCCTTGTGGGGAGGGACAGACGGCGAAGCCGTCAGAGTGGGGTGCGGCAGGCAAATCCCACCCTTTCGAGGCGGCGGAGGTACCCCACTCTGGACGCTTCGCGTCCTGTCCCTCCCCATAAAGGGGAGGGAGGAAGTAGGGAACTTTAAGCCCGCCCGATCGCGTAGAACCTCTGCGCCCGCTGCTCGCGCAGCGCATCCGCCGACAACGGCAGCAGCGCCTTCAGCTCCTGCTCGATGGCGTCGCCCACCCGGCTGATCGCCAGGGCCGGGTCGGCATGGGCGCCGCCGACCGGTTCCTCGATCACCCGGTCGACGACCTTCAGCCCGATCAGGTCCTCGGCGGTGATCTTCATGGCCTTGGCCGCGCCCTCGGCCAGGGCACGGTCGCGCAGCAGGATCGAGGCGCAGCCCTCGGGGGAGATCACCGCATAGATCGAATGCTCCAGGATGAGCACCTTGTTGGCGGCGGCGATGCCGATGGCGCCGCCGCTCATGCCCTCGCCGGTGATGGTGGCGATCATCGGCGTGCCCAGCGTCAGGCACCGCTCCGTGCCGCGCGCGATCGCTTCGGCGACGCCGCGCTCCTCGCCGCCGATGCCCGGATAGGCGCCGCCGGTGTCGATGAACGAGAGCACCGGCAGGTTGAACTGCTCGGCGAGGTCCATCAGCCGCACGGCCTTGCGATAGCCCTCCGGCCGCGCGGCCCCGAAGTTGTGCTTGATGCGCGTGGTGGTGTCGTGACCCTTTTCCTGGCCGATCACCATCACCGGCAGCCCGCGGAACCGCCCCAGCCCGCCCAGGATCGCCTGGTCGTCGGCGAACTTGCGGTCGCCGCGCAGTTCCACGAACTCCTCGATCAGGTCGGCGGCGTAGTCGACGAAATGCGGTCGCTGCGGATGCCGGGCGATCTGCGTCTTCTGCCAGGCGTCGAGATGGGCGTAGACCTCGGCCCGCCGTTCGCCGACCCGCGCGCGCAACGCCGCGATCTCGGCGTCGAAGGCGCCGGGGCCGGCCGTGTCGGAGAGCTTGGACAGCTCATCGATCTTGGCTTCGAGCTCGGCGATCGGCCGCTCGAAGTCCAGGTAATGCGCGGCCATGAATCTTTCGCGGCGTCCAGCTCGTGGAAAGGCGGGAACCTAGGCGGGAAGGGCGCCGCGAGCAAGTTCAGGTAAAAATAGAGCGCGGGATGCCCGCGCTCCTATCGCCGCGACTGCAGTTCGGCCCGGCCGACGACCATGTGGTGTACTTCGTCCGGACCGTCGGCGAAGCGCAGGTGGCGCACGTCGGTGTACATCTCGGCCAGCGGCGTCCACTGCGAGATGCCGGTGGCGCCGTGGATCTGGATGGCCTGGTCGATGATCTGGCAGGCCTTCTCGGGCACCATGGCCTTGACCATGCTGACCCAGACGCGCGCTTCCCGATTGCCCATGACGTCCATGGCCTTGGCCGCCTTGAGCACCATCAGGCGCATCGCCTCGATCTCGATCCGCGCCCGGGAGATCTTTTCCAGGTTGCCGCCCAGCATGGCCAGCGGCTTGCCGAACGCCTCGCGCGACATGCCGCGGCTGACCATCAGATCCAGGGCCCGTTCCGCCTTGCCGATCGTGCGCATGCAGTGATGGATGCGTCCCGGTCCCAGGCGGACCTGGGAGATCTCGAAGCCGCGGCCTTCGCCCAGCAGGATGTTCGCGGCCGGCACGCGGACGTTCTCGAACTTCATGTGCATGTGCCCGCGCGGCGCGTGGTCGTGGCCGAACACGTGCATCGGGCCAAGCACCGTGATCCCTGGCGTATCCATCGGGACCAGGATCTGCGACTGCTGGAACTGTGACGGGGCCTCGGGGCTGGTCTTGACCATGACGATCAGGATCTTGCAGCGCGGATCGCCGGCCCCGGAGATGTAGTACTTCTCGCCGTTGATCACCCACTCGTCGCCGACCAGCTCGGCGCGGGTGGCGATGTTCTTGGCGTCCGAGGAGGCGACGTTCGGCTCGGTCATCACATAGGCCGAGCGGATCTCGCCGGCCAGCAACGGCTT
>Ga0302314_10003486_pt1 | contig 29013 bp, 30 predicted proteins | sample III_Palsa_N2_3_FD_200533 | JGI IMG/M metagenome (GOLD analysis project Ga0302314, IMG submission 200533) | Peat permafrost microbial communities from Stordalen Mire near Abisko, Sweden - III_Palsa_N2_3 | ecosystem: Environmental > Terrestrial > Soil > Palsa > Peat permafrost | place: Sweden...
TCGAGCGGTCGCCGCCGTTGGAGTCCGGATGGCAGCGCTTGACCAGCTCGATATAGCGGGCGCGGATCTGCGGTCCGTCGGCGGTGGCGTCCAGGTCCAGGTCGGCCAACGCGTTGCGCTCGATCTTGCCCAGCCGCTTTTCCGTCGCCGCCCGCTCGGCCCGGCGACGCGCCGCGGCGAACAGGCCCAGCGGGTCGGCGAAATTGCGATCCGCGCCAGCTTTTGCCGCCGCTGCTTCACGTGAGCGCCGCGAGGCCTCGAAGGTCCAGGTCGGCCGGTCGCCGGTGGCCGAGTGGGCCTGGAACGCGCGCATCTCGCCTTCGTTCATCCCGGCGAAGAAATCCCAGTTGCGGTTATATTCCGCCGCATGGGCGACACAGAACCAGTAGTGCTCGTCGATCATCTGGCGCGATTTGGGCGCCCGCGTTGCGCCCGCCAGGCGGCAACCGGGATGGTCGCACGGCTTTTCGCCCGGTTTCAGCGCGTTGACGTCGTCGGCGCGCGTCTGCTCCTCGCCGGCCTTGGGAGGCCGGACGCGAATGTCGACGAACTTGGGTCGGTATTGAAACGCGGCGCTCATGATCCGAAGTATGCGTTGGAAGCAGATGCTTTCAAGAATTGACAGTGACGAATTAAGGGTCGAACAACGATGGGCGCCGTGACCGAGGCCATCCGGATCAAGCTTTCCGCGGCATTTTCCCCCGCCAGGCTCGAAATCGAGGACGATAGCGCCCGCCATCGCGGCCATGAGGGCGCGACGCCCGGCGGCGAAAGCCACTTCAATGTGGTGATCGAAGCCACGGTATTCGAGGGTATGGGCCGCGTCCAGCGCCAGCGAGCGGTCTATGGCGCCCTGGCCGAGGAACTGGCGGGTCCGGTGCACGCCCTTTCGGTGAAGACACTGGCGCCGGGCGAGACCGGCTGATCAAGCGATCCGGATGTCGCAACAATCCGCAACGCCTGTTGAATTGCACCCGACCGACGAAACGGGGCAATTTCCGCCCGTTCGTCGTGCACCGACCCGGATTTTGACCTCATGAGCCCCACCCTGGCGCTTGCCCAGCCGCAAGCCACCAAAATTCACCCCACCGCCGTGATCGAACCGGGCGCGGAACTGGCCGAAGGCGTTCAGGTCGGCCCCTATTCGGTGATCGGCCCCGATGTCCGGATCGGCCGCGACACGGTGATCGGCCCCCACGTGGTGATCGAGGGCCGCACGACGATCGGCGAGCGCAACCGCATCTACCAGTTCGCCTCCATCGGCGCGACGCCGCAGGACGAAAGCTATCATGGCCAGCTCTGCGAGCTGCGGATCGGCGACGACAACATCATCCGCGAATATGTGACAATCCAGCCAGGCATGGTGGCCGAGCATCCGCTGACCACGGTCGGCAACGGCAACATGTTCATGGCCTTGTCCCACATCGCCCACGACTGCAAGGTCGGCGACGGGACCCGCTTCGCCAACGGGGCCACTCTGGCCGGCCATGTGCAGGTCGGCGACTACGCCTGGATCAGCGGGCTGGTGGCCATTCACCAGTTCGCCCGGATCGGCGCCCACGCCTTCGTCGCCGGCGGGGCCATGGTGCCGCACGACGTGCCACCCTTCTGCCTTGTCCAGGGCGACCGCGCCCGCCTGGTCGGTCTGAACGAGGTGGGCCTGAAGCGCCACGGCTACACCTCGCAGGAGGTCCTGAACCTGCGCCGCGCCTACAAGACGCTGTTCCGTCGTCCCGGAACCAAGGAAGAGCGCATGGCCCAGGTCCGCGCCGAATTGGGTGAGGGACGCGGGGTGGAGCAGCTGCTGGCGTTCATGGAGACGTCCAAGCGAGCGGTGATGGCGCGGTAGGTCGTCAGCGCCCAAACCAATTATTCCACGGCGCCCACGCATGCACCGCTGCTGCCAGCGCGGTGTAGCTCCCAGCGTTAGGATGGACACCATCACCGACGTCGGCGTCTTCGCGCCAGGCTTCATAATGGTCGGCGACGAATGCCAAGGCGTCAAAATACGGAATCGATAGCCGGTCGCAAAGTTCACCCATCCTGTCGGAGAGCTGCGCCACACGCTTGTTGCGATCCAGGTCCCGCGCAACCGGAAGCGGTCCGATCACCAGGGTGGGGCGCCACGATGCGGCTGCACCGAAAACAGCAAGACTGTGGCCTTGCGTATCGTCCGTGCTTACGCGCTGCCGGTCGCAGCCATCCAATCGGGCGCAGTCGTTGAACCCAAACGAGAAGACGAGCCGCCCGTCGCAGTCTTGCGGAAGACGCGCTTCGGCTTCAATCCTCCAGCGACGTCGAATGTCCGCGCTCGTGTCGCCGCGGACGCCAAGGTTGTAGATCGTGAGATCATTGCCGGCTTTCCGTTCCATGGCGCAAAGGCGGCCGACCCAGCCCAGACACTCGTCGTCACCAGTCCCGTTGATGAAGCTGTCACCGAAAAAACAGATACGCACTTCAACTCCATCGTCCCGTCCAGGTGGCGACGTACCCGTCTACACGGCCCTTCGCCTCCGTGCTCTCATCGTGAGCTGCGCGTAGACGGCCAGGCCCAGGAACGCCAGGCCCGCCAGCAGAAATCCGATGCTGCCGCCGGAAACCCCCGGAACGAACACGCATTTCGAGAGGTTCGATGGGTCGTGATAGACCCTGACCTGTTTGCCGACGGGGTACCTGGCGACGTCCTGGACCTGGTTGTCGCGGCCCGACCTCACATTGGCGCAATGATAGATGTTCCCGCCGACCTTGAACTGGGCGACGATTTCGCCGAACCGATGATCTCCGGCTCCTCCGCGCTCCGATATGACGATCCGAGCCGGCTCTGAGGGCCAATTCGATGCGGCCAGCCCGCCGCGCAGGCCCACGACGCCCAAAGTGACAAGACAGACGCCCAGGACGACGCCAATGGCGCGCACGAATGGCAGATATCGCATGATGCGCTGCTTTCCTGTTCTTCCGCGGTTTCTACGACCAAGATAGGTGGGATCCGAAGGCGGCCTAAGCCCCGCTCTCCACCTCGATCGGCGGCGACACCCTGATCCCCGTGATCTGGTTCCTCTGCCGGCGCAGGATCTGGAACCGGTGTCCGTGGAAGATGAAGGTCTGGCCGGGGTCGGGGATGGTCTGGGCTTCGTGGATCACCAGGCCTGCGACGGTCACCGCCTCCTCGTCGGGCAGATTCCACTCCATCGCCCGGTTCAGGTCGCGGAGGGTCACGTCGCCGTCGACATTGACCGAGCCGTCGGGCTGTTTGCGCACCCCCTGGACCGCCAGATCGTGCTCGTCCTCAATCTCGCCGACGATCTCCTCGAGGATGTCCTCCAGCGTGACCAGGCCCTGCAGGGCGCCGTATTCGTCGACCACCAGGGCGAAATGCGTGCGGCGTTTCAAAAATGCGTTCAGCTGGTCCTTCAGGTTGGTCGTGTCGGGGATGAACCAGGGTTCGCGGCAGATCGAGGCGATGTCCAGATTGTCGATCCCGCCGTCGGCCTTGGCCACGGCGCGCAGCAAGTCCTTGGCGTGCACCACGCCGACGATGTTCTCCGTATCGTCCCGATAGAGCGGCAGGCGGGTGTGCGGTGCGGTCAGGGCCTGCTCGACCAGTTCGCGCGGCGGCAGGTCGGCGTCCAGCATGTCGATCGACTTGCGGTGCACCATGATCTGGGAGACGTCCAGGCCCGCCAGGTCCAGCACTCCGCCCAGCATGCGGCGGTCGGCGCTTTCGACCAGGCCTTCGGAGTGGTGGTATTCGACCGCGCCGCGGATCTCCTCGTGGGCGGCCAGCACGTCGGTGGTCATGTCGACCTTGACGCCGAACAGGCCCAGCGTGGTGCGCACGAACCACTGGACGGCGAACACCACCGGCCCGAACAGGCGGACGATCACCTGGGTCGGACCGGAAATCCACATCGCGACCTCGTCTGGCCGGGTGATGGCCAAGGTCTTGGGCAGCACCTCGGCGAACACCAGCACCAGCACGGTCATCAGAACCGTCGCCGCCGCCACGCCCCAGCCGCCCGGAATCTCCCGGGTCAGCACCTCTGTGGTCAGGGCCGAGGCCAGGATGTTGATCAGGTTGTTGCCCAGCAGCACCGAACCGATCATCGTCTCGCGGTTGGAGATAAGCCGGTTGACCCGCCGCGCGGCGCGGTCGCCGTCACGCTCAAGCTGGTGCATTCGCCCCCGGCTGGCGCCCGTCAGGGCCGTTTCGGCGGCGGAGAACAGGGCTGACACCGCCAGCAGGCCGATGATGATCGGCGCGATGGCCAGGAGGGCCACTTTCATGCCGCCCTCCTCGGCGCGGTAGGGTGTTCGTAGCTGCTCCCCCGTTGGGGGAGCTGTCGCGAAGCGACTGAGGGGGCCTGGCGGCGGCGGAGACCCCTCCGGCAGGGCCCCCTCCACCACGCGGAGCCTGTCCTCGGGCCGGCCCTTGGCCGGACCCGGTGGCGTGGTCCCGCTCCCCCAATGGGGGAGGAGCCAGCCCGCTGGGCCGCGACCGACCAAATGTATCGATCCAGCGGCCTCGTCACGCCTTAGCTCCCTCGTCGACGAGGAACTCGCGAAGTTGGCCCGCGTCGACCGCCTTGGCTGTGAAGGCCTGGCCGATGCCGCGCGCCAACACCAGGGTCAGGGCGCCGCCCTCGGCCTTCTTGTCCTGGGCCATGTGGTCGATCAGCCGGTCGGCCGAAAAGGGCTGCGAACTGATCTGCTCCAGCCGCACGGGCAGGCCCGCCGCCGCGACGCCGCGTTCGGCGCGCAGGGCGTCCTGGCTGGACATCAGCCCCAGGCGCGCCGAGTAGCGGAAGGCCTGGGCGCACCCCAGCGCTACCGCCTCGCCGTGCACCAACGCCTCGCCGAAGCCCAGTTCGGCCTCCAGGGCGTGGCCGAAGGTGTGGCCGAGGTTGAGCAGAGCGCGACGACCGGCCTCGCGCTCGTCCTCGGCGACGATTTCGGCCTTCATCTCCACCGACCGGGCGACGGCGTGGGCCAGGGCCTCGGGTTCGCGCGCCAGCACCGCCGCGCCGTGGGTTTCCAGCCACTCGAAGAAGGCGAAATCGCCCAACAGGCCGTACTTGATGACCTCGGCATAGCCGGCGCGCATCTCGCGGTCCGGAAGGCTGGCCATGACGTCCAGGTCGGCCAGAACGAGGCGGGGCTGGTGAAAGGCGCCGACCAGGTTCTTGCCGCGCGGAGTGTCGATCGCGGTCTTGCCGCCGACGGACGAGTCCACCTGGGCCAGAAGGGTGGTCGGGATCTGCACGAAATCTATGCCGCGCTTGTAGATCGCCGCCGCGAACCCGGCCAGGTCGCCGACGACCCCGCCGCCGAAGGCGACGATCATGTCGCCCCGGTCGAGGGCCAGGGCCAGCAGGCGGTCGGTCAAATCCGCCAGCCCCTCGAAGCTCTTCGACGCCTCGCCCGGCGGGATGGTTATGGTGTCGACCCTGACGCCGGCGGTCTCCAGCGAGCCGCGCAGGCGCGAGCCGTGCAGCCGTTCCACTGTCTCGTCGACCACGATGGCGGTGCGCCCGCGCTTCAGCAGCGGGGTGATGTGGGCGCCGGCCGCATCGATCAGGCCGGGACCGATCCTGACCTCGTAGGCGCGCTCGCCGAGGCCGACAGGGATGGTTCGGATCATGGCGTGACGGCCCGGGCGCGCTGGCGTGCGCTCAGCGCGTCGATGATCGCCTGCACGGTGACGTGGTGCGGAGACTCGACCGATTCCACCTCCAGATCGGCCAGGGCGTAGATGGGATGGCGCTCCAGCGCCAACGCCTCCAACGCCTCGCGCGGATCCCGGCCGTGCAGCAACGGTCGGTCGTTCTTGCGCGCCACCCGCCGGGCCAGCACCTCCACATCGGCCCGCAGCCAGACCGAGACGGCCTTGTCGGCGATCAGATTGCGGGTATCGAGGTTCATGTAGGCGCCCCCACCCGTCGCCAGCACATGGGGCGGCTCTTCCAGCAGCCGCGCAATCACCCGGCGCTCGCCGTCGCGGAATGCGGCCTCGCCCAGTTGGTCGAAGATCTCGGCGATCGAGCAACCGGCCGCACGCTCGACCTCCTCGTCCGCGTCCCGGAAGGGCATTCCCAGCGCCTGGGCCAGGCGGCGACCGACGCTGGATTTTCCAGCGCCCATCAGGCCGACCAGGACGATGGTGCGCTGGCGAAGTGCGGGGTCTGGGATCATCGGGGCGGCGGCGCCGGAATTGGCGCGGAGGGTGGGGGCGGATATTGCCGGACAGTGAGCGGTTTCATAGGCATCCTGGCCTTTACACGAATGACCCTTGGCGCGCTATGGCCGGGCCGGAGGTTGGACGGACGCCTGCCAGTGCTTCGCCAGACAAGTACGGTCCTATCTGAACCGGATTCGCTAGCCTACAATCTAGCTGCGGGGCGGCCTCGGGCGCCAGTCGAGCACGGGAGTTAAGCACGGTGATCGGAACCTGGGCGCATCTCTTGCCGACTCTGCTTGCGTCGTTTTTCGCCTCAATGGTTGAGTTCGTCGAGGCGCTGACCGTGATCCTGGCGGTCGGGACGGTGCGGGGCTGGCGCGGCGCCTTGAGCGGCGCCGGCGCGGCGCTGGCGGTTCTGCTGGTTCTGGTCGCGGTGCTCGGACCGGCGCTGGGGGCCGTCCCGCTAGGTTGGATTCAGCTTGGCGTGGGCGCGCTATTGCTGCTTTTCGGGATGCGCTGGCTGCGCAAGGCCTCGCTGCGGGCGGCCGGAATCATTCCGTTGCATGACGAGGCCGCCGCCTTTGCTAAGGAAACCGAACGATTGCGCGGGCATGGTGAAATGGGCGCCGGGTTCGATCGGGTCGGCTTCGCCGCGGCGTTCCAGATCACCATGCTGGAAGGGATCGAGGTCGTGTTCATTGTCATCGCCATCGGCGCGGGCAGGGCGGGGCTGCTGGCGCCGGCCTGTCTCGGCGCCGTCGCGGCGCTGGCGGTGGTGATCGCGCTGGGCGTGGCCGTGCATCGGCCGCTGGCTCAGATTCCGGAGAATACGCTGAAGTTCGTGGTCGGCGTGTTGCTGTCGGCCTTCGGCGCCTTCTGGTTCGGCGAGGGGTTGGGCGTGGCCTGGCCCGGCGATGATTGGGCCATCCTGGCGCTGATCGCCGGCTTTGCGCTGGTCGCCCTCGTCACCACCCGCCTTAGCAGAGCCGCTCCCGAGAGGATGAGGATCAGCGCGTGAAATGGCTCAAAACCATCTGGGACGAGTTCATCGGCCTGTTCGTCGATGACGTCAGCTTCGCCTTCGCCATCGTGATCTGGCTGGCGGTGGCCTATGTGCTGTTCCACATGGAGCTGGCGCCGCCCTTATGGCGCGGACCGCTGTTGTTCGCAGGCCTGGCGGCTATCTTCGTCGAGAATACGCTGCGCCGGGCGAGGAAGTGAGTGGGCGGCTTGTCGGTTAGGAGTTCAGCGTCGATGATCCGGTCCGTCCTTTGCGTCCTGGCCGTCGCTGGCGCGCTGTCGATCGCCACTGACGCGGCGGCCCAGGACCAGGTCCCGCCGCCGGCGAGCGCCGCGCCTGACGCGCCGCCGCCTGAGTCCCCACCACAAGAGTCCCCGCCCCCAGAGTCCCTGCCCCCAGAGTCTGCGCCGCCAGAATCCTCACCGCCAGAATCCTCACCTGCAGAATCCCCACCGCCACCTGTCTCCGCGCCGACGGCGCCCCCGTCCGAAACGCCCGCGGCGGTCCAGGTCCAGACCTTGAACCAACTGGACCTGTTCTCCACGGGCCGCGACACGGGTCTGGGCGCGGACGTCTGGAAGGGCTCGTCGGCCGACGTCGCCCGCGCGGTGATCCCCAGCCTGGCGACCAAGCCGCTGTCGCCTGCCGGGCTCGAGCTGGCGCGGCGTCTGCTGGCCCAGGCGTCCACCGCGCCGACCGGCGCCGGCGCGGATCTGGAATTGGCCGTGGCCCGCGCCCGTGCGCTGCTCGCGCTTGGCGACGCCGAGGACGCATCGCTGGTGCTGGATCGCACGCCTGGCGTCGCCGACCACGCCGACCTGTCGCAGCTCGCCGCCGACGCCGCCCTGATCAGCGAGCAGGACGACAAGGCCTGCCGCATCGCCGACAGCCTGACGGAGGGCCGCGCCGGGCTCTATTGGCTGCGGCTGCGCGCCTTCTGCCAGGTCCGCGCCGGCAAGACCGACGAGGCGCAGCTGACCTTCAACCTGGCCGGCGCCCAGGCCAAGGACGTCACGACCGCGCGTCTGCTCTCGACCTTCATCGCGGGCTCCGGTGATCCGGGGCCGGCTTCCCTTCACACCGGACTGGGTTTCGCCCTGTCCCGCGCCTTGAAGCTCGACCTCACGCCCGGCCTGGCGGACGCCGCGCCCGCGATCAGCCGTCGCTGGGCGCTCAAGAATCCGGCGGCGACGACTGTCGCCCCGAGACCGGCGACGGATCCGAAGGCCCTGTTCGATCAGGCGGCTAGCGCGACAGACCTCAAGGCGCGGGCGCGATTGCAGGCCACCGCCGCCATCGCCGCTGCTCTCGCCGGCGAGCTGAGCGACGTTGACCGTGCTCAGCTGGGCGGGTTTGAACTCGGCAGGTCCGAAGCGCCCGCGGCCCGTCTGATGGCGTTGAATATGGCGGCCGAGGCCGGGTTGAAGGGCGAGACCGCGCTTCTGGCCCTGCAGATCATTCAGGGCGCCGGCGCGGCGGGTCCAGCGCCGGTCGATCGATATTGGATCGTCCGCGCGCTGGAACGGGTCGGCCTGAAGACGGACGCCCAGGCCTTCGCCGTCGAGGGTCTGGACGCCCTGCTGGGCGGGCGATGAGCGCCGCCGGCTGGATCGAGGCGTTTCTGGAGATGATGGCCGTGGAGCGGGCCGCGGCGCGCAACACCTTGACCGCCTATGGCAAGGACCTGGCGGACGCCCAGGGTTTCCTGGCGCCACGCGGGCGCGATCTGGCCGTCGCCAGCGCCGAGGACATCGAGGCCTATTTCGCCCATCTGGGCGCGCTGGGCCTGTCGCCAGCCACGGCCGCGCGGCGGCGCGCTTCGGTGCGCGGCTTCTACCGATTCGTGCTGGGCGAGACCTGGCGCGCCGATGATCCCTCGCGCCGGGTCGACGCGCCGAAAAAGGGGCGCCCGCTGCCCCGGGTGTTGAGCCGCGAGGACATCAACCGGCTGATCGCCGCCGCCGCCGCCCGCGACGGCGTGGGGGGCCTGCGCCTGGGCTGCATGGTCGAGCTGCTCTACGCGTCCGGTCTGCGCATTTCCGAGCTTTGCGCCTTGCCCCTGTCGGCGCTCGCACGCGATCCGGCCTATCTGATCGTCAAGGGCAAGGGGGGCAAGGAACGCCTGGCGCCGCTGAACGCGCCGGCCCGTACGGCGGTGAAGGCCTATCTGGCGGTGCGGCCGAGTTTCCTGCCGGCGGGCGACAAGGCCAATCCGTGGCTGTTTCCTTCGCGCGGCAAGTCCGGCGCGCTGACGCCACGCCGCTTCGCCCAGATGCTGGATGAGGCGGCGCTCGAGGCCGGCGTCGATCCAGCCGCGGTCAGCCCGCATGGCCTTCGCCACGCCTTCGCCACCCACCTGTTGGAAGGCGGCGCCGACCTGCGGGTGGTGCAGAAACTGCTCGGCCACGCCGACATCGCCACCACCCAGATCTACACCCATGTCGCCGGCGATCGCCTCCGCGCCGTGGTCGAGGCCGCCCACCCCCTGGGCAAGAAGAACTGAGCGACGCCCTGGTCCATTCGTATAAGCTGGGCCTTCGCTGCTGAACCTGGAGCCTGTCTTGCGCAGCCTGTTGTTCAACATCGCCTTCTGGGCGATCTCGATCTTCTACACCCTGCTGGCGGCGTTGGCGGCTCTGACGCCCGGGCGCGGCCTGGTGCGGCGGGCGATCCGGCTCTATGTGCGCCGCATGGTCTGGGCGATGACCGCCCTCGCCGGGATCAGGATCGAGGTGCGCGGCCGCGAGCGGCTGCCCGACGGCGCCTATATCCTGGCCCCCAAGCACGCCTCCTATGGCGACGGGTTTTCCATCTATGCCCAGTTCGACGACCTGGCCTTCGTCACCGGAGACCATCTGGAGCGATTTCCGCTGATGAAGAGCGTGCTGGCCAAGCTGGGCGCCATCGTGGTCGACAATTGCGGCGGTCCCGAAGCGCGCAAGGCGCTGACCCAGAGCGCCGCCAACGCCCATGCCGAGGGCCGCAAGATCCTGATCTATCCGGAAGGCCACCTGGCCCCGGTCGGCGTGCGCTTTCGCTATCGCACCGGGGTCTATTACATGGCCCGCGATTTCGGCCTGCCGGTGGTGCCGGTCGCGTCCAGTCTCGGCGTCTTCTGGCAACAGGAGGACTGGACCAAGCGGCCGGGGCGCGCGGTGCTGGAATTCCTGGAGCCCATCCCCCAAGGCCTGGAAAAGGACGAATTCATGGCCCGGCTGGAGGCGGCGATCGAGGACCGCACCGCCGAGCTGGTGGCCGAGGCGACGGGCCGGCCGGTGACCGCGTCGGTCCTTGGCGTTCCCGACGACGAGCGCAAAAGGGCCGAGAAGATGGCGGTCGCCCAGGCGGCGGATACCGCCGGCTGATCAGCCTTCGCCGCGCCGGCTTGCCGCCCGGCCCCATCGCGCCTAATTTCCCACCCCTCGCGGAACGGGCGACAGTCAAAGGACGGCATGGCCGAGCATTATCTCGATTTCGAGCGGCCGATCGCCGACCTGGAAGCCAAGATCGAGGAGCTGTCCAAGCTCTCCGACACCGCCGGCCCAGGGTCGATGGACGGTGAGATCACCGCCCTGCGCGCGCGCGCCACCACGCTGCGCCGCGACGCCTACGCCAAGCTCGACACCTGGCAGAAGACCCAGGTCGCGCGGCACCCGGAGCGGCCCCACTGCGTCGACTATATCGCCGGCCTGATCGACCAGTTCGTCGAGTTGCGCGGCGACCGCAAGTTCGGCGACGACCAGGCGGTGGTCGGCGGCCTCGGCCGGTTCCGGGGCGTTCCAGTGGTGGCCATGGGCATCGAGAAGGGCCACGACACCGCCACCCGGATCAAGCACAGCTTCGGCATGGTCCGCCCGGAGGGCTATCGCAAGGCGGTGCGGTTGATGGACATGGCCGAACAGTTCGGCCTGCCGGTGCTGAGCTTCGTCGACACCGCCGGCGCCTATCCGGGGGTGGGCGCGGAGGAGCGCGGCCAGGGCGACGCCATCGCCCGCTCTACCGAGCGCTGCCTGACCCTGGGTACGCCGATGATCGCAACCATCACCGGCGAGGGTGGCTCCGGCGGCGCGCTGGCCATAGCGGCCGCCAACCGCGTCCTGATCCTGGAGCATTCGATCTATTCGGTGGCCGCGCCGGAGGCTTCGTCCAACATCCTGTTCCGCGACCCCTCCCGAGCGGCGCAGGTGGCTGCGGCGATGAAGATCTCGGCCCAGGACCTGATCGGGATGAAGATCGTCGACCGGATCATCGAGGAGCCGGCCGGAGGGGCCCATTCCGATCCCGCCACCGCGATCCGCTCCGTCGGCGATGCGCTGGAGGTCGAGCTGAAGGCGTTCGAGGGGATGTCAGCCGAAGCTCTTCGGGCTCAGCGGGCGGCGCGGTTCTACGCGCTGGGGCGTTAGGGATTCTGGAACCCTCGCCCCCGCGAAGAGCGGGGCGAGGGTTCTAAAGTACGTCGACGTTATGCCACGCTCTTCAGCATCTCCACCACTTCCTCCACCTGCGCGTCCGTCGTCGCCCACGAGCACATCAGGCGCATTGACCCGTCGGCGAAGCGCTCGAGCTCCCAGCCGGCGTCGTGCACGCGGCGCGCGGTCGCCGGGTCCATGCGGACGAACACGCCGTTGGTCTCCACGGGGTGGACGACCTCGAACGGCTGGGCCGCGGCCAGCTTTCGGGCCATCGCATTGGCGTGGCGGGCGTGGGCGATGAAGGCGCCGCTCTCCAGCATGCCGATCCAGGGCGCGGCGTAGAAACGGGCTTTGGACGGCATCTGGCCGCCCTGTTTCAACCGCGCGTCGAAACGGCGGACCAGGGTCTTGTCGAACAGCACGATGGCCTCGGTGGGCGACATGCCGGCCTTGGTCCCCCCGACGATCAGGATGTCGATCCCCGTCGACTTCAGCGCGGTCAGGTCCAGGCCGGCCGCTGCCGCGGCCGCCAGGCGCGCGCCGTCCAGGTGGACGCCCAACCCCGGCTCCGCCGCCTTGGCGGCGGTCGTCAGCGCACGAATCTGCTCCAGGCTGTAGAGCGCCCCGTACTCGGTGGCGTTGGTCAGCGACAGGGCGGCGGGCGGTGGAAAGTGAGGGCTGTCGGGCTCGGCGAGCGCCGCCTCAAGCGCCGCCAGGTCGATCCGGCCCGACGCGCCCGGCAATCCCAGGACGCTCAGGCCGCCGCCGAAGAAGCCCGGCGCGCCGGTCTCGCTGACCGTGACATGCGCGTGCTCGTGCGCCAGCACGGCCTCGAACGGCCGGCAGAGCGCGGCCAGCGACAGGGCGTTGGCCGCGGTGCCGGAGGTGACGAACCGCACCTCGGCGTCTGCGTCCAGCATCCGGCGGATCAGGTCGCCCGCCCGAGCGCAGACCTGGTCCTCGCCATAGGAGGCCATGGCCCCGTGATTGGCTTCGATCAGCGATTGCAGCGCTTCGGGCGCGGCGGCGGCGGTGTTGTCGGAGGCGAATTCGGCGCGAAGGGTCATGGACGGCTTCTAGGAAGAAACCTGACGCCCGGCGAGCGGTTTTGCGCGCTGGCGAAGAGACCCTAGCGGGCCTCCCGAGCCCAGGCGCGCACGTCGTCGACGAACAGGTCCGGCTCCTCCATCGCCGCGAAATGGCCGCCGCGCGGCAGGTCGGTCCAGCGCGTGATGTTGTAGGACCGCTCGGCGAAGGTGCGCGGCGGCGCCTGATAGAGCGCCTCGCCGGGGAAGTTGGCGAAGGCGGTCGGGGTTTCGCAGCGCTTGCCCTCCAGCTGCTGGATGCCGCCTTCCTCGATCAGGCCGCGATAGTACCAGGCGCCGGTGGTGAACGAGCCGGTCATCACGTAGATCATCACATTGGTCAGCAGCTGGTCCTTGGAATAGACCTGATCGAACGGCCTGGTCTGCAGGTCTGACCAGTCGTGGAACCGCTCGACGATCCAGGCGGCCTGGCCCACCGGGTTGCCCGCGCCCATCCAGGCGATCGACTGCGGCTTGGAGACCTGAAGCTGCAGATAGGCGCCCAGCATCTGGGTCGCCGCCTGGGTGCGCGCGGCCCAGGCCGTCTCGGCGTCGCCCTTGGGCCCGCCGCTGGGACGAAAGCCCAGCATGTTCAGATGGATCGCGTGGGCGTGAGCGCCATGATCGAACCCCAGCCACGAGGTGACCAGCGCGCCCCAATCCCCGCCCTGGGCCAGATAGCGGTCATAGCCCAGCACCTCAGTCATCAGGGTATTGAACAGCCGCGCGGTGCCGCGCTGGCCGAACGGGCGCTGGGGTTTGGACGAGAATCCGAAGCCGGGCAGGGAGGGGATGACCAGGTCGAAGGCGTCGCTGGCCTGGCCGCCGAACCGGGACGGGAAGGCCAGTTTCTCGATCGAGGCCCAGAATTCAAAGTGGCTGCCCGGCCAGCCGTGGGTCAGCAGCAGGGGGCGCTTGCCGCCCGCCTCGCCGACCACGTGCAGGAAGTGGAGATCGAAATCCTCCACCTTCGCGGTGAACTGTGGAAACCGATTCAGGTCGGCGACAGCGGCTTTCCAGTCATAGCCATCGGTCCAATAGGCGGCGAGGCCCTTCAGGAAGCCGGCGTCGCAGCCATAGTTCCAGCCGTCCTCCACCGCCGGCGCCGGCGGAAACGGATAGGCGCGCACCCGGTCCAGAACCTGGCCGACCGCGTCGGAGGACCACTCGACCGAAAAGGGTTTCACATCCGCCATGACCGCCGTCTCCCTGTGTTTGGGCCAGCGTGACGACCTGACGTCGCGACGGTCAAGACGGATGCGCGCCTATAAAGGCGGTTTCAGCGCGCCTGCCGCTGATAACTGGAGAACAGCGCTCGGAAACTCTCATCTCTCAGGGCTTCCACGTCCACCGGTCCGGGCAGCTTGCCGGCCAGATGCAGCACCACCAACCCGTGGATGGTCGCCCAGAACACATGTGCGATCAGGTTCTGGTCGCCCGCCAGGACCCCCGCTTCGACCAGTCGGCCGATATAATCGGTCATGGTGCGCTTGGCGCGATCCGTGGCGCGGACCAGATCCGGATAGTTGGCCTCGGTCGGCTGATCGAGATCGAACATCAGCTTGTAGGCGGCTGAGTGATCCAGGGCGAAACGGAAATAGGCGTCGCCCACCGCCGCCGCCTGTTCGACCGGGTCTCGCGACAAGCCCATCGCCGACTCCAGGGCGTCGGAGAACCGGTCGAAGCCGCTGGCCCGGACGGTCGCCAGAATATCGTCCTTGTCCTTGAAATAGCGGTAGGGCGTCATCGGGCTGACCGCGAGTTCCGCGGCAAGTTGGCGCATGCCTACGCCCTGGGGCCCGCGCTCGGCGAACAGCCGCTCCGCCGCCGCGCACAGCCGCTCGCGAAAATCGCTGACTTCATTCTCGGTAAGCACGCGCGGCACGCAGCGATCTCCAACAAATCCAACAGAATAAGGGATTGGGCTCTCAGGTTCGCAAGGCCATAGTCTGTACCCGTCCGATCGGAAGCAAGGACCACGCCAGCCACATTGGCGCGAATACCTGCGCTCTTTCGCCGCAGGTTGCACCCCTCCATCCGGTCACGCCCGGTCCTGTCGGCATCGAGTTTTTGTTGCGTACGCCATACGCATACGATATACATTTACAACGTATACATAAAGGAAGCGCGGTCATGGACGGATCACAACGGATCGACCCCTATCTCTCCGGAAACTTCGCCCCAGTGCGGAGCGAGGACGATTTCGTCCTTAAGGTCACCGGCGAGATCCCCGCCGGTCTGAACGGCGCCTACTATCGCAACGGCCCCAACCCCCAGTTCGATCCCATCGACGACTATCACTGGTTTTCCGGCGACGGGATGATCCACGGATTCTTCGTGGAGGACGGCCAGGTTCGCTATCGCAACCGCTATGTCCGCACGCCGAAATGGGCGCTGGAAAACGCCGCGGGACGGTCGCTGTTCGGCACGCTGGGCAATCCGATGAAAAGCGATCCTTCGGTCGCCGGTAAGGACGGCGGTGTCGGCAATACCAACATCCTCTGGCACGGCGGCCGGTTGATGGCGCTGGAAGAAGCCCATCCGCCCTTCGAAATGGACCCGGTCAGCCTGGAGTCGCGCGGCTATCTGGACCAGTACCGCGGCCGCGTCACCGCCCATCCCAAGATCGACCCTGACACCGGCGAGATGGTCTGGTTCGCCTATTCCGCCGGCGCAACGCCGCTGAACGCCACCGTCTCCTACGGGGTCACCGACGCCAACGGCGTGGTCACTCGCCGTGACGACTTCGAGGCGGCCTATTGCAGCATGGTGCACGACTTTATGGTGACGCGCCGCCATGTGTTGTTCCCGATCCTGCCTCTGACCGGCAGCTTGCAGCGCGTGATGACCGGCGGCCCGGCGTTCGCCTGGGAGCCGGACAAGGGCGCCCATGTCGGCGTGATGGCGCGCGACGCCGGCGTCGAGACGATCCGCTGGTTCCAGACCGAGGCCTGCTACGTGTTCCACCCGATGAACGCCTGGGAGGAGGGCGACAAGATCTTTGCCGACGTCATGGAATATCCGTCCGCGCCCCTGTTCCCCAACGTCGATGGCAGCCGGGGCCAGGACGCGAAGGCGCGCCTGGTGCGCTGGACCTTCGATCTGGCGGGGCCCTCAGACCAGATCAAGCGCCAACCGCTGGACGACCTGGCGGGCGAATTTCCCCGCTTCGACGAGCGGCGCGCGGGGCTTTCCTACCGGCACGGCTGGTTCGCGGCCGGATCGGTCGAGTCCGACGACCGCGGGTTCCGCGGGATCGCCCATGTCGATCTGTCGACCGGCAAGCGCTCGACCTACAGCTTTGAGGCCGGCGACGGCGCGGGCGAGCCGGTCTTCACGCCCCGATCAGCCGATGCGCCGGAAGGCGACGGATGGATCATCGCCACCGTCTATCGCGGCGCGGAAAACCGCAGCGACCTGGTCATCTTCGACGCCCAGGACATCGAGGCCGGCCCGATCGCGATCGCGCAAATGCCCCGCCGGGTCCCGTTCGGGTTCCACGGGAACTGGCGTTCGGCGGCCTAGCGCCGCTCCCGGCGCCGCGTGGCCTTAGGGAATCCTTAAGCGCTCCGATCGAAGGATTGATCGGAGCGGAGGTGGGGGCATGTTCGGAATCCACCTTGGCGCGGAAGAAGGCCTGATTCCGCTGCGCCGCCTTCCGCCCTGGCTTGCGGCCACATTGCTTGCCGTTGTCGTGACGTTGATCGCGGCTGGCTTGGCGATCGGCGCCCACCCTCGGCCAGGCCCGCCTCCCAACGGGAGTTCGGACGTCCAGCTTTACCGGCAAATCGTGGAAGACGTAGCGGGCGGCAAGGCCTACTACGCCGCGGCCGCGAAGGAGTTGAGGCGCGGGGGCTATCCCTTGCGGCCGTTTTTAGCCATGCGGCCCCCTTTGCTGGCCGCCTTGCTCGCTCGGCTGCCGGGCGAGGCGGCGCGGCGCGGCGTGCTGGCCGGCCTGGTGATGCTGACGCTCGCGGTCTGGGCGTGGCGGTTGCGTGACCTCCTGGCGGTGCAGCCCATGCGCTACGCCTGTGCGATCGCGCTGCTTTTCACCGGCCTGGCGCCGGGCTTGTCCGGTCCTGCATACGTGTTCCACGAAGTCTGGGCCGCTGCTTTGATCGCCCTGTCGCTGGCGATGCATGATCCAAGGCGGTGGTGGCCAAGCCTGCTGCTTGGCTTAGCGGCGGGGCTAATCCGCGAGTTGGCGATTCCGTACCTCGCCGTGATGGCGCTGTTCGCATTGTTGGAAGGACGGCGGCGGGAAGCCGCGGCCTGGGTCGCGGCCGTGGCTGTCGTGGCGGTTGCGCTGATGGCCCACGCCATGACCGTGGCCGTGGTGACAACGCCCATGGATCGGCAGTCGCCAGGATGGCTCGGTCTCGGTGGATGGCCTTTCATCCTCAGGACCGTGCAGTGGAACGTTGTGGTCTCGCTCGCGCCTCGTTGGTTCGGTGCGGCGCTCTTGCCGCCGGCGCTTCTAGGGCTGCTGGCCTGGCCCGGACCGTTGGCGCGCAGGGTCGCGGCGATCACCTTCGGCTTCCTCGCCGGCTTCTGCTTCTTCGGGAGGGCCGACAATTTCTATTGGGGCCTGATGATCGCGCCCCTTTGGCCGCTCGGACTTTTCGCCACGGACAGCGGCCTTAAGACGCTCGTCGCGCGAGCCCGCCTTGTCGTGCCGAAACCAGTCGCCCTGGCCTAACGGTTCCGGCGTTAGACCAGCGCCCCATGGCAGTGCTTGAACTTCTTGCCCGAGCCGCAGGGGCAGGCGGCGTTGCGGCTGGTGCGTTCCCAGTTGTCAGGCAGGGATGAGGCGGGCAGCGCCTCGCGCTGCTCGGCGGGCAGGCCCTCGGGAATGAAGCCGAAGCTGCGCTCGTTCTCGCCGGTCAGCGGGTCCATGTGAACCTCGACCAAGCCGCCGATGGGGGCCATCATGGGCGGCGGCGGCTCCTCGAAGCGGAACTCGACGGTCATCAGCCAGCGCGTGACGTTCTGGCGGAGGTCGGCCAGCAGCTTCTCGAATAGAGAGAAGGCCTCGGTCTTGTACTCGTTCAGTGGATCGCGCTGGCCATAGCCGCGCAGGCCGATGACGTTGCGCAGATGGTCCAGATGCATCAGGTGTTCGCGCCACTGCAGATCTATGGTCTGCAGCAGGAAGTTCTTCTCGATCCCGCGGGTCTGTTCCGCTCCGATAAGGCCCTCGCGCTCGGTGGCGCGGGCGTCGGCGGCGGCGTTGATCCGCTGTTCGATCTCCTCGTTGGCGATGCCGTCCTCGCCCGCCCATTCGGCGATCGGCAGGTCCATGCCCAGCAGGTCCAGCGCCTGTTGGTGCAGGCCCTCGGTATCCCACTGCTCGGCATAGGCCTTGGGCGGCAGGTGGCGCTGGACGATATCGTTGACCGTGTCGTGGCGCATCTCGACGACCACCTCGGACAGGTCGTCGGCCTCCATGAACTCCTGGCGCTGTTCGAACACCGCCTTGCGCTGGTCGTTGACCACGTCGTCGTATTTCAGAAGGTTCTTGCGGATCTCGTAGTTGCGCTGCTCGACCTTGCGTTGCGCGGTGGCGATGGCGCCGTTCAGCCACTTGTGGGTGATCGCCTCGCCTTCCTGGACGCCGAAGGTGCGCATGATGCCGTCCAGCCGCTCGCCGGCGAAGATACGGAGCAGGTCGTCCTCGCAGGAGAGGAAGAATTTCGACTTGCCGGGGTCGCCCTGGCGGCCGGTGCGGCCGCGTAGCTGGTTGTCGATCCGCCGGCTCTCGTGCCGTTCGGTGCCCAACACATAGAGGCCGCCGGCGTCCAGCGCCTGACGCTTGGTCGCGGCGATCTCGGTCTCGATCTCGGCCTTGTGCTTCAGCGCCTGTTCGGGCGTCACCTCGATGCCCAGGCCCCGCTGTTCGATCCGCCAGCGGTCCAGGCGCATGTCGACATTGCCGCCCAGTTGGATGTCGGTGCCGCGGCCGGCCATGTTGGTGGCGATGGTCACCGCGCCGGGCACGCCCGCGTCGGCGACGATCGAGGCTTCCTGTTCGTGATAGCGGGCGTTCAGCACCTGATGGGGAATGCCGTTGCGCTTCTTGCCGTCCTGTTCGAACTTGTGCTTGCTCAGCAGCTCCGACAGGGTTTCGGACTTCTCGATCGAAACGGTGCCGACCAGGATCGGCTGGCCCCGCAGATAGCAGTCCTCGATCTGTATCAGGATGGCGTCGTTCTTCTCGCGCTCGGTGCGATAGACCTCGTCGTCGATATCGATGCGGATCACCGGGCGGTTGGTCGGGATCTCGGCCACGTCCATCTTGTAGATGTCGCCGAACTCCTGGGCCTCGGTGGACGCGGTGCCGGTCATGCCCGACAGCTTCGTATACAGACGGAAATAGTTCTGGATGGTGACTGAGGCCAGGGTCTGGTTTTCCGGCTGGATCTCGGCCTTTTCCTTGGCCTCGATCGCCTGGTGCAGGCCTTCCGACAGCCTCCGCCCGGTCATCATCCGGCCGGTGAACTCGTCGATCAGGATCACCTCGCCGCCCTTGACGATATAATCCTTGTCCAGCGTGTAGAGCTTGTTGGCCCTCAGCGCCTGGTTGACGTGATGGACCACCGAGATGTTGGCCGGGTCGTACAGGCCCGCGGAATCCGGCGCCAGATGGCCGGCCCCCTGCAGCATCTCCTCGATCTTTTCCGAGCCATATTCGGTCAGCAGCACCTGGCGCTGCTTCTCGTCCAGATCGTAGGTGTCCGGGTCCTTGATCAGTTCACGGACGACGGCGTCCATGGTCAGGTAGAATTCGGAACGGTCCTCGGTCGGGCCGGAGATGATCAACGGGGTGCGCGCCTCGTCGATCAGGATCGAGTCGACCTCGTCGACGATCGCGAAATGGTGGCCGCGCTGGACCATCTCGGACGCCGAATAGACCAGGTTGTCGCGCAGATAGTCGAAGCCGAACTCGTTGTTGGTGCCGTAGGTGATGTCGCTGCGATAGGCCCGCTGACGCTCGCCCTGGCTGAGCCCGTTGACGATCACGCCCACGCTGAGGCCCAGGAAGCGGTAGACCTGTCCCATCCACTCCGCGTCGCGCGAGGCGAGGTAGTCGTTGACGGTGATGACGTGGACGCCCTTGCCGGCCAGCGCGTTCAGATAGACCGGCAAGGTGGCGACCAGGGTCTTGCCTTCGCCGGTGCGCATCTCGGCGATGCCGCCCTGGTGCAGGACCATGCCGCCGACCATCTGGACGTCGTAGTGGCGCTGGCCCAGGGTGCGCCTGGAGGCTTCGCGGACCACGGCGAAGGCTTCCGGCAGCAGGTCTTCCAGGGTTTCGCCAGCGGTGAAGCGGGCCTTGAAATCCTCGGTCTTGGCCCGCAAGGCGTCGTCCGACAGGGCCTGGATCCCAGGCTCCAGCGCGTTGATCGCCGCGACCCGGGCGGCGAGCGCCTTGACCTTTCGGTCATTGGAAGAGCCGAAGAACCGTTGGAAGAGGGAGGGCATATATAAGGAATCCAGGTGAATCCGGGACGGCGAGACGGCCGCGCCAGACCTGCAGAAAGTCCTTAGCCTGCTCGAAATCCGCTGATTTTGCGCGGGAGACTTAAGCAGCGCCCCCACCAGTGTCAACGAAAGGGTGTGACTTCGCCAAACACGCGAGTGACCGCCCGGCCGCGCTTGCGACCAGGCGGCGCGCCCTTGCGCACGTTAGGTTCCGCGCGCCCGACGCCGCAAGTCCTACGCGCTCGCCGCCGCGCTGGGGCGCGCCTTCATGCGCTCATACCAGGCGGCGATGTTCTTGTTGTCGGGGTTGAGCGGCTGGCCCACGCCGGCGCCGAAATCCAGGAAGCAGAACAACAGGATGTCGGCCAGGGTCAGCCGGTCGCCGGCGACGAAGGTCTTGCCGGCGATCAGGCCGTCCAGCCAGGTGATCTTGTCCTGGGCGATGGCTTTCAGACCGTCGGCCGCCTCGGGCAGGCAGCGCATACGCGGCGTGAACATCGCCAGGCCTTGCGAAAACCGGAATCCGTTGGCCAGGGGCTCGCAGATATTGAGGTCAATCCGGCGCGTCCACATCCGCGTCTCGGCCCGCTCTTCAGGCGTCTTGCCGACCAGGGACGGTTCGGGGTGCAACTCCTCAAGATATTCGCAGATGGTGGTGATCTCGGTGATCACCGATCCGTCGTCCAGCTCCAGCGCCGGGGTCTGTCCGGCCGGGTTGACCGACAGATAGGGCTCCTTGCGGTTCTCGCCGGCCATCAGGTCGACCGGCGCGCGCGGCAGGTCGAGGCCCTTCTCGGCCATGAACATCTTCACCACGCGCGGGTTCGGGCCAATCGATTGATGCAGTTTCATGTGTTTTTCCCTATGGCGGCGCCCGGTCTGCGAGCTGGCGTCCGCGGTGTGAACCATCTTGCCGAGTGCTGCGCCGCACGGCTTTCCATACATGGCGCCGGTTGCGGTATATGGCTAGGAACGGCTTGCGGCTCGGGTGACGATTTGCCGAATCGGGGCTGGCGGGGTCGCTTTGGAGCAGGGATGAAAGGACGCATCGGAAAGCCTGTCCGGACGGCCGTTCGCGCGGGCGAGCTCGCGGCGCTGGGCCTTTGCCTGCTCCTGCTCGCGGCCTGCGATCGGCAAGGTGGTCAGGCCAGGCCGCCGGAACCGGGCGATATGGCCGTGGCGAGCGTCGACGATCAGACGGTCTGGGCCAGCGACGTCAGGCGCGAAGCGGTGGCCCAGGGCGTGATCGGGGAGGGCGAGCCGCTGGACGCTTCGTCGGAGCTGTTCCACCGGGTGCTGGACGAGGTGGTCGACCAGAAGCTGCTGGCGGCCGAGGCCGCCAGGCGCCATGTCGAGTCCGATCCCGCCACGCGCCGCCGGCTGACCGCCGCCCGCGAGCGTATCCTGGGCGACATGCTGGTGCAGAAGATCGTCGAGCAGGCCGTCAACGACAAAGCCATCCGCGGCCTCTACGACGAACAACGCAAACTCTCCAAGCAGACCGAACAGTTCCACGCCCGGCAGATCGTGGTGGCAAGCCAGACCGAGGCGGACGCGATCAAGAAGCTGCTCTCCAACAAGGCGTCGTTCGAGGCCCTGGCCATGCAACGCTCCACCGATGCGGCGACCCGGTTCAACGGCGGCGATCTCGGCTACTTCACCGCGGACGTGATGCCGGACGCCTATGCCGCGGCGCTCAAGCCGGCCAAGGCGGGCGACGTGCTGGGCCCTTTCAAGACGGACGCTGGCTGGGTGCTGCTCAAGGTCGAGGACCGCCGGCTGGAACAGCCCCTCTCGCTGGAGGAGGCCAAGCCGCAGATCGTACGGTTCCTGACCTATGACCAGGTCCGCGACCTGCTCCAGAAGCTGCGCGCCAAGGCCAAGGTCAAGCTGTTGCCGCCACCGGCCCAATCATCTGCCCAGTCTCCTGGCCAGTCTCCGAACCCATCGCCGAACCTGCGTGGGCCCAACCCCCAGGCCTCCGCCCGGTTGGACCCGCCACCTCCGAATCCCACCCCCGCAAAGAAGAAGCCATGAGTGCGCCAAACCCATCGATCTCACCTTTGGCCGTTCCCTTTCCCGCGATGCCGGCCATCGCCGGCGCGGAACTGGCCAGCGGATCGGCCGGCCTCTACAAGCATGTTCGCGACGACGTGCTGGTTATGCGTTTCGCGCCTGAGACCGCCTGCGCAGGCGTGTTCACCCGCCACCGCGTAGGCTCAGCGCCGGTCGACTGGTGCCAGCAGACCCTGGCGGCGAGCGGTGGGGCGGACGTGCGCGGCCTGGTGGTCAATGCGGGCTGCGCCAACTCCTTCACCGGCAAGCCGGGCGCGGTTGCGGCGGCCCGGGTCGCGGCGGCGGCGGCCAAGCTGCTGGGCTGCCGCAAGGGCCAGGTGATGCTGGCCTCAACCGGCGTGATCGGCGTCCTGTTGCCTGACCAGAAGATCACCGGCCGGCTCAGCGAAATCGCCGCCGGCTTGAGCGCTGACAACTGGCCGGCCGCGGCGGCGGCGATCATGACCACCGACACCTTTCCCAAGGGCGCCTATGCGGAGGCGCTGATCGACGGGGTCAAGGTGGCGATCGGCGGCATCGCCAAGGGCTCGGGCATGATCGCGCCCGACATGGCCACCATGCTCAGCTTCATCGTCACCGACGCGGCCATCGCCCCCGCCGCGCTGCAGGCCCTGGTTTCGCGCTTCACCCGGACGACGTTCAACCTGGTCACCGTCGATGGCGACCGCTCGACCAACGACACCTGCCTGTTGTTCGCCACCGGGCAGTCCGGCGCCCCGAAGATCGCACGGGCGTCCGATCGGCGCCTGGCGGACTTTCGCGATAAGCTGCAGGCGGTGATGCTGGATCTGGCCCAGCAGCTGGTCCGCGACGGCGAAGGCGCCAGCAAGTTCGTCAAGATCACGGTCGCCGGGGCCGCCAGCGAGGCCTCGGCGCGCAAGATCGCCCGCACCATCGCCGAATCCCCACTGGTCAAGACGGCCTTCGCCGGCGAGGACGCCAACTGGGGCCGCATCGTCATGGCGGTGGGCCGCGCCGACGAACCGGTCCGCCGCGAGCGGGTCGGCGTACGCTTCGGCGACCTGGTCGCGGCCAAGGACGGCGCGGTCTCGCCCACTTATGACGAGGCCTTGATGAGCGCGTACATGAAACGCGCCGAACTGGAGGTGTCCGTCGATGTCGGCGTCGGCCGCGCCAGCGCCTCGATGTGGACCTGCGACCTGACCAAACGCTATGTCGAGATCAACGGGGACTACCGATCATGAGGCGCCCAGCGTGAGCACCATACTGCTGGTCGCCGCCGCCGCGCTGATCGACGCCGATGGGCGCGTCCTGATCTGCAAGCGGCCCGCGGGCAAGGCCCTGGCCGGACTCTGGGAGTTTCCGGGCGGAAAAGTCGAGACCGGCGAGACGCCCGAGGCCTGTCTGATTCGTGAGCTGGACGAGGAACTGGGGATCAAGGTGGCGACGGCCTGCCTGGCCCCGTTCGTTTTCGCGTCACACGGTTATGATTCATTTCACCTGATCATGCCACTGTACCTGTGCCGGCGCTGGGAAGGCTCGGTTCAGGCGCTGGAACACGAGGCGATCGCGTGGGTCAAACCCAACCAGATGGGCGCATATCCGATGCCGCCGGCCGACGCCCCGCTCGTCGCCTGGCTGCGCGATCTTTTGTGACCGCGTTTCTGGCCGATCGTAGCGGTGCGACCGCGATCGAGTATGGCCTGATCGTCAGCCTGATCTTTCTGGTGATCATCACGGCGGTCAACGCCTTCGCCGCCAACGCTAGCAGCATGTTCTCCCACATCGCCACCGCCGTCGCCGCGTCGGGCTAACCTCTATCGCCGCCCGCGCCTTCACCCGCCGACTGTTCCTTGACCCCCAGAGCGTCCGCCAGCCGCATCTTGGCCGAGCCTGGCCGAAGCGGTTTCTGCTGGTCCGGATGCGGGGCCCAGCCGGTCATGGTCAGGATGTCGAAGGTGGCGCGCACCCGCCCGTCCGGATCGGCGAACCTTTCCGCATAAATCTCGCACGCCCGCGCCAGCACGGCGCGCGACAGCGGCCGCCGTGCCCGCTCGACCAGGACATTGGTCTCGCCCATCGCCCGAAGGTCGCCGATCAGTTTCAAGGGATGCTCATAGCGCACCGTAACCCGGTCGACGTCCGCCACCGGCAGGGCGAAGCCCGCACGCTGCAACAGGCCGGCGGCGTCGAACGTGTCGGCGAAGGGCGCGACGCGGGGCCCGGCGCCGTCGCTAAGTTCGGCTTCCGCCGCGGTCAGGGATTGGCGAAGCTCGGTCAGGGTTGCGGCCCCCAGCACCGCGGCCAGGAAAAGGCCGTCGGGCTTCAGCGCCTGGCGGATCTGGATCAGGGCGCCGGGCAGGTCGTTGACCCAGTGCAGGGCCAGGGTCGAGACCACCAGGTCCAGGCTTTCGGCGGCGAAGGGCAGCGCCTCCTCGTCGGCCTGGACGCGCAGACCCGACCGGCCGGCCAGCATGGCGCCGGAAAGGTCGGTTTCGATCAGCGTCCCGATGCGCGTCCGCGCGTCGCTCTCGGCGAGCGCCCGAGCAAAGGCGCCGTCGCGGGCGCCGAGGTCGACGCAGAGCGGAAAGCTGCGCAATATGGCTTCCAGGCGCTCGACCGCATCCGTGGCGGCGCGCGCCTTCAGGAAATTCGCGGCGGCGAAGCCGGCGGCGGCGCGGCTCAGCCGGCGGCGATGCAGGCGGCGGTCGAACAGGTGGGGCGGGGTGGTCATGAGCCTGCAAGATGAGGCGGAACGTCGGCTGTGGGAACCCGGTCCGCGCGCGCGGGCCGCATTTGGCCGTGCGCTCGATCTGCTGTTTCCGCCTCAGGCCCTGGACGGGGCCGCCCTCTCGCCGCAATCGAGCGGCCTGTCCGCCGAGGCCTGGTCGCGAGTGGCCTTCATCGCCGAGCCGTTGTGCGATGGTTGCGGCGCGCCGTTCGAATACGATGTAGGCGGGCGTTGCGCCGCCTGCCTGGCCCAACCGCGCGCCTTTTCTCGCGCCCGGGCCGCCTGCCTCTATGACGACGCCTCGCGCGATCTGATCCTCAAGTTCAAGCACGCCGACCGCACCGACCTCTCGCGCCTGTTCAGCCGTTGGATCAGCCGGGCGGCCGCCGACCTTTTGGTTGAGGCCGACGCTGTGGCGCCGGTACCGCTGCACCGGTCCCGCTTGCTGCATCGCCGCTACAACCAGGCCGCCGAGATCGCCCGGCCCCTGGCGCGAGCCCACCGGCTGGCCTACCTGCCCGACGCCCTGGTGCGGGCCCGCCGCACCGACACCCAGGGCGGCAAGTCCGGCTCCGGCCGCCGCCGCAATGTCGCCGGCGCCTTCGCCGTGCCAGAGTCTCGCCGGCGGCATGTGGAGGGCCGCCGCATCCTGCTGATCGACGACGTGCTGACCACCGGCGCCACCGTCGAGGCCTGCGCCAAGGCGCTGCTCAAGGCCGGCGCGAGCTGCGTCGACGTGGCGGTGGTGGCCCGCGTGCGCGAAGCGGCGAATATGACTATATAGCGGGGCCCACATCCTCCAGAGGACCCCATGCCGGCCGTCACCGTCTATACCAAGCCCTTCTGCCCCTACTGCACGCGGGCGCTCGACCTGCTGAAACGTAAGGGCGTGGCGGTCACCGAGATCGAGGCCGGCTTCGATCCCGCCGCGCGCAAGGAGATGCTGGCCAAATCCAATGGCCTCTCGACCTATCCGCAGATTTTCATCGGCGAGACGCATATCGGCGGCTGCGACGACATGATGGCGCTGGAGCGCGCCGGCCGGCTGGACCCGCTGCTAGGCGCATGACCCAGCTTCCCGTCGCCCTGATCCAGCTGCGCACGCCGGCGACCCAGACCGCCGCCCTGGCCCAGGCCGCGCCCCTGGTGCGTCAGGCCGCCGCGTCAGGCGCCCAGTTCATCGCCACGCCCGAGGTCACCAACATCGTCCAGCGCAACCGCGCCCTGCTGTTCCCGGCGATGCTGACCACGGACGAGGATCCTTGCGTCCAGGGCCTGATCGCGTTGGCGGCGGAGTTGAAGGTTTGGCTGCTGATCGGCTCGGCCCTGGTGCTGCGCGAAGGCGGCGGGATCGCCAACCGCTCGATGCTGATCGATCCGGACGGCCGCACGGTCGTGAGCTACGACAAGATGCACATGTTCGACGTTGACCTGCCCAGCGGCGAGCGGGTGCGGGAATCCGAGGCATTCACGCCCGGCGAGTCGGCGGTGGTCGCCGACACGCCCTGGGGCCGGGTCGGCCTTTCCGTCTGCTACGACATCCGCTTTCCCTATCTGTATCGCGCCCTGGCTCATGCCGGGGCCCAGATCCTGACCGTGCCCGCGGCCTTCACCCGCTCCACCGGCGAGGCGCACTGGGAGATCCTCCTGCGCGCCCGGGCCATCGAGACCGGAGCCTTCGTGCTGGCCCCCGCCCAGGGCGGCCTGCACGAGGACGGCCGCGGCACCTGGGGCCATTCGATGATCGTCAGCCCCTGGGGCGAAGTGCTGGCCCGCTCGGACGATGACGAGCCAGGCGTGGTTAGCGCAACGCTTGATCTTGACGCCGTGGCCAAGGCGCGCCAAGCGATTCCGGCGCTCAAAAACGAGCGCGGCTTTAACGGGCCCTTTGTCGGGGCGTGATAGTATAGCCCCATGATCAAGTACGCCCTGGTCTGCGACCAGGAACACACCTTCGAAGGCTGGTTCGGCCAGTCCGCCGACTATGACGACCAGACCGAGCGCGGCCTGATCGAATGCCCGGTCTGTGGCACGCGCGCCGTGCGCAAGCAGATCATGGCCCCGGCCGTGGCGGGGACCAAGGCGCAGACGTCAGCCGAGCCGGGCGTGGATATGCGCGCCGTCATGCTGGACGCCATGGGCAAGGTTCGCGCCCACGTCGAACAGAACTTCGACTACATGGGCGACGCCTTCGCCTCCGAAGCCAGAGCCATCCACGAAGGCCGCTCCGAAGATCGCGGCATCTATGGCGAGGCGACGCCCGCCGAGGTGAAGGGGTTGGTGGAGGACGGCGTCAAGGTCGCGCCCTTGCCGCCGGCGGCGCCGAAGAAGAGCGAGGTCAACTAGGGGCTCCGGCCCATCTCTCGCGAGAAGGCTTGCGCCCCGACACCGCCCGCGCCTACGACGTTCCCCAAAACCAGGAGGAACCGCGCGATGGCGTCCAAGCTCGTTGAAGACCCCCGGATCGATCCCCGCATCAAGGCCATATTCGGCGCCATGCCGGAGGGGCCGCATCTGGGCGATGTCGCCAGCCGCGAGGAGTTGCTGACGCTGGAGAACAGCGAGGCAGGGCGGGCCGCCGCCGCCGCGCAGAAGGCGATGATCGACGCCGTCGACAACGAGGCGGTCGCGCCCTCGGCGGGTCTGACCATCCGCACCGAGCGGTTCCAGTCCTCGCCGGACGGCAACTGGATCAACATCCAGTTCATCCGTCCGGACAATTCCGAGCGCCTGCCCTGCGTCTATTACATCCACGGCGGCGGCATGACGGTCATGTCCTGCTTCGACGGCATGTATCGCGCCTGGGGCAAGGTCATCGCCGCCCAGGGCGTCGCCGTGGCCATGGTCGATTTCCGCAATGCGCTGCGTCCCTCGTCCGCGCCGGAAGTCGCGCCGTTCCCGGCCGGGCTCAACGACTGCGTCTCGGGCCTCAAATGGGTGCACGCCAACGCCGAGGCGCTGAACATCGACCCCGCGCGGATCGTCGTCGCGGGCGAGAGCGGCGGCGGCAACCTGACCCTGGCCACGGGGCTGAAGCTGAAAAAAGACGGCGATCTGGGCCTGATCAAGGGGCTCTACGCGATGTGCCCCTATATCGCCGGCCAGTGGCCCCAGGAGCGCTATCCCTCGTCGACCGAGAACAACGGCCTCCTTCTGGACCTGCACAGCAATCGCGGGGCCATGGGCTATGGCATCGAGGCGTTCAACGCCCGCGATCCGCTGGCGTGGCCGGCCTTCGCGACGGCCGAGGACGTCAAGGGCCTGCCGCCGACGGTGATCAGCGTCAACGAGTGCGACCCGTTGCGCGACGAGGGGATCGTCTTCTACCGCCTGCTGCTCCAGGCCGGCGTCGCCGCGCGCTGCCGCCAGGTGATGGGCACGATCCACGGGACCGAGATCTTCGTGATCAGCTGCCCGGACATCAGCCGCGATACGGCCAGCGACATCGCCAATTTCTGCCGGGGGTGAGGGGGGCTCAGCGGGTGCCGCGCCGAAGCTTGAACCCTCTCCCCGCGAAGAGCGGGGAGAGGGTTCCCAATGCTCACCCCGCCCGCGTCACCGTCATCATGTAGTTCACGTCCACGTCCCCCGACCGCGCCCATTGCCCGGTCAGCGGGTTGAACGCCACGCCGAACGGGCCCTGGACCTCGACCGGCTCGCCGTCCAGGTATCCCCGGATCTCCTCCGGGTGCAGGAACTTGCGCCAATCGTGGGTTCCGGCCGGCAGCCAGCGCAGGACGTATTCGGCGCCGACCTTGGCCAGGGCCAGGGATTTCAGCGTCCGGTTCAGGCTGGCCACGATCATCAGCCCGCCCGGCGCCAGCAGGCGCGCGCAGGTGCGCAGATATTCGCCCGGATCGACCACGTGCTCGATCACCTCCATGTTGAGGATCACGTCGAACGTGGCGCCTTCCGCCGCGAGGGCCTCGGCCGTGGCGCACCGATAGTCGACCTGCACGCCGACCTGTCCCGCATGCGCGCCGGCGACGGCGATATTCCGCTCCGACGCGTCCACGCCGGTGACGGCGAAGCCCAGCCTGCTCATCGGCTCGCTGAGCAGGCCGCCGCCG
>Ga0302314_10003489_pt1 | contig 28986 bp, 22 predicted proteins | sample III_Palsa_N2_3_FD_200533 | JGI IMG/M metagenome (GOLD analysis project Ga0302314, IMG submission 200533) | Peat permafrost microbial communities from Stordalen Mire near Abisko, Sweden - III_Palsa_N2_3 | ecosystem: Environmental > Terrestrial > Soil > Palsa > Peat permafrost | place: Sweden...
CGCTCCCCGATGACCCCCGCCCGCTCGCATCGCCGGTGCCGCCGCCGGCTCGGCTCGCCGGGCCGGGGGCGCGGGGCCGCCCTGGCGCTGGTGGCGATCCTGCTCGGCGCGCCGCCGGCCGCAGCCGAGCCGGGCGGGGACACCCTCACGGCCGTCGCGGCCCGGACGAGCGCCGACTACTCGCGGCTCCGACGCCCGGACGGGACCTTGGAGGACGAGTACTATGCCTTCGGGGAGGGCGGCTACTACCGGGCCCCCATCCGCGACGAGTCGATCGACCAGATCGGATTTCTCCCGGTGGCCCGCGACCTGGCGGCACCGCTGGCCCGCCAGCATTTCCTGCCCACCAGGGACGCACCCAGCGCCCGGCTGCTCATCATGGTCTACTGGGGCATGACCAGCGGGACGCTTGATCCCAGGGCCGACACCCAGCAACCGCGGCCCTTCCAGCTGGACTCGGCGAGCAACTACCCGGGGGGATCGGCCTACTCGCTGGTGCCCGGCGGGCTGGCGGAAGTTCGCCCGAACTCGGCCCTCGGAGCCCCTGGCCTCGTCGTCACCAACGTTCAAAGTGAGATTCAGGATGCCCAGAACGCCGCCCTCCTCGGCTATGATTCCAGCTTGAACCTGCCCGCCGGCTATCAGGTGACCGCCCGGCGGATTGAGCACGACGACCTGATCGAGGACGTCGAGCACAACCGCTATTTCGTCGTGCTGATGGCCTACGACTTCCAGCTGCTCCTGCACCAGCGCAAGCACAAGCTCCTCTGGGAGGCCCGCTTCAGCGTCCGCGAGGGACGGAACCGGTTCGACGAGATGCTGCCGCGCATGGCGGCGTATTCCGCCCAGTACTTCGGCCAAGACACCGGGGGACTGATCCGCCGCCCGCTCCCGCTCGGCCAGGTCGAAATCGGCGCCCCGCGCCTCGTGGCCTCCAGCCCCGATCTCCGGGGCTCGCTCGCCGGCACCACCCTGCTCGCCGGATCGAGCCTGGTGAACGCTCGCTCCCCGGCCGTCCCGCCGCCCACCCTGCCCCCGGACCTGTCGCGCCGGATCGCCGCCTACCAGGCCGAGAAGACCACCCTCCAGGACTCCTTTACCGCCACCATTGCGAACTTGGCGCCCGGCGACGAGACCCGGCGGGCCATCGACCGCTTCAACGCGGACAATGCTGCGCGGATCGTCGGCCTGCATCAGAACGCGGAGGCGATCCGCGGGGACCTGGCCGCCCTCGCCGCCCACAACCCGGCCGGCGGCCTGACGATCGAAGACCTGCAAAGGCAATTCAGCGAGAGCATCAAGGGGTCCGACTTCCGCGACTCGCTCTTCCTCCACCCCTGAACGTGCCGCCCCGCCAGAAAAAATTCGGGGCGCTCGGCCCTCCCTCCCTCATGGTGCTGGCCGGGGGCCTGCTGGTCGCGATTCTCGCCGCGGTGGTCTTTCGCTTTCGCGCCGAGCTGCGGACCGAGATGCGGCAGACCATCATCAACCGGGCCGCGACCGTGCTCCTGCCCGTCGCGCAGCGCCAACTGGCCCAGCGGTCGGCCCTCTCCACCGGGCCGTCCGACCTGCTGGCGGCGGTGCTGGAAACCGCCCAGCAGGACGACATGCTCGCCGTGGCGATCTTCGACGCCCAGGGCCGGCCGCTGCAGTACGCCCCCGCCTCGCTGATTTACGCCGAACTGCCGATCGAGGACTACATTCGCCTGCAGCGGATGGAACCCATCAGCCGCTATTATCCGGAATTCCCGCTGAACCGGTATTTTTCCGGGCTCGCGCCGGCGGCCGCCCGGGCCCCGACCCCGGTCCTCGAGGTCCTCCTGCCCCTGCACGGGCAGGACCCGGCCCGCATCATCGGCTTCGCCCAGTATTACCTCTCGGGCCAGTCCCTGGCGAGCCAGCTCGCCCTGATCGACCGGCGAATCAACCGCCAGACGGCGGCGACGCTCGGCCTGGGAGCGCTGCTCATCGCCGTGGTGGTGGCGATGGCCTATCTCGGCCTGCGCGCCGCGGAACGAGTCATCCTGGAACGCAACGAGCGCCTGGCCCGCGTCAACGTCGAGCTCTCCCTCGCCGCCAAGGCATCGGCGCTGGGGCAGATCACCTCCCATCTGATCCATGGCCTCCAGGGGCCGGTCGCCAGCCTCAAGGGCATGGCCATGGGCCGGGACGCGCCCCCGGAAAGCGCGCCGGAGTGGAAATCCGTCGTCGCTTATGCCGACCGCATGCAGGAGATGATCCACGACACCGTGGCCCTCCTCGGCCACACCGACGGCAGCAGCGCCTTTGAACTCACCGGACCCGAGCTCACGTCGATCGTGCGCAAGCGCAACCAACCGATCGCCGAGCAAAAGGGCGTGACGCTGTCGGTCGACGGCGAGTTCGGGCACGGGATCGACGGGCACCAGGGCGGACTGATCTGCCTGATCGTGAGCAACCTGGTCCAAAACGCCGTCAACGTGACGCCCCCGAACGGCGCCGTGAAAATCTCCTTCTCCGACCAGGGGTCCGAATCCGTGATCGCCGTCTCCGATGTGGGCAGCGGCATCAGCGAGGAACTCCGTCCCCACCTCTTCGAGCCCGGCCGGAGCGGCCGGTCGGGCGGGACTGGCCTGGGACTGGCGATCAGCCACCTGTTGGCGCGGCAGATCGGGGCTTCGCTCACCCTGAAGGACACGGGCCCACGGGGAACCACGTTTCATCTGCTGATTCCCGCCACCGGCTCCTAGCCTGGACCAACCGCCGCGTAGGCTGCGCCCCGGCGGATTGCGCCCGGCTCTTGGTTGGAAAAACGCCGCGCCATGGACTTCGGGGCGACCACCTTTCTAGACAAGTTATTGCCTCCGAGCTGTTAACAAGATCAACGGCCCAAGGCTGAAGTATTTTGAAATTCGAGCGGGAATTCTTACCAATTTAGTTAAATGCAAATCATCAACCCTAAGGGCGTTGAAGATTCCTCGCGCAAACGAAATTTTCTGCGTCCCAAAACCACCACAAAACAACCAGCATGAGCACCTCCAAAAAGACCGCCAAGGCCGTTTCCGCCCGCATCAAGGACCTGAAGCCGAAGAAGAATCCGAAGGGCGGCGCGCTCAACGCCTACATCAAGACGGTCGGCCAAAAGCAGGGCTCGGTGGGCTAAGGTCCGCCGAGCGCGCGAGGCGAAGCCCGGGTTTTCTAGTCGCGCTCTGACGCCGCCTTCGCCTCTGCTGGGGAGGTGGCGAGCCCGCTTTTCTACTGCCCGCTTTTCGCCCTGGCGATCGCGGTCCTCTGGCGCAAGGGCCGGGTGTGGTCCGGCCCCCCGACCCTGATCGCGGCCGAGCTGGCGGTCCCGCTGCTGCTCGGCCTCCTCGCGTACGCCTACGGCCAGACCCTCCTCCTCAACGTGCGCTGGGGCTGGAGCGCCGAGCGGCTGGCGCCGACCCTCGGCCTCTTCCACGGCTATCCGCTCTATTCTCCGCGGGACCGCGGCCCCATCAACGGGTGGATTCACGGGCCGATCGCACCCCTGCTGTGGATCCCGGCCGCCCTCGCCGACTCCCCCCTGCCGGCGCTCTCGATCGCCGCGGCGATCAACCTCCTGATTCTCCTGCTGCCGCTCCTCCTCGCCAGCCTGCGCCCGGCCGGAGGCGCCGGACCGGGCCGCCTGCTCGGCTTCGCCTTCAGCGGCGCCGCCCTGCTCCAAGTTTACCCGACGTGGTACATGGCCTCGGTGCTCTGCACCGACGCGGTCGCCGTCGGTCTCGGCCTCGGCTCCTGCCTCGTGCTGCTCGCCCGCCCGTCCCTGGGAACCCGCCCGCTCCTCCTCGCGGCCGTCCTCGCCGTGCTGGCCACCTGGACGAAGCAGATCGAGGCGCCGCTCGTCTTCGCCCAGCTGGGCTGGGTCTGGATCGTGGCCGGCCGCCGGGCCGCCCTGCGCTATGCGGGGATCTACGCGGCGGTGGCCGCGGGCGTCTCCGCCGCCCTCCTCCTCGGCTTCAACGCCCGCAACCTCATCCTCAACATGTGGACCATCCCCTCCGCCCAGAAGCTGGTCGGCAGCTGGGGCGGGGCGGCCTTGGAGGTCCAGCAGTTCCTGGTCTACAGCCTGGTGTTTTCCGTCCCGGTCGTGATCGCCCTCGCGTGCTACGGAAAGGCCCCGGCGGCCCCGCCCAAGGGGGCCTCGCTCCGGTCGGCGCTCGGCCTCCTCCTGGCGGCGGCGGCCGTCCTGCTGCCGCTAGGCGCCATGGCATCCATCAAGATCGGCGGGGACCGCAATTCCATCCACTCCGTGTACTACCTGGCCGCCGCCGCGGCGGTGGCGTTCGGCGCGGCCTGGGGGTCGCCGGCCCGCTGGGCGTGGCTCGGGCGCACGGCGGCGCTCCTTGCGGCCGGCGCCACCGGCATCCTCGCGGCCCGCCAGGTCCACGGCTATCCGGCGATGTCGATGCTGCCGCCGCGGTGCCTGAGCCAGGAGGCGTGGACCTATGCCCGCCAGCATCCCTTCGAGACCTATTTTCCCCAGGACCCCCTCGCCACCCTGATGGCCGAGGGCAAGATGTACCACTTCGACTACGCCGTCCTCGACCGCAAGTTCGGCGGGGTGGTCACCACCCCGGAGCACATCCGCGCGGACCTGCCCGCCAAGCTCGATGCCGTCGTCTATCCGCAGGCCGACGGCCCGAAGGAGGTCCTGACGGACTACCTGCCGGACTACGCCTTCACCCGGGCGACCGGCACGTGGCTGATCTACCGCCCGAAGGCGGCGCCGGCGCCTAAGCCGTAGCCCGGCGGCGGCGCCGCAGGATGCCGCCGACGACCGCGACGCCCGCGGCCATCAGCGCCACGGTCGAGGGTTCGGGCACGGGGGAGAAGTTGAGCACCAGGTCGTCCCCGTTCTGAGTCACGTAGAATCCCCCGGCGCCCGTGCTGTTCACCAGGTTGGAGGTCGAGATCGAGAAGTACGAGGAGTCGAAGCCGGTGATCCCGCCCGTCGCCGCCACCAAGTTCCACTGGTAGCTCGAAGTGGAGAGAAAATTCGCCGCCGCGTTGGTGCCGATGGTGTTGTTGTTGGCGGCGAAGGAGTAGACGTTGATCGTGAACGTCTCCTCCGCGTTGGCGGTGATGTTCAGGGCGCCGGACACATTCACGGTGCTGAAGCCGGTGCCGGGCGCCCCGGTGGCGTCCACCAGCGCGAAGTTGTAGGCGCCGCCGGGCCCGAAGACCAGCGACGTGCCGCCGCCAAAGGTGAGCGTTCCGGCCGGCGGCAGGAGCGGGCTGCCCACGCCCGAGGCCGCCACCCCGGGGATGATCGTGCTGCCATTCTGGATCGTGACGGTGCCGCCGGGTGACAGCGTGCCGTACCCGGCGAGCGAGGCGCCGTCCTCCACCGTCAGGGGGTTGGTGAGGGTGACGCCGGTGTTGACGCCGAGCGAACCGTAGACGGTCACCGGGCCCGTCCCGAGGGCGCTGTTGTTGCTGGCGATCAGCATGGAATAGGAGTCGATCGTCGTCCCGCCGGTGTAGGTGTTCGCGCCGGAGAGGTTCAGGCTGCCGCCGCTCACCTCGATCGAGCCCGCGCCGTTGATCGTGCCGTGGTAGTCCGGGTCCTCTTCGAAGTTGAAGGTCAGGTCGGTGCCGGTGCCGACGCTGATCACGTTGTTCGCGTCGATCGCGTCCGACTTCATGAAGAAGATGGTCGGGTTCGAATCAGGGGCGAAGTTGATGGTTGAGCCGGCCTCCATCAGCAGGTTGCTGACGCTCGGGTACCCGCCGGAGGCGGTGAAGTTGAGGATGGCATCATTGAGCGTGACCGTCCCGGAGTCGCCCGCCAGCGACGGGCTGAGGCTCGAAAAGGTGACGGTGCTGCCGGGCTTCGCCGTCAGGCCGCCAAAGGCGATGCCGCCGTCGGTGGTCACCGTCAGGGTCGTGCCGTTGACGATGGTGCCCCCGCTGTAGGTGTTGCTCCCGCCGCTCAGCACCGTCGGACCGTCGATGATGACCGTGCCGGCGTCCTCGGTATCCGTGATGTTCCCCGTCAGGGTCAGGGTGTACGGCGAGCCGGCGTAGTTGAAGTGCGCCCCCTCGAACGGCACGGTGATGTTGTTCGCCAGGGTGATGCTCGCATTGTAGGGCGCGAGCCCGACGACCGTCCCGGTGCCGTCGTCCTCGGGCCCGTCGATCGTCAGCTGGCCGGTGCCGATCGAGCCCGCGTTGCCGACCTTGAGGTAGCCGCTTTGCAGCACCGTCTGGCCGGTGTAGGTGTTGGCATTCGGCAGGATGACCATGGAGACGCTGCCGAAGCTCTCGAGCGGGGTCGGCAGGCCGACCGTCAGGTTGTTATCCCCGCTCAAGGGCGATTCCACCGTGACAATCCCACCCTTTACTCCCGCGAAGAGGTAGCCGTTGGAGCCCGGTGTGATCGCCCCGGTGAACGTCACGTTGGTGGCGGTTCCCAGGTAGAGATCGGGGAGTTCGGAAAGGTTGATCGGGCCGGTGACGGTCCGGGCGGTGCTCAGGGTGTCGAAGCCGATGACGCCGTTGCCCTCCCCGTCGAACAGGTTGACGAAGGCCTGCGGCATCGCGTCCGTGAACTGGGTGTTGAGCGTCGAGCCCACGTAGCCGCCGACCTCGGAATCCTCGCCGACGTAGATCGTCGAGGTCGAAATAGGGCTGTTGAAGATGAGGACGCCGCCGTTGACGCTGGTCGAGCCGGTGTAGGTCGTCGGGCCGCTGAGAATCAGGGTCAGGGGCGCATTGCCCGGGGACAGGACCAGGGAATTGGAAATCGGGCCGTCGCCCTCGCCGTCGACCAGCGCTCCCGTCACGGTCAGCGTGCCGCCGCCGCCGCCGAACGGGTAGGTGGCCGACGACGGCCCGGTCAAGCCGCCGACGGGGATGATCTGGCCCGAGAGGATCGCCGTCGTGGCGGTGCCGAGGCCGGCAAATCCCTCATTGGAGAAATTGGTGAGGTCGATAGTGTCCGCAAAATTCACGGTCGCGCCGCTGGTGGTGTCGAACCCGATCGTGCCGTTAAAGTTCGCTTGGGGCCCAAGCGTCTCCGAGGTCAGGATGCTCGCGATGCTGCCCGCATAGTTTCGGCCAAACCCGAAGTACGAGCCGGCAAAACTGCCCCCGGTGCCGCTGACTCCCGTGACGGAGCCAATTCCCGTGAACTGCGAGGGCGAGGCACCGTCGAAGATGACGCCCGCGCTCGATTCCAGGGAGAGCGTGCCCACGTTGCCGATGGTGCCTTGGAAGACGGCCAGGGCAGGCCCCCCGTTCGGGGTGTCGAGGAGCAGGACGTCCGAGGTCGAGGCATTCACGTTGCCGGCAAAGATCACCTCGGTGCTCGGCTGGAGGTTGATCGTCTGGGTGCTGCCGTCGCCGAACGGCGTGAGGGTGACATTGCCCGTGAGCTTGAGGGTGGTGAAGGTCGCGCTCGGCCCCGAGTTGTCCGAGCCCAGAGTCACGGCGGCGCCCGTGCTGCCGTCGCCGATGGTGACGGCATTCGGGAGCGTGAAGGTGCTGCCCTGTGGGACGAAGAGAAAGGAGCCGTCGTCCAAGAACAACGCGCCCGTGCCCAAGGGGGTGCCCGTGGCGCCCACCTCCAGCGTCCCGTAGGCATCCACCGTGATGTTGCCCGTCAGGGTGCTCCCCCCGTTGTTGAAGGTGTAGGTTTCCCCATTGCCGCCGCCGAGCGTCAGGTTGCCGGCGCCGGAGACCTGGGAATTGACGGTGACGTTGCCGCCCGACCAGGTTTGCGTGCCCACGAGGCTGAGCGGCGCGTTCAGCGTGAGCGAAAGCGAGCCGTCGCCCTGGGGCTCGAGCGAGATCCCGCTGGCGCCAAGCGTCAGCATGCTGGTCCCGGTGAGGTAAATGTTCCCGCTTTCGAAGTTGGGGTCGGTCACCACGATCCCCAGGAAGCTGGCGGCCGTGTCCAGGTTCAGCTGCACGCCGCTGGTGTCCTGGAACTGGAGCGTGTCGGTGCCGGAATTGATCGTGGGCGGCACCACCCCGCCGACCCAGTTGCTCGGGCTGCTCGCGTTGGAGTCGGGAAAGTCGCCGATCCAGTAGTCCGTCTGGGCGCGCAGGACGACCGCCGAGAGGAGAAGTGCCGCGCTGGCAGCGGCCGCTCTTAACCTGTCCATGGCATGGAGACTCTTCCAGCCCGGTTGCAAGAGCAACCCGATTTTCCGCCCCACCGATCCCCTCAAACGAGCAGCATGGCACCCAGCTCCGTCGAGGCCCGGCCCAGTTGGCTTATCGTCCCCGCCAGTCGCCGCGCCGCCGGATCCCCACCTGCGTCCGGGACGAGGTTGGGCCGCATTTGGTCGAGCCCCTTGCGCATGCCGTCCAGCGTTTCCGGGTGGGCAACTCCCGTCTCCCAGGTAATGGCCAGTGCCTCCAGCGCCTCGGTCGCCTTGCCCGAGAATTCCTCCAGGTAGGCGCCGCTCGGCAGCGGCGCCGCGGCCTCGAGCTGCAGGGCCGCTCCGGTGAGGTATCGGGTCAATCGCTGGTTGCCGTTGGCGAGCGCCGCCGCCCGCTCGATCATCTCCTGGCGGTTCTTGGGGTCGCCGCTCAGGCGCCGCAGCGACGAGAAGACGGCGCTGTTGGCCTTTTCGGCCGCGCGCCGGACTTCGGCAACCTCGGGGCCCGCCGCCTCCCCGGCCCGCACCCGCGCGATCAGCGGGCGCAGGTACCCGGCGTTGGCCCGCAGGGCCGCGGCCAGGATCGGCGGGAACCGGTCCCGCTCCCACGTCGGCCAGAAGACGAAGGCCGCCAGGAGCGCGAGGAGTCCGCCGGCCACCGTCGTCCCCACCCGCTCGACCATGAACCATCCATCCACCTTCCCGCCGGTCTCGGTGAGCAGCACGATGAAGAGCGTGATGAACACCACCGCGACGCCGTAGTTGCGCCGGAGGAAATAATTGAAGGCGAAGGCGGTCGCCGCCGTGGCGGCCAGCACCAGGACCGCCGGCAGCTGCAGGAAGAGCAGCCCGCTCGCCACCGCCGAGCCGGCGACGGTGCCCAGCAGGCGCTGGGCGGCCTTCTGCCGCGTCGTCCCGAAGTCGGGCTGGAGCACGATCATCATCGTGAACGGCAGCCAGTAGCCGTGGCGCAGGTGCAGCTCGAGCATCGCGGCGACGCCGCCCATCGTGAGGACCGCGCTCCGCAGGCTGTAGCGGACCAGCGCCGGGTCGACCTGCAGGCTCAGGTCGATCGAGGCCGCCAGCGCCTGGAACTTCCAGGTGTCCATTTCCAAGAGCTCGAGCGAGAACGCCTGCCGGTCGCTGCGCCGCTCTGTCGTGGCCCGCAGCGCCGCCTCCACCACGCGCAGCAGGTCCACCATCCGCCCGATGGTCTCGCCCAGCCGGGCGCTGTCATCGGAGGTGCCGGTGCGCGCCGGCACCCGCTCGCGCAGGACCCCGAGCAGGTTGGTGAGGCGCCGGGTCCGCAGGTCGAAGGTGCGCAGGTGGCGCGGCTGGCGGGACACCAGCGCCACCGCCACCGTGCGCGAGGTGTTGACCAGCGCCTTCACGACCGGCGCGAAGGTCGGCGCCACCCGCGCGAAATCCGGGTGGCGCATCAGGGCCTCGGCCGCCCCGTGGAACGCCGCGGCCTGCGCCGCCCAGTCCGCCGCGTCCCCGTTCAGCTGGGCCAGCGGCCCCCGCAGCGCCTGGGACCGGCCCTTCGCCGGGTCGAGGGCGGCGGCCGCGCGGTCGTGGGCGTCGCGAAACGCCGCCTCCGCCTCGAAGACCCGCCGCTCGCGCGCGGCGGGGACTTCCCCTTCCACCACCGCCATCGCCGCCCAGATGTTGGCGAGGGTCAGCCAGCTCTCCGCCACGGTCCGGCGCAGCGGATGCTCGGGCCGGAAGGGCCAGAGGATCACCTGCAGGAAGAGGCCGAACAGGCCGCCGGCCACCGCCCCCTCAAGGTGCCGCTCGGCGACGGCCCCGCCGCCGCTGCCGTGAAGGCCGAGCACGAAGATGAGCGTGGTGGCGATCGCCAGCGACGGACCGTAGTCGCTGCTGAGGTGCCGCCAGAGGCCGGCGCCGAGGGCCACGAAGGCCATGGCCGCGAGGGCGGCCGGCAGGCTCCCCGCCACGAGGCCCCCAAGGCCGGCGCCGGTGCTCAGGATGACGATCATCGCCAGGAGCAGCGTGAAGCGGAGCCCGTAGCCGCCGCGCACGTCCACGGCGGCGATGTTGAGCGCCACGAGGACGGCATAGGTGCCCTCGACCGGCAGGCGGCCGGTGAGGCCGAGGGCCAGCGGCACGACCGCCGCGACCATCCCGCGGGTGGCCCGGCTCAGGTCGGGCCGCAGCGATTCCCGCTCGGCGAGCTCGACGATCCGTTCGCTGAAGGCGGGCGTGTCCATGGCCATCCGCGAACTTGCCGGCCGGCCCCGCCCCGGCAACCCTGATCCCGCCCGGCCGTGACCACCCCCACCCCGCATTCCCCGCCGCCGGCCCGTTCCCTTGCCCACCGCGGGTCGACCATCCTCGAGGGCCTGCTGATTCTCGGTGCCACGCTTCTCGCCTACCAGCCGGCGTGGCGGGCCGGCTTCGTCTGGGATGACGACGCCCACCTGACGCGGCCGGCGCTGCAGTCCCTCCATGGCCTCGTGCGGATCTGGTCCGACCCCGGCGCCACCCAGCAGTACTATCCCGTGCTCTATAGCGCCTTCTGGGTCGAGCACCGGCTGTGGGGCGGGGCCGCCGCCGGCTACCACCTCCTGAATCTGGTCCTCCATGCCGGCGCCGCCGGCCTGTTCCTGCAGCTGCTGCGCCGCCTGGAAATCCCGGGCGCGCTCCTCGCGGCCCTCCTCTTCGCGCTCCATCCGGTGGCGGCGGAGTCGGTGGCGTGGATCTCCGAGCAGAAGAACACCTTGTCGGCGCTCTTCTATTTCCTGGCCGCGCTGGCCTACCTGCGGTTCGACCGAACGCGCGGCGCCGGCGCGTACGTCCTCGGCCTCGGCGGGTTTGTCCTCGCCCTCCTTAGCAAGAGCGTGACGGCGACGCTTCCGGCGGCACTGCTCGTCATCCTCTGGTGGCGGCGCGGCCGCCTCCGGCTGGCCGCCGATGTCCGGCCGCTCGCGCCCTGGCTGGGGCTCGGAATCGGCGCCGGCATCCTCACCGCGTGGATGGAAAGGGTCCACGTCGGTGCCCAGGGCCCGGCCTTCGCCTTCGGCCTGGCGTCGCGGGTCGTCATCGCCGGGCACGCGCTTCTCTTCTACCTGGGCAAGCTGCTGTGGCCGGCGAACCTCACCTTCATCTACCCGCGGTGGAACCCGACCGGCTTCAGCCCCTGGGCTTGGCTCTATCCCGCCTTCGCGGCCACGGCGCTCGTGGCCTGCTGGTCCCTGCGCCACCGCTCCCGGGCCCCGCTGGCAGCCGCCCTTCTCTTTGCGGGCACGCTCCTGCCGGCGCTGGGCTTCATCAATGTCTTCCCCTTCCTCTATTCCTTTGTCGCCGATCATTTCCAGTACCTGGCGGCGGCGGCGATCTTCGCCGCCGCCGGTGCGGCCGCGGCCGCCCTGACGAACCGGTGGCCGCCCCCAGCCCGGGCGGGCCTCTCAGCCCCGGTCCTCGCGGTCCTCGGGATCCTCACCTGGCGCCAGTGCCGCCAGTACGCTGATGCCGAGACGCTCTGGCGGACCACGCTCGCGCGCAATCCGTCCTCCTGGATGGCCTACAACAACCTCGCCGGCGCATTGCTGCGCCAAGGCCACGCCGCGGAGGCCGAGGCCGACGTCCTCCAGGCCCTGGCGCTCGCGCCCGGCAACGCGGCCGCCCATGCCACCCTCGGGCAGCTCCGCGCCGCCGAGGGGCAGGCGCACGAGGCCGCCGCCGAGTACGAACGGGCGCTCGCGCTCGACCCCGCGAACGCCCCGGCCCAGGCGAACTACGGCGGCGTGCTCCTACAGCTCGGCCGCCTGGACGAAGCCGCCGCCCACTACCGCGCCGCCCTGGCCCTCGAGCCCGACTCCGCCCCGGCCCATACCGGACTCGGCAACGCGCTCCTGCGCCGGGGCGAGGCCGCCCCCGCGGCGGTCGAGTACCGACTCGCGGTGGCCGATGACCCGGCCGATGTTTCCGCCCGGACAAACCTCGGCGCCGCGCTCATGCAGCTCGGCCAGCCGCAGCAGGCGCTGGCGGAATTCTCGGCGGCGGTGGCTGAGAACCCGCGGTTCGCCGCCGCGCAGGTCAACCTGGCGAACGCGCTCCTGCAAGCCGGCCAGGTCGCCGGCGCGGTCCTCCATTATGAAGCGGCGCTGGCCCTCGATCCCCGATCCTCGGTGGTCCACGGCAACCTGGGTGTCGCCCTGCTGCAGGCCGGGCGCCCCGACGACGGCGCCCACGAGCTCCGCCGGGCCCTCGAGCTCGATCCGTCGAACGCCGGCGCCCGCGCCGCCCTCGAAACCCTTCGGTCGCCGTAGCAGTGAAGCCGGCAAAGAACCTCCACAAAAATTATTGCCTATTCTGGAATCGCCGTTCTTGTGGGTCTCGTGCCGCGCACGAAGGAATTCGACGAGACCGAGGTCCTCGAGCTGTTCCGCGCCCGGGGTTTCAAGCAGACTTCCTTCGATGACTTGACCCAGGAGCTGGGCGTAAGCCGCCAGAGCCTCTACGACACGTACGGGGACAAGAACACGCTCTTCCATGCCGCGCTCCGGCGCTACCTCGCCGGCGGCCTCGAGAAGATGAGCCGCACCCTCGACAACCCCGCGCCGATCCGTGAGGTGATGGCCGGCCTGTTCGAGGGGCTGATCAGCGCCAACTGCGGCAAGAGCTGCTCCGGCTGCCTCATGGTGAACACCATGGTCGAGCTCTCTCCGCATGACCCGGAGATCAAGCAGATGGCCGCCGAGGACGCGCGGGCCATCGAGGGTCTCCTGGCCGGCCGCTTCGCCGCGGCGCAACGGCAGGGCGAGATTGCCGCCGACACGGACCTCGCGGCCCTGGCCCACTTCTTTTATCATTTCATCCTCGGTTTGGGCGTGGCCTCCCGCGCCTTCGGCGATCCGGAAAGCCTCCGCCGCAGCGTCCAGGTGGCCTTGGAATCCTTGAGCTGATTTTCCGGTGCCCACCCGGGCGTTTCAGGTTCTCGTCGGCGTCGGCCAGCCGTGCCACGTCGTCGAGCCGGCCGGAATTTTCCAATTCACAGGAATTGAACTTAATCCGGAGGAAAATGTGACGATCGAAGGCGCAATCCGTCTTGCCTAGGAACCGAACGTCACCGCTCCCATGATCCCGACCCTCATCGTGCTTTCGGCCCTTTGCATCCTCGTCGCATCCGATACCTAGGCCGTTAAGGGTCTGTGACTTCGGCACTTGGGGCCGGAGGAACGGCGCAAAGGCGCCGCTGGCACAGCCGCTGCTCCCGGCCCCGAATGCGACCCCGTTCCGGCTTGGCCGTCCTCCTTTATGCGGTTTCGGCGGCGGCGGGTCTCGCCGGGATCGCGCCCGAGGCCGCCCCCGCGACGCCCGATGACCTCAAGGTAACCGGACTTTTTGCCGGGGTGCCCGCCGGCGGCGCGGCCTATGTCTCACGGGCGACGCTCCTGGGGGTCCCCGGCGTCGCGCAGCTGCACGAGCCGCCGGCCGATTCGATCGCGCCCGGCGACCTGACCGTCCTGCCGCTCAACCGTTTCCTCCAGGCCCTGCCGGTTGCCGGCGATGCCGATGCCATCATCCTCGTCGGCGCCGACCGTTGGGAATCCGTCATCCCGGTCGCCTTCATCAACCGGGTCCATCCCTACCTGCTCCTGAAGTATGACGGCCGGATCCCGGCCGAGGGCTGGCCGCGCTTCGGCCCCAATGAGGCGCTGGCGCCGTACTACTGCGGCGAAAGCGCCAAGCTGGGGCCGGTGGTCCCGACGCGGATGGAGTACGGCGAGTTCGACGCGACCCAGGTGGTGGAGATCCGCGCCATCAACCTGGCCGCCCACTACGCCCCGTTCTATTCGGCGGCACTGGCCAAGCTCTCGCCGGCCGCCGTGGCCGGCCGGAAGCTCTTCATCGCCGAGTGCAACAATTGCCACCAGGGGCCGGCGATGACCGGCGGCAACACCTCGCAACGGCCGCTCTCGCTGCTCGAGGTGCACGCCGCGCTCAACACCGCCTACTTCCGCAGCTTCGTCCGCAATCCCCGGCAGATCTACCCGCAGACCGTCATGCCGACCCACGAGTACTTCACCGAGGAGATGATGAACCAGCTGATCGCCTTCCTGAGCGAGGCCCGGGCGGCCGGCGTCAACTGACCAGCGTCAGCGGGACTGGGCCGCGAGCTGCGCGCCCAGCCGGTCGAAGGTCTGCTGCGCACCCTCGACGGCGTGGAACTGGGTCGCGATGTGCTCGCGGAGCTCGGCGGTCTCGAACACCATGTCGAGCGTCACCCGGGTCCGGGCGCCCTCCGCCTCGAAGACGGCGGTGGCGATGAAGTGCGGCGCCTTGTGCTCGTAGACCAGCCGTTCCAGCGGGACGACGTCGACGTACACGGAGTGGTTCGGGAAGTCCCGGCCGTCGGGGCCGTGCATCACGAAGCGCCACTGGCCACCGGGCCGCACGTCCATCTCCTCCATCGTGACCGAGAAGCCGGTGGGGCCCCACCACTTCACGAGGTGCTCGGGCTCGGTCCACATGCGGTACACGAGTTCGCGGGGCGCGTCGAAGACGCGGGTGGTGACGATGGAGCGGGCGACAAGGGCGGGATTGGGGGCGTACATGGGAAAAGCGGGTTCAGAGTTTGGCTAGGTAGGCGGCGAGCTGGTCGAAGGTCCCGCCGAAGCCCTGCTGCATGGAGGTGAAGTGGCCCTCGAAGGTCCGGCGCTCCTCCGGGGTGGCGTTGACCGGGCCGCCGCGCAGGGTGACGGTGGTCAGCCCCGCCGCCTCGGTGAGGGTGAGCGTGTTCAGGACCTCCAGGGGCCAGGTGGGCGAGAAGGGCGCGCGGGTCACGCCGCCCGCCGCGTCGGAAAAGGAGTTGGTGAAGACGATGCGCTCCGGCGCCACGATCTCCCGGTAGGCGAAGCGGCCCCACATCACGTGGCCTTCGGGCGAGAGCATCTGGTAGTGGAAGAGGCCGCCCGGACGGAGGTCGACCTTGGCCGACACCATGGCGAAGTCCTTCGGGCCCCACCACCGGGCGAGGCGGTCGGCCTCGGTCAGGGCCTGGAACACCAGGGCGCGGGGCGCGGCGAACTGGCGGGTGAGGGCAAATTCCTTGGTCGTGGGCGTGCTATTTTCCATGTTTGGGCGGGTTGGGTGATTTCTTGCCGGGGCGCTGGATCTCGGCGAGGTACTCGCCCAGGCGGTCGAAGCGGCCCTCCCAGTGCTGGCGGTACTCCTCGGTCCAGTCGGAAACCTGCTTAAGGGGTGCCGGGCGCAGCCGGCACGGCCGCCACTGCGCGGCGCGGCTGCGCGCCACCAGGCCCGCGCGCTCCAGCACCTTCAGGTGCTTGGAGATCCCGGGCAGGCTGATCCGGAAGGGCCGGGCGAGCTCCTTCACCGAGGCCTCGCCGGCGCTGAGCCGCCCGAGGATCGCCCGGCGGGTGGGATCCGCCAGGGCCGAGAAGGTGAGGCTGAGGACGTCGGTGGCCATTAGTATTTACCCATCTGGTTAATTAACCAGTTGGCTAAATGCAAGCGGAATTTTTCCTCGCGGCGGCCGCCGTTTGCTTAAACCCGGTTCGGGCATTTCCTTTTCCCCATGCTGGCCTCTCCGCTCTCCCACGAGCCGCCGCCCTCCGACGGGCTCCTCTTCGACGCCTATTCCCACGCCGTCTCCGACGCGGTGGCCGCCGCCCACCCCGCCGTCGTCCACATCGAGGTGCGCGGCAATGACGCGCCCGGCGGCACCGGCTCCGGCTTCTTCATCTCGCCCGACGGCTACCTCCTGACCAACAGCCACGTGGTCCACGGCGCGAAGGAGCTGAAGGTGTTCCTTGCCGACGGGCGCAAGCTCGGCGCCGACCTGATCGGCGACGACCCGGACTCCGACCTGGCGGTGCTGCGCGTGAGCGCGGACGACCTCGCCCACCTGGCGCTGGCGGACAGCAACGCGGTGCGGCCGGGCCAGATCGCGATCGCCATCGGCTCGCCGATGGGCTTCCAACAGACGGTCACGGCCGGGATCGTGAGCGGCATCGGCCGCTCCCTCCGCGGCGCCTCCGGCCGCCTGATCGACAATGTCATCCAGACCGACGCGGCGCTCAATCCCGGCAACTCCGGCGGCCCGCTGGTCAACACCCGCGCCGAGGTGATCGGCGTCAACACGGCCATCATCCGGCCGGCGCAGGGCATCTGCTTCGCCATCGCCAGCAATACGGTGCGCTGGGTGGCGGCGTGGCTCATCAAGGAGGGACGGATCCGGCGCAGCTTCATCGGGGTCGCCGGGCAGAACGTGCCGCTGCTCCGCAAGCTGGTTCACCACCACCGCCTCGCCCAGGATTCAGGCGTGCTCGTCACCGGCTTCGAGCCGGACAGCCCGGCGTCGCGGGCGGGCCTCGCCGCGGGCGATATCATCCTGGCGCTGGACGGGATCGCCACCCCGGCGGTCGACAGCCTGCACAAGCTCCTGACCGGCGACCGGATCGGCGAGCGGGCGATCGTCACGTTCCTGCGCGGCGTCGAGCTGCGCCGGCACGCCATCATTCCGCTGGAGACGCCGCCGCGCGCCTGAGGGCGCGGCGCGGGCTACTTGCCCAGCATCTTTGCGACGATGAAGATCAGGACGGCGCCGCCGAGGCCGCCGCCGAAGAGCAGGTAGATCAGGGAGTATCCGACGGCGGCGAGGGGAAGGATCAGGTGCATGGGGGGGGGGGGACGGGGTCTAGGGTGGAGGCAGAGACGGGGTGATGCCTGAACTGTGGGCCGCCGGCGCGCTTTGTTCCCTGCGGGCCGCCCGAATACTTCAGGCGAGTCTTGCGACTTGCGCGACGATCTCGAAGGACCGCAGCCGGGCGGCGTGGTCGAAGATCGACGCCGCCACCATGAGCTCGTCGACCCCGGTCCGGCGCACAAAGGCCTCGATTCCCCGCCGCACCGCCTCGGGCGAGCCGACCACCGCCTCGGCGAAGGCCTGCCGGACGCCGGCTTCCTCCACCGGGTTCCAGCGGCCTTCCATGCTGTCGACCGGCGGCGGGAAGGGTCCGGGCGCCCCGCGCCGCAGGCGGACGAAGCTCTGCTGCTGCGAGGTGAACAGCCGGGCCGCCGCGGCGTCGGTGTCCGCGGCAAAGACGCCGATCGCTGCCATCGCGTAGGGCCGCGGCAGGTTCTCGGAGGGCCGGAAGCGGGTGCGGTAGGCGTCGAGCGCGGCCTGCAGCTGATCCGGGGCGAAATGGGCGGCGAAGGCGAACGGCAGGCCGAGCGCGGCGGCCAGCTGGGCGCTGAAGAGGCTCGAGCCGAGGAGCCAGATCGGAACCTTGAGGCCGGCGCCGGGCACCGCCTGGACCGCCTGCCCGGGTACGACCGCCTGGAAGTAGGACTGCAGCTCGATCACGTCCTGCGGGAAGGTGTCGGCCGAGGCCCCGAGGCCGCGACGCAGGGCGCGGGCGGTCAGCTGGTCGGTGCCGGGGGCGCGCCCGAGGCCCAGGTCGATCCGGCCGGGGAAGAGCGCCTCCAGCGTGCCGAACTGCTCGGCGATCACGAGCGGCGCGTGGTTGGGCAGCATGACGCCGCCCGAGCCGACCCGGATCGTCGAGGTGGCGGCGGCTACCTGGCCGATCACGACGGCGGTCGCGGCGCTCGCAATCCCCGGCATGTTGTGGTGCTCGGCCAGCCAGTACCGCCGGTAACCGAGGCCTTCCGCGTGCCGGGCCAGGTCGCACGAGTGCGCCAGGGCCTCGGCCACGGTGCCCCCCTCGTTAATGGGGGCGAGGTCGAGGACGGAGAGCGGAACCACGTCCCAAGGTGGCGCAGGTGCGCCGAATTTACCAGCCGGTCGCCGGCCGGGCATCCTCGTTTGAACTCGGCGGACGATTCGTGTAAGCCTCGGGCGATGAATTTCCGGGAGATCGCCCTCGTCTGCTGCGCGCCCTTGGCCCTCCTGGCCGGCTGCGCCAAGGCGCCCCCGGAAAAGGTGTCGCGGCACCAGGACGCGCCGCCCCATGGCGGGACCCCCGTGGCGCTGGGCGGCGGCCAGTACGTCCTCGAGCTCGTCCTGGACCCCGCGCCCGGCCGGCTGCAGGCCTACCTCCTCGACGGCGAGATGGAGGACTTCGTGCGCTCGTCCGCCGGGCGCCTGACGATCGCCGCGTCGGCCGGCGGCTCGGCCGCCACCCTGGAGCTCGCCGCCGTCGCCAGCCCGGTGACGGGCGAGACGGCTGCCGACACTTCGCTCTTCGAGGTCCGGTCCGATTGGCTTCGCGCGCATCCCGCCTTCGATGGCGTGCTCGGGCCCCTCACGATCCGGGGCACCGGCTGCCCCGCGGTCCCGTTCCACTTCCCGGCGGTAGCGAAACCCGGACCCTAACTGGCCACGCGCTCGAGCGGCACCTTGACGTTCGGGCAGGAGTCGACCCAAGTCCCGCGCGGACGGGCCCACTCGGCGGCGTTCGCCAGCACGCGCTGGACGTTCAGGTCGTAGTAGGTCGGGAAGAGCTCGTGGCCCGGCCGGAAGTAAAAGATGCTGCCGTTGCCGCGGCGCCAGCAGCAGCCGCTGCGGAAGACCTCGCCGCCCTCAAACCACGAGAGGAAGACCTGCTCCTCCGGGGGCGGAACCGCGAAGGGCTCGCCGTACATCTCCTCCTTCTCGAGCACGAACTGCCGGTCGATCCCCTGCGCGATCGGGTGTCCCGGGTTGCAGACCCAGATCCGCTCGCGCTCCCCGGCGTCGCGCCAGGTCAGCGAGGCCGTCGTTCCCATCAGGGAGCGGAAGATCTTCGAGTGGTGGGCGGAGTGCAGGACGAGGAGGCCCATGCCCTCGAGGACGCGGGCGTGCACCCGCTTCACCACCTCGTCGGCGACGTCGTGGTGGGCCATGTGGCCCCACCAGGTCAGGACGTCGGTCTCCCGCAGCCGGTCGGCGGTGAGGCCGTGCTCGGCCTCCTGGAGGGTGGCGGTCGTGACCGTGGCGCCGGGCAGCAGCCGGCGCAGGCCGGCGGCAATCACCGCGTGCATGCCGTCCGGATAGACCTCTTTTACCTTGGCACTCTTGTGCTCGTGGACATTTTCGCCCCAGACCGTAATCCGCAGAGAATTCATTTTGCTTGGATGGAATTCCCGGTCTGCCGCAACCCCGCCCCCGAAGCAACGCTATGAGCATTCGTCGCCCCGCCTCGATCCTGGCCTGCCTGGCGCTCCTGGCGGGCGGGGCCGCGCCCGCCGCCGGCCAGACCGCCACCCTGCCGGCTCCCTCCCCGGCCCCCACCCTCGCGCTCTCGCCCCTGTTTGCCGACCACGCGGTGCTCCAGCGCGACCGGCTCCTGCCGGTCTGGGGGACCGCCGCGCCCGGGGAAACGGTGACGGTTCGCTTCCATCACCAGGCGGCCCAGGGCGTCGCCGGCCCCGATGGCCGCTGGCTCGTGCGCCTTGGGGCCCAACCGGCCAGCTCCGAGCCGGCCGAACTGGCCGTGACCGGCCGGACCACGGTCACCGTGCACGACCTCGTCGTCGGCGACCTCTGGGTCTGCTCCGGCCAGTCGAACATGGAGTTCAAGGTGGACGACGGCGGCACGACCTACCATGTCGACAATGCGCGCGCGGAGATTGCCGCCGCACGGTTCCCGCTCATCCGCCAGCTCGAGGTGGAGCGCGCCGTTGCCGGGTCGCCCGCCGCCGGCTTCGCGAGCCAGGGCTGGAAGGCCGCGACGCCCGGCAACGTCGGCCACTTCACCGCCGTCGGCTACTTCTTCGCCCGCGACATCCACCGGGCGGTCGGGGTGCCGATCGGGCTCATCCTCACCTGCTGGGGCGGCACACCGGTGGAGGCCTGGATGAACCAGTCCGCCCGCGCCTCCACGACGCTCTCCGCCAAGATCGACTCCCGCTGGCAGCAGGCCCTCGCCGAGTGGCCGCCGGAACGCGTGGCCCAGTACCCCGCCGCCAAGGCGGCGTGGGACAAGGCGGAGGCGGAGGCCGCCGCCCAGCACACGCACAATACCCTCCCGTGGCCGCACCCGCCGGCCACCGGCACCTCGCCGGACCTGCCCGGCGGCCTCTTCAACGCGATGATCGCCCCGCTCCAGCCGGCCGCGGTCCGCGGTTTCCTCTGGTACCAGGGTGAGTCCAACACCGGGCACGCCGACGAATATGCCGAGCTGTTCGGCGCCATGATCCGGTCGTGGCGCGTCGGCTTCGCCCAGGGCGACCTGCCCTTCTACTTCGTCCAGCTCGCCAACTATGGCGTGGGTCGCGGCGCGACGGGCCGCGACTGGGCGGCCCTGCGCGACGCCCAGACCCAGACGCTGGCGCTCCCCGCCACGGGCATGGCGGTCACGATCGACATTGGCAGTGCCGACAACATCCACCCCCGCAACAAGCAGGAGGTCGGCCGGCGGCTGGCGCTCCTGGCGCGCGCAAGTATCTACGGGGTGCCGCCGGAGTCGCGCGGTCCCCAGCTGGCGTTCGCCGCGGTGGAGGGAAAGGCGATCCGCGTCCACTTCACCCACGCCGGCGACGAGCTCGAGGCCCATGGCGGCAGCCCGAGCGCCCTCGAGCTCGCCGGCGCCGACCGGGTGTTCCAACCGGCGATGGGCACGGTCGACGTCGATACCCTCGTGGTGACGTCGCCGCTGGTTCCCGCGCCCGTCGCGGTCCGGTACGCCTGGACGAACGCCCCGATCGCCAACCTCTTCAGCGATGACGGCCTGCCGGTCGTGCCCTTCCGAACTGACAATTGGTAGCAAGAAGGGTTTCTTGGCCGCCCGCTTGAATTTCCGCGGCGGCTGGCCAAGGTAAGCCGAATGAGTCCATCCAGCTGGTCGGGAGGGTCTGCGCTCGCGTGGGTCGGGATGCTCGCGGCCGCGGGGCTCGGGGGCTGCGCCAAGGAGGCCGCCAAAGCGCCGCCGCCGGCAGAGGTTCAGGTGGTGACGGTGGTGCAGCGGGACGTGCCCGTCTCCCGGGAGTGGGTCGGGTACTTGGACGGTTTCGTCAACGCCCAGATCCGGGCGCAGGTGACCGGTTACCTCGTGAAGCAGGACTACCTGGAGGGCGCCGCGGTGAAGACCGGCGACCCCATGTTCGAGATTGATCCCCGGCCCTTCGCGGCTGCCGAGGCCCAGGCCCAGGGCCTGGTTGACGAGGCCCAGGCCCAGCTCGTGAAGGCGCAGCAGGACGTGAAGCGCTACACCCCGCTCGCCGAGGACAAGGCCGTCAGCCAGGAGGAGCTGGACGACGCCGTGCAGGCCCAGCTCGCCGCCAAGGCCCAGGTGGCCGCCGCCCAGGCCGCCCTCGACCAGGCGCACCTCTCGCTCGGCTTCACCCACGTGGTCTCGCCGATCGACGGGGTGGCCGGCCTGGTCCGGGCCCAGATCGGCGACCTGGTCGGGCCCGGGACCGGCATCCTCACCACCGTCTCCACCATTGACCCGATTAAGGCGTACTTCCCCATCAGCGAGCAGTCCTACCTTGATTTCCGCAGGCGGGACCCGGGCGCGCCCAGCATCCCCGCGGACATGGAATTCGCCCTGATCCTCGCCGACGGCTCGACCTACCCGCTGAAGGGCAAGTTCTTCGCGATCGACAGCCAGATCGACGCCAACACCGGGACCCTGAGGGTCGTGGCCACCTTCCCCAATCCGCATGGCCTGCTGCGGCCCGGCCAGTACGCCAAGGTCCGCGCAGTCGTCAGGACCGAGAAGGGGGCGTTCCTCGTTCCCCAACGGGCGCTCAGTGAGCTGCAGGGCGGGTACCAGCTGGCCACGGTGGACGCGGAGAACAAGACCCACATCCTCTCGGTGCAGACCGGTCCGACGGTCGGCGGCCAGGTGGTGGTGGTGAGCGGCCTGCACCCGGGCGACCGGGTGGTGGCCGACGGCACCCAGAAGATCAAGGATGGCGCGGTCGTGAGCCCTGTCGCCTTCACGCCGGCCCCGGCGGGCCCCTAGTCCCGCCGTGTCCAGGTTCTTCATCAACCGACCCATCGTCGCGATCGTCATCGCGATCATCACGGTGATCGTGGGCTCGGTCGCGCTCGTCTCGCTGCCGATCGCGCAGTTCCCGAAGATCGTCCCGCCGGAGGCCCGCATCACCACGACCTACGTCGGCGCCGACGCCCAGACGGTCGAGCAGTCGGTGGCGACCCCGATCGAGCAGACCATGAGCGGCGTCGACAACATGAACTACATGTACTCGATCAACGGCAGCGACGGGACGCTGCGGCTGACCGCGGACTTCGACGTCGCCACCGACCCGAACACGGACCTCATCCTCTCGCAGATGCGCGTCACCCAGGCGGGCCCGCAGCTGCCGGCCGACGTGAACAACTACGGCGTCACGGTGCAGAAGCAGCTGACCGCGCCGCTGATGCTGGTCGCGCTCAACTCGCCGAGCGGCGTCTACGACAGCACCTTCCTGGCGAACTACGCCTACATCAACATCAACGACCAGCTGACCCGGGTCCCCGGCATCGCGAGCGTCGCGGTCTTCGGCGCCGGCCAGTACGCGATGCGGTACTGGGTGAAGCCGGACCAGCTGGCGAAGCTCAACGTGACGGTCGGCGAGGTCATCGCGGCGATCCAGAACCAGAACACCGTAAACCCGGCCGGCACGATCGGCGGCGAGCCGGCGCCCAAGGGCCAGGAATTCACCTATTCGGTCCGCGCCCAGGGGCGCCTCATCACCCCGGAGGAGTTCGGCGCCATCGTGATCCGCGAGAACCCGGACGGCTCGGCCATCCGCCTGCGCGACATCTCGCGGGTCGAGCTGGGCGCGCAGCTCTACAACGTCCTCGGGCGCCTGAACGGCAAGGCGGCCGCCATCATCGCGATCTACCAGCTGCCGGGCTCGAACGCGCTCGACTGCGCCAATGGCGTCACCAAGGCGATGGCGAAGATCAAGCAGCGGTTCCCGGAGGGCCTCGACTACCAGATCGCCCTCGACACCACCCGCTCGGTCTCCGAGGGCATGAAGGAGATCTCCAGCACCCTCTGGCAGGCGCTGCTCCTCGTCATCCTGGTCGTCTTCATCTTCCTCCAGGGCTGGCGACCGACCCTGATCCCCCTGCTCGCCGTGCCGGTGTCCCTGATCGGCACCTTCATGCTCTTTCCGGCCTTCGGCTTCTCGGTCAACACCCTCTCGCTCTTCGGGCTCGTGCTGGCGATCGGCCTCGTGGTCGACGACGCCATCGTGGTGGTGGAGGCGGTGGAGCACCACATCGAGGAGGGCATGTCGCCGCGGGACGCGACCATCCTGGCGATGGACGAAGTGTCCGGCCCGGTGGTGGCGATCGCCATCATCCTCGCCGCGGTCTTCGTGCCCACCGCCTTCATCCCCGGGATCACCGGCCGGCTCTACCAGCAGTTCGCGCTCACGATCGCGATCTCGGTCATGATCTCGGCGTTCAACGCCCTCTCCCTCTCGCCCGCGCTCTGCGCGATGCTGCTCCGGCCGAAGGGCGAGCAGCGCGGCCCGCTCGGTTCCTTCTACGGGGGCTTCAACCGGGCGTTTGCGCGGGTGCAGGAAACCTACGTCCGCTTCTCCCGCCATCTGATCGAGTGGCGGGTCCTGAGCTTCCTCGTCCTCGCCGCCTTCGCCGTCGCGGCCTACTTTCTCGCGAAGCAGCTGCCGACGGCGTTCCTGCCGGAAGAGGACCAGGGCTACATCTACGTGGGCGTCCAGCTGCCCAATGCCGCCTCGCTGCAGCGGACGAGCGAGACCTCGCGCCGGGTGGAAGAGATCTTCAAGAACACCCCGGGGGTCCTCAACTACACCTCGGTTATCGGCTTCTCACTCCTCAGCACCTCCTACAACACCTACAGCGCCTTCTTCTTCGTCAACTTCAAGCCCTGGTCGGAGCGCACCAAGCCCGAGGAGAAGTACGCCGCGATCAAGGCGCATCTCAACCGGGAGCTGAGCAAGATTCCGGACGCGCGGGCCTTCGCCTTTGCGCCGCCCGCGATTCCGGGCGTCGGCACGGCCGGCGGCTTCACCTTCGTGCTCGAGGACCGGGCAGGCAAGGACGTCGCCTTCCTGGCCAACAATGTCGCCGCCTTCATGAAGGCCGCCGCCGCCCGCAAGGAGCTGACCGGGATGTCGACCACCTTCCTGCCCTCGATCCCGCAGGTTTTCGTGGAGGTCGACCGGGACAAGGTCCTGAAGCAAGGCGTCGCCCTCCAGGACGTCTACCGGACGCTGCAGTGCTACATGGGCGGCATCTTCGTCAACTACTTCAACCGCTTCGGCCGCCAGTGGCAGGTCTACGTCGAGGCCGAGGGCGAGTACCGCGACAGCTCCGACCGCCTGAGCGACTACTACGTCCGCAACCGCGACGGGGCCATGGTGCCGCTCTCCGCCCTGACCAAGGTGGACAATCGCCTCGGGCCGGAGTTCACCATGCGCTACAACCTCTACCGCAGCGCACAGATCAACGGCTCGGCGGCCCCGGGCTACAGCTCCGACCAGGCCACGGCGGCGCTCGAGGACGTGTTCGCCAAGACCATGCCGCGCGAGATGGGCTTCGACTACATCGGCATGTCCTTCCAGGAGAAGAAGGCCCAGGAAGGCGTGCCCCCGGCGGCAATCTTCGGCCTCTCGCTCGTCTTCGTCTTCCTGATCCTGGCCGCCCTCTATGAGAGCTGGTCGCTGCCGTTCAGCGTGCTCCTCGGCGTGCCGGTCGCCGTCTTCGGCGCCTACCTGACGCTCTTTGCCCGGCACATGGAGAACAACGTCTTCGCCCAGATCGGCCTGATCATGCTGATCGGCCTCTCGGCCAAGAACGCCATCCTGATCGTCGAGTTCGCGCGGTCCCGCTACGAGGCCGGCGTGCCGCTCCTCGACGCTGCGCTCGAGGGCGCGAAGATCCGGCTCCGCCCGATCCTGATGACCTCCTTCGCGTTCATCCTGGGATGTGTCCCGCTGTGGCTCGCCTCCGGCGCCGGCGGCGTGGCCCGCCAGGTCATGGGCACGACGGTGATCGGCGGCATGCTGGCCGCCAGCGTCCTCGCGATCTTCCTCATCCCGGTCACCTTCTACGTGATCGAGTTGTGGGCCACCAAAGGCCAGCCCCACTCCGCGCACAAGGGCGCGGCGCCGGCTGCGAACCCGCCCGCGGCGCACTGACCATGGCGACGCCTTCCCGTTCGCGCCGCGCCCTCCCGCTGGCCTTGCTGCTCTTGGGCGGCTGCGCCATCGGGCCCAATTACCACCGGCCCGACACCCAGACACCGCCGGCCTACCGGGACGAGACGCGGAAATCCCAGGAATCGATGGCGGACCTTTCCTGGTGGGACCTGTTCAAGGACCCACAGCTGCGCGTCCTGCTTCATGATGCCGTCGACCAGGGCTTTGACGTCCGGATTGCCCTCACCCGCGTGGACCAGGCGCACGCCATCGCCGCCCAGGTCCGCGGCCAGCTTCTCCCCGCCGTCGGTTACAACGGCCTGGCCGACCGGGGGCGCAACACCCTGCTGGGCCAGCCCTTCACCGAGGGCGATGGCGCCACCGCCAACGGTTTCGCCGGCTACCTGGGCGCCGCCTGGGAGCTCGACCTCTGGGGCCGGGTCCGCCGCCTCGACGAGCAGGCCCGTGCCCAGTACTACGCCTCCGAGGCCGGCCGTCGCGCCGTGCTGCTCACGGTCGTGAGCGAGACCGCGACCGCCTATTACGAGCTGCTCGAGCTCGACGAAGAGCTGGTCATTGCCCGCGACACCACCGGCGCCTTCAACGAGAGCCTGAAGCTTTTCAATCGGCAGCTGGAAGGCGGCGTGGTTTCGCGTCTCGACACCGCCAGCGCCGAGGCGCAGCTCGAGACGACCAACGCCCGGATTCCAGAGATCGAGCGGCAGATCGCGATCAAGGAAAACCAGCTCAGCCTGCTGCTGGGGCGGAGCCCCGGCCCGATCGCCCGCGGGGCGACCCTCTCCGACGAGCCGGCGCCGCCCGTGGTCCCGCCCGGCCTGCCGTCCCAGCTCCTCGAGCGCCGCCCCGACGTGCAGCAGGCCGAGCAGGCGGCGCGCGCGGCCAACGCCAACATCGGCGTCACGGTCGGGGGTTTCCTGCCGAGGATCGGGCTCAGCGCCCTGCTCGGCGCGGTGAGCCCGGAGCTCAGCAGCATCACCAACCACGAGTCCTTCCTCTGGAACATCGGCGCCAACGTCTCCGGTCCGGTCTTCCAGGGCGGCGGCCTGCACGGCGAGTACGAGGAGAGCAAAGCGCAGTGGGAGATGGCCAAACTCCAGTACCAGCAGGCGGCGCTGGCGGCATTCGGCGACGTGGCCGACGCGCTTGTCTCCCGCCAGAAGCTGGACGAGGTCCGCGAACGGCAGGAGCGCGCGGTCCGCGCCTACGAGGAGGCGGTCAAGCTCTCGACCGAGCGGTACAAGGCCGGGAAGGCGAGTTACTTCGAGGTCCTCCAGGCGCAGGAGCTCCTCTACCCCGCGCAGGTGACCCTGGCCCAGACCAAGCGCGACCAGTTCACCGCCGTGGTGCAGCTTTACAAGGCCCTCGGCGGCGGCTGGAAAATGACCGCGGCCGAGCAGACCGCCCCGGCCCCCCAGTAGTGACCGGCCTCAGGTCGGCCGGATCCGTGCGAGGAAATCGGCGATGGCGGTCTCCGGCGTCGCGAAGGAGGTGACGAGGCGCGCCAGCACCCGCCCGGCGGCGGGTGGCTCCCAGTCGTAGAAGGCGGCCCCGTCCGAACGCAGCCGGTTCGCCAGCGCCTCCGGCAGGTAGACGAAGATCTCATTGGCTTCGACCGGCTGGGCCAGCTTCACGCCCGGCACCGCGGCGAGCCCGGCGGCCAGCTGGGCGGCCAAGGCGTTGGCCCGGGACGCATGGTGCAGCCAGAGGTCGCTCTCCAGGTAGGCGAGGAGCTGGGCGGAGGCGAAGCGCATCTTCGAGAGCAGGTGGCCGCTGCGTTTGCGCCGGTACTCGAAGTCGCGAACCTTGGCGCGGTCGAAGAAGATGACGGCCTCGGCCCCGCAGGCCCCGTTCTTCGTGGCGCCAAAGCAGAGGACGTCGACGCCCGCGCGCCAGGTGATGTCCGCCGGGTGGCACCCCAGGTGGCAGAGAGCGTTGGCGAAGCGCGCACCGTCCATGTGCACCGCCATGCCGGCCTTGCGCGCGGCCGCGGTCACGGCAGCCACTTCCACCGGGGTGTAGACCGTGCCGTACTCGGTCGCCTGGGTGAGGCTGACCGCGCTGGGCAGGGAACTATGGACGCCGCGGCGGAAGGAGGGCAGCGCCGCCTCGATCGCCGCGGGCGCGACCTTGCCGTGGGCGCCCGGCAGCGCGACCAGCCGGAGGCCGCCACCCAGGAATTCGGTCGCGGCGCACTCGTCCATCACGATGTGGCTCTCGGCGTGGCAGAAGACTGCGCCATGCGGCGGGCACAGGGTCGCGAGGGACAGGGCGTTGGCCGCGGTGCCGGTCGAGACCGGGAACACGGCGACCTCATGCTCGAAGATTTCCGCGAGCCGGGACGAGAGCCGCTTGGTGAACTGGTCCTCGCCGTAGGAGGGCTCGGGGGAGATCCCCGCGGCGGCCATCGCCTGTACGATCTCCGGCGCGGCGCCGTAGGCGTTGTCGCTGCTGAAATTCATTGTCGGCATGGCGAAAGGGCCACCAACGGACCGCAAAGGGCCGTCCGCGGCAATTAATTTCCCCCGCGGATATTCGCGCACTCGCGCTGCCCGCCGCCAAGGCCCAAGCTCAGGGCCGCATGAAGAAGAACTACGTGACGGTCGGCTTCGTCCTCAGCGGGCTCGGTCTGCTGGTTTGGCCCATGCTGGCCTTCGTCAGCATATTTCTCTTTGACGCGCCCCTTCGTTCCACGGGGGACGAGGCCGTTCGCTACATTCTCCTCTGCTTGATCCTCCTCTATCCGATCATCTGGGGGGTCGCGCTTTATTTCGCGGTGCGAGCAGTGCGCCGCAATTCCCCCAACGCGGGAACCGTGTCGACCGTGTTGCCCTACGCCTGGGTCCTCCTGACCCTCGCGATCGGCAGCGCATCGGACAAATTGCGCCGTCCGTCGCCGACTGCCAGCGATCACGTCCAAGGCCTTCATTCACCCCAGGAGATCGCGGGCTACGTCCACGATCCCAACATCGAGATTCGCCGGTCCGCCTATCTCACCCTGGGGAACTTGGCGAATCGCCTTGCCGAGCCGGACAAGGGCGCCGCCTTGCGGCTCCTGCTGGATGGACTCCATGACAGCGATCGGAGTGTCCAGACCCAGGTGGCCTTTTCGCTGGGGATGTTCGGCCCGGATGCCGAGGCGGCGATCGGTCCGCTGCTGAAGCTGGCTCCCTCCAATCCAATGGTCGTCGGCCCGCTGGGGCGCATCGGCAAAGACCATCCCTCCTTGGTCGTCCCGGCCCTGCTGGAACTCGGCAGTCACCCCAACTCAGACAGCCTGACGGCCCTCGCAAGTGCCGTCGAGGCCGTCCGGGCCTTGAAATTCTTCCCGAATCAGGCGGCCGAAATTGTCCGGGGTCTGAGCGGCTCCGCGAGCTTGGCCGCCGATACCACGGGCCGAGGATCGTTCATCTTGAAGAACTACCTGAACGCTTGGCTGGACACGATCACGACGCTGGATCCCCGCGCGGCTTTCTACGATCCCTCAGTCCTCGAGGCGCCCATCGTCACCCTTCTCCGGGGAAAACAGGGAAACATCGTGCCCAAGTACTGGGTTCTGGGCATCGTTGGACGACTGCAGCAGCCCACCGCCGCGGAGCTGGACGCGGTCAGGCTGGTCGCCCGAACCGGCGACACGGCAAAGATTCGAAAGCAAGCCGAGGCGATCCTGGACGCCCGAGCTGAAAATGGTCACTGAAGGTCTCAGTTTCCCTCGAAATCCAGGCTCGAACGCACCGCTTTCAGCAGGGTTTCGAAATCGTAGGGTTTA
>Ga0302314_10003491_pt1 | contig 28974 bp, 30 predicted proteins | sample III_Palsa_N2_3_FD_200533 | JGI IMG/M metagenome (GOLD analysis project Ga0302314, IMG submission 200533) | Peat permafrost microbial communities from Stordalen Mire near Abisko, Sweden - III_Palsa_N2_3 | ecosystem: Environmental > Terrestrial > Soil > Palsa > Peat permafrost | place: Sweden...
ACGGCGGCGGCAAGCCGCAGCATAACGCCAACCGGGCGTTCGACTCCAACGGCCCCGACAACGTCAAGGTCCGCGGCGCGGCGCAGCACATTTTCGAGCGATACCAGCAACTGGCGCGCGACGCCGGATCAGCGGGTGACCGGGTGCTGGCGGAGAACTATCTGCAGCACGCCGAGCACTATTTCCGGGTGCTGCGGGCGATGCAGCCGCAGCGTCCGGTCTCCGAGATCATGGGCCGCGACCAGTTCGTCTCCGGCTACGACATCGATTTCGAGGACGAAGGCCAGAACGGCGACGAGAGCGCCGAGGCGGAGGCTGACGGCGCGGCCGACGGCCGCCGCGACGGCCAGTGGCAGCGCGACGACCGTCCGCAGCAGGGCGACCGCCAGCAGCAGGGCGAATACCGCCAGCGCGACGATCGGCCCCAGCAGCGCGACGACCGCCCCCAACGCGACGACTACCGTCCGCGCGACGATCGGCCCCAGGGCGAATATCGGCAGGATCGGCAGCAGGGCGAATACCGCCAACGCGACGATCGGCCCCAGAACGACCGCCAGCAGGGTGACCGTCAGCAGAGTGATCGCCCGCAAGGCGACCGTCAGCAGGGCGACCGCTACCAGGGCGACCGCCAGAACCAGGGGGACCGCAATCAGGGCGACCGCCAGGGCGGCCGCTATCCGCGCGACGACCGGCAGGCCCGGTACCAGAACGATCGGCCGCAAGGCCAGCAGGGAGGACGCCAGGATCGCGACTTCCCCCGTGACCGCCCCGAGCGCGATCCGCTTGGCGTGATCGAGCCGCAGGCGACGCCGATCACGGCCGCGACCACCGCGCCGGCGCCCGCGCCGACTCCCTACGAACCGCCACGCGATACTGGCGTGCTGCGCGGGGAGGACGGGACGATGAGCCACGCGCCGGCTTTCCTGCACTCCGCGCCCCGCGCCGAAACGACCCCCGACGCGAATGGGGACGAGCCCGCCGAGGCCAAGCGTCCGCGCCGGCGGCGCGCGCCGCGCACCTTCGAACCCGGTCAGGCCGCGCCGGTGGAAGTCGACGAGGGCTGAGGTCGCGCACCGCTCGCTTCGGGGGAAACCTCAGAAGTAGGTGGCATCCACGTATAGGCCCCGGCCTTCGGCGCCTTCAGGGACCGCGATACCCGGCGTCCACATGAAGAAGCGCTCGGTCTCTCGGCCCAGCCGCGCCAGCAGCGACGCGCCGGGCGACGCCGGCGAGGTGTAGATCACCAGGGTGTCGAAGCCTTCGCGGGCCAGTTGGCCGCACCAGGCCCGCAGCAGGCTCTCTAGCTCGGCTTCCGCGCCCGGCTCGAAGGCGTAGTCCAGCACCACGCCAGACCGCGAGACGGTGCGCGCGCCACCGGTCTCGGTGATCGCCCGCAGCGCATTGCCGAACGCCCAGGCGCCGACGACGGCGCGATCGGTCAACCAGACCTGGTCCCAGGCATAGAGATCCGGCGCGCGGCTCAACCGATCCGTCCAGCTCTCGGCCGTGTACGGGACGAACATCTCCTCGTCGTCGTGGAACGCGTTCAGCCGCGAGACGATCTCGTGGGCGTCGGCCGGCGTCGCGCGGCGACCCGCCGCCGGACCGGCCAGCGCGGCGCAGTCCAGCGGAATCCGGTGCACCACCTGCGGCCACTTGTTGGGCGTGCCCTCGAAGCCGTGCTGCATGCCGAGATTGTCGACAGAAATGTAGGCGTTGGAGCCGTCGACGTGGTCCCAATACTTGTCGAGCACCTTGTTGGCCGCGCCCCACAGGCCCTTGCGCTGGTGCTCGGGCAGCACGCGCAGATGCGAGACCGTGATCATCTTCTTCAGCACGCCGCCGACGCGAACAACGTGCTCTGCCCCGCAGCTCACCGCCGCGGGCACGCCGTCGACCGAGGCCAGGCCAATGCTGCAGTCCTCCATCAGCCGCGTCGCGGCCATGTAGTCGTCGCCGCGGTCGAAGTGGACTGAAGTCTCGCCCATCACGATCGGGCAGCGCCGCTCGATGTCGGCCAGGATCGCGGCGTCGGCGGCCGTCGCCTCGCGGAAGCCGAGCTGGAAGTCGTGCCGGCGCTCGATCTCGAAGCGGCTCACCGCGTGCGGCGGCTCGGGTTCGACGTCGACCTTCAGCACCCAGCGCCGATCCTTGGTAGTGACGACGACCGCAATCAACGCCAGGAACTCATTCGTCTCCAGCGTGACGCTCGTGATCTCCCCCATGCGGCCGAGGTTGCCCTGCCAGTTGGCGCGCAAGGTCTCGGCGGTCAGCGGCGCGCCCACGCGCGCCTTCACCGCCGGCGCATAGCGGTCCCAGTCGGAGGGCTGAGCGCCCTCGCCGCCGCGGTTCAGCATGCCGATCCACCAGGCCAGCCAGGCGCCGGCAGGGGTCTGTGGAAGATCGAAGTCGCTCACCAATCCGCTCCGTCCAAGCGCGGCGGACCATACCGGCGCGCCGGCGGAGCATCCAGAAGGTTGCGTTGAAACGCTGCCTCAGGCGCCGGCTGTCTGTTCCGGCGGTGCCTGCGGCCTGCGGCCCAGCCAGGCCAGGTTCGGCAAGGCCGGCAATGGCGGGAGCGTCGGCAGCTTGAACAGCGGCGCCCTCGCCGGCGCCGGCGCCGGGATGCAGCCTTCCAGCGCGCTCATCAGCACCTCGACCGGGCCGTCGTTGAGGAAGTGGTTCGCGCCCGGCACGCGGATGAAGCGCATCGGCGCGCGCGAACGCGTCTCCCTCACCAGCCGCTCGGCCAGCTCGATTGGGGCGAAGTCGTCGGCGTCGCCGTGGATCACGTGCACCGGCACGTTCAGCCGCCGCAGCGCCTGGCGCATATGCGTCAGCTGGGCCGACTGGCCGCTGACCTCCAGGATCGCGTGGCGCAGGTCGCGCGGGATCATGTTCAGGATGCGCAGGCCGGTGTCGACCAGCCAGCGCGCCGTCGGGCCGGTCTCGCCGAGGAAGCTGGAGAGCAGCACCACCCCAGCCAGCGGCTTGGGGTTCTTGGTCGCCAGCACCGTCGCGATCGCCGCGCCGTAGCTTTGCCCGACCAACAGGATCTTCTGTCCCGGCGCGGCCTGCAGCAGCGGCGAGAGCGCCAGCGCCTGCAGGCGGATGTCGAGGACGCAGGTCGCCGGCTCGCTGGCCGCGAAGCCCGGGCGGTCGACCACGATCATCTCGCGGTCCTGCGGCAGCCCCGCCAGCACCGGCGCCCAGTACTCGGCCCAGCAGGGCGCGCCAGGCACCACCACGATCTTCAGCGGCGCGGGCGTCTCGCGCACGGTCGTCAGCGCGCTGATCTTCCAACCGAGCCCGCCGCCGGCCTCGAAGGTGACGCGGCGCATCATGCTTTCCGGATAGTCCTTGGACGTCGGCACGTGCTCGGTGCGCCCCATCGCGGCGCTCTCGAAGCAAGCCCAGCCCAGACCCAGAACGCCTTTCGGCCTCCTCCTCATCGCCACGGTCTGCCTCCTTTCCTTAACCGGCCATTTTTCCCAACGCAGCTTGTGCCACACCGGTTCAATCGGCCTTCGGATCGAACAAGATGATGTTGCGGCACGACCACTGAAAGGGGCCTGAACGGCGCGGTTGTCCGGCGTTCACCCAACGGCGAGAGAAAGCTCAATCCGCCCTTGTGTGGCCCTGGCGCCACACTACATCCCACCCTGGGGGTCCTGCGCTTGATCAAGGCGGGCTCGCGCAAATCCGCCTATCCGAGGGGATGCCATGAACGTCGATCTCTATTCCGACCGCGCCAAGCAGGCGATCCAGTCGGCGCAATCGCTGGCGCTTGCGCGCCGCCATCAGCAGCTCGGTCCGGAGCACCTGCTGAAGGTGCTGCTGGAAGAGAAGGACGGCCTTTCCCGCGCGCTGATCCAGAGTGCGGGCGGTCGCCCTGACGCGGCGGACGCCGCGGATGAAGCCCTGCTCGCCAAGCTGCCCAAGGTCGAGGGCGGTTCGGGCCAACTCTACATGAAGCCGGAAACGGCCAGCGTGTTCGCCAAGGCCGAAGCCGACGCCAAGGCCGCCGGCGACGCCTTCGTCACCACCGAGCGGCTGCTGATCGCCATCGCCAAGGAAGGCGGCGAGGCGGCCAAGGCGCTGCGCGACGCTGGCGTGACGCCGGCCGCGCTGGAGAACGCCGCTGTGGCCGTGCGCAAGGGCCGCACCGCCGACAGCGCCTCCGCCGAGGAAGGCTACGACGCGCTCAAGCGCTACGCCCGCGACCTGACCCAGGCCGCCCGCGACGAGAAGCTCGACCCGGTGATCGGCCGCGACGAGGAGATCCGCCGCACCATCCAGGTGCTAGCCCGCCGCACCAAGAACAACCCGGTGTTGATCGGCGAACCCGGCGTCGGCAAGACCGCCATCGTCGAGGGCCTGGCGCTGCGCATCGTCAACGGCGACGTGCCTGAATCGCTGAAAGACAAGAAGCTGATGGCCCTCGACATGGGCTCCCTGATCGCCGGGGCAAAGTACCGCGGCGAGTTCGAGGAGCGGCTGAAGGCGGTGCTGAACGAGGTGACCGCGGCCGAGGGCTCGATCATCCTGTTCATCGACGAGATGCACACCCTGGTCGGCGCCGGCAAGTCCGAGGGGGCGATGGACGCCTCCAACCTCTTGAAACCCGCGCTGGCCCGCGGCGAACTGCACTGCGTTGGCGCCACCACCCTCGACGAGTACCGCAAGCACGTCGAGAAAGACGCGGCGCTGGCCCGCCGCTTCCAGCCGGTGTTTGTCGGCGAGCCGACGGTCGAGGACACCGTCTCGATCCTCCGAGGACTGAAGGAGAAGTACGAAGTGCACCACGGCGTGCGCATCTCCGACAGCGCCATCGTCGCCGCCGCCACCCTGTCCAACCGCTACATCACCGACCGCTTCCTGCCCGACAAGGCGATCGACCTGATCGACGAGGCCGCCAGCCGCGTACGGATGGCGGTCGACTCCAAGCCCGAGGAGCTGGACGAGATCGACCGCCGCATCGTACAGCTGAAGATCGAGCGCGAGGCGCTGACCAAGGAGCACGACACCGCCTCCCAGCACCGGCTGGAGCGGCTGGAAGACGAACTCGAGGCGCTCGAAGCCCAGTCCGCCGAGATCACCGCCCGCTGGCGCGCCGAGAAGGACAAGGTCGGCCAGGCCGCCCAGGCGCGCGAGGCGCTCGACCGGCTGCGCGCCGAGCTGGCCGCCGCCCAGCGACGGGGCGACCTGCAGCGCGCCTCCGAGATCGCCTACGGCGAGATCCCCGTGCTGGAAAAGCGTCTCGCCGAGGAGGAGCAGGGAGACACCCGCGCCCTCACCCCCGAGGTGGTCGACGCCGAGCAGATCGCCGCCGTCGTCTCGCGCTGGACCGGGGTGCCGGTCGAGCGGATGCTGGAGGGCGAGCGCGCCAAGCTGCTGCGCATGGAAGACGAGCTCAGGAAGCGCGTCGTCGGCCAGGAGGACGCGCTGGTCGCCGTCTCCGATGCGGTGCGCCGCGCCCGCGCCGGGCTCAACGATCCGGGCAAGCCGCTTGGCTCGTTCCTGTTCCTCGGCCCCACCGGCGTCGGCAAGACCGAGCTGACCAAGGCGCTGGCCGAGTTCCTGTTCGACGACGAGGGTGCGATCACCCGGCTCGACATGAGCGAATACATGGAGAAGCACTCGGTCAGCCGCATGATCGGCGCGCCTCCCGGCTACGTCGGCTACGACGAAGGCGGCGCGCTGACCGAGGCCGTGCGCCGGCGGCCCTACCAGGTCGTGCTGTTCGACGAGGTGGAAAAAGCCCACCCCGACGTCTTCAACGTGCTGCTGCAGGTGCTGGACGACGGCCGCCTGACCGACGGCCAGGGCCGCACGGTCGACTTCCGCAACACCCTCCTGGTGATGACCTCGAACCTGGGCTCCGAGTACTTGGCCAGCCAGTCGGTGGTCGAGGGCGACCACAGCGTCGAGGCGGTCCGCCCGCTGGTGATGGAGGCGGTCCGCGCCCACTTCCGGCCGGAGTTCCTCAACCGCATCGACGAGATCGTACTCTTCAGCCGCCTCGGCCGCGAGCAGATGGACACGATCGTGCAGATCCAGCTGCAGCGGGTGGAAAAGCTGCTGGCCGACCGCCGCATGTCGATCCATCTCGACGGCGACGCCCTGCACTGGCTGGCCGAGCGCGGCTACGACCCGGTCTATGGCGCCCGTCCGCTGAAGCGCGTGATCCAGAAGGAGCTGGTCGATCCGGTCGCCCGTAAGCTGCTGGGCGGCGAGCTGGAAGACGGCGCGGTGATCCAGGTCACCGTCGCCGGCGACAAGCTCGGTGTCGGCAAGCCCGCGGTGCACTAACCTCGCTCCTCCCCCGTGTCGCGCAGCGAAACGGGGGAGGAGCGCGGCGCGTCAGCGCCGTGACGGAGGGGGCGTCGCGCCGGCGACAATGTTTGACGTGAAACCGTAAACGCCCGTAGATAACGGGGCCTCCCTCAATGTGTGCGCCGTCAAGCCGGCTCTAGTATCTCTCTCCCCGGCGCGCAGGGAGCGAGATACGAGAGCGCGTTGAGGTCAGCTGGACTCCTACTCACGTCATTGCCGGCTGGAGCGCGCAGCGCGGAGTGTCGGCAACCCATATGTGGACGGCCCCCTGTTGCAACTGAGTCTGGGTTGGCGTCGATCGGTTGGCTTGCGCCCATATCTCCGGTCTGAGGGTGCTGATAGCCCCTCGCCAAGATGGTTTGCGCGGCGCGAGTTCCAGACATGAACGCGGGGTTGGAGCCCGATGGGTCGCTCGGAGTGTCTCGCGCTTTTGATCGATTGATCGCACCACCTCATCCTCGTCTTTGCAAGTTCCGGCATCGCCCAGGTTGGGCTGGGTGATCTCTAGGCTGCGTCCTTGACGGGTAGCTCCCGCAGCAGACGCGTTGGGTCGTAGTCCTCACCGGTGATCATCATCCGCCAGGCGATGCGAGCGACCTTGTTGGCGAGCGCCACGGCGGCGAGCTTGGGTTTCTCCTTCTTCAGCAGCTTCAGCAGCCAAGGCGATCTCGCACCTCGGCCCTTGACCACCTGCTGGATCACCGAGGTGGCCCCGATCACGAGCGTGGATCGCGAGGCCTCATCGCCGGCGCGGGTGATGACACCCAGCCGCTGCCTGCCGGCGGTGGAGTGATCTCTCGGCGTCAGGCCGATCCAGGCGCTGAAGTCGCGGGCCGACCTGAACGCCCTGGGGTCGGGGGTCTTCATTACCAGCAGCGAGGCGCCGATCGGGCCAAGCGACGGGACCTTGGCCAAGCGTCGGCTGGCCTCGTCCTGGCGATGCCAGGCCACCAGCTTGGCCTCGGCGAGCTTCAGCTCATCGCCCAGCCGATCCCACTCGCGGGCCAGAGCGGCGAAGAGCCCCCGCGCCAACTCTGGGACGTGCTCGTCGCTCGCAGCGCGGGCCAACAGTGGCGGAATGTGGCAAAGCCCCTTGGGCTCGACCAGGCCGAACTCGGCGGCATGGCCGCGGATGGCGTTGGAGAGCTGGGTGCGGGTGCGGATCAGCCGGCTGCGCACGCCCGCCAGCATCAACGCCGCCTGCTGCTCGGCGCTCTTGATCGCCACGAAGCGCATAGTCGGCCGGCTCATCGCCTCGCAGCCGGCCTGGACCTCGGCCGGCGGCTGCGCGAGGCTTGGCGCCTGATCGGAGGGACCATCATGCGCGCACTCATCCTGGCAGTCCTGCTGGCGGCGAGCGCCGCGCCGGCCCTGGCCAACCAGCCGCACGACGGCGGCGCGACGCCGGCGCGCCATGCCGTCTGCATCGCCCATGGTCCGCACGGCCCGCCACCGCGCGATGCCACGGCGCTCTGCCGCGACGGGACCTACACGACCAACACGACCAAATCCGCCTGCGACAACCACTGCGGCCTGGCCCGCTGGATCAAGCACGCCCATCGCTGATCGGGGGCAACGCCCGCCCGTGGTTGTGAAGGCCAAGCTAGCCTATGATGCAGGCATGGCGGCGGCGACGGAAGTTCAGTCGGTAGAGGCGAGGCCGCGCGCAGCGATCTGGATGGGCCTGGCGGCGCTGGCGGCGTTTGTCCTGGCGGCCGGCACGCTGACGGCGCTGGGCGCGGGCAAGACCGGCGTCGAGGCGGCGCTGCGGCTGACCGCGCGGCTGGGGTTCCTGCTGTTCTGGCCGAGCTACGTCGCGAGCCCGCTGGCCACCCTCTTCGGCGAGGCGTGGCGGCCGCTGGGGCGCTATGCGCGGGTGCTCGGCATGGCGTTCAGCGCGGTGCTGGCGGTGCATCTCACCCTGGTCGCCTGGTTCCTTTGGATCGGCGCAGCGTTGCCGCTGCGGACCTTCGTCATCTTCGGCGCCGGCGCGATCTGCGCCTACACCCTGCTGCTGCTCTCGATCGAGCAGGTTCGCCGCGCCATGAGCGCGCCGGCCTGGCGGCTCGTGCAGGCCATCGGGACCAACTACATCCTGTTCGCCTTCGCCTACGACTTCCTGCTCTCGCCGCCGCGGGCGTCGGCGTCGTTCGCGGTCGCCTACGTCCTGTTCGACATCCTGGTGGCGCTGGGGCCGGCGCTGCGGTTGCTGGCCTGGATGAAAAAGCGCCGAGCGGCCACCGGGTCGCGCTAGGGGCGCCGCCCAGGAGCGCCGATGTCCAAAGTCCAGTTCGCTATCGCCAGCGCCGCCGAGAGGCCGACGCTCGAGAACCTTATGCAGCTCTATGTGCATGACTTCTCGGAGTTCTGGTCGGACCGGCCGGAGGGCGAACTCGGCGAAGACGGCCGGTTCGATCCCTACCCGCTTGACGACTACTGGACCGACGCCAGCCACATTCCGCTGTTGCTGCGCGTGTCGGGCCGTCTGGCCGGCTTCGCGCTGGTGGACGCCGAAAGCCACAGCGGCCAGCCGACCGATTGGAACGTCGCCGAGTTCTTCATTACCCGGAAGTATCGCCGCGGCGGCTACGGCGCGGCCGCCGCGCATGGACTGTTCGACCGCTACCAGGGGCAGTGGGAAGCGGCCGTGGCGCGACGCAACATCGGCGCGCCGCGGTTCTGGCGCCGGGCGATTGGAAGCCACCCGCTTGCGCACAATGTCCGAGAGATCGATGTGTCGTCGGAGCGGTGGGACGGCCTGATCTTCCAGTTCCAGATCGGAGCTCGTCCGCCGGCTGACATTCTACCGTCGCGCGGGGGTAGTGGCTAATCCAGCCCCAGAATCTCCCCGTCCTCGCCGACGTGGATGCGCTCTGACGCCGGGTGGCGGGGCAGGCCCGGCATGGTCATGATCTCCCCGGCCAGGACGACGACGAAGCCGGCCCCGGCGGAGAGGCGCACGTCGCGCACCGGCAACGCGAAGTCCACCGGGGCGCCGAGCAGGTTCGGGTCGGCGGAGAAGCTGTACTGGGTCTTAGCCATGCAGACGGGCGCGGCGCCGAAGCCCGCGGCCTCGAACTCGCCCAGCTTGGCGGCGGCCTCGGGGGCGAATTCGACCTCGCGGGCGCGGTAGATCTCGCGGGCGACGCAGCGGATCTTGTCGGCCAGCGGCAGATCGTCCGGGTACAGCTGATCGAACCGCGCTCGGCGGCGGTCGGCCAGTTCGACGACCGCCTCGGCCAGGTCCACCGCGCCGGCCGCCCCGTCGGCGAAGTGGGTGCAGACGTAGGTCTCGACGCCTATGGCGCGGCATTCGTCCTTGATCACCGCAATCTCGGCTGGCGTGTCGCCGGCGAAGGCGTTGATCGCGACCACCGCCGGCACGCCGAACTTGCCGACGTTCTCCAAGTGGCGGCGCAGGTTCGGGAAACCGGTGGCCACCGCGGCGGCGTTCTCCGGTCCGAGCTCGGATTTCGACACGCCGCCGTGCATCTTCAGGGCACGGACGGTAGCCACGACGACCGCGGCGGCCGGAGCGAGGCCGCCGAGACGGCACTTGATGTCGAAGAACTTTTCGGCTCCGAGATCGGCCCCGAATCCGGCTTCGGTGACCACATAGTCGGCGATCTTCAGCGCCGCGTCGGTGGCGATCAACGAATTGCAGCCATGGGCAATGTTGGCGAACGGGCCGCCGTGCACCAGCGCCGGCGTTCCCTCCAGCGTCTGCACCAGGTTGGGCTGCAGGGCATCGCGCAGCAGGGCCGTCATCGCCGGCGCGGCGGCAAGCTGGGCGGCGGTGACCACCTCGCCGGCTTTGCTCCGCCCAATGATCACCCGGCCGAGCCGATCCTCCAGGTCGCGGAGCGAGCGGGCAAGACAGAAGATCGCCATCGTCTCCGAGGCGACAGTGATGTCGAAGCTCTCCTCGCGCACCAGGCCGCGGCGGCCGAGGCGCAGCTCCACGCGCCGCAGTGCGCGGTCGTTCATGTCCATCGCCCGGCGCCAGCTGATGCGCGCCGGATCCAGCCCCAGCTGGTTGCCCCAGTAGATGTGATTGTCGATCAGCGCGGCCAGCAGGTTGTTGGCGGCGGTGATGGCGTGGAAGTCGCCGGTGAAGTGCAGGTTGATCTCGTCGGGCGGCGCGACCTGCGCCGCGCCGCCGCCGGTGGCGCCGCCCTTCATGCCGAAACAGGGCCCGAGCGAGGGCTCGCGCAGGCAGATCAGCGTCCGCTTGCCGATCCGGCTCAGCGCATCGCCGAGCCCGATCGTGGTGGTGGTCTTGCCCTCGCCGGCCGGGGTGGGGCTGATCGCGGTGACCAGGATCAGCCGGCCGCGGCGCGGCGGCAGCTGGGCGATGAAGTCGGCGGCGAGCTTGGCCTTGTAGGGGCCGTAGCGGTAGAGCGCCCGCGCCGGAATGCCGACCCGCGCGCCGATGGCTTCGATGTCTGTGAGCATCAACGCATCCCTCCGACAGGCTCTTGGCGGCCTGCCCTTGTCATCAGAAAACACCGGCGCGTCGAGCCCTGTTGACGGCCAGCTTGACCGGGCTGGTCCGCGGGCGGACGCTCAAGCCCAGCCGTTCGTGAGGACCACAATGCCGAGCCGCTTCGCCGTCATCGTCCTCGCCGCCCAGCTGGGCGGACCGGCCGCGGCGCAGACCCCGCCGTCGGCCCAGCCGGCCAGTCCGCTGGCCATCGCCCGCTGCACCTGGGCCGCGCTGCCGGCGACCAAGCGCGCAGCGCTGGTCGCCTCGGGGCCTTCGATCGCCGACATCGGCAAGGCGGTCTCCGACATGAACCCCGCCCTGATGCAGCTGGCGCAGAGCCAGTGCCCGTCGCCGGCGACCCGTGAGATCGACGCGGCGTCCAAGGACGCCTGGGCCGGGACGGTGATGACCAACTGGGCAGAGGGCGAGCTGTCGGCCCGCTATGCGGTGAGCCCCGCCGCCCTGGCCCGCGCCTGGGACCACGTGCCAGCGGCGGCGCGCCGTCAGATCGCCGCCGGCTTCGACAAGGCGCCGGAAGCCGTGCGCGCCAACGTCGCCGGCTTCGCCGCCGAACTCCATCTCACCGCCCCGGTCGCCCTCGACCTGCTCAGCGCCTGGGCCATCGCCCAGATGCGGCTGGCGGGACTAAACTGAGAAGCAAGAAATGGGACGGGCTGGGATCGGGCTAGCTGGCGTGGCGTTGGCGACCCTTATCGCCGGCGCGTCGCGCCCGCAGTCCGAGGCCGTGGGGCCGGGCGTGCCGATGATCGCCCGGGGCGCGCCGGTCAGCCAACAGGACGTCAATACCGAGGTCGGCCGGCCGGTGCTGCTGTTCCACTATGTGCATATCGACACCGCCTGCGGGCCATCGGCGATGGCGGTCCGGCTGACCACGCCGCCCGAGCACGGCTCCGTCAGCTTCGAGGAAGGCGAAGAACGGCCCTGGTACGGCGGCCGGCCGCTGTTCACGCCGGGCGATCCGCGCGCCCGTTGCGGCAATCGCCTGGCGGCCACCAAGGACGCCGTCTTCACCCCCGCTCCGGGCTTCGCCGGCCGCGACACCCTGGTGGTCGAGTTCTCCGAAGACGGCCAGACCATCACCGACACGATCGATATCGTGGTCAGATAGGCGTCCGCGCCCCGCTCGAGCCTAAGGACTCAGCCTGGGCGGGCCGCCCTCGGAGACCGCGCCGGGGGTCAGCGCCGCGGCTTCTGCGGCCAGCACCCGATCGATCGCGAACCAGTAGGCGCCGCGCTCGCCGTTTTCGTTCAGGGTGTGCAGCACGTCGTAGGAATGGCCGCCCTGCTGCACCAGCGCCTGGCTCTCCACCTTCAGGCCGAGCGCCCGCATCACGGCGTATTCCTCGTCAACCGTGATCGGGGTGAACGCGGCGTCGGGGGTCAGGCCATCGCCGGTCTGGATCGACTTGATCAGGCCGATGGCGATGTCGCGGTCGAGCTTGGAGGGGGTCGCGTCGCCGGCGCCGTCCTCGCAGTAGGCCGCGACGAAGTGGGCGTCGGCGTCGACGTAATCCTCGGCGATCACCGCCTGGGCGGCCGGCAGGGCGTCGTTGCAATTGGCGGCGTTGGCGGCCTGCAGCATCCGCCGCCGCGCCGCGCTCTGGGCGAACACCTGGAAGCCGGGGCGCTGGGCGTAGGCCAGACGCAGCGTGGCCCAGTCGACATTGGGGGCGTTGGCCTTGGCCTCGGCTAGCATGGCCTGGTAGCGGCCCTCGGCGTCCTGGCTGATGACCGCCGCGCTCGCGCTGGCGGCGGCGAGGCTCAGCGCGACGGCGAACGGCAGGCTTGGGAAGCGCATCGGCAGGTCTCGATCATCGCCCCCGCCCTCAGAATGACCTCAAACGAGGCCGGACGGAAGTCTAGACGGTCGCGGAGACGGCGGCCGCCTGCTTGGCCTTGACCTGCTTCTTGATCTTTAGCGCGCGGATCGAGAGTTTCTCGTCGCGGGCGCCCAGCAGGAACACGTCCAGGCCGCCGCGGAAGTCGACCGTGCGCAGCGCCGCGTTGGAAATTCGCAGGGTGAAGTTCTGGCCCAGCGCGTCCGAGTGCAGCTTGGCGGGCGCGAGCGCCGGCAGGAAACGCCGCTTGGTCTTGGCGTTGGAGTGGCTCACATTGTGGCCGACCATGGGGCCGACGCCCGTGAGCTCGCAGCGGCGCGTCATCGAACAAAAACCTTCCAGCGCAAACGACCGCGCGGCCGCTCTATCAAAAGCGTCCCGCGCGGAGGCGGCGATATAGGCGAAGAGGGGCGCCGGCGTCAAGGCGAGCACGCTCTTTACAGGCGGCGGCGAACGCCGGCCTAAGGGGGATCGGTTCTGGCCTTAGTGACTAGCGGGGCGGCGCTTGCGGAAGATTGGAGTTCTGGCCGGCCTGGGCCTGCTGCTTGCAGCGGCCGGCTGCGCGCGTGCGCCGCTGCCCAAGCCACAGCCGGACGCGGCCGTCGAGGCGCAGAAGGTGCTGGTCGCGACGGACGTGATCTGGGTCCAGGGCCAGTCTTCGGGGATGGTGGTGGCCATCGTGCACGGGGACCAGGCCAGGGCGCTGGCGTACGGCGGCATCGACCCCGGCGACGCGCGGCCCGCGGACGCGAGGACACTCGTGCGGCTGCAGTCGGTCTCCAAACTGTTCGCCGGCGAGCTGATGGCCGACCTCGCCAGGCAGGGCAAGGTCAAGCTGGCTGACCCGCTGACGCTCTATGCGCCGAAGGGCTGGCAGGCGCCCCGGACCAAGACCGCCGCGCCGCCGATCACCCTGGTCGCGCTCGCCACCCACACCAGCGGCCTGCCGCGCGAGGCGCCGATCAAGCCGGACCAGCCGGCCGCCGTCGCCAGCGCCGCGCGCTGGGCCTGGCTGGCGCAGCAGCGCCGCCTGCCGCCGCCCGGCGTCGGCGCGCTCTATTCCAACGTCGCTTTCGACCTGCTGGGCGACGCCCTGGCCGCCGCCGCCAAGACCCCTTACGGCGCAGCGCTGAACAACGAGGTCACCGGCCCGCTCGGCATGACCGATACGACCGCGACGCCCTCGGCCGAGCAGTGCCAGCGGATGATGGCCGGCGATCCGCGCCGCAAGCCGTTCCCCTGCGTCGACCAGTCCGGCGAGGCGGCCAGCGGCGGGCTCTACTCCTCGGCCAACGACCTGGCGCTGTGGCTGAGGGCGCAGCTGGCGCCAGCCGCCGAGCCCGGATCGCGGGGGATCAGCCAGGCGGTCTATGTGCGCCGCGACCAGCTCGCCAGCGCCGTCGGCCTCGACCACGCCGGCCCCGCCAACGGCATCGGCCTGGCCTGGATCGAGCAGGACGCCAGCCCCGGCCGGCCGCGCGTCCTGGAAAAGACCGGCGGCGGCGACGGCTTCCTGACCTATGTCGTGATCGACCCGGTGCATCGCGCCGGCGTCTTCGTCGGCTTCAACAACGTCAGCGGCCACCGGCTGGGCGCGGTGGCTGAGGCGGCGGACCAGCTGGTGTTCCTGCTCGGGGCTGCGCCGGATTCCATCGTCATTCCGGGGGCCGCGCCCGTCGCAGCTCATTGACGCCGCGCGGCCCAGCGGGTCCAAGCGGCGGATGGCGATGACGGCGCAAATCCCGGCGGAGGAGGCTGACGGCCTGCCGACGCCGCAGCGCTGGCAGGCCGCGTTCGCGGTCTGGCTGGCGATCGCCATGACCGTGCTCGACAGCGCCATCGCCAACGTGGCGCTGCCGACCATCGCCCACGAATTCGGCGCCGCGCCGTCGGAAGCGATCTGGATCGTCAACGCCTACCAGCTGGCGATCGTGATCGCCCTGCTGCCGCTGGCCTCGCTCGGCGACATCATCGGCTATCGGCGCGTCTACCGCGCCGGCCTGATCCTGTTCATCCTCGCCTCGCTGGGCTGCGCCTGCTCCGACTCGATGGCCACCTTGACCGTCGCGCGCACCCTGCAGGGCCTGGGCGCGGCGGGGGTGATGAGCGTCAACGGGGCGCTGGTGCGGCACATCTACCCGCACGCCAAGCTGGGCCAGGGCATCGGCTTCAACGCCATGGTGGTCTCGGCCTCCTCGGCGGTCGGCCCGACCGTGGCGGCGGGGATCCTGGCGCTCGGGCCCTGGCAGTGGCTGTTCGGGATCAACATCCCGCTGGGCCTGGCGGCCATGGCGGTCGGCTGGAAGACCCTGCCGATGAACCAGCTCTCCGAGCGCCGCTTCGACTGGCTTTCGGCGCTGCTCAACGCCTTCACCTTCGGGCTGGTGTTCAGCGGCGTCGACGTGCTGACCCGCACCCGCGCCCGGCTGGTCGGCGCGGCGGAGACGGTGGCGGGGCTGGTGATCGGCGCGGTGCTGGTGATCCGCGAACTCGGCCGGCCGCGGCCGCTGGTGCCGGTCGACCTGCTGCGCAACCCGATCTTCGCCCTGTCGGTCGCGACCTCGATTGCCTCCTTCGCCGCCCAGATGCTGGCCTTCGTCGCCCTGCCGTTCCGCTTCGAGAACACCCTGCACTACGACCAGGTGGCGACCGGCCTGCTGTTGACGCCCTGGCCCGCGGCGGTGGGGCTGATGGCCCCGTTCGCCGGCTGGCTGGCCGACCGGATGTCGACCGCGGTGCTCTGCGCGATCGGCCTGGCCATTTTCTGCGCCGGCCTGGCCGAGCTGGCGACTCTGCCCGCCGCGCCGGACGCATTCGAGATCGGCTGGCGGATGGCGATGTGCGGCGTCGGCTTCGGCCTGTTCCAGTCGCCGAACAACCGCATGATGCTGACCGCCTCGCCGCGGGAGCGCGCCGGCGCCGCCGGCGGCATGCTGGGCACGGCGCGGCTGACCGGCCAGACCCTGGGCGCGGTGCTGACCGCGATCTTCCTGCACCTGTTCGGGCCGCCGGGCGAAGTGGTCGGATTGTGGGTCGCTGCCGGCTTCGCGGCCCTGGCGGCGGCCGTCAGCCTGTCGCGAACCGCGGTGAGGGCGAAGGCGACGGCCTAGCCTCGCCCCTACGGACGGCGCCTACGCCAGCACCCGCGCCAGGAACCGCTCGCCGAGCTGGAGCCCGGCGAGGTCGATGCTGTGGCCAAGGCCCGGCGAGACGTGGCTTTCGACCTCGAAGCCGTTCCGAGCCAGGGTGTCTTCGGCCCGATGCAGGGCGGCGACGGGGATCATCGGATCGGCGTCGCCGTGGATCAGCAGGATCGGCGGCCGCGTCACGCCTGGCGCGGCGAGACCGGCTTCATCGGCCAGCATCCCGGAATAGCCAACGATGCCGGCCAGTCGGCGGGGCCGGCGCGGCCCAACTTGCAGCGCCATCATCGTCCCCTGGCTGAAGCCCACCAGGGCAAGCCGGGAGTCGTCGAGGCCATGACGGACGAGTTCGGCGTCGATGAAGGCGTCCAGCACCGGGGCCGCCGACGCGGCGCCCAGCGCCCGGTCACCGCCGGTCAGCGCCCACCATTGATAGCCGCCGGCCGCGCCCGGGCATGGTTCCGGGGCGTTGGGGGCCATGAACGCGGTGGTCGGGAGAGCGCCGCGCCAATGCGGCGCCAGGGAAATCAGATCATCGCCGTTGGAGCCGTAGCCGTGTAGCAGAATGACGAGCGAACGCGCCGGCGCACCGGACGCAGGACCAACCCTCGGTCCATCGATCATCACCAAAGCCGACCTCCCATCGGGCGCCACAATCCTGCGCAAGCGTCATGGCGACGCCCGCAAGTCTGCAGTCCATAGGCTAGGCGCGGTGGCGGCGCCACCGGCCGCGATACGCAGAGCGCGTCAGGCCGCGTAGCGAACCGGCAGCGAGAAAGCTCGCAGCTTGGCTGGCAGCCTCGAGGCCACGCGCATCGCCTCGCGGGTGCTCTGGAAAGTCGCCGCGTCCTGCTCGGCGGTCGCCCAGCCAAGCCTATCCTGCGGATCGGCTAGAAATACCAGACCACGTTCGGTGGTCCTGGCGACGACGGCGGCGACGGACATTGCGTCTCTCCAAGCTCCCGGGCGCTGTGCCTTTTTGCCGCGCCCGTTTCGCCTGGTTCAAAATCCGTGCCGGATGGCCGGCGCCCGCGCTGTCCTAGGCCTTGTCCAGCCCGTAGGCCGCGTGCAGCGCGCGCACCGCCAACTCGGTGTAGGCCGCGTCGATCAGCACGCTGATCTTGATCTCCGAGGTGGAGATCACCTGGATGTTGACGCCCTTGTCGGCCAGCGCCTTGAACATGGTCTGGGCCACGCCGGTGTTGCTGCGCATGCCGACGCCGATCACCGACACCTTGGCGACGTTGTCGTCCAAGGTGACGTCCTCGAGGCCGATCTGGTCCTTCGCCGCCCTGACCAGCTCCAGCGAGCGGGCCGCATCGCGCTTGCCGACCGTGAACTCCATGTTGGCCGAGCCGGGCGAGCGCGAATGGCTCTGCACGATCATGTCGACGTTGACGTTCGCATCGGCCAGGCGGCCGAAAATTTCCGAGGCGACGCCCGGATGGTCGGGCAGGCCGAAGAGGCTGATCTTGGCTTCGTCGCGGCTGTAGGCCACGCCGCTCACGATCCGTTTTTCCACGATCTCCTCCTCGTCGCAGACGATGGTGCCGGCATTGTCCGACGCGCCGGGCTCGACGAAACTGGACAGCACTCTGAGGGGCACCCGCTCGGCCATGGCCAACTCGACCGAGCGGCTCTGCAGCACCTTGGCCCCCAGCGAGGCCATCTCCAGCATCTCCTCGTAGGAGATCTTGGGCAGCCGCTGGGCGCGTTCCTCGATCCGCGGGTCGGTGGTGTAGACGCCGTCGACGTCGGTGTAGATGTCGCAGCGGTCGGCGTGCAGCGAGGCGGCCACCGCCACGGCAGAGAGGTCGCCGGCGCCGCGGCCCAGGGTCGAAAGCCGGCCCTGGCGGTCGACGCCCTGAAAGCCGGCCACCACCGGGATCTCGCCGGCCTCGAGCGCCGCCGCGAGCTTCTCCGGCGGCACGTCGTCGATGCGCGCTTTGCCGTGGGCGTCATCGGTGATGATCGGCACCTGCCAGCCCAGCCACGAGCGGGCGTTGCAGCCGAGGTTGCGCAGGGTCAGCGCCAGCAGACCCGCGGTAACCTGCTCTCCGGAGGCGACGACGACGTCATATTCCTCGTCGGAGGGGGTCAGGTGCGACGCCGCCGCACCGGCCCCGTCGGTCCAGGCCACCAGCTCGTTGGTGCGCCCGGCCATGGCCGAGACCACCACCGCCACCTGATGGCCGGCCGCCGACTCGGCGGCGACCAGCCGGGCGACGCGGCGTATGCGCTCCAGGTCGGCCACCGAGGTGCCGCCGAATTTCATCACGATGCGGGACAAGCGCGCGGGCTTTCAAGCGAAGGGCGCCCTTCTAGCCACGGTGGCTGGGCGGGACAAGGTTGACGTTGTCCGTGGTAGTGCCTACCTACTTGCCTGACTGTCTAACCGGAGCACGGCAATGGCCGAAGATCCCGAACGCCTCGGCGCCATCGCCGCGCGCCACGCCACTGTCGCCGACAAGATCCGCGCCCTGGCCGGCGCCGGCGTCCCGCGCGCCGACATCGCCCGCTTCCTCGGCAAGCGCTACCAACACGTCCGCAACGTCCTGGAGGACGACGCGCAGAGCCGTCCCGAGGGCGGCGGCGACTACGTCGTCGGCAAAGCCGATCTGAGCGGGATGAACAAAGGGCCTCGGCCATTCGTTCGGGATGAGGACGAGACGTCCGCTGAGCGCCAAGGCGAGGAAGTATTCTGGCTGGAAGTGAATTCTGACGGCAGTTTGCCGCTGCCGCGGGAGGTCGCACGAGTCTTGCGCGCCGATCCGGGGCGCAGAGTCTTCGCCAGAATAAAGGACGGGCATCTTACCTTGATGAGTGGCGAGGCGGCGCTGGCCGAGGCGAAGGCGATCGTCCGAAAGTACGTCCCGCCTGGCGTCAGCCTTGTCGATGAACTGATCGCCGACCGTCGAGCCGAGGCACCCAAGGAAGCCGCGGATGACTGAGAAGCTGCTGGATTCATCGGCGGTTCTGGCAAGCCTCAATGGCGAGCCTGGCGGCGACCTCATCGATGCGGTGGCCATCGGTTCGCACATCTCTGCGATCAATCTCGCCGAGGTGATCAGCAAGCTGATACTCGGGGGCCTTTCGCCGGCGGACGCATTCGTGGTGGCGCAACAGTGCGGCGCGGAGACGATCGAGGTGGACGAGGGCCAGGCGATCCTCGCCGGCGAGATTCACGCGCGATCGCGCAGCGCCGGGTTGTCGATGGCCAATGCATTCTGCCTGGCGCTGGCAAAGCAACGCCGCTTCGAGGTGCTCACCTCCGACCGCGCTTGGAAGACGCTCGACCTCGGCGTCGAGGTGACGCTGATCCGTTGACGCCGCGCGGCGGCGGGTCCAGCACTCGCGGCCGATGACCGAGGCGGCCACATCCAGCATCGATCCGGACGAGGTCGCCCGCTTCTCGGCGCTGGCGGCGAAGTGGTGGGACCCGAAGGGCGAGTTCGCGCCGCTGCACCAGATCAATCCGGTGCGGCTGGGCTTCATCCGCGAACAGGCGCTGGCCAGATTCGGCCGCGATGGCGGCCAGCGGCTACCGTTCGAGGGACTGAGCGCGCTCGACATCGGCTGCGGCGGCGGCTTGCTGTGCGAGCCGATGGCGCGGCTGGGCTTCGCGGTCACCGGCGTCGACGCCTCTGAGCGCAATATCGGCACGGCCAGCGCCCACGCCGCGCAGCTGGGGCTGGCGATCGACTACCGCGCCTCGACCGCCGAGGCCCTGCTGGCCGACGACGCGCGGTTCGACCTGGTGCTGAACATGGAGGTGATCGAGCACGTCGCCGATCCCGCCCAATTCCTGCGCGACACCGCCGCCCTCATCGCCCCTGGCGGCCTGATGATCGTCGCCACCCTGAACCGCACCCTGAAGTCGCTGGCGCTGGGCAAGCTCGCCGCCGAATACCTGCTGCGCTGGATCCCGCCAGGCACCCACGACTGGCGCCGCTTCCTGCGGCCCGAAGAGCTACGCGGCTTCCTGGCCGGCGAGCCGTTCGCGCTCGTAGGTCCGTTCGGCATCGTCTTCGATCCGATCTCGGGCCGCTGGTCGCGCTCGGCCGACACCGCCGTCAACTACATGATGACGGTCGCGGCGCCGGCCGCCTGACCGCGGAGGAAGGGCGGCCGTGGATGCTCCGGGCGAGATGATCGACATCGGCGGCCGGCGGCTGCACCTGCTGCGGCGCGGTGCGGGCGCCCCGACCGTGATCCTCGAGTCCGGCGGCGGCGGCGGATCGTCGACGCAGGACTGGCCGCTGCTCCACCGCGTCGCCCGCTTCACGCACGTGATGTCCTACGACCGAGCTGGCCTGGGCTGGAGCGATCCGCCGCCCGCCCCGCGCACCTTCAACGGAATGGCCGGCGACCTCGACGCCCTGCTCGCTTGCGCCGGCGAAGCTGCGCCGTTCGTGCTGGTCGGCGGCTCGTTCGGCGGGCTTCTGGTGAGCGCCTATTGCCGCCGATTCCCGACGAAGGTCTCGGGCGCGGTGATCCTGGATGCCGCCGACGAGACGAAATACTTCCCGACCATGCGCCGCATGGCGCCGGTGCACGAGGCGGACCTTCGCGTCGAAGCCGACCGCGCCGAGCGCGGCGAGATCCTGTCCGAAGCCGGCCCAGCGATCAGCGCGGCGCCGGGCCTCGATGAGATGACCAAGGCGGGGATGCGCCACATCCTGGGGCTGCGCAGCCACTTCGAGGCGGCGCTGGACGAGTTGCAGGCGGCCGGCCGCGCGACGCCGGAAGAGATGGCGCCTGGCGAGCCGGGCTCGCTTGGCGAACGCCCGCTGATCGTCCTCAGCGCCGGCAAATCCTCCGCCGATCCGGCGTGGAAGGAAGGCTGGACCGACGCGCAAGCCCGGCGGGCCGCCCTATCGCGGCGCGGCGTGCACATCGTCGCCGAGAACAACGGACATTCGCTGGCGCTTGAGAATCCCAAGTTGGTGGCGGCGGCGGTCGCGGCGGTGGTTCTGGCCGCGCGCGGCGCGCCGTTCGACGTCTCGGAAGTGCGGCGGCTCGCTGCGAGCCCCGCCGCCTAGTAGATTCGCTGTATCTCGTCCGGCAGCCCGACCCAAGGGTGGCGGCGCTCTTCGTAAATGGCGCGCACCGGGGCCGGGAAGCTCGGGTCGGCGAAGGCGCCGATCGCTACCGCGACGAACTCCGGCTCGCCCTCCTGGGTAAACCAGACGGTCGAGCCACAGGTGGGGCAGAAGCGGAAATCCATCGCCGCGCCTTCCTCGTCGCCGATCCGCCGCCAGACGCGGGTCTCGCCCTCGGTTGTGACCTGATCCGCCGGCCAGCGCGCCTGCACCCCGAAGACGCTGCCGGTGCGCTGCTGGCAGGCGAGGCAGTGGCAGATCGAGACGCGAACTGGGTCCTCCGCCACGGTGACGCGGAGCTGGCCGCAGGAACAGGTGGCGGTGCGTGGGCTCATGGCCGAAAGCTAGGCAAACGGCCGGCGGCGGGCAAGCTAGCGCTGCTGGGCGGCGTAACGGCGCGCGAGCGATCAGACGAACGGTCCGGTGAGGCCCTCGGCGGTGAAGGTGGCCTGAACGGCTGGCCGGGCGAGCACGCGGGCGGCGTGGGCGCCGATCTCCGGAAACACCCTTGCCGGCCGCTTCGGCAACATCCCGCCCCACCGCGTCATCATCAGCAGATAGAGGTCGGCGGCCGAGAACCGCTCGCCGAGCAGCCAGGGTCCGGCGCCCAGCTGCGCGGCGATCCGCTCGAAGACGCCCATCAGCCGCTGGTTCGCCGCCACTTTCACATGCGGGGCCAGCGCCGGGTCGTCGACGAACTCGTGCGGATAGAACCAGGTGCGGTACTCCGCCTGCGGCACACCGGCCATGAACACCATCCACTTGTAGTAGGCGGCGCGGCCTGGCGAACCCGGCGGCGGGGCCAGCCCCGCCTCGGGGAACCTGTCCGCCAGATACAGGCCAATCGCCGCGGTCTCGAAGATCGCCTCGCCGTCGTCGACCAGCACCGGGATCTTGCCGTTGGGGTTAAGCCTCAGATAGGCGGCGCTGTGCTGGGCGCCACTATCGCGGTCGACCAGCCGCAGCTCGAACGGGCAGCCCAGTTCCCGCAGCAGCATGTGCGGGAACTGGCTGGCGTTGTCCGGGTAGTAGTGCAGCTCGATCATGACGCCAGTCGACGGGCTTCGGCCTTGAAGTCATAGCTGGACGCCACCAGCTTCGCGCAATCGGGCCAACGGTCGGTTTTCACCCAGTAATCGCACAGGCCGAGCTTGGCGCAGAGGCCGACGAAACGAATGTCGCGCATCATCGCGATGTTGTGGCCCACACTGAACATCATCGACGGTCCCTCCGTACCGTTGGGCGAGCCCAGGTCCGGATCGAACATGTAGCCGAAAGAAGCCCGTTCGATCAGCTCGAAAGCCTCGTTCGTCAGGCCCAGGCAGTGCGTCTTGGTGAACTCGAAAATCGGCAGCACGTCGGTTCGGATCAGCCGGTCTCGCGTGCGCTTCAAATAGCGCGCTAAGGCTTCGGGACTGGGCGAGCGACGCATCCCGCCCCATCCAATCGCTCCGCGCATGGTCGGACTGTCGAAGCCCTTGTCCCGCGCCGCCGCGACCAGGGCGTCGAACCAGCTCCAGTCGAGAACGTCGATGGCGGCGCAGACGGCGCCCCAGGCGATCAGCTCATTGTCGGGCCAACGGTCTTGGTAGCTGTGCCATAGATCGCTGCACGCCTGAGTCTGGCCCGCATACTCCAGCGTGACGGCGTACCAGCTCGCCGCCCACGGATACATCGGGTCGAGAGCGTAGGCCTGACGGGCGTACTCGACCGCCTCGCTCATGCGCCCGACCTCGGCGAAGAACAGACTGGCGTTGGTGAGCACGGTGGGATCGTTCGCCGCCGCCGCCAAAGCCTTTATCTGCAGCGCCTCGCGTTCGGCGAAGCGGCCGAACGGTTCCAACTGGCCGAGCGCCTGGTAGGCGGCGCCCAGTCTGGGATCGAGTCTGAGCGCCGTCTCCGCCGCGTGCACGACGTCGGCGCGCCCGATGCCGCGCGGCGGTTTGGTTTCGTCGAACCGCAGGTGTTCGACCCGCATGGTGGCCAGAAACTCCCAGGCGCGGGCGAACTTGGGCGCCAGGCGCGTCGCCTCGTCGAGCAGCTCGATCACGGCGATCACGGTCGCCGGCGACAGCAGGCCTCGGTTCCGCAGCTCCCGGGCCTTGAGGTAGAGGTGATAGGCCGCCGGATCGACGCTTTCCGCCGGCGCCGCCGGCGCGAAAGCGACCTTCAAGGCGGCGGCGATGGCGCCCGCGATCTCGTCCTGCAGGGCGAAGACGTCGGACAGCTCGCGGTCGAAGCGGTCCGACCACAGCGTCGTCTCGCTGGCGCACTCGATCAGGTTGGCGGCGATGCGCACCTTGGCCCCGCTGCGGCGCACCGAGCCATCCAGCACGTGGGTGGCCCTCAAGGTCCGGGCGACATGGGCGGCCGCCTTGTCGGCGCCGCGGAACTGGAAACTCGACCCGCGCCCGATCACCTTCAGTTCAGCCCCGCGGGCCACGGTCTGCAGTATCTCCTCCGAGACCCCATCGGTGAAGTAGAGCAGTTCGGGGTCGCCAGAGAGGTTATCGAAGGGCAACACGGCGAGTAGCGGCCGGTTGAAAGGCGCCGGGGCGGTCGACGCTTGGCCGGATGAGCCGACGAGCTCGGCGATGCTGGCCAGCACCCTTCGCCACCGCTCGTCGCCCGCGTCCCCGGACCAACCGACAAGGTCGACGCAATGGATCTGGCTGAACGGCAGCGGCAGCGCGGTCCCGTCGATCGCCACCTGGACCAGCTTGTCTGCCATTCGCGCCAGGTCGGCCTCGGCCCGCACCCATTGCGACGCGGCGGCGTCCTTGGACCAGACCACGATCACGGCTCCAGCGGCGCGCAGGCGCTCGTCGATCACATCGGCGTAGGCGCGGTGCGCCGGCAGCTGATCATCCTGCCAGACGGCGTAGCCGAGCGAGCGCAGCGACTCGGCGACCGCCTGGGCCTGCTTCGCCGTCGAGCGAGCATAGGAGACGAATATCTCGGACATGCTGTTGCGCGATCGCCCCAAGTCGGGAACGGACCCTAGCGACGCGCCTCGGCCACGGGCAAGGGAAACGTCGCCGTTGCCGCCTCGGCAGCCGCCTATTGACCATCGCTATGCGTCGCCATACTGTATGAGTGTATGCATACACACCAGCAAAATGTACTCGATGGTTTGACGCTCGGCTCGGCCGGTGTGCCGATCTATGTCCAACTGCGCGACCAGCTCCTGCACGCCATCGGCGACGGAGTGCTGGCGCCGGGCGACCAGATGCCGACCATGCGCCAGGTGGCGGTGGCCCTGAAGGTCGACCTGAACACCGTGCGCCACGCCTACGACGAACTGGAGCGGGCCGGCGCGATCAAGCTGGAGCGCGGCCGCGGCAGTTTCGTCGCCGACGCGCCGCCTACGGTCGATCCGCCCCAACGGGCGGCGCAGACCGACACCCTCGCCAGACAGATCCTCGCCATGGCCGCCGGCCAGGGCGTCGACCCGCTGGTCCTGGCCGAGCGGATTTCCGCTCTAGCCCAACCCAAGGAACCCCAACTATGAACAGCTCTCGCGGCGCCGGAAACCGACTGGCCGCGTTTCTGTCGTTCGTCTTCCTCAGCCTCGCCGTCCTGGCCGTCGCGTTCGGTCCCAAGAGCGGACCCAACATCGCCCTCGCCATCGGGCTGGCCGTCATCGCCCTGATGATCCCGCAGTCGCTGATGATGGCCAACCAGTGGGAGCGCGCCGTCGTGCTGCGGATGGGCCGCCTGCAGGGCGTCAAGGGTCCCGGCGTGTTCTGGATCGTCCCGATCATCGACCGGGTCACCACCTGGCTCGACCAGCGAATCCAGACCACCGAGTTCAACGCCGAGCAGGCGCTCTCCAAGGACACCGTGCCGGTCAACATCGACGCGGTGGTGTTCTGGCAGATCCACGACCCCGAACGCGCCGCCCTGGAGATCACTGACTACCGCTCCGGCATCGCCCGCGTCGCGCAGACCTCGCTGCGCGAGATGGTCGGCTCTTCGCCGCTGGCGATGCTGCTCTCCGACCGCAAGCATGGCGACGAGGTGCTGCGCGACGAGATCGCCCGCAAGATCGCCGACTGGGGCGTCTCGGTGATGAGCGTGGAGATCCGCGACATCAGCGTGCCGCCCGCCCTGCAGGACGCCATGAGCCGCCAGGCCCAGGCCGAACGCGAGCGGCTGGCGCGGGTGCTGCTGGGCCAGGCCGAGCAGGAGGTGGCGATCAAGTTCGTCGAGGCGGCGGAAATCTACGCCCGCAGCCCCGCGGCCCTGCAACTTCGGGCGATGAACATTATCTACGAGACGACCAAGGAGCGCGGCGCCACCATCCTGATGCCGACCGCCATGGTCGACGCGATGAACCCCGGCGGCTTGCTCGGCCTGGCCGCGTTGGCGCAACAGCCCGCCGCGCCGCCGCCGGCCCAGCCGCCGGCGACGGCGTAGTCGGGACGGGGCGGACGGGGGCGGACATGCGCAGACTGGACTGGTTCCTGGCGGCGGTCGTGGCGAGCTTCCTGGTCGCCGTGGTGGTGATCGAGACCACCAGCCTCTCGATCGGCGCGTTGAACGTGGTCATGAGCCACGCCAGCGGCGAGGGCGAGGTCGCGATGCGCCGGCTGGTCAGCCGCCTGCCGCGCCCGCCGATCCTGTCAGTGGACCCGCAATGATCGCGGCGATGCTACGGCGCCTGACAGCGGCTCTGCTGGCGGGGCCGGCGATCGCGGCGTCCTGCGGCGGCGCGCCCAGGCGACCTTTACCCTCGGCAAAGGCGGCCGCGCCACCAGCCTGACCCTCCACCAAAGCGGCCGCGACCTCCCAGCGCCCCGGCTTCCCTGAGACCGGGTACGGCCACACCCCCCAAACCCGCTCACCCCGGCGAACGCCCGGATGAGCGGGTTGCGAGGGATCAAGCCTCCTGACGTGAGCGGCGCGTCGGACTCGCCTATATTGGCGCCATGCCTGACGACGTTTCCGCCCCGCCGCCGCTGATCGGCGCCGCGCTGATCAAGGACGAGGTGCGCCGGCTGCCCGATGCGCCCGGCGTCTACCGCATGTTCGGCGAGGACCGCGAGGCGCTCTACGTTGGCAAGGCGCGCTCGCTGAAGAAGCGCGTGATCCAGTACGCCCAGGGCCGCTTCCACACCCAGCGCATCGCCCTGATGGTCGACCTGACCCGGTCGATGGAGTTCACCACCACTCGCACCGAGACCGACGCCCTGCTGCTCGAGATCAACCTGATCAAGCAGTTGAAGCCGCGCTTCAACGTGCTGCTGCGCGACGACAAGAGCTTTCCCGAGATCGTCATTCGCCGCGAGCACCCGGCCGCGCAGCTGAAGAAGCACCGCGGCACCCACACCATCAAGGGCGACTACTTCGGCCCGTTCGCCAGCGCCTGGGCGGTGAACCGCACGCTGAACACGTTGCAAAAGGCTTTCCTGCTGCGCTCGTGCTCCGACAGCGTCTACGAGACCCGCACGCGTCCCTGCATGCTGCACCAGATCCGCCGCTGCTCGGCGCCCTGCACCGCGCTGATCTCGATCGAGGACTACGGCAGGCTGGTCGACGAGGCCGAGGACTTCCTGCGCGGCAAGAGCCGGGCGGTAATGGCGAAGCTGTCGGCCGAGATGCAAACCGCGTCCGACGAGCTGGAGTTCGAGCGGGCCGCGCGCTTTCGCGACCGCATCCGCGCCCTCTCGTCAGTGGCGCAGGAGACCCAGGTCAATCCGGAGACTATCGACGAGGCCGACGTCTTCGCCCTGCATTCGGAAGGCGGCCAGGCCTGCGTGCAGGTGTTCTTCTTCCGCGCGGGGCAGAACTGGGGCAACCGCGCCTACTTTCCCCGCATCGACAAGTCCGACGAGGACCCAGCGGTGATGGCCGCCTTCCTCGGCCAGTTCTACGAGGACAAGCCGATCCCCCGGCTGATCCTGGTCAGCACCGTGCCCGACGAGCGCGAGCTGCTGGCCGAAGCGTTCGCGCTGAAGGCCGGCCGCAAGGTCGAGATCGCCCGGCCACAGCGGGGCGAGAAGCGCGAGCTGGTCGACCACGCCCTGACCAACGCCCGCGAGGCGCTGGGCCGAAAGATGGCCGAGAGCTCGGCGCAGTCGAAGCTGCTGGCCGGGGTCTGCGAGACCTTCGGTCTGGAAAGCAGCCCAGAGCGGATCGAGGTCTACGACAACTCGCACATCATGGGCACCAACGCGGTCGGCGGCATGATCGTGGCCGGGCCCGAGGGGTTCCAGAAGAACCAGTACCGCAAGTTCAACATCAAGAGCACCGAGCTCACCCCCGGCGACGACTACGGCATGATGAAGGAGGTGCTGCGGCGGCGGTTTGCGCGCCTGGCCAAGGAGGAGGAGGCCGGCGAAAACCCGCCCCGCCCCGACCTGCTGCTGATGGACGGCGGCGCCGGCCAGCTGGCGTCGGCCCAGGAGGTGATGGCCGACCTCGGCGTCGACGACATCGTCGTGGTGGGCGTGGCGAAAGGGCCCGACCGCGACGCCGGCCTGGAGCGCTTCTTCATCCCCGGCAAGGCGCCCTTCATGCTCGAGCCGAAGAGCCCGGTGCTCTACTATTTGCAGCGCCTACGCGACGAAGCCCACCGCTTCGCCATCGGCACCCACCGCGTGCGCCGGGCGATGGAGATGCGCCGCAATCCGCTCGACGAAATCGAAGGCGTTGGCGCCGCCCGCAAGCGCGCCCTGCTGCACGCGTACGGCTCGGCGCGGGGGGTGTCCCGCGCCTCGGCCGAGGACCTGGCCAAGGTCGAGGGCGTCAGCGAGGCGCTGGCAGAACGGATCTACGCCTTCTTCCGCAAGGCGTGAGGCCCGCTCGCGCTATTGCCCCCGCCAGCGGTCAATCCTTCTGGCAAGCCGGCCGTGGGCGTGCTCTGATTACGTTGCATATGCAGGGAATCGAAATGGCCGAAACCGATTTGGACGAAGCGCCGGCGGCGTTGCTTCCAACCGCCGGTGGACGATTGATCGGCGGCGTGGATTGCCGCGAGGTCGCCGGATGCGCCTGCCTGGCGCTGCGCCGCACCGGCCGGATGACGACACAGATCTATGACGCGCACCTGCAGCCAGCGGGGCTGACGATCGGACAGTTCGGCATCATGACGCAGGTCTACGGCAGTTCGCTGTCGCGTCCGCCGCTGACCATGAAGGAACTGTCGACCGCCATCGGCGTGGACCCTACCACCCTGAACCGAACCCTGAAGCCGCTGGAGGTCCAGGGCCTCGTCAGCACGGCGCCGGATCACCGCGATCGCCGCGCCCGGTGCATCCAGTTGACGACGTCCGGGCGAGACCGCCTCGCCCGGGCGATGCCGTTGTGGCGCGCCGCCGATGACGAACTGCGCCGGTCGCTGGGCGCCGAAACCACGCTGGCGCTGAGTGGCTTGCTCGGTCTCGCGGGCGAGAAGCTGCGCAAGCCGGCGTAGTCGCCCTGGACAGTCGCGCGCTACGGACTTATAAGCTGCATATACAGATTAATAGGAGGTCGGCATGCCGGCTGCGAGCATCTTCCTGATCGACATGGCGCTCGGTTATCTCGCCGCGGCGCTAGCCATCGCGACGTACGTCTGGCCGCGCCTGAAGACGATGGATCGCTTCGAGGCGCACCGCGCGATCGCCACGTTCAACAGCTTTCGTTTCTTCGGCCTGGTCTTCCTGCTGCCGGGCTTTGTCGGCGCGAACCTGCCGCAGGGCTTCGCTGGGTCGGCGGCCTACGGCGACTTCGCCACCGGGGTGCTGGCGATCCTGGCGCTGCTGACGGCGCGCGTGCGCTGGCTGTTCTGGCCGCTGGTCTGGGCCTTCAACCTGATCGGCCTGGCTGACGTGGTCGTAGATACCGCTAACGCGATCAGCCTGGACGTGCCGTCGGTGGCCGGACAACTCGGCGCCGCCTATGCGATCCCGATGCTGTACGTGCCGGCGCTGGTCTGGATGCACCTGCTCGCAATCTGGCTGTTGCTGCGGCCGGCCCAGTCGCCGGCTCGGTCGGCCGATGGGCCGATACCGTTGGCGGCGGCTGAGTAGGGGCCTCGTTCTGATCTAGCTGCGCTGTTGCGG
>Ga0302314_10003492_pt1 | contig 28973 bp, 28 predicted proteins | sample III_Palsa_N2_3_FD_200533 | JGI IMG/M metagenome (GOLD analysis project Ga0302314, IMG submission 200533) | Peat permafrost microbial communities from Stordalen Mire near Abisko, Sweden - III_Palsa_N2_3 | ecosystem: Environmental > Terrestrial > Soil > Palsa > Peat permafrost | place: Sweden...
AGGCGGCGGACTAAACGTTGGTAGCTCGATTTTCACAAGCGCAATCGGAACATTGGCGGCCGGTACCTATACGACCTCGTCGAGTGGCACTAGCCCATAAAGGGATGACTATTGCGAAGCAATCGAACCGTCCCGGTTTCTACTGCAACGCTGCTGCACGCGATCCCAATTTGAGGTGCTAGCGCCGTTTGCGCGGGGCGGACCCAAGGTGCGAAAAAAAGTCCCCCTGGGGTTGCACCCTGGTGGACGCACTAGCCGTTTAGGGCGCGCCGCCCGAGAGTGGTAATCCGCAGATCGCCAAGCAAGCAATAGACTAGTTCTAGCTCAAGAAGCCGAACGGCATGAGCATGTGGAACAGGCCCCTTGTTAAAGCCCTTCGCTACCTCCCGTAGGGATAATAACTCCAAATTCGTCATGCGAAGATAACGCGTGAGCGGACTGATACGTACAACCGGGGGCGTTCGGGTCAGGACGACCACCTAGGGCACCCCCACCTGACATCCCTAAAATCCCCCAAGCCCCCCTCGGCCCGCCATGGGCACCATGAAATAACTTCGAAAACAAAAACGACGCCCCAGGGTGAGGGTGCCGTTTTCGCGAAGGTATAGCTGCGTAGGACTAAACCTTCTGGGCCTTTTTCCGACGGCGCATAGCAGCGGCGCCGGCAAGGCCAACACCAAAGAGCGCGAGTGTGAAGGGTTCAGGAACGCCCGTGGTCGGATTAGTAAGCTGAGTCGTGTCTGCGAACGCCCAGTTCAGAATATCGTGATTTTCCCAGCCCGAGCCGGTGCCCGACGTGAAACCAACAAAAGCGTCGTTTGTCCCCAGAGCAGATGCGATGTCGATCGCATAGTTGTCGATCACATGGTCTACGGCGCCCGAACCGTCCTGCACAAAGACGTTCAGGTCCGTGCCATCATAACCCAGGTTCACCGTCCAGACATCGCCATTCGACATGCAACCGAAAACATCGTTGTTGTTTTGAGCGGGAGAGCCCGTCGGGAAGCCGCACGAACCGTTCCCATAGACGTTTGTGAGATCGAGATTACTCAATTGACCGCCGGTATCAATCGAGACGTGATTGCTGCTGTTTCCATCGTTGTCGCCCAATCCAAAGCCGGCGTTGTTGTAAGTGTCGAACTCAATCGCCACGCTATTAGGCACTCCAGAATAACCCATGCCGACACCTGCGCCGCCCAGGCCAGTCGGATTTTGAGCCAGCACGAACGTTATGCCGTCGGCAGGATCAATGCCGCCCGGCGACGTGAAGCGAAATTGAAAAGTGGTGCTGAAAATGTCGTTACTGCCCAGGGTGATCGGTGTGTCGCTGTAGGCGGCGCCACTTGTGTAACCTGACACACCGGGAGAAACGCGCAGCACGGTACCGTCGCTGGTTGTCGGCGTCGAAGCTTGGCCCACCAAGGTGAGACCGGCGGTGCTGGAAAAATTCGGATAAGAAATGCTGCCCGCGCTGGCTGGCAGTACAAGCGAGCCCGTAGCAAGGAGCGCTGCAGTGAAGGCCGCAATTCGGGTGCGTTTTTTCATGGCTTTCCCCTCTATTACTGAAAATTAAGCCAGCAAGAGCCGTGCCACTACGCAAGGTTGTAAAATTGTAATATAGTTCAAATAGTTGCAGCATAGGCCGGTGTTGGACGACGGCTGCTTGTAATGTGTGTTTACAATACACGCCGTTTTGCAGCACCCGTGCTAGGCGGTAGCGCAAAGCTTTGTTGCCCTCCGATAAGACCGGAATGCGATCGGAAATTCCAAACGCGCTCTCGCGGGAAATTTCGCGAAGGGGGAGGTAAGCACTTAGGTACCATCAGCCTGGGTCCTGTCCCCGGGTGTGCGGCTCCGGAAACGACCACCTAGGGCACCCCGATTAGGTACCATCAAAATCCCCCCGGCCCCACCCCTTCGGCCAGGACGAGCACCATGGTCACCGGTGGAATTGGGTCCCATCGCGGCCGCGCGCGGGTCGCAGCGCGGGTTGCACCCCTCCCCCGCCCCGCCTAAGCCCTTGAAAGGACTCACGTCGCAATCGACTGTTTGACAGCCACCTTCGGCACCATTCCTTTGGCCCGCGTCGCGGACCAAAGGAATGCCAAGCGCCGTCCAGGCGCGTGACAGCGACTTTCCCCACTCCCGTCCTGGCGTCTGCCCCTGTAGGCTCCCTTCAAAACAGACCGGAGGGACTTTTCATGTTTCGCACACTCGCCCGCGCCGCCGCCCTGATGGGGCTTCTCGCCGCCGCGCCGGCCGCCCATGCCGCGGAAGATTATCTGGCGCCGTTCCCGGCCCATCGCATCATCGCCAACATCTATTATGTGGGCACCAAGGGGCAGGCGAACTATCTGATCACGACCCCTGCGGGCAACATCCTGATCAATCCGGGAACGAAACAGAACCCGCCCATGATCAAGGACAGCATCGCCAAGCTTGGCTTCAAATACAGCGACACCAAGATCCTTCTGATCAGCCACGCCCATTTCGACCATGACGCCGGCAGCGCCCAGGTCATCAAGGACACCGGCGCCAAATACGAAGTTATGGATGCCGATGTGCCGGTGGTGGAGTCCGGCGGCAAGCTGGATTTCAATTATGGCGACAAGGGCGGCGTCAATCTCTATCCGCCGACCAAGGTGGATCGGGTTCTGCATGACGGCGACACTGTCTCGCTGGGCGGCACGGTCCTGACCGCGCACAAGACACCCGGCCACACCAAGGGCTGCACCACCTGGACCATGCAGGTGAAGGATGGCGGCAAGACTCTGAATGTCGTGATCGTGGGCAGCCCGAACGTGAACCCCGGCTATATCCTGATCGGCAACAAGAAGTATCCGGGCATCGTGCAGGACTATGCAACGACTTTCCGGGTGCTGAAGGCGCTGCCGGCGGATGTCTTCCTGGGCGCGCATGGCGCCTATTACGGCTTGGAAGCCAAATACCCGAAGCTGAAGCCGGGCGCCCCCAACCCCTTCATCGATCCGGATGGCTACAAGGCCTATGTCGCGGACCGCGAAGCTGCCTTCCGCAAGGAACTGGCGCGGCAGCGGGCGGGCAAGCTCTAAGGCGATGGCGGGACCAAGCCGCCGCGATGCGCTTGGCGCGGTCGCCACCCTGGCAGGGCTGGCGGCCGCACCGGCTTCGGCCCAGACGGGCCTGAACGGTTACGCCATCAATCTGGACACCTGGTGCAAGCAGGTGCCGTTCGAGCAGCGCTTTGCGCTGGCGCGCAAGCTGGGCTTCCGGACGATCGAGTTCTGGACCGTAGACCGCGGCACCGGCGCCAAAGCCGCCGACATCAGGAAGCTGGTGGATGACAACGGCCTGGAGGTGACGCAATTCGCGCCCGCCTGGCCCAATTTCGCCGATGCCGCGAAACTGCTCGAACTGCTGAAGGTCACCGACCAGGCCATCGCCGACGCGCACGTGCTGGGCTGCACCAAGTTCACCATCACCGGCCATGGGTTGGTGGAGGGCATGAGCCGGGAGGCGCAACTGGCGGGCTATACCGCTGGGCTGATGCGCATGGCGCCGCTGCTGGAATCCGCACGTGTCACCGGCCTGGTCGAGCCCTTCAACCGGATCAATCATCTGAACCATCTGCTCAATGGCTCGCAGCCGGCGCTGCCGATGGTCAGAAGCGTGAACTCAACGCGAATAAAACTGTTGTGGGACTTTTATCACATGCAGCTGGAAGACGGCGACCTGATCGAGAAGTTCATCGCCGGTGCCGACCAGGTGGCGCATGTGCAGATCGGCGATGTGCCCGGCCGCCACCAACCCGGCACGGGCGAGGTCAACCACACAAACCTGCTGCGCGCAGTGCGCGCCGCTGGCTATCGCGACAGGATCGGGCTGGAGTTCATGCCGCTGGGTCAGGACGACGCCAGGGCAGTTCAGGACATGCTGGCGCTTGGCGTCAGCTAGTCGTTGCTAATGAATGACTTCAACGACGGCAAGCAGAGCCGCGGCGGCGCCCAGCGCGGGATAGAGAATCTCGGACCAGGAATGCAGCGGCTTGCCGCTATGCTCCCACTCCAGCGCCTTCATGGTGCGCGACTGGGTGCGGGAGAAGAAGTAATCCTCGTGACGGTAATCGGCATGGGCGGATAAATGAGACATGACATCCTCTCTTTCTTGACCAGAGAGATATGCACGTTCCGCCCGAAATGACCTGCGCGCCCGGCATGGCCGGCAGGACAGGAGCGCATGCCCTATACTAAGGTACAAGCGGGAATCAGAGGGTTCATGCTGGTGCTGCGGGCGAGCATTCTGGCGCTGGGGGTCTTGCCCCTGCCGGCGCTTGCCCAGGATGCGGCTCAGCTGTTTCAGCCCGCCCCCAGCAGGCCTGCGTCTGCATCCGACTCCATTCCCATGGTGCGCGCCGCGCCGGACACCCCACCAGTGCCCACCGCCCGGCCCACCCCGGAGATCCGCAGCACCGAAAGCGATACCGAAACCCCGCCCACGCCCAGCCCGCGTCCGCCGGTCACCTACGAACCGCAGAAGGTCGCTTTCGCCGATGGCGTCAGCGCCCAATTCGACATTCCCTATGCTTCGCTCGACGGTTTCAGGACGCTCACCCTGGATATCTACACCCCCAAGCCAAGGCCCGGACCGCTGTTGCCGATGGTGCTTTATATTCATGGCGGCGGCTGGAACAGCGGCGATTCCCGGCATGCGCCTGCCTTCGGTGATTTTCCCCGCGCCCTGGCCGGCCTGGCTGCGCAAGGCTATCTCGTGGCCAGCCTCAACTACCGCCTGTCCCAGGAAGCCCGTTTCCCCGCCGCCCTCCAGGATGTGAAGGCCGCCATCCGCTGGCTGCGCGGTCATGCCGGTGTTTATAGCGGCGATCCAACCCGGCTTGCGGTGTGGGGCATGTCGGCGGGCGGGCAGCTGGCGGCGATGGCCGGCGCCACCTGCGGGGTGATGCATTTCGAGCCGGAAGGCAATATCGGCTATGACGCGCCCAGCGATTGCGCCGAAGCGGTGATCGACTGGTTCGGTCCCACCGATCTGGAAAATCTGGCTGACGACAATGGCAAGCCCGCCAAGGACGGTTTCGTCGCCGCCGGCGCCAAGACCGATGAAGGCAGTTACCTGGGCTGCGAGCCCGCCGCCTGTGCGCCTGGTGTGGTGAAGCTGGCCTCGCCGCAGGCTTTCGTTTCCGAAAGCACGCCGCCCTTCCTGATCCAGCATGGCGCGGCCGACACCAGCGTCTCTCCCAAACAGTCCCAGCGGCTTTACGATGCGCTGAAGAAGAAAGGCGTGCCCGCCGAGATCGTGCTTTATCCCGACGCCGGCCATGACTTTCTTAAAGACGATAGTCCCGACACCGCGACCGTCACCATGGCCATGGCCAAGCTGACAGCTTTTCTGGTCGCGACCTTTCCGAACACGCTCGTAAAACCTTCAGCGCATCAGGCGGCAAAACCAGACCGCAAATAGTAGGCCGGTTAACCATGCGCCATGTTTGGCGCCATTAACCGTAAGCGGCGCTTACACCCGGCATGACGACCTTGTACCATTTTGGAACATAGAGGAGCCGGCCATGAAAAGACTTGCCGCTGCTATCGCGCTAGCCGCCGTCTTGCCGCTGGCGGGTTGCGCCGCGCCTTACGGCTATTCGCCCGGGGCCTGGGCCAATTACGATGACGACTATGATTACGGCTATGACGGTTATGACCGGCCGATCACCTATTATGGCGAGGCCGAAGGCGGACGGCCTTATGGCAATGCCTATTACGCCGCGCAGCCCAACTATGGCTATGCGGGCCAGCCCGCCTATGGCGGTTATTACGCCCAGTCTTACGCACCGCAACCGGCCTATGCTCCGGCCTGGTATTCGACCCAATACAGCGGTTGCGGCTGCGGCGGCTACTAACTAGGCCCAGTTCAGCAGGCGCTGAAGGTTGCCGCCCTTGACCTTGGCGATGTCGCCGGCCGAGTAGCCCTTCATATGCACATCGGCGATGTGCGGGGAATCGCCGCTCCACACCATGCGGTCGGGGCCGAATTCCTTGATCACGCGGCGGGTGAAGGGGATCAGACTTTCATAGTCCGGCTTGTCCTCGGCCATGTAACCCAGGCTCGACATCTTCATATAGACGTTGGGATACTTGGCCAGGTCCAGCACATCGCCATATTCCCAGATCATGCCGGTCTTGGGATTGCACATATGGTCGATCAGCACCTTGCAGCCCGGGAAGGCGGCAATCGCGGCACCGGCGTCGCGCGCATAATTGGGACCAAGATCCAGCTCCACCACCAGGTTGAGATCCACTGCCTTCTTCCACAGCGCCCTGACGCCCGGCTCGGTGAAGCTGGTAAAATAGGCGGTGTTGCCGCGGTGCAGATGAAAGCGGGTGGAGCAGATGCGCGGGTGTTGTTTCACCAGCGCTTCCAGCCTGGCCGGCGCATCGTCGTCCTTGGGAAAGAACATGCTGGTGGCCTTGAACTGCTCTGGGCTGGTGCGGGCCAGGCAATCCAGCACCAGGGCATGGTCGTCGCCATAGGGTTCGGGATGCACGAACAGCGCCCGGTCGATGCCGAACGCCTTCAGATGCGCCTGATAGTCCGTCATGGGGTCCGCCGACAGCCGCGAGACATCGGGCTTGTAGGTGCCGCGCGGGCTGAAGGGAAAGCGCGCGACGTCAGAGCTGAACATATGCATGTTCCACTCGATCACCGGTGTGGTCGCGGCCTGCGCCGCGGTAGCCGCGCCCGTTGCCAGCGCGGCAGTCCCCAGGGAAACCAGAAGATCGCGGCGGTCGAGCATGTTCATTCCCCTTGGCCCATTGCTTTTGATAATTGGCGAAGGAATATCATGGCCGATGGATGCGGCAAACATGAATACCGACGCCCTGCGCGAAAAGGCCACCGCGCTGCACCGCAGCGGCCAACTGGCAGAGGCTGAGCGGCTCTACCGTGACGTGCTGGCGGCGGACCCGCGCGACTTTCCCGCGCGTCATCTGCTGGGCATAATTCGGGCCCAGCGCGGCCACTATGAAGAAGCGCTGCGCGAGATCGACGCCGCGCTGGCCCTGAAACCCGATGATACCGACGCCCATCTGAACCGCGCCAATGTGCTGAAGGTGATGGGGCGCGCCGAAGAGGCGCTGGCCGGTTATGCCCGGGCCCTGGACTTGAAGCCCGGCTGGCCGCAGGCGCTGAACAACCGCGGCACGGTGCTGCGCGACCTGGGGCGCCATGCGCAGGCGCTTGCCGACTACGACCAGGCGCTGGCCACGACGCCCGATTATGCCGAGGCGCTGAACAATCGCGGCATCGTGCTGCAGGATTTGAAAAGTCCGGCCGAGGCGCTGGAGGCTTACGACCAGGCGATCCGGCGCATGCCGGGCTTCGCCGCCGCCTTCAACAACCGTGGCAGCGTGCTGTTGGAGATGCGCCGCTTCGGCGACGCCTTGTCCTGTTTCGACCGCGCCCTGGCGCTTCATCCCGGCGACATCGAGGTCATCAACAATCGCGGCAATGCCTTGCAGGGGCTGGCGCGCCATGACGAGGCACTGACGGCCTATGACCAGGTGCTGGCGCTGAAACCCGATCATGTCTCGGCGCTGAACAATCGCGGCAGCGCCTTGCAGCAGCTGAAACGGTATGAAGAGGCGCTGGCCTCCTTCGACAAGGCCGGGACGCCGGAGGCTTTCAGCGGCGCGGCCATGGCGGCGCTCAATCTGTGCGACTGGGAGCGCGCGGACGCAATCGCGCCCGAAATGGAGCGGCGGATCAAGGCGGGTGAAGGTGTCCCGCCCTGGGTGCTGTTGGGTTACAGCGGCGACGAGGCATTGCAACGCCAATGCGCCGCCAACGTCATTGCCCAGCGGTTTCCCCATCAGCCCCCGCCGCTGGCCGACGCGCCTTACCGTCGTGACAAGATCCGCGTCGCCTATATTTCGTCGGATGTCGCGCATCATCCCGTCGCGACCCATATCGTCCAGTTGATCGAGACCCATGACCGCACCCGTTTCGAGGTGACCGGGATCGGCACCAATGCCGATGACGGCAGCGCCCAGCGCAAGCGGTTGGTGGCGGCTTTCGACCGTTTTATTGACGCGCACGGCAGTGCGCCCGCGGCAATCGCCCAGCAACTGCGTGCCCTGGAAATTGACCTGCTGGTGGACCTCAACGGCCATACCAGGAACGACAATTTCGATGTCCTCAGCCATCGGCCCGCAGCCATGCAGGCAAGCTGGCTGGGTTATGCCGGCACCACCGCAGCACCCTTTGTGGATGTCATGATCGCCGATGCCATTGTGGCGCCCGACGCGAGCGCCTTCAGCGAAAAACTGGCGCTCCTGCCCTGCTATTTTCCCAATGACAGTGCCCGCGCCATCGGCGCGCCCCCGCCGCGCGCGCTCGTCGGCTTGCCCGAAGACGGTTTTGTCTTCTGCTGCTTCAACGCCAACTGGAAGATCACCCGCCCCGTCTTTGCGATCTGGATGCGATTGCTGGCCCAGGTGCCCGGCAGTGTGCTGTGGCTGAAGCAGCCGGGCGAAAAGGCCAAGGCCAATCTGCTGGCAGCCGCCAAAGCCGCCGGCATCGATCCGTCGCGGCTGGTGTTCGCCGGCCCCGCCGCCCTGCCCCAGCACCTGGCGCGCCATCAGCTCGCCGACCTGTTCCTCGATACCCTGCCCTATAATGCCCATGCCACCGGCTGCGACGCGCTGTGGGCCGGATTGCCGCTTCTGACCCAGCGTGGCACCGCCTTTGCCGGCCGGGTCTGCGCCAGTCTTCTGACCGCGCTGGGCCTGCCCGGGCTGATCGCCGAAACCGCCGCCGGCTATGAAGCCACCGCCCTGGCGCTGGCGCGCGATCCGGCGCGGCTGAAAGAGTTGCGCGAACGGCTGATCGCCAATCGCGCGGCAGCAAGCCTGTTCGATACGCCGCGCCTGACGCGCGATCTCGAGGCGCTTTACGAGAAGATGTCCTCCCCGGCGCGCGCGTAAGCGCGCTTGCATGGGGAGGTGGCCGTAGCAGCGCTTGCGATGCGAAGGCCGGAGGGGCTAGCTGCCGCTGTGTAGCTCACCACGGACGCGCCCGACCGTCTCCGCTGAGACCGCGGGCGCGGCATTGCCCCAGGTGTTGCGGACATAAGTCAGAATGTCTGCCGCCTGCTGGTCGCTGAGCTTCCAGGCCAGGCTGGGCATGGCAGGCGCGGTGGGCGCCTTGGCCGTCGCGCCTGCCCGCGTTCCCGCCAGCACCACGCGCGCGATGGTGTCGTCGCGCACTTGCAGGACGTTGGGATTGCCGGCCAGCGGCGGGAACAGCGCACTGCCCTTGCCGTCGCGGCCATGGCAGGCGGCGCAGTTGATGTCATAACCGTCGCGCCCGGCCTTCATCTGCGCTTCCGCCCCGGTCGCCGGCCCGCCGTTGCCGGACGATGCCGGCAGGTCTTTCAGATAGACGGCGATGGCGCCCAGGTCTGCGTCGCTCATCTGGGAGGTGGAATTCTCCACCGCTTCCGCCATGGGGCCGGAGGCGATGGAATGGGCATTCCGCCCGGTCTGGAGATATTCCACGATCTCGGCCGTGCTCCAGCGGCCCAGCCCGGCATTTTTGTCGCTGGTGAGATCGGGTGCGTACCAGCCTTGCAGCACAGCACCCGTCAGCGGGCCCTTGTCGGCGCCAAACAGGTTCTTGGGCGAATGACAGGCGCCGCAATGCGCCGGACCCGCCACCAGATAGGCGCCGCGGTTCCAGGCCGCGCGCTTGGCCGGATCATTGGTCTGGGCCTTGGCGTCAAAGAACAGCATGTCCCAGCCGCGCAGGGTGATACGCAGGTTGAACGGGAAATGCAGCTGATCGACATCCACGCTTTTGCGCACCGGCTTGACGGTCTTCAGATACGACCACAGCGTTGCCACATCGGCGTCGCTCATGCGGGCGTAATAGGGATAGGGCATCGCCGGATAAAGCAGCTTGCCGCCGGGCGCCACACCGGTCTTCATCGCGGCGCGGAAATCGTCGGCCGTGTAGTTGCCGATGCCGGTGTCCTTGTCGGGCGTGATGTTGGGCGACACCAGATTGCCGAACGGCGTCGCCAGGGTGACCCCGCCGGACAGGTCCTTGCCATGGCAGCCGGCGCAGTCGCCCAGGATCGCTTGATATTTTCCGGCATCGGCCGCGAAAGCTGATGTCGAGAGAACAACAAAAGCCGCGCTTAAAAGTAAGCTTCTCATGAGGGCACCAGCGCGCCGGGGTTCTTGATGTATTTGGTGGTGATCGCATCAGCCGCCCAATAGGCCAGCGCCCCCACCGTGCCGGTCGGATTCATCCCGGCATTGTGGGCGAAGGCCGATGCACCGATCACGAACACATTGGGCACATCCCAGCTCTGCAGATATTTGTTCACCGCGCTGGTCTTGGGATCGGCCCCCATCACCGCGCCGCCGGTATTGTGGGTGGACTGATAGGGCACCGAGTCCCAGCCCTTCTTCAGCCGCGACACCGCCGAATATTTGGCGTTGAACGGCTTGGTCATCTTCTCCAGCTGGTCCGACAGATAATGCGACATGGCGATGTCATTGTCGGGGAAATCGAATGTCACCCGCAGCAGCGGCCGCCCATGCCGGTCGGTATAGGTGGGGTCGAGATCCAGGTAATTCTCCCGCACCGGATAGGAAGATCCTTGCGAGCCGAAGCCCATGGCGTTGCGATAACCGTCGGCCGTCGCCTGTTTCCACTTCGCACCCCAGCGCGGGGTGCCCGGCGCCGTCGGCCGGTTCGAGATGGGCCGGCCGTTGGTGACGGTGCAGCTGATGCCCGCCCCGCCGACAAAATCCAGCTTGGAATGGTCGAAGGCGTCGCCATTGAAATCGTCAATGGTCATGCCCAGCGCACCCGCGCCGATGAAGGGATTGAAATGCTTGTCGTCGAACAACAGGCGGGCGCCGGCGCTGGTCTGGTAGCAGTAATTGCGCCCAACCGTGCCCTGGCCCGTCGCCGGATCGTACTGGGCGCCGATCTTCGACAACAGCATCATGCGCACATTCATCAGCGCATAGGCGCAGATCAGTACCATGTCGCCGGGCTGTTCATATTCCACGCCATTGGCGTCCAGATAGGTGACGCTTTTGGCATGCTTGCCGTCAGGCGTGAGATTGACCTTCAGCACCTCGCAATCGGTGCGGGCTTCGAAATTGGGCTTGCGGACCAGCACCGGCAGGATGGTGGTCTGGGCGCTGGCCTTGGAATAGTTGCCGCAGGCAAAGCGCTCGCAGAAGCCGCAATAGCTGCACTCCCCCATGCGCACGCCCAGCGGATTGACATAGGACCGCGACAGGTTGGCCGAGGGCAGCGGGAAGGGATGAAAGCCCATCCCCTTCACCGTTTCCGCAAACAAAGTGGAGGCATAGGGCATCCGCATCGGCGGATTGGGATAGTCCCGGGCGCGCGCGCTTTCGAACGGATTGCCGCCGGGCTGGATCTGGCCCTTGAGATTGCCGGCCTTGCCGGAGATGCCGCAGAGATATTCGAACCGATCGAAGCTGGGTTCGATCTCGTCCCAGGTCACGCCCCAGTCATGCAGTTGCAGGTTCTTGATCTTGGCGGCGCCATAGCGCTGGGTCAGATGGGTCTTGATCTGGATATCGGATTCCCAGAAGCGCCAGGTGTGGCCGTTCCAGTGCACACCGGCGCCGCCCACGCCGCTGCCCGGCAGGAAGCTGCCATAGTCGCGCATCGGCAGCGCGGTCTGCGCCAGGGAATTGCGCATGGTCATGGCTTCGACCGACGGCTGGAGGAACAGGTCCTTGCGGATGGCGTAGCGCAGTTCGTCCTGCATATAGCCGACATTGAAATCGGTGGAGGTGTCGCGCCAGGGCCCGCGCTCGATGGCGACCACATTCAGGCCGGCGTCGGTCAACTGCTGGGCCAGGATCGAACCGGTCCAACCCAACCCGATGATGACGGCGTCTTTCTTGGGCAACAGGCGCGCCATATCAGCCCTCCATCCCGTAAATGGAAACCGGGCCCTTGGGGTACGGCACATTGTGCTTGTCGATATAGTCGCGATAGTCGTAGCGCGCGCCGGGGAAGCCGATCATCTTCCAGCTCGCCATGTTGCGATTGCCGCCGTAAAGCGGATCGGCGAAGAAGCCTTCCATGGTGTTCTGCAGCACCAGTTCGAAGAATTCCTTGGTCGAAAAACCGGGATGCAGCTTCAGCTTGATCTTGCCGCCGTCGAGGCCCGCCAGCACCGCGTCCTGTTGCTCTGGTGTTAGCGCCACAAAATCCTTTTTGTAGGTGGTGTTGGTGTAATCGCCGAGCGCGCGCAGGCCGAGGCGATAGCGGCCCGCCGGCGTCAGGTCGCCCTGGTAGCCTTGGGTCGAAAGCCCCGGCATGAAGGGCCCCTTGGTATAGAGCCGCGATGCCTGACCGAACGAACCCGCAAGCTGGCGGTCAATGAACACCGCACAGCCGCAATCCTTGCCGCCGGGCGACAGGTGATCGGCCGGGATCAGCCGGTCCACGATGGCTTCCACCGTCGCCGCCTCGCTGGGATGAAAGAAATACCAGCCCAGCGGATTGACCGGCTTGGGCGGCTCGCCCGCGAAAGGCGACCAGGGCAGCTTGCCGGAAATGGTCTCGCCCTGCGCAGTGGCCGCCAGGATCGGTACGGCCGCGACCGAAGCCAACAGCCGGCGGCGGCTCAAGAGATGCTGCATTGTCCCCACCCTGACGCTGTTCCGGCGCTATCCCGACGATTCTGTTCTTGTTGGAAGCGATCCTAAGCACAGGTTCCACCGGGATCAATTTCGGTTCGATTCCGGCAGCCGCAAAAGCGGGCATGCCCAGTTCCTGACCATAGGCGATGTAACCAAGAAACCTTTGGAACTACGGCATTTTTTCGGAACGAGGCGGCCCGCACCGGGTTCAGAAATAAGGCTGGGCAATCCCACTTCCATGGAGTTCATGACATGACCAACCAGAACAACCAGTCTGGCCAGAACGACAAGAACAATCAGCGCAACCAGAACCAGCCGCAGTCGGGCCAGCAGGCCGGCCAGCAGCAGCGTCAGGCAGGCCAGCAGGGCCAGCCCTCGGACAAATCTGGCCAGCAGTCGGGCAACAAGCCCGGCCATCAGGACGACCATAACAAGCAGCGCTGATCGCGCTTTGATTTTGGAAAAGGGCCCGGTTCCAGCCGGGCCCTTTTTTTAGGGAAGCTGGTGAAGACGATGCCGCCGCGTGGTACCTGGATGGCTTGGCGTTAGCTGGCTGCGCGATAAACCGGCTCGACCCTAATCCTGCGCAGAATGGTCCCGGCTTCATCTGTGATTTCGACAGCGCAAGCGGCAATGCTGCGGCCCTCAGAGTCTGCGGCGACTGCCAGATCGCGGGCGCTGTCATAGCCCTCAACTTCCGCAAGACACCGATCCGGAAATTCAATGCCTTCCTCGTCTGGGATGACTTCCCAGCCATCGCGGATATGGAAAAAGTACCTTGGCATTTGATCGCCCCACGATCAGCTCCCGAAGACAATTGGTACCATACGGCACCGTCCAACGAAATCCGCAAAAGCCCAAGAGTTAGTAAGCGGGTGAGCAATGCCGCAGAGGCGGCGCTTTGTGTACGGTGGGCACTATTTCACTCGCTGGGCAGGCCATCATGAAAACAAAGATAGACAGGGCATCTGACGGTTCGGTTGACTCCGTTGATCTGCAAGCGCCCACTTCCATGGAAGCTGGGGGCGTTCAGTGTCTCCGCACTGCCAAAGCTTCTGAGGCCCGGTCCGACTTACCCTCGCGCCGGGCCTTTTCTTTTTCCAGCCACACTTCTGTGCAACGCATTCCTCGCGCCAGCTTTGAGGCGTGGCCAGTGAAGCTCGCGAACCCCAAGGCGAATATGCGGGGACACTATCCTGGCTTCCTGCGCGCATTCATATGCTCGTGTATCTTTGCGACGATCACATCGAGATCGTATGGTTTGGCAAAGAACTGCTCACCCGCACAAAGCTCACGCGCGAGATCGAACTTCCCTGAATAGCCGGATGCCACAAAGACAACCAAACCGGGTTGGTTATCCCTTACCCACCTGGCCAGCCCGAAGCCGTCAATTTCGCCCGGCATTTTTACGTCGGTGAACACAACGTCAATTTCGCCCCCGATCTCCATGATTTCGATAGCTTCATGGGCGTCACAGGCTTCGAGAACAGTAAACCCACATCCCTGCAAATGTTCGGCAAGGGCCAGCCGAAGCAAAGCTTCATCCTCGACTATTAGGACCACTGGTACTCGCGTTCCAGGGGCGGGCGGATCGTCGGCGTGGTCCATCTGCGTCCCCATCAACCTGTGGGTTGAGTAACTTACTCATTTGACGCTTGGTTCCGGCTCATGCTGACATTTCAAAAGAAATCACGCACTTGGTACCATCAGACTAGCTACCGAATTGCCGATAGGCACCGATTGTTTTTTCAGTCGTGAAAGATCAGATTCACGGTCATGGCTTCCCAGCGCCCCAATGCCAGCCGCCTGCAGACCGAGCTTGCCCGCCGCATCCAACGCCTGTTGCAAGACCAGGGCGCCAAGCCGGGCCATCGGCTGATCGAGCTGGAGCTTTGCCGCCTCCTGGACGTCTCACGCACGCCCGTCCGCGGCGCGCTGAATCTGCTGGCGGCCGAGGGCGTGGTCACGGCGCGGCCCGGCCGGGGCTATGTGCTGGCCCGGCTTGGCGCGCCGCCTGCGGAAGAAGAACTCCCGGGCGAGGAAGCCGAAGACGCGCGCCTGCTTGAGGCCTTGGCCGATGCCCGCGCGAAAAGCGCGCTGGCCGATCACTTCACCCAGCAGGATGTGATGCGCCGCTTTTCCGCAAAGCTGGCCGGTGTGGTCCGGGTGCTGCGCCATCTGGCCGAACTGGGTGTGGTGGAGCGGCGGCGCGGACATGGCTGGGCCTTTGTGCCCGACCCCGCGCGCATCCTGAACGAGAGCTACGCCTTTCGCCGGGCGCTGGAACCGCAGATTTTATTGCAGCCCGGCTTCCGGCTCGATCGCGCCTGGGCGGAAAAGACCCGCGCGGAGCATCAGCGGCTGCGCAAGAAACCCTGGCGCGCCGGCGACGGGGTACGCTTTCATGACGTTAATGCCGATTTCCACACCGCGCTGGCGAAGAGCTCCGGCAACCGCGCCATGCTGCGCGCGGTGGAGCGCCAGAACCAGCTGCGCCAGTTCCTGATCGGACGCTGGGACTATCCTATGGAACAGGTGCACAGCGCGATTGACGATCATCTGGAGATTCTGGCGGCGCTGGAGGCCGGCTATGCCGACAAGGCCGCCGCCCTGATGCTGCACCATCTGACGCAAAGCGCGTCACAATCGCAGAAAGACGAAGCAGCTTAGTAAATGTCTCGACGATAGAGGCCAGCTTGAGTCATCTGCTCAAGCTTTTCTTCGCCCAGAATGCCAACCAACGCTTCCTGCACCCCGGCCGCCATGGCGAGTCCACCGCAGACCAGGATGGAGGCGCCACGCCCCACATAAGCGGTGATCTCCGCGCCCGCCTCGGCCACCAGATGCTGGACATATTTTCTTTCGCCCGCATCGCGCGAGAACACCAGGTCGGTGCGCGCCAAGGTGCCGTCGGCCTGCCAGGCGGAAATCTCGCTGCCATAATAAAGATCGCTGGCCCGCGCCCGTTCTCCGAACAACAGCCAGGCGTCACCCAGCTTTTTCTTCTGCCGATAAAGCAGATGGGCGCGCAAGCCGGCAAAGCCGGTGCCTGCCCCGATCAGAATTTGCGGGCCATCAGCGGGCGGTTGAAAATTGGGATTGGGCCGCAGCCGCAGCTTGATGATCCCGCCCGCCGCACTGACCTCCGTCAGCCAGCCGGAGCCCAGGCCCAGGCTGCCGTCATCCTTCACGGCTTTGCGCACCAGCAGCTCCATGCGCCCGCTGTCGGGCAGCGAGGCGATGGAATATTCCCGCGCTCCAAACCCTTCCAGCCGCTCCACCAGCCATTGCACCGAAATGCCTTCCACCTCATGCGGCTGAGGCAGACGCGAATGGGCGATGATGTCGCGCAGGAAGGTCCAGTGGCCGCGCCATTTGAAACTCAAAGTCCCATCGAGCTGATGGCGGGCAAGAAATTCTTCCACCGCCACCTGGTTGTTGCGCGGCCAGATCTCGGCAATGTCGCCGGCGGTCCAGTGCAGATGCGCGGGGTTTTTGGGCGTCAGCGCAAGTGCCCAGGCCTCGCCGCCGGGGCTGCCGGGATTAAGCAGCCGGCGCTCGGCCAGGATCCAGTCCTGGGCCGCACCCGGCATCAACTGTTCGACACTGGTATCGGCACCCAACCGGGTCAGTTCTTCGCACCAACGGATCATGGCGGCGTCATCGTCATCGCCGTCCACGCAGATGATATCAAACAGCCGCGCCGCCCGGCCCGATGCCAGCCAGCGGTCCATGCTGCGGCCAAAGCCGCAGAAGGTGGCGTCATACTTGCGGTCGCCCAGCGCCAGCACGCCATAACGCAGGCTCTTGAGCTGGGGCTTGTCTGCCATCTGTTTCTTGGCAAAGGCCCGCGCGGAATCCGGCGCCTCGCCCGCGCCATAGGTGCTGGTCACCACCAGCAAAGTGCCGGCCTCGGCCAGGTCTCCCGCCGTCAGCCCGCCCAGCGCCGCCACCCGGACAAAGGAGCCGCTCGCCGCCAGCGCATTGGCGCTGAGCCAGGCGATGCGCTCGGCCGCACCGGTCTGGCTGGCGAAAGCGACCAGGATCTTGCCGCTGACTTTGGGTCTGAACAGGGAACCGAAAACCATGGCCGCGCACTAACATGGGGCGGAAACAAGCGCAAACCCCGGTTTTTCAAGGCTTTTTACAGCTGCCGGGGACCCCGCGGGTGCCGTCGTGGAACTTTCATGCCACCGGGAACCCGTTTCACGCGTTGTCACTGTCAGACATTAAAGACCGGAGAAACCATGCATCTCGACATCATCATGATTCAGCCCCTGCTGGCGCTGTTGTTCGGCATCCTGATCCTGATCCTGCCGCGGCTGCTCAACTACCTGATCGCAGTTTATCTGATCTTCATCGGGCTGGTCGGCCTGTTCCCCCACATGTTCCACACAACGGTATAGGAGCAATTGCCATGAGCGCGCATGCCCAGAAACCGCATGAAAAGATGCCCGAGCATCTTTCCACCACCAAACCCGCCGTCACCAAGGAAGAGAAGATCGACGCCCAGATGGCGGATTCTTTTCCCGCCAGCGATCCGCCGTCCTATTCCGGCGGCAATCATGTGATCGGCGCCCCCACCGACCGTGAAAGCGACTCGCCCAGTTCCGAGCATCCCGCGGTGCTCGATGCCGAAAAGAAAGTGAAGCAGGGCGACGCCAAGATCCCGCACAAATACTGATGATCCCCGCAGAAGACGCCGGAATTCGATTAAAGAGTTCCGGCGTCTTTTGACTCATCATTAACAGATGCGGTCCTAGCCTCTGCATGGCTAGGGGGCGGTTTTCAGGAGCCGCTCATGAAAGTCGTGACAGATAAATATCGCAGCGCCGGGAATCCCCTGGCAGGTCCGCTGGCCGTGTTGCCGCCGGTAACCACAAAAAGATGGGTCGCGCGCCGCAAGGCCGAGGTGGTTGCCGCCGTGCATGGCGGGGTGTTGACCATTGCCGAGGCCTGCCGCCGCTACAGCCTTTCCAATGAAGAATTCCAGGAATGGGAGCGGCACTATCAGGCTGCCGGGCTCGCCGGCCTGCGCGCCTCAGCCCGGCTGCATCATCCCGATCATCCGGTGCATTAACTGCCCAGGGCGCCCAGGACACCGGCCTCGGTCAGGATCTGCGGCAGGATCACCGGCGTGCTCGCATGCGGCGCATAGTAGAGATAAAGCGGCACGCCGGAGCGGCCGTTATCCTTGAGCAGCTGGGTGATCTCCGGATTCTGGTTGGTCCAGTCCGCCACCAGATAGGCGATATTCTTGCCGGTGAAAGCACTCTTCACCGAAGGCCGTGACAGCACCGCGTCTTCATTGACCAGACAGGTGATGCACCAGGCCGCGGTCGCATCCACAAACACCGGACGGCCCGAGGCCCGCAGAGAGGCGAGCTTCGCCGCGCTATAGGGCTCGCCGGCCTTGGCGCTTGCCGCAACGGGTGCTGCCGTCGCATCGCGCAGCAGGCTGATGCCATAAAGTCCGCTCAGAAGAACCAGCAGCGCCGCGACCATGCCGATAATGCGGCCATTGCCGGTGTTGTTGCGCGTCACGCTCCACAGCCAGGCCGCCAGCGCCAGCGCGATGAAGGCCGCCAGGATGATCGCCACGCCCTGCGGCCCGGCTTCCTGCGCCAGCACCCAGACCAGCCAGGCGGCCGCGCCATACATGGGGAAAGCCAGGACCTGCTTGAAGATCAGCATCCAGGGACCGGGCTTGGGGATGAAGGCCAGTGCGCGCGGCCACACACCCAGCAGCAGGAAGGGCAGCGCAAAACCCAGGCCCAGGCTGACAAACACCAGCAGCGCCGAGAGCGCGCCTTGCGTCAAAGCAAAGCCCAGCGCCGCCGCCATGAAGGGCGCGGTGCAGGGCGCGGCCACCGCCACCGCCAGCACGCCGGTAAAGAAGGCGCCGGTGAAACCGCTTTTCTGGGTCAGGCTTTCGCCCGCGGTGATGCTGCCCACTTCAAACAGGCCCGACAGGTTGAGCGCCACCGCGAACACCAGCAGCGCAAAGCCCGCCACCGCGATCGGTGACTGAAGCTGAAAGCCCCAGCCCACGCTTTGGCCGCCTTGCCGCAACAGGACGATGGCCAGGCCCAGCACGGCAAAGCTCACCACCGCGCCTGCCGCATAGGCGAAGCTTTCGCTGCGCCCTTCCTTGCCATGGGTGGCCAGCGATAGCGCCTTCATCGCGAGGATGGGCAGCACACAGGGCATCACGTTGAGGATCAGCCCGCCGACAAAGGCAAACAGCATCGCCAGCCACAGGCTGAGGTCGCCGCTTTCACTGCCGGAAAATTCCGCGGGCGGCACAACCCCTTGCGGCACGCTCACATCCAGCGCTTGAGTCGAGCCGTCGCTGGAGGTGAGAACCAAGAGGCCTTGCAGCGGGCCTTTGACATTGGGGCCCGGCGTCAGCCGCAGCACCAGTCCGTCCTTGGCATAGCCAACCAGTTGCGCTGCGGCGTTCTTGATGATGCCGCTGGTGGCGGGGAAGAAGTCCGCGGTTTTGGGATGGGTCGCCGCCAGTGCGGGCGCGGCGACATAGATATCCAGCGTGTTGCCCAGCGAATAGGTCAGCTTCCAGGGCGAGGCCACCGGCAGCAGCGCGCGCGCCGCCGCAAAATCCTTGGCCACCGCCGGATCGGGCGCCTGCGGGCCTACCGGCACGGTCAGGGTGAGCATCGCGTCTTCGGGCACGCAGATCTGCTGGCACACCAGCCAGCTGGCATGACCGCTGATCGTCGCCGGTCCCTTGGCATCGGCCGGCGCGGTCAGGGTGGTCAGAAGCCAGGGCGTGCCTTCATAGCCATAATCCATCAGCGGGCCGACGGGCAGCCGTTTGGGCCGCGGCCACAGGATCGGGCCCGCCTTCCAGCCTGCCGGCAAGGTCCACTGAATGTCGGAGGGCGCGCCGGCATCGCCGGGGTTCTTCCAATAGGTGTGCCAGCCGGGCGCGATCTTTTCTTCCAGCGCCACGGTCATGGTGCCGCCGGGCGCAATGGCTTTGTCTTCCGCCACCAGGCGGGCATGGACCTTGGGGGCATCCTGGGCCGCGGCGGGTGTGGCCAGCAGCAACGCCAGCAGGAAAAGAAGGTGTTTCATGGCCCTGCCCTATAGCTCGATACCGTGCTATTCGCCAGTTTCGGCGGGCCGGTTACCCGCATTCGGAGCGGGGTCATGCGTATAACAGGCGGCATTTTTGGCGGAAGGGTGCTGGTTTCGCCCCGCGACATGTCGGTGCGCCCGACATCCGACCGCACCCGCCAGGCGATTTTCAACATGCTGCGGCACAAGGATTTCGGTATCGGTTTCGCACTGGAGGGTGCGGCCGTGCTGGACCTGTTTGCCGGCACCGGCGCGCTGGGGATCGAGGCGCTTTCCCACGGGGCGCGCTGGTGCCTGCTGGTGGATGATTCCGCCGACAGCCGCGCGCTGCAGCGGGAGAATATCGAGGCGTTGAACCTGACCGGGGCGACGCGCATCTGGCGGCGCGACGCCACCGATCTCGGCCCCATCGGGCCTTCAGCGGGCGGGCCGTTCAACCTGGTGTTTCTGGATCCGCCCTATCGCAAGGGCCTGCTCCCCAAAGCGCTCAAGAGTCTGAAAGACGGCGGTTGGCTTTTGCCAAAGGCGCTGCTGGTGGCGGAGACCGACGCGCTGGAGCCGCTGGAAGCGCCGGGCTTCGAACTGGTAGACGACCGCGACTATGGCGAGACACGGGTGCGGTTTTTGACTCTCAGCTCACAAAGCTGAGTTCACGCAAAACCAGAAACAAAGAGCCATTTTGAGAGGGCACCCGATAGACGCCCTTTGCCGATGTGATGCGCGCCGTGATCGCGCTCAACTCCCATCCCAACTTCTCAGGAGATTCATCTTCAAGATAAGCTAACGTGAGCTCGGTTATGCCGTGTTCCTCGCCGAACAATTTTGTCGCACTCGCACTTTCGACGGCCAATTCAGGAAATGATTCATTCCCCCATCCCCAGAGCCAATTCGTGGCAGCGGTTCCGACAACTTGCACTGCCGCAACAACGCCAACCTTTTCTTGGCTTGAAAATGTCATGCGCCCATTGCCGAGATCATAGTCATAACGAGGCCATGTTCCGAGTTTGAACTCGGCTTTTAGCCTGTCATTTTTGTCCAGAAGCTCATGAACAGCATCATGCCTCCAGCTCTTGTACCAATCAGGTTCGCTCATTGGACAAGACTCCGACGCGCTACCTTCGCCCGAACAGTTTTTCGATATCGGCCAACTTGAGCTCGACATAGGTCGGCCGGCCGTGATTGCACTGGCCGCTGTGCGGCGTGGTTTCCATTTCGCGCAGCAACGCGTTCATCTCCTCGGCATTCAGACGCCGTCCGGCGCGGACGCTCATGTGACAGGCCAAGGTGCCGGAGACTTCTTCCAGCCGTTCCTTCAGCGACAAAGCATTGCCGGTCTCGGCGATCTCGTCCGCCAGGTCGCGGATCAGCCCCTTCACATCCAGCTTGCCCAGCATGGCCGGTACTTCACGCACCACCACGGCATCGGGACCGAATTCCTCGATCACCAGGCCCAGCTCGGCGAGTTCGTCGGCGCGCGCAGATACTCGCGTCACTTCGGAGGGATCGAGATCCACAACCTCGGGGATCAGCAGCGGCTGGCGGGTGACGCCGCCATTGGCCAGCGCCTTCTTCATCCGCTCATAGACCAGCCGCTCATGGGCGGCATGCTGGTCCACGATCACAATGCCATCGGCGGTCTGGGCCACGACATAGGTTTCGTGCAATTGGGCGCGGGCCACACCCAGCGGCATGTCGGGCGTTTCGGACGGCAGCGGCACTTCCATCCGCACCGAGGGCGCGGATTCGAACATGGCAGGCGCATCATGGAAGCCGGCGGCCACAAAACTGGGGCTGGGCGCCTGGCGGTGAAATGACGCCGCGCTCTGCAGCGACGACAGCGCCGCACCGGCCACCGTGGTGGAAGCGCGATGGCCGGCCGCATTCAGCGACTGTTTCAAGGCTCCCACAATCAGCCCGCGCACCAGGCCGGCATCGCGGAAGCGTACTTCCGTCTTGGCGGGATGGACATTCACATCCACGAAACTGGGATCGCAATCCAGGAACAGCGCCAACGCCGGATGACGGTCGCGCGCCAGGAAATCGGCATAGGCCCCCCGCACCGCCCCCACCAGCAACTTGTCGCGCACCGGGCGGCCATTGACGAACAGGAACTGCATCGCCGCATTGGCGCGGTTGTAGGTGGGAAGACCGGCATAGCCGCTCAATGTCACGCCTTCGCGTCCCGCTTCCACACGCACCGCATTGTCGCCGAAGTCCCGCCCCATGATGCGCGCCAGCCTGGGCAGGCGGCCGTCCATCAGATCGGGCTCGGCCTCCAGGTCGAGCGCCTTGCGCCCATCGAGAGTCAGATAAAAGCCGATATCGGGCCGCGCCATCGCCAGCCGCTTGACGATATCGACGATGGCCAGGTCTTCCGAACGCGCCGATTTTAGAAATTTCAGCCGCGCCGGGGTGGCATAGAAAAGTTCGCGCACCTCGGCCCGGGTGCCATGCTGGCCGGATGCCAGAAAGGCGGCCGGCCGCGGCCCTTCCAGCCGGCCGCCGTCCACCTTGATCTCGGCCGCCTCGCCGCCCGTCATGCGGCTGATCAGGGTCAGCCGCGCCACCGCGCCGATGGACGGCAACGCCTCGCCCCGGAAGCCCATGGTGAGGATATGCGAAAGATCATCCTCGCCATTCGCCACCGGCAGCTTGGAGGTGGCATGACGCTCGATCGCCAGCCGCAGATCATCGGCCGACATGCCGATGCCGTCGTCTTCCACCAGCAACAGCTCGGCGCCACCGGCGGCAGCCGCGATGACGATGCGGGTCGCGCCCGCATCCATCGCATTCTCGACCAGTTCCTTGATCGCGGCAGCCGGCCGCTCGACGACTTCACCGGCAGCAATGCGATTGACCGTGCCTTCGGAAAGCCGCCGGATCGGCATTATTTCTCCGCCAGATATTGCCGGGCGAGAATCTTGCCCTCTTCCACCCCGGGCTGGTTGAACGGGTCCACGCCCATCAGCTTGCCCATGATGATGGTCTCCAGCATGAAGTGCATTATCAGCGCGCCGGTGTGGAATTCATCCACCTTGGCGAGATGGATTTGGCGCACCGGGCGGCGGTTCTTGAACAGGGTCTGGGCGGTGGCGCGGGCTTCCGCATCCACCAGATCGCCCAGCTTCTTGCCAGCCAGATATTGGAGCCCCAGCGCATTGGCGCGCGCGCGTGGCGCGGTCGGGCCCTTGCCCTTGGTATCCACCGCAACCAGGGTGAACAGCGCATTGCCCGGCCCGTCGCGGAACAGCTGCAACTGGCTGTGCTGGTCCACCGGACCCAGCACCGACACCGGCGTCGAGCCCTGGCCGTCTTTTCCCAGGCTCTCGGCCCAGAGCTGGCGCCACCAGCCGCCGAACACCGCAAGATCGTCCGTGTACGGCCAAAGAATGGTGGTGGCGAGCTTGCCCGCACTCGCCAGCGCCTGGTGCAGCGCCGCCCCGATCGCGGCCGGCGCATCGGCGGGGGTCTTGGCGTTCAGCACCTGCTGCAGCGCGGCCTCGGCGCCGGCGCGCAGCTGCTTGAAGTTCAGTCCCATCGTCAGGCCGGGCAGCGCGCCCACCATGGTGAGCACCGAATAGCGCCCGCCCACGCCGGTGGGATGATCCAGCTTCACCGCGCCGATCGAGTCGGCGAAATCGGCCAGCGCGCTTTTGTGCGGCTCGGTGATGACGGTGAAATGCTTCTTGAGGCTTTTGACGCCCAGCTTCTCCAGTGCATCCGCCGCGGTCAGCACCTGCATGATGGTCTCGGCGGTACCGCCGGACTTGGAGATGGCGATGAAGTGGGTCTTCTTCAGATCAAAGCGCTTGAGCGCCTTGGCCCAGGCGAAGGGATCGGGATTGTCGTGAAATTCCACAAAGGGCTTGGTGACCTTGCGCAGCGCCGCCAGCGCCTGCCCGCCCAGACTGGAACCGCCGATGCCCAGAACCGCCACGGTGGTGAAACCCTTGAGCGCCGCCGCTTGCTTGGCCGCGGCTTTGAGATCGTCGGTGCGGGTGGGAATGCCCAGAAGCTCCAGTCCCTTTGAGGCATGCTGCTCGCGCAGCCAGTCCAGCGCTTGCGCACTTTTGGCCAGCGCCTGGTCATAGGCCTCGCGCGGCACAGCGCCTTTGCCGGACAGGGCCAGATCGAGATTGACGGTGAAGGGAGCAGATGAAGACATGGGGCACACTCTATCAGAGGGGTTTCAATTACCGCCATCTAGTGTCGTGGTTTCGACGTTCGCCACGAAACTGATATCAAGCTCTGAGCGAACGTCGAAACCAAAACGACACTAGAATCAATAATTTGCTAGTGCCCTTCGATTCCGAAATTCGCCTAAACCCGATATGACGATCATGCGAATTTCGGAATCGGGACACTAGCCGCCCCAACCGTCAACAGGCTTCAAGGCTTTTTGGCGGCGCTTGGCGTTGTGACAGGACCGGCCAAGGGTTTATCAGCAGGCTTTGGCGCCGGCATGACACTTTGGGTTGGGACACCAGGGGCCTGGGCGGCCGGACCCGCCGGCGTCGTGGGCTTGCCCGGCGGCAGGGGCGCAGACGGGCGCGGCGCGGCGGCACCACCGGGGCTGCCGCCGATCACCACGGTCAGGCGCGCCGGATCGAACAGGCGTTTGGCCACCCGCTTGACATCGGCCAGGGTCACCGCCTGGATCAGGGAATTGCGCCGCGCGACATAGCCGACATCCAGATTCTGGCGCTGGAAGGTGCCAAGCTGGGCTGCGGTGCCGCTGTTGGAGGCAAAGGCCAGCGGGAAGGAACCGGTCAAATAGGTCTTGGCGTCGTCCAGTTCCTGCTGGGTCGGGCCGTTGGCGGCGAAATCGGCCAGCGTGTCCTTCACCACCTGCACGGTCTGGTGCACGGCGTCGGCGCGGGTGGCGACCGCCCCCACCATCACACTCGCCTTGTTATAAGAGGTGAGCGACGTCGAAATGCCATAAGTAAGACCGCGCTTGACCCGCACCTCGCCCATCAGCCGCGAAGAAAAACCGCCGCCGCCCACCACATAATTGGCGACATAGCCGGGCAGGAAATCCGGGTCTTGGCGCATGATCCCGGGCAGGCCGAAATAAACGGATGGCTGCGGCACCGGCAGCGGCACGACATGCACGCCCGGCGCGCCCAGCCGCCCGACATTGGGCAAGGCCGGCGGCACCGCACCCGACACCGGCAGGAAAGTATCGCCCAGCAATTTGGCCAGCACGGGCGCGGTGATGTCGCCGGCGACCGAAACCTTGAGCCCATATTTGGTCCAGTGGGTGCGGGAGAAATTGCGCAGGTCCCCCGCCGACACCGAGGAAATGCTGGCCATCTCGCCATCGACGGGATGGGCATAGGCATGGTCGCCGAAGAAATCGCGCATGAAGGTGCGGCTGGCCACGCGCGGCGGCTCGGCATCGGCCTGCTGCAGCGCCTGGGTGATCTGGGCGCGCACCCGGGTGAGCGCATCGGCTTCGAAGCGGGGCCGGGTCAGCGCCAGCTGCAACAGATGCATCGCCTCCGGCGCGTTCTCCTTGAGGGTGGAGATCGAGATCACCATGTAGTCGCGCTCGGCACGGGCGCTGAAGGAAATGGCGCGATTGGCCAGGGCCTCATGGAAGGCCTTGGAATCCAGGCCGCCCGCGCCTTCATCGATCATGGAGGCGGCGAAAGACGCCAGCCCCGCCTTGCCGGCCGGATCATAGGCCGAACCCGCCGGCAGCGAGATGTTGAAGGCGATGACGGGAACGGTGTGGTCTTCGGCGAACCAGACTTCGGCATCCTTGCCCAGGTCAATGTTCTGGATGTTGGCAGCCCGCGCCGGTGTGACGGCGGCCAAAAGGCTCAGGGCTGCGGCCTGGAGGAAACGCTTCACTTTTCGTCTCCCGGAATCAGATAGCCGGTCACGGCCTGCTTGCGCGACAGCATCTGGGCCGCCTTGCGCACCCCTTCGGCGCTGACGCTGCGGACGCGCGCCGGCCATTCATTGACATCGTCCACGGTCAAACCGATGGCCAGCGCCTGGCCGTAGGCACTTGCCAGCGCGAACTGGCTGTCGCGGCGATAGGTGACACTGGCGATCAGCTGGGTCTTGGCGCGGTTGAGTTCGATATCGCGCGGCAGGGCGATGGTGCTGACGCTCAACACCTGGTCCACCGCTTTCTCCAGCGCCTCCAGGCTCACGCCCGGACGCGGCACGGCATAGACCGAGAACTGGCCGGAGTCGCGATCATAGCCGTCGTAACTGGCGCCGGCATCGGTGGCGAGTTTCTTCTGCTCCACCAGCACGCGGTAAAGCGTGGAAGTCTGATCCCCGCCCAGAAGCTGGGCGAAGGCCTCAAGCCCTTCGGCCTGGCCCGTCATGCCCTGCGCGTAAGACGGCACACGATAGATGCGGCTGAACAGCGGTACCTTGGCGTCGGGCCGGGTGATCACCATGCGGGTTTCCGCCAGCCGGGGCGGCTCGGCGAACTCAGCGCGCGGCGCCAGTTCGCGCGCCGCGTCCTTGCCATAGGCATCCTGCGCCATCTTGCGCACTTCGTCAGGCGTGACGTCGCCCGCGATCACCAGGATGGCGTTGTTGGGGGCGTAATGATGATCGTAGAAACCCTGCGCCGAGGCGCGGTCGATGCGGCGTACCTCTTCGGCCCAGCCGATCACGGGACGGCCGTAGGGGTGGGAAAGATGCAGCGCCGCCTGCATCTGTTCGTTCATCAGCGACTGGGGCTCGTTGTCCACCCGCATGCGGCGTTCTTCCAGCACCACTTCGCGCTCGGGCACGACATGGGAATCGGAGAGATCGAGATTGACCAACCGGTCGGCCTCCAGCTTCATCGCCAGCGGCAGCCGGTCCTTGGCGATCTGCTCATAGAAGGCGGTGTAGTCATGGTCGGTGAAGGCGTTGTCGTCGCCGCCATTCTTGGCGATGATCTGCGAGAAACTGTCGTCGGGCACCTGCTTGGTGCCGCGGAACATCATGTGCTCGAAGAAATGGGCCATGCCGGACAGGCCCGGCGGATCGTCCACCCCGCCCACCTTGAACCACAGCATCTGGGTGGCAACCGGGGCGCGGTGATCGGGGATCACCAGCACCTGCATGCCGTTGCCCAGCGCGAACTGGAAGGTGTTGTTGCCGGTCTGGCGCGGATTGGCAGGCGCGGGCTGGGAAAGCTTGGCCTGGTTTTCTTCCTTGGTCGAAGGCGCGGCCATGGCGGCCGCCGTCGCCAGCAAAGCGATCAGCCCGGCGCCGGCAAGAAAAGCAGACCTAGAACCAGTCAAACCAACCGCCGCTGCTCTCTTCTTTTTTGGGAGTGCTGGTCTTGCGGCCCTTGTTGACTTCGGCATCGGCGTTCACCGGCTTGCCATTGTCGGGTGTGACGGGGCTGTTCAGCACGCGATCGGTGAAGCTGCGATCGGCATTCTGGATGGCGGCGCGCTGGTCGGCATTGAGCCGGGCGCGGATGCCGGGATCGGAATTCTCGGCCTTGGCGTTGGCCAGGAACATCTTCTCGCCAGGCGTGTAGTTGCCGCGCATACCGGCGGCGACGGTCTGCGGATCGGCACTGCCGGCGAACAGGGCGTTCTCGGCGGTGGCGGAGGGATCGAGCGAATTGGTGGGCGGGGCGCCGGGAAGCGGCGGGCGCAGGCTGAAATCCGGCGGGATCACCAGCGGCGCCTTGGTGGTGACGGCGAATTCGTCCGGCGATTTCTTGTTCAGGCCAGCAGCCTTGCGCAAGGAATCGCATCCGCTCAGCGCGGCACAGCCCACGCTCAGGGCCAAAACAGTCGTCAACAGTCTCATCTCAAACCTCGTGGCCCGTGTCCTGCGGGGACTGCGGTTGAAGCACATCATACAGGATGGCCATCGCCCCCAGCGTGATCGCCAGATCGGCTATATTGAACACATACCAGTCATAGCCGAAGCCGTAAAAGTGGAAAAAATCCGCAACCTTGCCGTAAACCAGCCGGTCTATCAGGTTCCCCAGCGCCCCTCCGATGATCAGGCCGAAGCCGGCGGTCAGGGAGCGGCTGGTCGAACCCCATAACCACCAGGTCAGGCCTGCCACCGCAACAACATCCACGGCCACCAGGACGCCCGTGCCCCAGACGCTGGAGGCCGGAAACAGGCCGTAGGAGATGCCGGGGTTCCACACCATCACCAGGTTAAAAAACGGCAATACGGGGACGGTCTGCCCCGGCGGCAGGTGAGCAAAGCCCGCGCCATAAAGCATGAACAGCTTGAAAGCCTGGTCGGCCACCAGCGACACGGCGGCGGCAATCAGCCCCACCTCGCGAGGCTCCAGACCTCTTTTCGCAGCCGCCGTCATGCCGGCTCCAGGGCGGCGACCGCATCGGTGCAGCGATTGCAGAGATGGGTGTCGGGATGATGGATCACTTCCTCCAGCACCCGCCAGCAGCGGGCGCATTTTTCGCCATCGGCTTTGACGAACCGGGCGGCCGCGCCCTTGATTTCGGCAATGGCGTAGAGGCCATCCAGATCGGACGTGACTTCGATGCCAGCCGTAGAGGTGATGGCGATCTCCGCCAGATCAATCGAATCGAACAGGGCCTTGTCGGCGGCGTCCGTCACTACCAGCACGGGCGCGGCCTCCAATGACGAGCCGATGCTCTTGTCAGCACGCGCCAGTTCCAGCGCGCCAGTGACCACCCGGCGCAGCTCGCGGATGCGCGACCATTTCTTGACCAGCGTGGGATTGGCCCATTGCGCCGGCGCGGGCAAGAAATCACGCAGATGCACGCTGTCGTCGGGGAAGCGCGAGGTCCAGGCCTCCTCCATGGTGAAGCAGAGGATGGGCGCAAACCAGGTAACGATGCGGCGGAAGATCTCGTCCGTCACCGTGCGGGTGGCGCGGCGGCGTGGCGCCAGCGCGGGATCGCAATAAAGTGCGTCCTTGCGGATGTCGAAATAGAAGGCCGACAGGTCGTTGGTGCAGAAGTTGAACAGCGTGGAATTGACCAGGCCGAAATCGAAATTCTCATAAGCCTTGCGGACGATTGTATCGAGTTCGGCCAGCCTTGCCAGCATGAAGCGTTCCAGCTCCGGCATCTGATCGTAGCCAATGCGTTCCTTCTCGCTGAAGCCGGAAAGATTGGCCAGCATGAAGCGCACGGTGTTGCGCAGGCGGCGATAGGCCTCGACATTGGCCTTGATGATGTCGTCGCCGATGCGCAAGTC
>Ga0302314_10003493_pt1 | contig 28955 bp, 24 predicted proteins | sample III_Palsa_N2_3_FD_200533 | JGI IMG/M metagenome (GOLD analysis project Ga0302314, IMG submission 200533) | Peat permafrost microbial communities from Stordalen Mire near Abisko, Sweden - III_Palsa_N2_3 | ecosystem: Environmental > Terrestrial > Soil > Palsa > Peat permafrost | place: Sweden...
TCACGACCGGGTCGGCCTGCACCGCGGCGGGCGTGCCCTCGGCGATCTTGCGGCCGCGCTCGAGCACGACGATCTTGTCGGCGATCGGCATGATGCCTTCGAGCACGTGCTCGACGATCAGGCAGGCAATGCCTTTCTTCTGGATGTGCAGGACGACGTCCACCATCTCGCGCACCTCGGACGGGTTCAGGCCGGCCATCACCTCGTCCATCAGCAGCAGTTCGGGCTCGGTGGCGAGCGCGCGCGCGACCGCGAGGCGACGCTGCTCGCTGATCGTCATCTTGCGCGCCGGCTTGTCGGCGAAGCGCTCGAGGTGCACGAAGCCCAACCACGCGAGCGCGCGCTCGCGCGCCTGCGTCACGCGGCGCTCGCGCAGCAGCGCGCCCGTGAGCACGTTCTCCAGCGCGGTCATGCCGTGGAAGGTGCGCGCGATCTGGAACGTGCGGCCGACGCCGGCGCGCGCGCACTTCTCGGGCGTCAGGCCGGAGATCAGCCGGCCGTTGAGGCGGATCGTGCCGTCGCTGGGCGCGGACGATCCGGCCACGCAGTTGAACAGCGTGGTCTTGCCGGCGCCGTTGGGTCCGATCAGGCCGACGATCTGGCCCTTCTCGACGTCGAAGGACACGTCCTCGTTGGCCGTCAGGCCGTCGAAGCGCTTGCTGACGGCGCGCAGTTCGAGAAGAGCGCTCACAGCGACGCCCCCGTCGATTCGTGCGCGGGCGCTGCCAGCGCGGAGGTGGCCTGCGCCGCGGCGCGGGCCTCTTCGGCGGAGGCGCCATCGCGGCGCGCCTGGCGGCGGACGCTGCGCTCCTTGAACCAGCCGACGATGCCGCTCGGGTAGAACACCGCGACGACCACGATCAGGCCGGCATAGATCACGGTGTCGGTGCCCCGGCCGGTGCCGCCGAAGCTCGAGCGCGACAGCTCCTCGATCACGGTCAGCACCACGGAGCCGATGACCGGGCCGAACAGCGTGCCGACGCCACCGAGGATGGACACCAGCGCCATCTTGATCGACAGCGCCGTCGACAGCACCGAGCCCGGATCGATGTAGAGCTCCTTCTGCGCGTACAGGCTGCCGCCGATCGCGGTGAAGAACGCGGACAGGCACAGCGCCACCTGCTTGTAGCGGGCGATGTCGATGCCGATGCTGCGCGCGGCGTCCGGCTCGTCCTTGATCGCGCGGAAGTAGAAGCCGAGGAAGCTGCGCTCGACGAGCCAGGTCGCCAGCAGCGTCAGCGCGAGCAGCGCCAGCGCGAGCCAGTAGTACGACACCTTGTCGGAGAACACCATCGCGCGCAGGCCCTGCGAGTCCATCGGGATCGACAGGCCCACCGCGGAGCCGGCGTACTCCCAGTTGGTGAAGACGATCTGCACGATCTCGGCGACGGCGATCGTCGCCATGGTGAAGTAGTGGCCCTTCAGGCGGAAGCACGACCAGCCGAACACAGCGCTGAGGATCGCGGCCACCAAGCCGCCCGCGAGCATGCCCAGCCAGGGGTTCCAGCCGAAGTTGATCAAGAGCAGCGTCGAGGTGTAGGCGCCGATGCCGTAGAACGCCGCATGTCCCAGCGAGGCTTGTCCGGCGTAGCCGCCCACGAGATTCCAGGCCGCACCGATCTGCGCGGCCATCAACGCCAGCACCGCCAGGTTGACCCAGTAGGCATCCTTGACGACGAAGGGCAGCACGAGCGCGACAGCGGCGGCCGCGACCAGCAGGATGGTGGAGCGTTTCATTGCGCCTTCCCCATCAGGCCTTGCGGGCGGAACATCAGCACGGCCAGGAACAGCGTGAGCACGATCGCCATCTTGTATTGCGGCCCGAGCAGCAGGCCGCCCATGACCTCGATCACGCCGACGAGGATGCCGGCCCAGAAAGCGCCCGCCACGCTGCCGAAGCCGCCGAGGTTGACGACGACGAACGCGATCAGGATGAAATTGGCCCCGACCTCCGGGAAGATCGGAAAGAAGGTCGACAGCAACGCGCCCGCCGCGCCGGCGCAGGCTGCGCCGATGCCCCAGGCGAGGCCGAACATCTTGTGCGAATCGATGCCCATCAGGCGCGCCGCTTCCTTGTCGGAGGCGGTGGCCTCGAGGGCCGAGCCGAGCTTGGTGCGGTGCAGGAAGTACCACACTGCGGACGTCACCACGATCGCGCCGATTCCCGCCACGACCTGCGGTCGCCCGAGCTGGAAGTTGGCCAGGTGCACGCTGCCGCTCACGAACGAGTTCTCGATCGTGCGGTAGTCGGGCTTCCAGAAGAACTGCGCGAGGCCGCGAAACAGCAGCATCAGGCCGAAGGTGGTGAAGATCTGGCTCAGCGGCGGCGCATCGATGATGCGCCTGATCACCAGCTTGTAGAGCAGCACGCCGAATGCGAACAGCATCAGCACCGTGAGCGGCAGCGTGACCAGGGGGTCGAGCGCGAACAGTGCGAACAGCCAGAAGCTCGAATACATCCCGAGCATCAGGAACTCGCCGTGGGCGAAATTCACGATGTCCATCACGCCGAAGATCATCGTCAGGCCGATCGCGACGAGGGCATAGATCAGTCCGATCAACACCCCCGAAGCGAGCGTCTGCAACAGCAGCTCAGCAGTCATTGGAAGGCCCGTTCATCGTTGGTCCGGTGTGTCGGCTGTCTACTTGCGGGCGTCCCACTTGGGCATCGGCCACACGACGTCCTTCGATGCGAGATCGAACGGCCAGACGGTGGAATACTTGCCGTCGCGCACCTGCACCAGGATGCCGGCGCCCAGCGTGTTCTGGCCTGTTTCGTCGAACTTCACGCCCTTCCAGGGCATGATCAGCGCCGACGACGGGATGTTGGTGGCGATCAACGCCTTGCGGATCGCCTCCGGATCGGTGCTGCCCGCACGGTTGATCGCGTCGGCCAGCACCATCAGGCCGGTGAAGCTGCGCGCCGAGTTGCCGGTGAAGTCGATCTTGTAGCGGGCCTTGAACAGGTCGTCCACCTTCTTGATGATGGGCTTCTTGTCGCCGATGTCGAGCGCCCAGACCTCGCGCGAGATGACGTACTCCGCGTCCTTGCCCAGGGTCTTGATGAACTCGGTGTCGGCGAAGCCGGCATCGTTGGCGATCAGCATGTCGGGCAGGTAGCCGAGCTCCTTGTACGTCTTCATCGACAGGATGGCTTCGGAGTACGACGACTGCAGCAGTACGGTGGGATTCGCGGCCTTCAGCGTCTGCACCTCGGACGTGAGCTGCGTCGTCTTGGCCGGGTAGCTCACCTGCTTGACCACGTTGAAGCCCTGCGCGGCGGCGTATTGCTGCTGCAGCTTGGCGGCCTGGTCGCCGAACAGCGTGTTCTCCGCGAGCGTGGCGACGGAGCCGATCTTGATGTGCCGGGCCTGCTCGACGTCCTTCATGAAGTCGAAGGCATTCCTGACGAAGAGCGCGTCGTCCGGCGTCGTGCGGAAGAAATACTTGAAGTGGCGCTGCGTCAGCGTGGGCGACGAGGATTCGGCGTTCAGGAACGGGATCTTGTCGCGCTCGGCGACCTGGCTGGCCGTCTGCGTCACGTTCGAGTTGTAGGCGCCCATCAGCGCGACGACGTGCTCCTGGGTGATGAGGCGCTCGGCCTCGGACGCACCCACCTGCGGGTTGCCCTGATGGTCGGCGAACACCAGCTTGATCTTCGCGCCCTTCAGCCCGGTCAGGCCGCCCCCGGCCGAAAACGGCAACTCGGGAACACCCTTCAGGCCGTTGTTGACGATGTCGGCGGCGAACTCGAGCGCGTCGCGCATCTCGGCGCCGCTCGAGGCGAGCGAGCCGGTCAGCGGGTAGATCACCCCGATCCTGATCTCCTGCTGGGCCTGCGCACCGGCCGTAGCGGCGAGCGCTGCGGCGCCGGCGACGAGCTTGAATTTCCAGGTGATGTTCATGGGTCTCTCGCGGAAGTGGACGGGATGGAACTCGACTGTGGGATGCGAAGCGCCAACACGCGGCGCCGGGAATGGGTGGATTCTGGGAAAGCGAACGGCCTCGTGCAAGCGTGAATTATTTCTTTGAGCTCATCGAGTTTTCTTGTGAGCTACCTTGGTGCCGGTGCGCGACTTCTTGGGGTTTCCACCGAAGGTGTCGATGAATTTCAGTGCATCCTGGATGACAGCCAGCAGGGCAGACGAGCCCGGGTCGTAGCGGTAGCTGGCCTGCACAGGCAGTGGCGACAACGCCGTCTCGCAGGGCAGGATCGCGATCTCGTGCTGGCGCACCAGTGTCTGCGCCGCGATGACGGGCAGCGTGGCGATGCCGAAGCCGCTCTCGATCAGGTGCACCATCGCGGGGATCGACGAGATCGTGTGCAGGCGCGGCGGCTCCAGCCCTTCGCCGCGCAGCTGTTCCAGCAGTGCCAGATGGGGTTGCGAGCCGCGCTGGAACGTCATCATTTCGCTGGAGACGATCTCCGCGAGTGTGTATGGCGTGCGACGCTTGAGGTGCTTGGCGCCGACGAACACCATCTCCATCGTCGGCAAGGGCCGGGTGCGGATGTCGGGCGCGGAGATCGACTGCGCGGCGAAGACGAGGTCCAGCGTGCCGCGCTTGACGGCCTCCACCAGCACCGGCGTGATTTCCACAGTCAGCTCGAGCTGCAGGTTGGGGTGCACGCTGCGCAGATGTTGCAGCATCGGGATCAGCCACGTGTGCAGCACCGATTCGATCGCGCCGACGCGCAGCAGGTGCACGCCGGCGTCCTCGGTGCCCAGCTCGTCGCGCAGCTGGCGGTGGATCGTCATCAGGCGCTCGGCGTACTGCAGGAAGCGCATGCCGGCATTGGTCAGCGCGAACTGCTGGCGATCGCGGCGGTCGATCAGCAGGATGCCCAGTTCCTCCTCGAGCGCGGACACCCGGCTCGAGATCGCCGACTGCGTCATGAACAGCTTCTCGGCCGCGCGCGTCATGCTCTTCAAGGTCGCGACCCAGTAGAACGCTTCGACAAACCTCTGATTCATGGCACGTCCGGTTGCCGTCCGCGCCGATCGGCGCGAGTCTCGTCGCAGGCGACTTTACTCGCGCGGCTGGCTCGCGCCTGGCCTGCGCTCAGTGAGTCTGGCCGGCCGTCTCGCGGATGTCGTCGTGCGTGGCCAGTGCGCTGCGGATGGTCACGCGCAGCGCCTCGATCTGCGTGGCTAGCGCCATGCCGGGCACGCCGGGACGGCCGCCCGCCTGCTCGGGCAGATACGGCACGTGCACGAAGCCGCCGCGCGTGCGCGCCAGCGCGGGGACCGTGGCCAGGCGGTGCATCAACGCGTAGAACACGTGGTTGCAGACGAAGGTGCCGGCGGTGTTGGACACGGCGGCGGCGATGTCCGCGGCGCGCAGGTCGTGCACGATGGCCTTGATCGGCAAGGTCGAGAAATAGGCGGCCGGGCCGCCGGCGACGACCGCGTCGTCGATCGGCTGGCGGCCGCCGTTGTCGGGCAGGCGCGCGTCGTCCACGTTCAGCGCCGCACGCTCGATCGAGATGCCGTCGCGCCCGCCGGCCTGGCCGAGGCACAGCACCAGTGTCGGGCGCCACTCGTTCAATGCGGCGTCGAGCCGTTGGATCGCTTCGCCGAAGACGCAGGGGAGCAGCGCCGTTCGAATGGGGATGCCGGCGCCGGTCCAACCGTCGAGCGCGCGCGCGATCTCCCATGACGGATTGACGGTTTCGCCGCCGAACGGTTCGAAGCCCGTGAGCAGGATGCAAGGAGTGGTCATGGGCGGATCAGGATGTACAGCAGGACGATGTTGAAGACCAGCACGGTCAGTGCCGTGGGCCACTGCGCACGGATCACGGCGTTCTTGTCGGGCAACTCGAGCAGTGCCGCCGGCACGATGTTGAAGTTGGCGGCCATCGGTGTCATGAGCGTACCGCAATAGCCCGAGAACATGCCGATGGCGGCCATCGCCGCCGGGTTGGCGTGGAACACGCCCACCAGCACCGGCACGCCCACGCCGCCGGTCATCACCGGAAAGGCTGCGAAGCCGTTGCCCATCACGATGGTGAACAGCGCCATGCCGACCACGTACACCGCGGCGGCGACGAGGCGGATGTCCATCGCGATGTAGTGCGTGGCCAGGTACGCGACGCCCTTGCCCACGCCGGCATCGGAGAACACCAGGCCCAGCATGGCCAGCATCTGCGGCAGCACGACGGCCCAGCTCATGGCATCGACGAGCCGGCGCGCCTCGCGCATGCCCTGCGCGGGCGTCTCGCGCGTGAGCCAGCAGGCGAGCAGCAGCGCCACCACGCTGGCCATGCCGACCGCCGCCAGCGTCGGGTTGCCCGGGTCGAGCAACGGCATGCCGGCGATCCGCAGGTGCCTGGCCAGCAGCGAGCCGATGACGGCGATCCCGGGAATCGCCAGCGCCGGCAGGAACAGCCGGTTGCCGAGCCGCCGCGCACGGGCCACGTACTCGGCCGCCGAGGATTGACCGTGCGTGCCCGGTGCGACGCGGCGCAGGCCGGCCAGCACGGCCATGGCGATCACGCCGGCGCCGATCCAGGCCGGCGGCAGCAGGTCGCCGACCAGGAACACCAACGCGTAGAAGCCCCAGAACAGCGCGCTGCCGACGCGCTGCGGATGCTGGCGATCGGCCGCCGTCATGAGGGCCACGAAGGCCAGCACGATGCCGGCCAGGACGTACAGATGGGCGAGGGAGAAGATCATGCGGTGGCGTCCTCCGTGCCGGCGCCCGGTGTCGCGCCGGCGCCGACCTCGTCGCGCATCTCGCGTGCGAGCGTGCGGTCGAGCCGGACCAGCCGCCACGCGTGGACGGCGAACGCGACGCCGGCGGTCGGAATGCCCCAGAACGCCACCCGCAACGGTTCGACGTCGATGCCGGCCTCGTGCAGGAACGAGGTGATCAGCACGACGGCGCCGAACGCCACGAAGATGTCCTCGCCGAAGAACAGTCCGATGTTGTCGGTGGCCGCCGCCATCGCGCGCAGCCGATGGCGGATGCGATCTGGCAGCCTGCCGTGGCGCGCCTCGGCCGCGCCCTCCACCATCGGCGCCAGCAGCGGGCGCACCATCGTCGCGTGGCCGCCGAGGCTGGTCAGGCCCACTGCGGCCGAGAGTTCGCGCACCGCAAGGTAGGCGATCAACAACTGGCCTGCGGTGGCGTTGCGGAAGCGGCGGATCCAGTCCTGCGTGTGCTGGCGCAGGCCGTGGCGTTCGAGCAGGCCGATCGTCGCCAACGGCAGTATCAACGCGAGTGTCAGGTTGCGCGTCTTCAGGAAGCCGGCACCGATCGCGCTCAATGTGGCCAGGACGCCGAAGCCGGCGGCGCAGGCCGTCACGATGGCCGCGCCGACGACGATGACCATCGGGTTGAAGCGCAGGATGAAGCCCGCGACGATGACGGCCACGCCGATCAGCGGCCAGAGCGAGACAGTGGGTACCATTGAGGATTCCAGGAAGGGGCGCATGCGGCGGGATCCGCAGCAGGCCGATTGTGGAAAGGGACGCCGGCGAGGGCAAGCGCGGCGTCGCCGCGCCGATCAGTGCGCCTGCGACGGATCGTGCAGCTGACTTTCCGACCAGCCTCCGCCCAGGTCGCCGATCAGGGCGACGGCGTCGATCAGACGGCTCTGCTGCACGGCGATCGCGCTTTGCTGAATGCCCAGCTGCGTCTCCTGGGCCTGGGCCACGGTGACGTAGTCGACAGTGCCGGCCTGGAATTCGGCGAGCGCGATCTGCGTGGCGCGGAGGGCATCGGCGGCGGCCGTGTCCAGCGCCCGCGCCTGCTCGGCGAGGATGCGCAGCCCCGAGAGATCGTTCTCCACGTCCTGGAACGCCGTCAGAACCGTGCCGCGATAGGCGGCCACCGAGCCCTCGTAGGCGGCCTTGGCGGCCTCGACCTTCGCGCTGCGCTCGCCGAAGTCGAACAGCGTCTCGGTGCCCGTGGCACCGATCGACCAGACCAGGTTGGCGGCATGCAGCAGCCCGTTCAGCGGCGACTGCGAGAAGCCGCCGGCTGCCGACAGGGCGATGTCGGGGTAGTACGCCGCGACGGCGATGCCGATCGCGGCGTTCTGCGCGGCCATGGTGCGTTCGGCCGCTGCGATGTCGGGCCTTCGCTGCAACAGGGTCGACGGGACGCCCACGGGCACGTTCGGCAGCGTCGGCATGACCGCCGCCGAGGGGATCTCCAGATCCTCCGGATTCTTTCCTGCCAGCACCGCGATGGCATGCGCGTATTGGGCCCGGGCGACCCCCAGGCCGATCAGCGTCGCCTGGGCCGACTCCAGCGCGACGCGCGCCGTGATGACCGCCGAAGGCGGCGTGGCGGCGATGCTGGCCCGCCCCTGGGCTTCGGTGATCCGCAAGGCTTCCTTGTAGGCCTCGACTGTCTTGCGCTGCAGATCGATGTCCGCGTCGGCCAGCCGCAGCTGGATGACCGTCGTGGCGAGCAGGGTCTGCTCGGAGAGGGTGGCGTTGGCGAGAGTCGCCTCGTCAGCCTGCGCCGTGGCCGCGTTCTGCTCGACCAGGCGGCGCACCGAGCCCCACAGGTCGGGCGTCCAGCTGGCGTTGGCTTCGAGTGCGCCGGCGTTGATCACGGCGTGGGGCGCGGCGCTGCCTGCGCTCGCGCCCTTGGCGCGGGTGGCCGAAGCACTGGCGCCGAACACCGGGAACAACTGCGCACGCGCCACGCGCACCTCCGCCAACGCCTGCTGGTAGTTTGCATAGTCCTGGCGCACGGTCTGGTTCGAGACCGCGACCATCGGCTCCAGCTCGTCGAGCAAGGGATCGTGGAACGCGGTCCACCAGTCGCCCTTGGGCGCCGCGTCCGATGGCGTGGCCGACACCCAGCCTGGCAGCTCCTTGTAGCGAGCCGCCACGGGCGCGTCGGGGCGCTTGTAGTCCGGGCCCACCACGCAGCCCCCCAGCAAACCGGTCAACGCCACGAGGCAGCCGATGCGGTCGTATCGAACGCGTGTGTTGGTCATGCGTCTGCACTCGCTTGCTTGGCACGGGAATCGGTCGCGATCCAGCGACGCAGCCGGGTGCCGACGCGGTCGAAGTACACATAGATCACGGGCGTTGTATAGAGGGTCACCATCTGGCTCAGGATCAGGCCGCCCATCACGGTGATGCCGAGCGGCTGGCGCAGCGACGCACCCTGGCCGATGCCGATCGCCAGCGGAACGGCACCGAGCACCGCCGCCGCCGTGGTCATCATGATGGGGCGAAGGCGCAGCACCGCGGCGTCGTGGATCGCCTGCTTCGCATCGACGTGCTGATCGCGCTGTGCATGGATGGCCACGTCGATCATCATGATCGCGTTCTTCTTGACGATGCCGATCAGCAGGATGATGCCGATCATCGCGATCACCGAGAAAGGCGTGTCGAAGATCAGGAGGGCCAGGGTCGCGCCGATGCCCGCGGACGGCAGCGTGGAGAGAATCGTCAGCGGGTGCACCGTGTTTTCGTAGAGGATGCCCAGCACGATGTACACGGCGGCGAACGCCGCGAGCACCAGCAGCGGCATGCTCGACATCGATTGCGCATAGGCCTGCCCGGCGCCGGCGAACTCGCCGTGGATCGAGGCCGGCATGCCCAGCTCGCGCATCGCCGCATCGATCGTCGCGCCGGCCTTGCTCAGCGAGCCTCCGGGCGGCAGGTTGAACGACACCGTCACCGCCACCATGCCGTTCTGGTGGTTGACCTGGGTGGAGGTGTGGTTGCTGACGTAGTGGGCCAGCGCCGGCAGCGGCACCATCGTTTCGGCCGCGGTGCTGTCCGCGCTGCCGGTCGAGCCGCCGCCCTTGCTGCCCGAGATGCTGTTGGTGACGGCATTGGCCTCGGCGCTGGCATTGAGTGAATTGGTGCCGGTCGCCGCGGCGACGACGGACGCCGCGCTGACCGTGCCCCCCGGCGCCTGCGTTTGCTGGGAACCGGTCGCATTGCCGGCTGCCGCGCTCAGGTGGATTCGCTTGAGCATGTCGGGCGATTGCCAGTACTCGGGCGCGACCTCCATGACCACGAAGTACTGGTTGAACGGATTGAAGATGGTGGTGACGGTGCGCTGGCCGAATGCGTCGTACAGCACGTTGTCGATCTGGTTCGGCGCGAAGCCATAGCGTTGCGCGGTCTGGCGGTCGTAGGTGATGTAGGTCTGCAAGCCGTTCTGCTGCATGTCCGTGTTCACGTCCACCAGGGTGTCGCGCTCCTGGCCGAGACGCGCCACCAGCTTGGGCGTCCACGCGTACAGCGCCGCAGTGTCGTCGCCCGTGAGGGTGTACTGGTATTCGGCCGCGGACGCCCGCCCGCCGATGCGCAGATCCTGCACCGCCTGCAGGAACAGCCTCGCACCCGCGACCCTGCCGAGCTTGGGCCGCATGCGCTGCACGACCTGGTCGGCCGAGAGGTGTCGCTGCGCCAGGGGTTTGAGCGCGACGTAGACATTGGCCGTGTTGAGCGCGCGCCCGCCGGTGAAGCCGACCACCGACTGCACGGCCGGATCCTCCTGGACGATCTGTTGCAACTGCTCCAGCTTCTTCTTCATCGCCGGGAACGAGACGCTCTGGTCGGCGATGATCTGGCCGGTGAGCAGCCCGGTGTCCTGTTCCGGGAAAAAGGTCGACGGCACCAGCTTGAACAGCCAGACGTTGAGCACGATCAGGCCGATCAGCACCAGGCCGACCAGCAGCGCGTGGTCGAGAACCGCGGCGAGGGAGCGCGAGTACGCACCCTTGAAGCGCTCGAACTGGCGCTCGATCCACAGCGCCCACCGAGCGTCGGAGTGCAGCTTGGCGCCGCTGCCCAGGAAGAGGGCACACATGGTCGGCGTGATGGTGAGCGAGATCAGCAACGAGAACAGGATCGCGATCGACAGCGTCACCGCGAACTCGTGGAACAGCAGGCCGACCAGGCCGGGCATCAACAGGATCGGGATGAACACCGCGATCAGCGACACGCTCATCGAGATCACGGTGAAGCCCACTTCGGCACTGCCGCGTAGCGCGGCCTCGCGCGGCGACAGCCCGGCATCGAGGTGGCGCACGATGTTTTCCAGCACCACCACGGCGTCGTCGACGACGAAGCCGGTGGCGATGGTCAGCGCCATCAGCGACAGGTTGTCGATGCTGTAGCCGAGCAGGTACATCGGCCCGAAAGTGCCGAGGATGGACAGCGGCAGCACCACCGCCGGGATCAGCGTGGCGCGCGGCGACTGCAGGAACACGAACACGACGCCGATGACCAGCAGCACCGCGATGAAGAGCGTGCGCTGGGTGTCGCTCACCGCGGACCGCACGGATTGGGACCGGTCGATCGCCACGTGCACCTGGATGCTGGGCGGCAGGGTCGCCTCGACCGCGGGCAGCGCCTTCATGATCTGGGCCACGGTCTGGATGATGTTGGCACCCGGCAGCGGGAACACGATCACGCCCACGGTCGACCTGCCGTTCCAGAGTCCGGCATTGCGGATGTTCTCGTTGGAATCGACCACCTGCGCGACGTCGTGCAGCAGCACCGCCGCCCCGTTGCGGTAGGCAACGACGAGGTCGCGGTAGTCGGTCGCCTTGCTGGCCTGGTCGTTGGAGATGACCTCGTAGCGCTGGTCGCCCTGGTCGATATGGCCCTTGGCGCTGTTGGCGTTGGCGGCGGCGATCGCTGCGCGCACGTCCTCGAGCCCGATTCCGTAGCTGCTCAGCTTGTCGGGTTCCAGTTCCACCCGCACCGACGGCAGCGCGCCGCCGCCCAGCTGGATCTGGCCCACTCCGGCGATCTGGGAGAGCTGCTGCTGGATCACCGTGTCGGCCGAGTCGTAGAGCTGCGCGGACGTGAGCGTGTCCGAGGTGAGCGACAGGATGGTGATCGGCGAATCGGCCGGGTTGAACTTCCGGTAGCTCGGGTTGCTGCGCAGGCTGGTGGGCAGGTCGGCGCGGGCCGCCTGGATCGCCGCTTCGACATCGCGCGCGGCGCCGTTGATGTCGCGGTTCAGGGCGAACTGCACCACGACTTGCGATGAGCCGACCGAATTGTTGGAGGTCAGCTCGGTGACCCCGGCAATCGTCGCCAGCCGTCTCTCCAGCGGCTCGGCCACCGTGGAGGCCATGATCGCGGGGCTGGCGCCGGCCATGGTGGCCTGCACGGCGATGACCGGGTAGGTGACGTTGGGTAGTGGCGCGACCGGCAGGTGGAAATACGCCAGCGACCCCGACAGCGCGATCGAGACGGCCAGCAGCGTGGTCGCCACCGGCCGGTCTATGAACAGCGCCGAGATGTTCACGCCGCGCTCTCCGCGGGCTGGTCGGCCTCGGGCCCGCTCCGGCCGCGCCCGAAGCGGTGCGACAGGCGGTCGAAGAAGAGATAGATCACCGGCGTGGTGAACAGCGTCAGCACCTGGCTCACCGCGAGCCCGCCGATGATGGCCAGGCCCAGCGGACGGCGCAGCTCGGAGCCGGTGCCGGAGCCCACCAGCAGCGGCAGCGCGCCGAGCATGGCCGCCAGCGTGGTCATCAGGATCGGCCTGAACCGCAGCAGCGAGGCCTCGAGGATCGCATCCGTAGGCGACTTGCCGTGGAGCCGCTCGCCGTCGAGCGCGAAGTCCACGATCATGATGCCGTTCTTCTTGACGATGCCGATCAGCAGCACGATGCCGATGATCCCGATCACGTCCAGGTCGTGGCCCGCCAGCATCAGGGCGAGCAGGGCGCCGATGCCGGCCGACGGCAGGGTCGAGAGGATCGTCACCGGATGGATGAAGCTCTCGTACAGAATTCCCAGCACGAGGTAGACCGTGACCAGCGCTGCGATCAGCAGGAACACCTCGCTGGACAGCGAGTCCTGGAATGCCGCCGCGGCGCCCTGGAAGGCACTGGTGATCGAGGGCGGCAGGTGGATCGCCTTCTCGGCCTTCTGCACGTCGTCGACAGCCGCGCTGAGGGACGCGCCAGGGGCGAGGTTGAACGACACCGTGACGGCCGGGAATTGCGCCAGGTGGCTCACCACCAGCGGCGACTTGGTGACCTTGATGGTCGCGATCCCGCTCAGCGGCACCTGACCGGTGCTGCCGGTCTGCGTGGGCAGGTACAGCGTGCCGAGCGATTGCAGGCTGGGCAAGGTGTCCGGCTTGGCCAGCAGCACCACGCGGTACTGGTTCGACTGGTTGAAGATCGTCGAGACGATGCGCTGGCCCAGCGCGTCGTAGAGCGCATTGTCGATGGTCGCCGGGGTGATGCCGTAGCGCGCCGCGAGTTGCCGGTTGACTTCGATGTCCAGGCTCAGGCCCTGGTTGTCGAGGTCGCTGGTGACGTCGCTGATCGAGGGGATCTGCTTCATGCGCGCGACGAGGGCAGGCACGACCTTTTCGAAGTCCTGCTGGTTCGGGCCGCGCAGCACGAACTGGTACTGATTGGGCGAAACCACGGTGTCGAGGGTCAGGCTCTGCTCGGGCTGCGCGAACAGCTTGATGCCGGAGATGTTCGCAGTCTCGTCCTGCAGGCGCTTGGCGATCTGGGCGGCGCTCCCGGAGCGGTCACCGTGCGCCTTGAGGTTGATCAGGAACCGGCCCTGGTTGAGCGTGGCGTTGGTACCGTCGATGCCGATGTACGACGTCAGCGAGGTGACGTCGGCATCCTTGAGGATCGCGTCGGCGAGCGCCATCTGGCGCACTGCCATCACCTTGTAGGACACCGAGTTGTCGGCGACGGTGATGGCCTGGATCACGCCGATGTCCTGCACGGGAAAGAGGCCCTTCGGGATGACGACGTAGAGGATGCCCGTCAGGACCACGGTTGCGAGCGCGACCAGGAGGGTCAGCGTCTGGCGTGCCAGCACCCAGCGCAGGCCGCGCTCGTAGCCGGCCTGGGTCTTGTCGAAGAGCCGCTCGCTGATGCGCTCGAAGCGGCTGGGCTTGCGCTCCGCCTTGCGTCGCAGGATGCGCGAGCACATCATCGGCACCAGCGTCAGCGAGACCACGGCGGAAAGAATGATGGTGACGGCCAGGGTCACCGCGAACTCGCTGAACAGGCGACCGATGACGCCGCCCATGAACAGCAACGGGATCAGCACCGCGATCAGCGAGATGGTCAGCGACATGATGGTGAAGCCGATCTGCCCGGCGCCCTCCAGGGCCGCTTCCATCGGCGTCTTGCCCTCCTCCAGGTAGCGCACGATGTTCTCGATCATCACGATCGAGTCGTCGACAACGAAGCCGGTCGCCACGATCAGCGCCATCAGGGACAGGTTGTCGATCGAGTAGTTCAGCTCGTACATGATCGCCAGCGTGCCGATCAGCGAGACGGGCACCGAGATGCTGGGAATGATGGTCGCCGGCACGTTGCGCAGGAACACGAAGATGACCAGTACGACGAGCCCGATCGCCAGCAGCAGCTCGAACGCAGCGTCGGACACCGAGGACCGGATCACGCCGGTGCTGTCGGCGACGACCTCTACCTTCATGGCCTGCGGCAGGCTGGCGAGCAGCTGCGGCAACTGCTTCTTGATCTGGTCGACCGTCGCGATGACGTTCGCCCCCGGCTGGCGCAGCACGTTCAGCAGGATCGCCGGCGTGTGGTCGTACCAGGCGCCCTGCTCGACGTCCTGGGCGGACCGGGTCACCTTGGCGACGTCGCTCATGAGCACCGGCGCGCCGTTCTGATACGCGATGACCGTATTCAGGTAGTCGCGCGGATCCTGGATCTGGTCGTTGGCGTTGATCGTGTAGTCCAGCTCGGGGCCGTCGAAATTGCCCTTGGGCTGGCTGACGTTGATGTTGCCGAGGATCGTGCGCAGATCGTCGATGTTGAGTCCGTAGGCAGCCAGCTTGTGCGGGTCGGCCTCCACGCGGACCGCCGGCACGTTGCCGCCGGAGGGGCTGACCTGGCCCACGCCCGGCACTTCGGAGATCTTCGAGGCCAGGCGGTTGTTAGCGACGTCCTGAAGATCGGTCAGCGACATCGAATCGGACGTGACGGCCAGGGTCATGATCGGCTGGTCGGCCGGATTGACCTTGGCGTAGATCGGTGGCGCGGGCAGGCCTGTGGGCAACAGGCTGTTGGAGGCGTTGAGCGCGGCTTGCACATCCTGCTCGGCGATGTCGAGGTTGAGCGCCAGGTTGAACTGCAGCGTGATGACCGAGGCGCCGGCGGAACTTGCGGACGTCATCTGCGTCAGGCTGGGGATCTCGCCGAGTTGCACCTCCAGCGGGGCGGTGACGGTGGTCGCCATGACCTGCGGGCTGGCACCGGGGTAGAACGTCTGGATCTGGATGGTCGGGTAATCGACGTCCGGCAGGGAGGAGACGGGCAGAAGGCGCACCGCCACCAGGCCGACCAGCACGAGCGCGATCATGAGAAGCGCCGTGGCCACCGGCCGCAACACGAACAGGCGGGAGATGTTCATCGAAGCTGCGTCCGTTTGCCAGCGGTCATTCGTGCTGGCCGGACGCGCCGGCGCTCGCTGCGGAAGCACTGCGATGTCTTGCGCCTGCCGCGTGCGGAGCGGACGTGGCGCTGGCGGCGCCCGTGGCCGACGATGCCGCCGGAGCGACGCTGATCTTGGCACCGTCGTTGAGACGGTCTGTACCGTCGATGACGACCGTGTCGCCGGCCGCCAGGCCGGACACGATGGCCGTGTGCTGCCCGTCGCTCGGGCCCAGCGTGACCTTGTGCACCGCCACGGTGTGATCGGCGTTGACCAGGTACACATAGTCGCCGGGGGCACCGCTGAGCACCGCCGGGTTGGGAACCAGCACGGCGGCGTGCAGCGTATCGACGAGCATCTTGACGTTGACGAACTCGTTCGGGAACAGGGCCTCGTCCGCGTTGGGGAAGGTGGCGCGCAATGTGACCGTGCCGGTGCTCGTGGCCATCTGGTTGGCCAGCGCATAGAGAGTACCCGTCGCGATCTCGCGGCTGTTGTCGCTCGAATACGCCGTGACGGGCAACTTCGCGCCGGAGCTTTCGCGGTCGATCACCCGGCCCAGGTCGTTCTGGGCAACGGTGAATTCCACCGTCGTCGGCTTCATGGTGGTGATGACCACGATGCCCGGCGAACTGGAGGCGGTGACATAGTTGCCCGGATCGACCAGACGCAGCCCGACCCGGCCGGCGACCGGTGCCGTGATGTGGCAATACACCAGATCGAGCTGGTACTGGGCGATCTGGGCCCGGTCGGACTGCACCTGAGCGGAATCCTGCTTGACCAGGAATTCCTGGTCGGCGACCGTCTGTTCCGCGATGGCCTTCTGCTCGCGAAGCTGTTGATAGCGCGACAGGTCGGAGCGCGCCTGATCCAGGGTCGCCTGGTCCTTGCCCAAGGCGGCCTCCTGCTGTCGCAAGTCGATCTCGTATTGCCGGGGGTCGATCTGGGCCAGGAACTGTCCTTTGGCCACGTCCTGCCCCTCGCGATAGCCGACCTGGGTCAGATATCCGCTCAACTGCGGCAGTACGTTGACCGTACTGGTCGGCGTGACGGTGCCGAGCTCCGTCAGTGTTTCCTGCATGTCGCCAATGGTCGCCTGCGCGACCTTGACTGCCTGCGGCGCCGCGCCCTTTGGAGGTGGCTTGCGCTTGATCAAATGCACGAGCACCACGAGGATCAAGACCGCGGCCACCAATGCCAGCACCCATCCGGTGCGCCGGAACCCAACGCGCTTTTCAGCCAGTGCGTCCTGGTCTTCGTTCATCCCATCTCCCGATGTTCTGCGACTTGTGCCCATTCGCCCGAATCGACACCGGCGATAGTAGATTCGAATGCACCAAGGTGAACGCAACATTTTTCGCCGCGCGTATTAATTCGGGCCAAGCTGAATTCGCGTTGAACTGCTGGCCGGAATCAAGAACGCCCGTCGCGGTGTCACCGCGACGGTGCACCGGACGGGCGTGGCGCCGGATCGACGCTTCAGGACGGCAGGAAGTCCAGCGAGTACGTGGTGTCCAGCTGGTTCACGTCTTCCGCGGGAAACTCCATGGAGCGGAATCGCGCCAGGAGCTTCTGTTCCAGCTCGGGCGACTTCAGCTCGCTCGACGTGAAGCGGCACGACGTCACCGCGCCGGACGGGGCGATGGAGAACGCCAGCGTGACCTTGCCTTGCAGCGACGCATCTTCGCGCAGTGCGCGGTTGTAGATCGCGTAGAGCGCGGCCTTGTTGCGTTCGATGACCAGGCGCACCTCCTCGATCGAGCGCGAGGCCTTGCCGCCGGCGCCCTTCGTCAGCGTGCCACCGGCCTTGCCGGAACCTGCGCCCAACCCATGCCCGCCGGTGCCGGTGATGGCGCCGCCCAGGCCCGGCCCGCCGCCACCGCCGCCGCCCGCGACGCCGGCCACGAGCGTCGTCGAACGGCCTGCCAGGCCGCCGCCGCCGCTGTCGCGGCTGAAGCCCGCGGTGTTGATGCCGCCGCTGCCGCCCGCCGCGTTGGACGTGATCATGTTGCGATCAGGCAGGCCCTGTTCCTTGCCGGCACCCACGCCGACACCGGTGCCCGTGCCGACACCCGCACCCTTCTTGATGTCCTGGTTCAGTTGCACGGCCAAGGGGGCGCCGTGCAGCTCGGGTGGCGAGTCCTTCAATGCGGCGAGCAGGCCGACGCCGGCGGCCTTGTTGCGTGCGGCTTCGCGGTCCTCGCCCGGAGGCTTGCCGGGAATCGGCTGGCGCGCTTCCACCACGGGCCGCTCACGCGGCACCGGCTTCGTGGGCAACGGCGCGGCCTCGCGCTTGTCGGTCGGATCGGGCTTGGGTGGCTCGGCCTTCACTGCCGGCGGTGGCGGGGGAGGCGGTGGCAGCGGCTTGTCGAGCAGCAGCTTGGCGATCGGCGCCGGGAGCGTCGTCATCGGGGCCCGCTCCGGCTCGGGCATCGTGATGAAACGCAGCGCGATGCCGAACACGATCGCGAAGCCGAGCAGCGCGAGGAACAGCTTGCGGAAGCGCTCCTCGTCCTCGCTGGCCAGCGCCCAGGGCAGTACGGAGGTGCGGAAAGAGATGGCGGCCATGCCCGTCATCCTTTCTGGTTCACCGCGAACGACACGTCGGTGAAGTCCGCCAGCGCCGCGGTGTACATCACCTTGCGCAGCAGTTGATAGGGAATGTCCTTGTCGCCCATGATGGTCAGCGAGTGCGCCTTCGCGGCGTTCTCGGCCAGCGCGACGGGGCGCGCGGAGACCAGGTCGAGCTCGGCCTTCAGGCCCGGGATCAGGTCGTCGGTGGCGTTGGCGAGCGACGCGACGTCGGCCACCTTGCGGCCGTCGACGGTGATCTCGGTGGCATTGACGACGATCACCAGCGTTTCCTTGGGATCCTTCTTCGCGGTCGATTCCGGCAGGTGCACGCTCGCGGCGGGCAAGGTCTCGACGCCGGAGTTCGACAGCAGGAAGAAGATCAGGATGGTGAAGACGTCGATCAGCGACACGAGGTTCATGTCGAGCGCGTTGCCGTGGCGGGCGTTGCGTGCGGCGCGTTTCTGGATCGGGGTGAGCTTCATCGCATGCCCCTTTCAGTGCCGCACCGGCGCATCGCCGATGGAGATCGCCGGGAACAGGTCGACGTCCACGACCTCGGTGCCGCCGTTGGCCGTCTTGCCGGTGCGCATCGCGTCCATCACGTGGATCACGGTGTCGTAGGGGATGTTGGGCTCGGGCAGCACCGACGCGGACGTGACGTCCGGGAACTTGTTCTTGACCACGAACATCACCCCGTTCAGCGTCGTCGTGTCGACACCGTCGGCCGTGTTGGGGATGCGCTGGATCAGGCCGCCGACCTTGTCGCCGACCTCGATCGCGTCGTGGCGGATCACCACTTCGAGCTTCAGCGGATTCTTGTCGAGACCTTCCCAGTTGGCCGACTTCGCCGGCAGCGTCAGGTCGACCACCGCCATCCGCGAGAACACGGCCGTCGACAGCAGGAAGGGGATCAGCACGACGATCAGGTTGATGAAGGCGCTCACCTCCAGCGCCTCGGAACCCTTGCGCAGGCGTCTAGTTCGCATGGCGGCACCCCCGGTGGGAGAGACGGCTCATTCTCACGCCGCCTTGTGTTCCGGCGCCAGACGCTGCACGAGGTTCAGGAAGCTGATCTTCGCGGCCTCCAGGCCGTCGACGATGTCGGCGGTGCGGGCCTGCAGGAACGCGTGGATCAACAGGAACGGAATCGCGACCATCAGCGCGAACGCGGTGTTGTTCATCGCGATGGAGATGGACGCCGACAGCAGCGCGGCCTTCTCCGCCGGATTGACCTGCGACACGGCCGTGAACGCGTGGATCAGGCCCGTGATCGTGCCCAGCAGGCCGACCAGCGTGATGACGTTGGCGAACACGGCGATGTAGTGCGTGCGCTTCTCGAGGCGCGGCACGATTTCCATCATGCCTTCCTCCATGGCGGCGTCGATGTCGTCGCGGCGGCGCGAGGACTGCAGGCGCGACAGGCCGTTGTGGACGATCTTGCCGATGGCCGAATCCGACGACGCCGTCAGGCCCAGCACGTCCTTCCACTGGCCGCCCTGCAGCAGCGGCAGCACCTTGGCCCAGTCCTTGCGGTTGGCCACGCGGGCCTTCTGCAGGAAGACGAAACGCTCGATGGCGATCGCCAGGCCGGTGGCCATGATCGCCAGGCTGGGGAAGATGAACAGGCCGCAATCCTGGAAGAACTTGATGGCCGACTCGATGGAATTCATCTGGAAATCTCCGGGGGAAACTGGGTCAAGACGTGAAAGGGGAAAAACTGGAATTCGGATTCAGTGCGCTGCAGGCGGCGTGGCCGGTGCGGTCGGCGCCACCGCGGCAGCGTGTGCCTGTTCGAGCGAGTCATAGTGCACCTGGCGCCGGAAGACATCGCGATCGAGCGGCGCCAGCGCCTCGTCGATCACGCTCACCGGCGGCCGGCCGGTCAGGTCGCCTGGCAGCGGCTTCTTCCACGGAACGATATAGGTGACCTTCGGCAATTCTCGACTGCCGATGATCTTCGTAGGATCGATTTCGGCCTTGTCCTGGCCAAACGCAGGTGCGACAAGGCAACCGATCGTAAGCAGCGCGGCGACGCGATGCATCGTTGGACGCGATGGGGTCATGACTTCTCCTTGGTCGCGGACGCCGGAACAGGCGCAGAGGCGGCGCCGGCGGGTTTGCGATTCTTCACGTCGGCGATCCACTTGGTGACGACGGGGTCGCCGGCTGGCGTGAGTGCCAGGTAGCGCGTGTACAACTCCAGCGCGCGCGCGCTGTCGCCCAGATACAGGTCTTCCAGAACGCCGAGGTTGAGCACCGCGGTGGCGTAGTTCGGATCGATTGCCAGCGCGCTGTCGTAGGCCGCGTGGGCCTTCGTGAACTCGCCGCTCTGGCGATACGCGAGCCCCAGCTGGTTCCAGGCGACGGCCAGGCCGGGCGCGAGCGTGGTGGCCGTCTCGAGCTCGGTGACGGCCTCGGGGAGGCGGCCCGCCTGGCGTGCAAGCAGGCCGAGGTTGGCGTGCGGGCCGGCCAGGTCGGGATCGGACCGGGTCAGCGCGCGCAAGCCGCGCTCGGCGTCGGCGGCATGGCCGGCGCGCATCAGCGCCAGCGCGTCGTCGTAGGCGCGTTGCGTGGCGGGCGCGATCGGACCGGTGGAGGCGGGCTTCGGTGCGGCGATGGCACTGGCGGCGGCTTGCGGCGCCGCGGCGCTCACGGCCTGCGCGGGCGCGCTCGCGGGGGCGGATGTGGACGCGCCCGGGAGCGCGCTGCGCAGGCGCATGCCCACGGAGCCGCATCCGGACAACAGCGCCGCCACGGCCACAGCGCAGAGCGTCTGCTTCAACCCGATCGGCGGAAGACGTTCAACGGATCGCATCGACGGTCGCCTCGCTGTGTTCGGTCTTGTTGTAGCGCGCCGGCTGCAGCGCCTTCAGCGACGCGAAGCTCTTCTGCACCCATTCGTCGTAGAGGCCTTCGGTGGTGCGGTGCGCGTTGATGCCGTGCAGCGCGATCGCCTTCTCGACGTACGGATCGGCCTGTTCCTCCAGCAACTCGTCGTACTGCTCGAGCTCCAGCTTGGACAGCTTCTTCGGCCGTTGCGAGCCGATCAGCGCCTTGGCGAAGTCCTGGTACAGCGTGGCGACGTGGTACGTGGCCGCCGTGGTGACCTCGGCCACGCCGTAGTCGCTGGCCACTGCATACGCCTTCAGCGCATCTTCCATCTTCGCCTTCTTCAACTTCAGCTGCTTGGCCAGCGGCTCGATCAGCGGCACCTTCTCGTAGGCCTCGAACGCCGGCTGCGCCATGTCCAGCGCGGCAAAAGCGCCCAGTGTGCGGGTGCGATCGGTGCGCGCCGCGCCGCCGTTCTGGTCGGCGACGAAGATCGCGCGCATCTGCGCGTTCTCGGCCGCGGCGTTGCCGTCGACGTGCGCCAGTTGAGCGAGTCGATAGCGCGCCTCGACGGCCGGCTCCAGCGGGCTCGGGTACTGCTTCAGGTAGCGGTCGTAGTCCCGGGCGGCGAGCGCGCGATTGGCCGCGGCATCGGCCGGTCGGGGCAGCCCGGCCTTGATGCTGGCCGGATCGCTCGCGGCCGCCTTTTCGTACAGCGTCGCCGCCTGCCACAACGCCGCGCGAGCGCGTTGCGCGCCCTCGGGCGTGGTGGTGGGTGCGAGCGCGATGCGTTCGTACTGGGCGGCCGCCGGTGCCCACATCGATTGCTCGGAGTACGCCAGCGCGAGGCGTGCCGTGACATCCCCCTGCAGCGGGTTCTGCGGATAGCGCTGGCGGAAGTCCTCCAGCGTGCGCGTGGCGCCGGCCCAGTCCTTCAACGCGATCAGCGACGCGGCGGCGTCGTACTCGGCGCTCGCGCGCACCGTCGATGCGGGTGCGGCGATGGCGACGCGCGCGAAGTTGTCGGCAGCGGCGCGGTCGTCGCCGGCGGTGCGGGCCTGTTCGCCCTGCTTGTAGATCGAGGCCGCCAGGCGTTCGGTGAGTTCGCCGCGCGCCGGATCGTTGGCCGGGGCCAGCGCCAGCACTTCGCCGTAGGCCTTCTCGGCACGGTCGAACGCGCCCGCCTCGAACGACGTGTGCGCGATCAGCGTCCAGGCCACGCGGCGCTGTGCCGGCGTGGCCGGCGGCTGCAGCGCCAGCACCTGCTGGGCCACGCCGGCGGCGCGGTCGTTGTCGTGCAGCTTGAACAGCGTGTCGGCGGCGTTGGTCAGCACCGCGGGCGTGCGCGAGTCGGCCGGGAACGCGGCGGCGAAACGCAGCTCGCTGTCGACGCCGGTGCGCTGCATCGGCGTGAGCGCGTCGCCGGCGACGCCCTTCTGTTCGGCGGCGTGCGCGAGCAGCGCGGAGTAGCCGGCGTCGGCGCTGTGCGCATGCGTCGGGTACTCGTAGGCCGTCTTCTCGTATTCGACGGCCGATGCGGCGTACTGGCCGCTCTCGTAGAGCACCTCGGCCAGCAGGAAGTTGTATTCCGCGGCCTCGGGATCGGTGGAGAACTCGGCCAGCCAGGCGCGGTACCACTTGGCGGCCTCGGTGTAGTCGGCCTGCGCCTTGGTCTTCTGCGCGCTCGAGTGATAACGCTGCGCGAGCTCGGCCAGCGCGGTCTTGACCAGCGGCTGCGCATGCTCCCAGCCTTCGGGGTTGGCCTTGCGGAACTCGCCCTCGAGGCCGTACTGCGCGACGTAGTCCTTCTTCGCGGCGAGCGCGAGCTGGTCGAAGCCGGAGGCCTCGTCGATGGCGATCACCCTGGCCTGCATGGCAGGCGCCTGGGCGTCGAGCGGGTTCAGGCGCGCGAAGCCGCCGTAGGTGTCGGCCGCGTCCTTCGGGCGCTCCTGCGTCAGGTACAACTGGCCGAGTTGCTGGTAGATGCGGAACTCGTACGAGCGGCGCGCGTCGCTGGTGATGTAGGCGGGAATCGACTCGGCGCCGTTCAGGTTGGCCAGCGAGATGCTGGTCACGCGCAAGGTGTCGTCCAGCAGTTCCTTGTCGGCGCGGCTCAACGCGTCGGACTTGTCGAGGTCGTCGTCCTGGATGCCGACGATCTTGCCGTCGAGCACGCCGAAGAACGAGTTCAGCGCCTCGTCCAGGCGGCCCTGCTTGAACTTGGACCAGCCCTGCATGTAGAGCGCGCGGTCGCGGTACGGGTTGTCCGTCTCGCCTTGCAGCACCAGCGTGTAGGCCTGTTCGGCTTTCGGGTATTCGCGCAGCGTGAACAGCAGTTCGCCTCGGCGGAATTCGGCCTCGTCGCGGTAGCGTGTCTTCGGGTACTGCGCCACCAGCAGGTCGAGCGTCTTCAGGCTCTCTTCGAGGTTGCCGCCTTGCTCCTGGGCGCGCGCGAGCTGGTACAGCACGCGGTCGTTGTCGGGGGCGTTCGGATAGGTCTTGAGGTAGTCGCGGTATTGCGCGATGGCCGCGGTGTAGTCGGGCGTGCCGGTGGGCGTGGGGGTGGCGGCGTTCGCGTTGTCGGCGCTGGCCATCGACAGGTCGCCCAGGCGGCGCAGCGCCTCGGCGCGCTGCCTGGCGTCCGGCGTCACGGCCAGGAAGTTGCGGTAGGCGGCGATCGCCTTGTCTTCGTTGGCGGGAATGCCCGGATCGGAGTCGATGACGACTTCGCGCGTCAGCAGCGTCTTGATCGTCGGGTCGGTGTCCGGCGTGGTTCCGGGCTTGTGGCCGAAACCGAACATCGAGCAGGCGCCCAGCGAACTCGTGAGCAGCAGCAGCGCGAGCGTGCGCGGCAACGGGGCGAGCAGCAGGCGTTCACGGCTTCGCTGCATGGTCGCCCTCCTTCGGTTCGGTGGCGCGGTCGTACAACTGCGCGACCGCGTAGCGGGCCTGCGCGGTGTAGGCGGCCAGGCGCTCCTTCTGCGACATCAGCTCGACGACGGCGATCTCCTGCAGCGCACCCTGTTGCTCCTTCGACAGTGCGGCGACACGCGGCATCAGCACGTTCAGGCGCGCGTCGAGATCGGCGATGCGACGTGCGAACTCCTCGAAATGCGCCGGTTCCTCGCGTTGGGCCTTGGCCAACGCCTCGTCGTGTGCGCGCACATCGACGAGCGCCTCTTCGGTCTGCTTCTGGCCCTTCTTCGCATCCCAGACGCGCGCCGGGAACTCGTGGGCGAGCTGCCAGGCGAGCGCGCCAGCCACGCGGCGCAGGCGATCGTGCGCCTCGGCGAGCTCCGGGTCGGCATCGGGCGGCAGGCCGGCCAGCGTGCCGGTGACGCGAGCCAGGCGTTGCTGGAGTTCGCGCTCCCTGTCGTCGGCGAAGGCCACGCCGTCAGCGTCGTCTTCGGCTTTCTTCAGGGCGGCGGCGTTGTCGTCGCTGCGCTGTTGCAGGTGCGCCATGTCGAGGCCGCTGGCCTGACCCTGTTCGCGGATCCTGGGCAGGCGCTCGGCGAAGGCCTGGCGGCGCGTGGCGAGCATGTCGCCGAACACGCCCAGGTTGTCGTGCCACTCGGCCAGGTTGTGGCCGAGGAACTGCAGGTCGCGGTAGTTCTTGAATGCTTCCTGGAATTCGTTGCCGGCGATGACAGGCGTGAGCAGGCGCGCGTGCGGCATCAGCGGCAGGTCGCGGAAGGTCTGGAACCAGCCCATTTCCTCGCCGGGGTTGCGTGCCATCAGGCCCTCGACGAGCTTGCCTTGGCGGATCGCGGCGATGGTCGCGTCGATGTTGGCGTCCTCGTTCTCGAAATTGGCGATCGCGGTCTCGTAGCGTTGCAGCGCCTGGGCGTCCGCATGCAGCTCGGCGTAGGCGTACGGCACGGCCAGTTGCGCCTCGAGCACGGCGGCATCGCTCGCGTCGCGGCCGGCGAGTTCGATCCACGGCACCAGCGCCAGCTTCGGCTCCTTCAACGCGTCGGCGGCCCAGCCGAAGCCCAGCAGCGCGGCGTTGGCCTGGATGCCTTGCAGGCGCACGCGCTGCAGGTACGAGCGCGCGTCCTGCGCGTGGCCGGCCTTCAGCGCGGCGAAGCCGAGCGCGACGTTGGCCTTGTCGCGCAGCGCGCGGCTTTCCTCGTCGGGCATCTGCTGGCGGCCGAGGTCGTCCAGGATCGTCGTGCCGTGCGCGCTGTCGCCGCCACGGATCAGCGCGACGCCCAGGTTGTAGCGGGCGTACAGGTCGTCGCCGCGCGGCGTGGCAATCGGGGTGAGGATCTTCGCGGCGCCGGCGTTGTCGCCGAGCGCCATCATCACGTTGGCCTGCAGCAGGCGGCGGTCGTCTTCCAGCGGCGCGGGCAGCGCGTGCTCGACGCGGGCGAGTGCCTGGGACGCCTCGGGCATCAGGCCGCGCTGGTAGCGGATCTTGGCCAGGAAGTACCAGGCGCGATCGCGCACCGACGGCGCGGCCGCGCGTGCCAGCAGCGCCTCGAACACCTCGCCGGCCTGCTGGTGCAAGCCGTAGGACAGCAGCAATCCGCCGCGCAGGATCTCGGCCTCGTCGGCATGGTGCTGCATGCGCTCGAAGTGCTGCGAGACCTCCAGCTTGGTGATCGCGGGGAAGTAGCGGCCCTGGTAGAACTCGAACAGCACGTCGCCGTAGTGCGGATCCAGCACCGGGTGCAGCGGCGGATCGGCCGGCACCTTGTTCGGGTCATCCGCGGCGCGCGCGCCCGCCATCGCCAGCGCGCTGGCGAGGACTGCGGCGACCAGGCTTGGACCAGGGAAGAAGCGCGAACGCTGGCGCATCGTCGTCACTGCCAGACTTTGACGTCGAATTCCGGCTGCAGCTTCTGCTGCACGTCCTTGATCTGCAGCTCGATGTACTTGGGCTCGGTGGTCTTGTCGAACTTGATCGTGGTGGCGCGCTTGTAGTCGCGGTCGTGCGGGCCCTTGCCGGTGAAGAACGCCACGATCTCGTGGTTGCCGGCGCGCAGGTCGCCCAGGTAGACGCGCTGGACGCCGCCCCGATGCAGCGCCTGCACTTCGAGCGGGGTGTACAGGTAGGTGGAGACGACCTTGTCGTCGAGCTTGATCTGCACCGAATCCAGGTCGAACAGCAAGCCCACGTCCATCGACACGAACACGGCCACCTGCGTGTTGGCGGGGAACAGCAGCTCCTCTTCCAGCACCAGCAGGTCGCGATTGAGGCTGATCACGTCGGCCTTGGTGGCCTGCACGCGGTCGTCGAGGCTGCCGGTGGGCGCGCTCGCGGCGGCGTCCGGCGCGCTGGCGGCGGCCGCGGGTGCGCTGGCCGAGGCCTCCGGCGCCGAAGCGGCAACAGCGGGTGCGTCAGTCGCCATGGCGGGCGAGAACGCCGAGACGGCGCAGAGTCCGAGGGCGATCAACGCCGCGCGAGTTCGATTCAGCATGCGGGCTCTCTCTATCTTTAGAACGTTGCCGACAACACGGTATTGAGCACGTTCGCCTTGTACGAATACGGCTTGCCGGTGCGCACGTCGGTGTAGTCGGCGTAATGGAAATCGATGAACTGGTACGAGGCGCTGAGCTTGACGTCGTACTTGCCCGGCACGCTCTTGAGCGTGTAGGAGAGGGTGGCGCCGGGCCCGAAGTCGTGCATCGTGCTGAGCTCGCGATTGCGCGTCACGTACAGCGTCTGCTCGGGCGCGTTGTCGCTGTAGAACAGCGCGTGGTTCTGGCGGTAGTAGCGCACGAAGGTCTCCGCGAGCCAGCCCGGCGCGAGGGTGCGGTTGTAGCCCAGCTCCAGCGTGTGGCCGCGCACGCCCCAGGTGTCCCAGTAGTAGCGGTATTCCGCGCGCACCGAGCTGCGGTTGGTGGCGCCTTCGCCGGTGATGTCGCCGGTGGTGGACAGCTTCAGCGCCTTGCTCTCGCGGGTGGTCGGATCGTTCTCGTGAACGTAGGTCCCGAAGACGCGGGCCAGGCGGTACGGGCTGCCGAGATAGCCGTCGTCGTCGATCGCCTCGAGATTGGCGCTGGCCGTCCAGCGCGGCGTCAGGATCTGCGTGACGCCCAGGCGGTACTGCTCGTGGTGCGCCGTACCGATCCAGCCGGGCGTGCCGTGCTGTCCCACCTTGTCGTCGGCGTGGCTGTAGCCGAGCACGACGGTGGTCATGCCGCCGAAGACGTCCTGCGTCAGGTCGACGTTGAGGGTGTCGGCGAGGTAGTCGGGCTCCATGCTCTTCGAGCCGGAGACGTGGATCAGCGAATCGCGCACGACGTAGTCGAGGCCGAGGTCGAGCTGGTCGCGGGTTTCCTTGTACTTGCTGGCGGTGGTGACGACGTCGATCGACGCATTGCTCACCGCGTCGACGTAGTAGCTCGCCGACAGCGACACGCGGTCCAGCATGCTCTTGCGAATCAACACCGCCGGACCTTGCGCGATCACGCCGCCGCCGTCGTAGAGGTGGTACATCGTCTCGGCGCGATCCTCGGGCAGGTCGACGGCCTGGACGGAGCCGACGGCCAGCGCACCGCCGACGAGACCGGCGACGGTCGCGGCGTTCCTAATTGCAGCCACAGCCGCCTCCCTGCACGCCCGTCGCCCCGCGCGAGCCTTCGCGCACGGTGTAGATGTGGTCCTGCTGGCGGCCCGGCAGTTCGTTGAGCGAGGTCTTCATCACCGGATCGGCGAGACGCTCGCGTTCGTACGGCTTGACCCAGGGCTCGATCGGCTTGTACGCGCAGCCCGCCGCGCTCGCGAGCACGAAGGCGGCGCCGACGATCGCCAGCAGCGACGTCGCGCGCGTGGTCTCGAAGCAAGGGCGAAAACGGGACATCGTCATTCCTTCAACAACCCGCGGATCTGCTGCTCGTAGTCGCGCTCCGTGCCATCTCTGTAGCCACGGTGGAGGAAGCGCATCTTGCCGTCGCGATCGATGACGACGGTCGACGGCATCGTGTTCAGGTCGTACAGCTTGCTCACCTTCTTGTCGGTGTCGAGCAGCACCGGGAAGCTGACGTTCAACTTGGCGGCCGTGGCGAGCGCCGTCTTCGGGTCATCGTCGATGTTGACGCCCAGCAGCACGAAGCCCGACTTGCGATATTTCTCGTACAGCACGTTCAGGCGCGGCATCTCTTCGCGGCACGGGCCGCACCACGTGGCCCAGAAGTTCACCAGCACGACCTGGCCGCGCAGTTCGTCCAGGCGCACGTTGCGGCCGTCGGCGCTGCGCAGCGTGAAATCGGGCGCCGTGGCGTTGGGCACCGGCGTGGCCGAGGCGGCCAGCGCGAGGGTGGCGAAGGAGAGGGCGACGGCGAGTGAGCGGATCATGCGCATTTGAAATTCACCAGGCTGGAACGAACGGTGGAGACGGGGGCGTCGGGGTTGATATCGACGCCGGGGCCGTGCGATCAAGCGGGGTGGGGTTGGCTGGTGTCAGAAGAAGAACGCCACGCCGAGCGTCAGCTCGGGGTTCTGCGTGGCGGAGCGCTTGCCGAGCAAGTCGAGCGTGAAGATGTGGTCGCGCACGTCGGCGCGCAGCGCGACCCAGTCGGCCAGGAACAGCTTGGCGCCCACGCCGAAGTTCCAGGTCTGCATGCGTTGCGAGTCGAATGACGTGCTGCCGACGCCGCCGATCACGTACATCGTCGAGGCCTTCGCCCAGTTCTTGCCGATGAAGACTTCGCCGGGCAGGAAGTTGTAGCCCAGCGACAGGTCGTAGTACTTCAGCTTTTCCTGTTCGGCCGTGAAGATGCCGCCCGGCAGGATCTGGCGGAATTCCTTGTCGCTCACCTTGCTGAGGCCGTAGGTGGCCTCGACGAAGAAGTCCTCGGTGATGTCGTAGCCCAGGCGCGCGCCGAACGCGCCGCTGGTGCCGAAGTTCTGCGACGAGTAGGTGCCTCCGAACAGACCGATCTCGAAGTCGTTGGACGGGTACTTGGGCTTTTGCACGTCGCGCCGTTCGACGCCCGGCACGATCACCTGGTCGGACGTGTCCGCCGCCGGCGCGTCGGCAGCACGTGCGCTGCCGTGGGCCAGCAGCGCCAGCATGCACGCCGTCGCCAGCGTGGCAGCCGTCGCGCGCAACGCGAGGAGTGGGACAGTCTTGGAGCGGCTCTTGGCGGTCATGGGCGGCGCATCAGAAGAAGAAGGAGAGTCCGGCGGTGGCCGCGCGGTACTCGAGCGAACGCTGTTCGGAG
>Ga0302314_10003494_pt1 | contig 28943 bp, 25 predicted proteins | sample III_Palsa_N2_3_FD_200533 | JGI IMG/M metagenome (GOLD analysis project Ga0302314, IMG submission 200533) | Peat permafrost microbial communities from Stordalen Mire near Abisko, Sweden - III_Palsa_N2_3 | ecosystem: Environmental > Terrestrial > Soil > Palsa > Peat permafrost | place: Sweden...
TCCGTGTTGACGGAGCAGCCGGTGAAACTGACCACTCCTGAGGTGTTCGTCGCGGAACAGCCCGCAAGGGTGCCGCCCGGTCCCGACTGGATCGCCAGGGCGATGGCGTCGGTGTCGGTGTCGGTGTCGGTGGTGACCGTATTGCCCCCGGCGTCCTCGATTGTCACTGTCGGCTGGGTGACAAAGGCGCTGCCTCCAACGGCGTTGCCCGGCTCGGTCGTGAAGGCGATGTGGGTTGCCGGGCCGGTCCTCACGGTGAACGGCGCACTTGTCGCGGCCGCCAATTGGCCGTCGCTCGCGACGAGCTGGTAGCCCCCGCCTGCGGTGTCGATCGTGCAGCCGTTGAATGTGAAGACTCCGTTCTTGTCGCCTGTGGACGCGCACCCGTTAAGCGTCTCCGGTGCGCCACCGGACCCGGACGCGGGACCAATGGTGACAGTCGAACTGTCGGTCGTGACGGGAGCGCCCGCCGCGTCTTCGACCGTCACGACGGGTTGCGTGGCAAACGGTGTTCCCCCACTGGCTCCGCCTGGCTCGGTGGAGAAGACCAACTTGCTGGCAGGGCTGAAGACACCGCTCAATGCCATGCCCACGATGGGCTTGTTAAGCGGCATGGCACCGGCCGAGCCATCGAAGGCCGCGTCGCCGTAATTGAAGATGCCTCCGTCGGAGGCGACAAGCCAGTAGCCCTTGCCGTCCGGGCTCGACGCCATACCCACGATCGGCCTGTTGATCCGCGCACCCCCGGTCGATCCATAGAAGGCGGTGTCGCCGTAGTTGAAGATGCCCCCGTCGGAGGCCACCAGCCAGTAGCCCTTGCCGTCCGGGCTCGACGCCATACCCACGATGGGCTTGTTGATCGGGGTGCCGCCGGTGGACCCGTAGAACTGCGCGTCACCGTACGAGAAGATCCCACCATCGGAGGCAACCAGCCAATAGCCCTTGCCGTCGGGGGTGGCCGCCATGCCCACGATGGGCTCGTCCAGGCGCAGGCCGCCCGCCGACCCGTAGAACTGCGCGTCACCGTAGGAGAAGATCCCACCGTCGGAGGCCACCAGCCAGTAGCCCGAGCCATCGGGAGTGGCGGCCATGCCCACGATGGGCTTGTGCAGGGGCACGCCCCCGGCTGAGCCTTCGAAAGCGGCGTTGCCGTAGCTGAATATGCCGCCATCGGAGGCAACTAGCCAGTAGCCCGAGCCATTGGGGGTGGCGGCCATGCCCACGATGGGATCATTCAGCGCCAATCCGCCCGTCGTGCCATCGAACGTCGCGCCGCCCTCGCCGAAGATGCCGCCATCGGAGGCCACTAGCCAGTAGCCCAGTCCCTGCGTCGTCGAATGCGATTCACCTGCCAACACTGTGCGGGTCGACGGGCCGCCGGGTGCCGCCGCAGCGGACTTGAACATCGCCAGGCCGATGCCCAGCGCGATCAGGGACGAGAACGCGACGAGGAACACCCTCCGTCCGCGTTGCCTCGACCCTCCATCGTGGCGCGTGTCCGCGCTACTGGATCTTCCACACGCAAGCAACTGCCCCCGTGCGCCGCGCGGCGGACGGATCAACTTAGTCATTTTCGCCCCCCGCTCAACTTCGCCGACGTCGTACACTTTCCCGCCAAATGAAAGCGGACACGCGAAATGAAACAACTTCCGCACATGCCTGATCGCGCAACGCCCATGTGGACCACAACATGTCCGTTGCGCCCGGCACGCGACGGTGAGGTACGCCGGACTTCAAGCGCTTCAGTCTTACGACCTAAGAAGCCGGCGGGCGCGCTGGCCCACTTCGGCCCGGGCCTGTGCTCCGTCGATCGTGGTGCACCGTGCCGCTTCGACAACCTGCGTGCCGCCCACCCACACATCGGTCACCAGGTAGCCGGCTCCCGCCCACACCAAGTGGCCCAGGAGCTCGGCGTCGCTCAATGCCGGGGCGAAACGGGCGTCGTCCGTACGGAGTCTGATGATGTCCGCCGGCCGTCCAACCTCGAGTGCGCCGACCGGGAGACCCAACGCTTCGCCGCCGCCGCGGGTGGCCAGGCGGAGCGCTGTCGCTGAGCTGAGGACATCGGGATCGCCCGCCACCGCCCGAGCCAGGAGCGGGGCCAGCCTCATTTCGTCCCACAGATGGAGGTCGTCGTTGGAGGCGGGGCCATCGGTGCCAAGGCCCACCCGGACTCCACGGTCGAGCAATTGCGTCAACTTGGCGATCCCCGAACCCAACTTCCCGTTGGAGCCTGGGCAGTGCGCCACAGCCACATCGTGCTCGGCCAGCACCGCCAGATCCGCGTCGTTGAGCCACACGGCGTGCGCGGCCAACACCCTGCCCTCCAGGACGCCTTCGGATGCCAGCAATGCCGGTGCGGACATGCCGTAACGCTCCTGCACCACCTGGCACTCAGCGAACGTCTCGGACAGGTGGATCTGCAACAGCGCGTCGCGCGCCCGGGCTTCAGCTGCGATGGCCCGCAGCCCTTCGGGCGGCACTGTGTAGGCCGCGTGGGGTCCGAAGCCCATCTGGACGAGCTCGAGTTTGCCACGTGTGACGTCGACCACGGCGCACGCTTCGGTCAAGAGCGCTTCCCAGGTGCTCCCCGGGCCGGCGTCGGGCACATCGAAGATGGCTGGTGTGTACACGGTACGGATGCCGGCATGCACCACGGCGTCCACCACGGCGGTGGGGTGCCGGTACTGCTCACACGTAGTGGTGACCCCATTGCACAGAAGCTCGGACGCCCCGAGCACCATGCCCCAGTACACGTCCTCGTCCACGAGGCGCGCCTCGCGCGGCCACACGGCCTCATGCAACCAGCGATGGAGCGGGAGCCCGTCGCCCGCGCTGCGCAGGAGCGTCATGGGCGAGTGCCCGTGGCAGTTGACGAGACCGGGCATGAGCAGTCCGCCGAGCCGCCGGACCTCGGTCCCGGCCGCAGGCGGGACCTGCCAGGGATCCCCTACCCATGAGATGAGGCCGCCATCGATCTCGACGGCGCCGGGCGCCAGCACTGTGTCACGGGGGTCGACGGTGAAGACGGCGTCGGCCTCGAGCCGTACGGTCACGGTGCGCTGACGTACAACCCGTCGGAGAGGTCACGCGAGACCTGCATGGCCCCACCGCCACCCTCCACCGACACTTCCACGTTGCCTTTGGGATCCCGAGCCTTCACTTCGGCCACGACGCCCGGAATGAAGCCACCCTGGTCGAGGAGGGTCAGCGAGCCGAGGTTCGACTCGACCTCTTCGCTGATTCGGAAGAGCCGCACCCGCTCCCCCGGATCCACCTCCGCCAAGGGACGCACGGGGACAGAAGACGCCGCTGAACGAGAGCCCGGGATCGGGTTGCCGTGCGGGCAGGTCGCCGGGTCACCCAGTAGCTCCACCAGTCGAGCTTCGACAGCGTCAGAGATCACGTGCTCCCAACGGCCCGCCTCGCGGTGCACCTTGTGCCACTCGAGCCCGATGACATCGACCAGGAGGCGCTCAGCCAGGCGGTGCTTGCGCACGACCTTTTCGGCCAGAACCTGCCCGCTCTCGGTCAGCGACAGCCGCCGGCCCTCCCGTGTCACATACCCGTCGTCGCTTAAGCGGTCCAACATCTCGGAGACCGACGGGGCGGACTTCCCCAGTCGCTCTGCGACACGGGCCTGAATCACCGGGATGCCTTCCTCCGAGAGCGACAGCATTGTCTCGAGGTACTCCTCGACGGGGGGGTGATATTCCTGGGGCTCGTGAGCGGCGGCGCTCCGCTCAGACATGGCAATGGTCGGAGGAGGGCGGCACGTCGAGCGCGGGGTTGCGGTCGAAGAACCCGAAGGGCAAGAGGGTGAACCCGGTGTACTCGACGGGCATGACCGGCCAATCTTCCGGCCGCGGAATGTGCGTGACGCCGAAGGAGTGCCACAGCACGATATCGGTATCGACGATCGGACGATCCTCCGCCGTCCAGGTCGGCAAGCCGGCGTGGCCGTGGTGCTGATTGGGGTAATCGCCTGCAGCGCGACGCTCCTCCGGATCGAACGGCGTGACCCAGAGGTTGTGCGACGCGAAGGCGGCGCGACGCCCGACACTCGAGGAGGGGTCGGCGAGGAGTCGCGCTGTCGCCCCCGGCAAGAGTTTGTACGCGGTCGGCTGCCCCAATCTGTTGTGGTGCGACCGGTTGGCGATGCGCCAGACGCGGCTGCGCGACGAGTCGACGTCACGCCGCGCGTCCAGTTCGCTCTCCAACAGCGTCGCCGTTGTCCCGAACGCGTTCCCCCATGGGTTCTCGGGGGTCCCCCGCCCACCCGTGGGCACCGCATCAACTTCGTAGACCTCGTTGTCGGACCCGTCGACCTGCATGTCGAGCCGGACGTTGAAGAGGTGCTGGTGGAAGGGCGCCGCCAGGCCCGGGGCGATCATGCTGGCGTGGTCCCCCGGATCGCCATCAGCCACCGCCATGGTGGACATGATCCCCGTCAGCTTCACTTCGAGCTGCATGGTGCCATCGAGATAGAAGTACCAATAGAAGCCGTACTCGTAGTTGCCCACCGTGGCGATGGAGCTCACCACCAGCCGACGTGATCGCCGTACCTCGGTGCGCCCCGAGACCATGTCGACGTGCTTCCAGAGGATGCCGTAGTCCTCCTCGTGCATGCAGATGGCGTTCGGCCGTGTGTGTGACTTACCTCGCTCATCGGCGAAGACGTCATCGAAGTAGCGGATCTCGCCGAGGCAGTCGCAGCCGAGTGTCAGTGAGTTCGCCATGCGCCCGAGACCCCATTCGCCGGCGTCGAAGGCGCTCTTCCACGCGTGCATGGGGCCGGGGTGCCCGTAGGGCACGACCATTTCGCTCACCGAGGCGCGGTAGACGATGGGACGGATCCGACCGCCGTCCTCGTAGCCGATGGTCCACAGGACGAGGCCTTCCAGAGGGTCCATACCGATCCGCAGTGACCACTTCTGCCACCGCACGAGGTTGCCGTCCACTTCGAAGCTCGGTCCTTCAGGCTGGATGATCTCCAGCGGCTTGAGATCCGTGCGGAGTGGCCCGTTGTGTTCGGGGTAGTAGCTCCCGTGCTCGGAGGGTAGCGGTACGACACCCAAGTCCAGCACCTCGAGCACCTCGGCCCGGCCCATGTCGACGAAGGCGATCAGCCCTTCGAGCGGGCGCGCGTAGCCGTTGTCTTCCTTGTTGTCTCGCAGGTACGCCAGGCAGCGGGTGATGCGCCGACCCTCCTCGTGACCGAGCCCGAAGGTCCCGGCCGGCCAGGGGTCAATCTGGACCAGCGACCGGTCGACCACGCCGCGACGGTCCAGGGCGGCATTCCAGTCGGCATGGTCGTACAGCGCAGCCAGCACCATGATCGACTCTTCCATCTGGAGCGGAGGGCGGACGTCGCGCACGATCTCCCAGCGGTCGATCTCCCCCCGGGTCACTGACACGATGGCTTCCACGACGTCGGCCTTGGGACCTTCCAGCAACACGATGCGCAGACGGCGGTCGATGGCGACGTCCTCACCCCGGTCCACCGCGCGCACCACGTCCTTGGGCGGCTCGTACAGGCCGACGTAGGCGAAGCGCAGGATGTCGTTGGGCACCTCGGCCCGGCCGCTGGCGAAGACGATCTCACGCGCCGCGGCGATCTCGTCCCCCGTGACGGGTGCCAGTGGGTGCAGGGTGGGGGGAGCGGTCACGGAGGCCATTCGGGCCGATGTTAGGCGCCGGCCGGCGGCGCACCCTCTACGATCGGATCATGGACGCCGCCGACCGCGCGGCGCAGAGCGCCCGGGAACTGGGCCGACGCTTGGGGACCGACCACCACGACGTGCTCGTCCTCCTCGGCAGCGGGTTGTCCGGAGCCGCCGAAGTTCTCGGATCAGGCGCCGATTCGGTTCCGCTCGACACGTTGCCCTATTTCCCGCCGTACACGGCCGGCGGGCACCGGGCCTTCGCATGGTCCGTGGAACACAACGGTCTGCGCCTCCTGGTCCTGGGCGGCCGGTGCCACCTCTACGAGGGCCTGACGCCGGTCGAGGTGGTCCATCCCCTCCGGACGGGCATCGCCGCCGGCTGCCGGACCCTGGTCCTCACCGCTGCCGCCGGAGGTATCCGCGACGATCTCGTGACCGGCTCCGTGATGGTGGTGGAGGACCATCTGAACCTGACCGGGCGCAGTCCATTGGTTGGCCCCGACTTCATCGACATGGCGGACGCCTACGCCCCCCGCCTCCGCGCCCTCGCTCTGGCGACGCCCGATCCGGCCGCACCGGTGCTGGCCGCCCGTGCCGGTGTCTACGCCCAACTCCCAGGGCCCCAGTTCGAGACCCCGGCCGAAATCCGGATGCTGCGCACCGCCGGCGCCGACGTCGTGGGCATGTCGATGGCGCTCGAGACCATCGCCGCCCGCCAGGCCGGGGCCGAGGTCCTGGGCCTGGCGCTGATCACCAACCCCGCCGCCGCAGTGAATGCGTCCATAGAGTTTGCGGCCATTGCCGAGGTCGGAGCCGCCGCAGTACCCGCCGTGGCCGCCATTGTCCGCCACGTCGTAGGCTCGCTGGCATGAGGGATCCCGTCACGCCAACAGGCGTGGACCACGTGGCCATCAACGTCGGCGACGTGCCTGCCGGTATCGCGTTCTACACCGGGACGATGGGGTTGGTCCAGAACCACACCCGGCCCGACTTCGGGTTCCCCGGTGCGTGGCTGGACACGGCCAACGGCCAACAGGTCCATCTCATCGAAGCTACGGTGCCGAACAACGTGGGCCAGCACTTTGCCCTCACGTTCGACGATCTGGGTGCCGCGGTCGCCGAGCTGCGGAACCGGGGCCTGAAGGTGTCGGATCCGTCAGACGTCGGGCCGACCGGACGCCAGCAAGCATTCGCTCTCGACCCGTTTGGCAACGCCATCGAGCTGCATCAGCGCGCCTGAGTCTGGCCGCGCTGAGACCGGCTGGTTAGTCGGTGAGCACGCTCACGTGCTTGCGGCCACGGCGCTCGCCGAACTTCACGACACCCTCAGCGGTGGCGAAGAGCGTGTCGTCACCACCGCGTCCTACGTTCACGCCGGGGTAGACCTTCGTCCCCCGCTGGCGGACCAGGATGGAGCCGGCGGTCACCGCAGTGCCGTCGAAGCACTTCACGCCGAGGCGCTGTGCGTTGGAGTCGCGGCCGTTGCGGGTTGACCCGCCGCCCTTGGTCTTTGACATGTCTCGAACTCCCGAATCTCAGCCGGCCGCCGTGATGGCGGTGATCTCCAGCGTGGCGTAGTGCTGGCGGTGACCCCACCGGCGACGCTGGTTGGACTTGTTCTTGTAGGTCATGGCGTTGATTTTGGGGCCCATCTCGGAACCCACGACCTTGGCCGTGACCGTGGCGCCGGCCAGCTGCGCCGGGGTGGCCAACACGGTTGCGCCGTCGACCACGAGGACAGGCTGGAGCGACACCTCCGCGCCGACGGGCTCACCCAGCAGCTCCACGCGGACGCGCTGGCCCTCAGCCACACGCTCCTGCTTTCCTCCGGACTTGATGACGGCATACATAAGGGCGAGATCCTAGCGCAGGACCGAGTCGTCCAGGGTTACGCCCCTGCCGCCGCAGACGGCGCATTCGGACGACAACGTCTCGAGCAGGCCTTCCGAGACCCTCTTCCGGGTCATCTCCACCAGGCCCAGCTCGGAGATGTCGAAGACCTGGGTCCGGGTCTTGTCCCGGGCCAGCGCGTTGCGCAGTGCGGCGGCAACCTTGTCGCGGTTCTCCCGGATCTCCATGTCGATGAAGTCGATGACGATGATGCCTCCGATGTCCCGCAGGCGGAGCTGGCGGGCCACCTCTTCGGCGGCCTCGAGGTTGTTCCGGTAGACCGTCTCCTCCAGATTGGTCTTCCCCACGTTTTTCCCGGTGTTGACGTCGATCACCGTGAGCGCCTCCGTGCGCTCAATGATCAACGAGCCACCCGAGGGCAGCCACACCTTGCGATCGAGCGCCTTGTGGAGCTGTTCGTGCACGTGGTAGCGCTCGAAGATCGGAAGGCCCTCGACCTCGGGGTCGTAATACTCGACCCGGTCCGAGAGCTCAGGGCTCACGGCGCGGACGTAATCCCGCACCTGCTCGAAGAGCGCCAGGTCGTCGATCACCACACCCCGGTACTCCGGGTTGAGCTCCTCGCGCAGGATGCGCACCGACAACTCCGGCTCCCGGTAGAGCAGGCCCGGGGCGTCGGACCGCTTGGCCTCGGCCTCGATGATGTTCCACTGCTCGAGCAGGCTGGTGACGTCACGCTGAAGTTCCTCGGCCGAGACGCCCTCGGCGGCCGTACGCACGATCATGCCGTGCCCGGCGGGCTTCACCTCGTCGATGATGCGGCGGAGCCTGCGCCGCTCGTTGTCGCCGAGACGCTTGGAGATGCCGAAGGCGCTCGAGTTGGGAACGAGGACGGCGAAGCGCCCGGGCAGCGAGACCTCCTGGGTGAGGCGGGCCCCCTTGGCCCCGATCGGGTTCTTGGTGACCTGGCACAGAATGGTCTGGCCGGCCTTGAGGACGTCTTCAATCCGCGGCTGCTGGGAAGCGCCGCCCTCGATGTCCTCCCTGTCATAGCGCACGTCACCCCGGTAGAGAACGGCGTTCTTGGGGATTCCGATATCGATGAAGGCAGCTTCCATGCCCGGCAGGACGTTCTGGACCCGCCCCCGGTACACGTTGCCGTCGATCTGGTTGGTGTCATCGGCCGACCGGGAGACGTAGTGCTCCACCAGCGACCGCCCCTCGAGCATGGCGATCTGTGTCATATCGGGCTGGACGTGGACGCAGACCAGATAGCGCCCCACCTGCTTCGACTTGCGGTCCCGCGCCGGGCGACGCCGGCTTCGAGAGCGTTTGCCATCGCCGTCGCTGGCAGCCGCCTCGGGCTCCTCCACGTCGGACCCGCTTTGCTTGCGCGCAACCACGTCGGGCCGCTTCAGCGGCACCACCTGGACCGCCGCGTTAGGCGGTGGGGGTGCAGCAACGGCCCGCGCCGGCCTGGTGTCTCCGATCTTTGGCTTGGGCCGGGGCGCGACGCGTCCCCCATCGGGAGGGCTGGCGCTACCGCTGCCCCCCGGTTGCTCCGGGGGGTGACCCTCCGGGCTCTGGTTGAATTCCGTCTCGGACATGAGGGAAAGCCCTCCTCGCGTGCTGTGTCGCGTCGCCATCGGTCCCGGGCTCGCTCGTAAGGAGCGGCTCGAACCGAGCGCCATCGCGTTCGATCCATTGATGCGTTCGACAGGCCCGTCCGGGCACCGCGGGGGTGCCCAGGGCCGCTACCAGGTCGCCCGGCCGGACACCACGCGGGTGCGTGGCCAATTCCGCCCGGAGGTGACCGTTGGGGCTGGTCAGGGACAGTGTCCGGATTGCCGGGCGGATGTCGTCCTCGATCTGACGACCCTTCCGCTCCCGCATGACGGGAAGCATGGGAGCAGCGAGCATCTTCTCCACCCGCTCCTGCAGCTCCTCATCCCGCACTCCGAGCACCTCCAGCTCCCAATCGCACGATGCTACCTCCTGCTGAAGCGAACCCTCCGCTTCTCCGATCAGGGCTGAAGCCTCGACGGCGATCCCCTCCGGCAGGAGCGCACTCAGAGCGGCCGGGAGGTCCGCCACGGGGATCTCCCCCGGTCCGGACGGTTCGAGACGCAGGTCGAGGTACTCGCCGAGCGACTCGCAGCCCGTGGGAAGGGCGAGACCGAAGCTGACCAAGGGGTGAGGCACGAACCCCTGCGAGTAGGCCAGCGGGAGCCGGCTGCGGCGCAACGCCCGCTCCCACATGCGGGCGACGTCCCGATGGCTGGTGAAGCGGACCTTTCCCGTCTTGGTGAAGCGCAGGCGGAGCCGGCGCTGACCCTCAGGGGACACGGCTGACCAGGCGGACCGGGATGCGGTCCCCGACGCTGAGGTCCTGGCCCGTGCCCTGGCTCCCACCGGCCGGCGGCACCGGCGACGCCACCACGTGCTCGAGTCCGAAGCCGGTGCAGGCGCCGCAGTCGTAGCACGGGGTCCAGCGGCAGTCCTCGACGGCCACGCTGGCCAGCGCATCCTGCCAGTCGCCCCAGAGGAAGTCACGGTGCAGTCCGGCCGAGATATGGTCCCATGGAAGGGCCTCGTCGGAGTCTCGGTCCCGATGGCACACCTCGTCGACGCTGAGCCCCTCGGCGGCCAGCGCGGCCTCCCACAGGGACAGGTCGAAGCGCTCGGACCACTCCTGGAAGGTGCCCCCCTCCCGCCAGACCCGCTCGATCACGGCTCCCATGCGGCGGTCGCCGCGGCTGGCCAGTCCCTCCGCCACCGAGGCCGCCGGTTCGTGCCAGCGAATGGTGAGGCCGCGGGTGCGCCGAGCCTCCTCGCGGAGCAGGGCCACCTTGCGCTCGAGCTCGGCCACGGTGTCCTGGCCGAACCATTGGAACGGCGTGTGGGGCTTCGGCACGAAACCCCCCACGGAGGCGGTCACCGTCACCCCTTTTTGGTACTTCCGGCCGATCTCGACGCAGCGGGCCCCGAGGGCCGCGATGCCGAGCACGTCCTCGTCGAGCTCGGTGGGCAGGCCGATCAGGAAGTACAGCTTGACTCGACGCCAGCCCTGGCTGAAGGCGGCGTCGACGGCGCTGTAGAGATCCTCTTCCGTGATCAGCTTGTTGATCACGGTGCGCATCCGCCAGGTGCCGCCTTCGGGGGCGAAGGTCAGGCCGGTGCGGCGCACCTTCTGGATCTCTGCCGCCGTGCCCACCGTGAAGGCGTCGACCCGGAGTGACGGCAGGCTGACCGACACCCGCCCTCCATGATCGGGGTCGTCGACGATCTCGCGCACCGTGTCCTCAATGCCCGAGAAGTCCGCCGACGACAGCGAGGTCAGGGCCACCTCGTCGTGGCCGCTCCACTCCAGGCCGCGCTGCACCATCTCGCGCACCTGGGCTGCCGGCCGCTCGCGCACGGGACGCGTGATCATTCCCGCCTGGCAGAAGCGACAGCCGCGCGTGCAGCCGCGGAACACCTCGACGTTGAGGCGGTCGTGGACGACCTCGGTCAGCGGAACGAGCGGGCGGGCCGGGTAGGGCCAGTCGGCCAGGTCGCTGATGGTCCTCTTGGACACCTCCGGAGGCACTCCGGGCGCGATGGGCACGGTCGAGGCCAGACGCCCGTCCTCGTACGAGGCGCGGTAGAGGGCCGGCACGTAGACCCCCTGCAGTCCGGCCAGCGCGCGCAGGAGTTCCGTGCGGTCACGCGTCTCGGGCGGAGACCCATCCAACCAAGCTCCCATCACCCCGTTGATCTCGCCGACCACCTCCTCACCGTCGCCCAGGACGAAGGCGTCGACGAAGTCCGCCAAAGGCTCGGGGTTGAACACGCAGTGTCCGCCCGCCACGACGACAGCATCGGCGCCACCCCGGTCAGCCCCATGGAGTGGGAGCCCCGCCAGGTCGATCATGTTCAACAGGTTGGTGTACACGAGTTCGGCCGACAGATTGAACGCCAGCACGTCGAAGGCGGCCGCCGGAAGGTGCTGTTCGACGCTGAAGAGGGGGATGGCCGCCGCCCGCATGGCCGCCTCCATGTCGACCCAGGGCGCATAGGCACGCTCGGCCAGGGCATCGGGACGCTCGTTGAGGATTTCGTAAAGGATCTGCAGCCCCTGGTTGGGCAACCCGATCTCGTACGTGTCCGGGTAGAGCAGCATCCAGGCGACGGTGCCCGGCGCGTGCTCGGGATAGACGGCCCCCTGCTCACCCCCGATGTACCGGGCCGGCTTCGACACCGTCGGCAGGATGCGCTCGATCTGCGGCCAGAGGGTCTCCATTCGCATCAACCCTACGGGACGCTCAGCCGCCGCCCGTCGTGGTGGAGGTCGTCGTGCCGGAACCGCCGGCTGTCGGCGCCGTGGTCGTGGTGGTCGTCGGCGTGCCCACCGGAGGGTTCGTCGGCGGCGCCGTGTCACTGGCCGGGTTGGACGGGGTCGGCGTCTTGACGGGGTTGATGACCGTTGGGTTGGCCAGGATGTAGTTGAAGATATTGCGCACCAACGGCGCCGCGGCGTCGGCGCCGTAACCACCTTGGTCGATGACGGCCAGGACGACGTACTGGGGGTTGGGGTTGGGCCCGAAGGCCACGAACCAGCTGTTGGGCTCCTCTCCCGCCTCGTTCGACGCGGTGCCAGTTTTGCCCGCCAGGTTCCACGAGGCCGGGAAACCCTGGAAATCCGAGTACGCCGTCCCGGTCCGGTTCGAGATCACGCCCTCGAATCCCTGGAGCATGGCGCTGTAGTTGGCCGGCGAAATGGCGACATGCCCGGTCACCTGCGGCTCGAGCTTCTTGATCACCTTGCCCGTGGCCGGATCGACGATCTCCGATGCGACCTGAGGCGCATAGCGGGTACCACCGTTGGCAAAGGTCGAGTAGGCGACCGCCTGCTCAATGGGCGTCAGCACCGTCTCACCTTGACCGAAGGCCATCTCGATGTTGTCGCCCGTGAACCACGAGGCGGTGTAGGGGAAGGCCTTGGGCGCCTCAGCGTGCAGCTTGGCCCGGGTCAGGTAGCTGTCGACGCGGCCCTGGGCCTCGCCCGGGAGGTCGATCCCGGTGATCGTCCCCTCGCCGTATGCCGTCGCCTCGTTCTGAATCGGGGTCGTCCCGAATTTCGACTGCTGCTCCCAGAACATCTCGCCCAGGTTGTAGAAGAACGAGTCACTCGAGACCGTCAACGCCCCCGTGACGTCGTACTCGCCACCGCTGTCGCCCGGATCGTCGTGCAACGTGCACCCGGTGTCGTTGTTGACGCCGGCGGCGGGGCAACCCTGGATCTTGAACGTCCCCGTGTCGTCGTAGGGCGTGGTCGGAGAGATGAGCCCGTCCTGGAGCGCGGCGGTGGCGGTGATCAGTTTGAAGGTCGAGCCCGGCGTGTACTGACCCTCAATGGCTTCGTTGTTCTCGGCTCCGCTGGCCTGGAGAGCGGTGAAGTTGGCCGATGAGATTCCGCCGACCCACTCGTTCAGGTCGTAGGTCGGATACGACGCCATGGCCAGGACCTGGCCGTTCTGGGGGTCCATCACGATGGCCGCGCCGTTGGGCGCCGACGGGAGACGCCCGCCGTCGACCTGGTCCGGCGTCTTGCGATCCGCCAGGATCTGCGCCTGCAGGTCGTTCTGCACCGCCTGCTGCAGCCCGTTGTCGATGTTGAGAACAACCGTGTCCCCGATCTGCGGTGCCGTGGAGCTCAAGGTGCCCACGACGTTGCCGCTGGCATCGACCGAGAGGGCCTGGCGGCCCGGCACACCCTTCAGATACTGCTCGTACTGCTCCTCGATCCCCGAGACACCGATTTGGCTGCCCTGGGTGTAGCCGTCGTTGGGATGTGATGCCAAGAAGCTGCTGGTGATGTCGCCGACATAGCCGAGGACATGCGGGGCGGTGGTCCCACCCTGGGGGTAGGTGCGCTGCGCCACGGTCTGCACAGTGACGCCCGGGTACTCCGACTGGTTCGTCTCGAGGAACTGCACCGTGTCCTGGGACACGCCGACCGCCACCGGCACTGGCTCGTAGGGGCTGTACTGATCGTTGTTGATGGACGCCTGCACCTGCTTCGGTGTCTGGCCGACGAGGGCGGCGACCATGCCCACGATGGACGGGTTCTGCATCGCCTCGGCCCGCGACAGCAGGATCTCCTCCTGCGGGGTGTTGGACACCAGGACCGTGCCGTCGCGATCGACGACGTCGCCCCGGGGCGCGGCCACGCTCACGACGCGCACCTGGTTGCGGGTCACCGCGGCCGCGTAGCTCTTCCCCTCCACCACCTGCAGCGTCCACAGACGCAGGACGAGGACGCCGAAGAGCAGCAGCACGACGATGCCGACGATCCGGAGCCGAAGATTCGGTCGTGCTTCCTCTTCCTCGGGCGAGCCGACGATGGACGCGACGTTGACGCTCTTGCGCGGCCGCATGCGCGGCCCCCGGCTGTTCCCCCGCCAGGAGGCATGCTTCGCCGGACGCATGGACGGCTTGGGGTGCAGCCGGTCGCCGCGGAGCGGATGGCGGATGGTCCGCTTCACCAGGCCCTGCTCTCGGACTGGGCGGAGACCAGCGAACGGCGGTGACCCTCCTCGGCCAGGGCCCACCGCATCAACCGGTTGACGGGAAGCACCAGCACCGCGCTCGAGATACCGACCACCAGGAACAGGGAGAGGAAGTCCACTTGCACCATTTGGCTTTGTCCGAGAATGGCTCCGAGCACGGCGAACAGCATGTCCGCTCCGATGCTCCCCGCAACCGCGGCCACCGGCTTGATCCAGCCGGCCCGGGGGTCTGCCGCCGCGGTGAGCGAGCCGACGGCATAGCCGAGCACGCATCCCACCAGGGCAGACAGCCCGAACGGCGTCGGGAGCACGAGATCGAAGGACAACCCGGCCCAGAATCCGACGATGGCACCGGTTTCGGGGCCGTCGAGGAGGGCGGCCGTGATGGGCAGCAGCCAGAGGAGGTCGGGGTGGGCCCCTCCGATACGTAGTGCCACCATGACCGTCTGCTGGACCATCAGCACGACCAGGATCACCAGCGCCACCCGCAGCATGGAACGCGCCGTCACGTGGAGGGCACCCACTGCACGACGTCGACATAGGCCAACTGGCTCAGATCGGCCGCCGGGTCGACGTCGATGGTCTCCTGGCTGGCCCCGGCCGAGGTGTGAAACGTCCGGGCCGTGGCCACGGGGATGCCCGGGGGGTAGGACGCGGCATCGAGGCCGCTCGTGAACATGGGCTCGCCCTTTTTGAGCGGTGTATGCGGCGGAACGAGGTCGGCCGTCATTGAGCTCGACGGACCTTGACCGTCGACGATTCCGAGGAACTGGTTCCCGTTCCCGAACGTCACGTCGACCTTTGACTGTCCGTCGGTGACGAGTTGCACGACGGAGGTGTGGTGGAAGGACTGGATCACATGACCCACCAGGCCTCCGGCACCGACGACCGGGTATCCGACGTCAACCCCGTCGGCCCGGCCCTTATCGAGCGTGATGGTCGCGGTGAAGTTGGACGAGTACTCGTCTTGGGTCTGCGCGGTGACGGTGGGCAGCGACTGTAGGAAGGGCAGGTTCTCCAGTGCCGTGATGTCGCGCAGCTGGTTCCTCTCGAATCCCTGCTCCAACTGCGCCGCGCGCAGCTCGCCGATCGTCCGCTCCAACCGCTCGTTCTGGGATTGCACAGATCCGTAGTTGAAGGCGCCGGCGAAAAAGTCTCCGATGGGGCTGATGACGTCGAGCACGCCTTGGCGCAGCGGCGAATAGACGTCGTTGGCGACCGATTTCACCCCGGACGTCAGGCTGTGGGTCCTGCTGTTCTGGTCGAGCGAGATGAGGGAGAGCGAGAGGACGACCAGGACGATGACCGTCAGGGTGCGGCGGGACCGCCGGGACCGAGGCACCCAGGAGAAACCGGTCGATCGATCAGCGAGTGGAAGTGGTGATCAACACCCGCTTCAGCGCTTCGAACTCCTCCAGGCACTGGCCGCTCCCGATGGCGACGCAATTCAGGGGGTCCCTCGCCACGACGATCGGCATCCCCGTCTCGTGCTGCAGGCGCGACTCGAGCCCGTGCAGGAGAGCACCCCCGCCGGTGAGGACGATCCCCTGCTCCATGATGTCGGCCGCCAATTCTGGCGGTGTGCGGTCCAAGGTCACCTTGACGGCGTCGATGATGGCGGACACCGGCTCCTCAATGGCCCGCCGGATCTCTTCGGTAGAGACAACGATCGTCTTCGGGAGCCCGCTCACGAGGTCGCGGCCGCGGATCTCCGCATGCAGCTCTTGCTCCAACGGGTAGGCCGAACCGAGCGTGATCTTGATCTCTTCCGCAGTGCGCTCTCCGAGCGCCAGGCTGAACTCCTTCTTGACGAAAGAGACGATCGCCTCGTCGAGCTCGTCGCCACCTATGCGCACCGACTGGCTCGTGACAATGCCGCCGAGCGAGATCACGGCGACTTCCGTCGTGCCGCCGCCGATGTCGACCACCATGTTGCCGGTCGGCTCGTGTACAGGGAGGCCCGCCCCGATGGCCGCTGCCATCGGCTCCTCAATGATGTAGGCGCGGCGCGCGCCGGCGTACTCGGCCGCTTCCATCACGGCACGGCGCTCCACGCCGGTGATGCCCGACGGCACGCAGATCACCATGCGCGGCTTGGCGAAGCGGCGCTGGTGCACCCGGTGAATGAAGTAGCGCAGCATCTTCTCGCAGATCTCGAAGTCGGCAATGACGCCGTCCTTGAGCGGCCGGATGGCCTGGATGTTCGACGGAGTGCGTCCGATCATCCGCTTTGCCTCGGCCCCCACAGCCAGTGGCCGCCCGTCCTTGATGTCGACGGCGACGACGGACGGCTCGTTCAGGACGATGCCACGGCCGCGGACGTACACCAGGGTGTTGGCGGTTCCGAGGTCGACAGCCATGTCTCGACCAAGGAGGGAAAGGCGATTTTCGGCCATAGTTGGAGCTCTCCCGAGAAATTCCGGATGGGTGCCGGCGAGGGCCGGTACCCGTGATGGTGCGCCCACAGGCTATGGGACTGCGAGGGGGTCCACAAGGCGGACGCACCAAACCGCCCATTTGGCCTGCAATTACACCGGCGTTGGCCCGCCGGCACCGTCCTGGGGCGTTACGCCGTCGCCAGACCGGGGAAGAAGAGTGCGATTTCTCGAGCGGCCGACTCGTGTGAGTCGGAACCGTGAACGAGGTTCTCGGTCGTTTCGATCCCGTAGTCACCCCGAATGGTGCCCGGTGCCGCTTGGGCCGGGTTCGTCGTTCCCATCATCAAACGAACAACGGCGTAGGTGTCCTTGGGGCCTTCGACCACCATGATGAGCGCCGGCGAGCGGGTGATGAAGGCAACGAGGTCGCTGAAGAACGGTCGCTCTGCATGCTCGGCGTAATGGGTCTCGGCGATCTCCTTGGTGATCGTCCGGAGCTCGGCGGCCACCAGACGCAGCTTCTTGCGCTCGAGACGACTGAGTACCTCTCCCGCCAGGCCCCGTTCGACGCCGTCAGGCTTCACAATGACAAGGGTGCGGTCCACGAGCGGTGGACATTAACAAACCCTGAGTGCCGGCCCGACCGCCTTCAGCAGCCGGCTTCCTCCCACGGCACGGAAGCGGCCAATGCGTCGGCGCGGGCGGCCCCCACGACGTAGAGCGATCCCGCCACCACCACCAGTCCGTCGGCGTCGACCATGCCACGCGCCACGCGCAGAGCGTCGCCGACGTCGGGCTCCTCGTAGACGGTCAGACCGAGGGCGCGGCCCGCCTCGGAGACGGCGGCGACGGGCATGGCTCGTGGTGAGTCCGGCTCGCAGGCAACGATGGCGGCGACACCGACGGCTGCCAACGGTGCGAGCATCGCCGAGGGATCACGACCGGACAGCATTCCCACCACGGCGACGGAGGCGCCGTCGACCGCGAACTCCTCGGCCAGCGCGTCAGCCAACGCCGCCATGCCCGCGGCGTTGTGCGCGCCGTCGACGAGCAGCAGCGGACGCCGGCCCAACACCTCGAGGCGTCCCGGCACGCGGACGGCAGCCAGTCCTTCCTGTACGACGTCGGCATCGAGTGCATCCCCGAAGAAGGCCTCCACTGCCGCCAGTGCGACCGACGCGTTCACGCCTTGGTGGGCTCCGTGCAGCGGGACGAGGACGTCCTCGTACCGGCCTCCCGGTGTCCACAGCGTCACCACCCGGCCGCCGACGGCAACCTGGTTGGACTCAGAGCCGAAATCACGGCCGGCCATCCAGACCGACTCGGCTCCGACTTCGCGCGCCCGGCTCGTGATGATGTCGGCCAGCTCAGGCGCCATCTCCCCCACCACGACCCTGCTCCCAGGCTCGATGATGCCCGCCTTGTCGGTGGCGATCCCCTCGAGCGTGGGACCGAGGACGTCGGTGTGGTCGAAGCTCACATTGGTCAGCACCGCCACGTCGCCGTGCACCACGTTGGTGCAGTCCCACGTCCCGCCCAGACCGACCTCGATCACCATGGCGTCGACCGCCTCGGTCGAGAACCAGGAGAGGGCGGCGGCAGTGAGCAGTTCAAAGCGGGTCGGACGCTCGGCCAGCAATGGCTCGAGTAGGGCCAGCTCCGTGAGCACGTTCGTCAGGGACTTGTCGTCGATGGGCTCCCCGTTGTGCGCCAGGCGCTCGGCCACGACGTGCAGGTTCGGGCTCGTGTAGGTCCCCACGGTCAGGCCTTTGGCCATCAGGAGCGACGTGGCCATGGCCGACGTGGACCCCTTGCCGTTCGTGCCGGTGATGTGGATGGACGGTATGGACTCCTGGGGCTCTCCGAGCAGCGCGGTCAGCGCACACATGCGGTCGAGGGTCGGCACGGCGCGACGGCGCGGCATGTTCGACTCGAAGTCGACGTGGCTGTCGAGCCATGCCAACGCGTCCTCCAGCCGTTCGAAGGGCGGCACCGGTACGTCCAAGGGGACGGGCTCCGGTTCGGTCAGGACGCGGCGCGGCGCGAGCGGGTCGCCTTGACCGGCGCGCCCCCCAGGGGCACGAGTGTTGGCGCGACGCGGTCGAGCACCACGGAACGATCCACGACACACCTGCCGACGTCGGTGCGGCTCGGCAGGTCGTACATCACGTCGAGCAGGACCTCTTCAAGGATGGCGCGCAGTCCCCGGGCCCCCGTGCCCCGTAACAGGGCCTGCTCGGCCACCGCCTCGAGCGCGTCGGGTGTGAACTCGAGCTCCACGTTGTCGAGTGCGAACACGCGCTCGTACTGGCGTGTCAACGCGTTCTTCGGCTCGACGAGGATCTGCACCAGCGCATCCTTGAACAGCGGCGACACGGCGCTGACGACCGGCAGGCGTCCGATGAACTCAGGAATGAGACCGAACTTGATGAGGTCCTCGGGGAGCACGTGCCGGAGGATCTCGCCGTCGTCCCGGTCCTTGCGGTGTACCTCGGCGCGGAAGCCGATGCCACGCTTGCCGATGCGGGACTCGATCACCTTGTCGAGCCCGGCGAAGGCCCCGCCGCAGATGAACAGGATGTTGGTCGTATCGATCTGGATGAACTCCTGGTGTGGGTGCTTGCGCCCGCCCTGGGGGGGCACGGACGCCGTGGTGCCCTCCAGGATCTTCAACAGCGCCTGCTGGACGCCCTCGCCCGACACGTCACGGGTGATCGAGGGGTTCTCGCTCTTGCGGGCGATCTTGTCGATCTCGTCGATGTAGATGATGCCGGTCTCGGCCCGCTTCACGTCGTAGTCGGCGGCCTGGATCAGCTTGAGGAGGATGTTCTCCACATCCTCACCGACGTAACCGGCTTCAGTCAGCGCGGTGGCATCAGCGATGGCGAAGGGAACGTTGAGCATGCGGGCCAGCGTCTGGGCCAACAGGGTCTTGCCGCACCCAGTGGGGCCGAGGAGGAGGATGTTGGACTTCGCCAGCTCGACGCCGTCCTCGGCGGTGGCCGGACCGGCCTGTACGCGCTTGTAGTGGTTGTACACGGCGACAGACAGGATCTTCTTGGCGTATTCCTGCCCGACGACGTAGTCATTGAGGAAATCGAATATCTCGCGCGGCTTGGGCAGATCCTCGAAGCTCAGCTCGGTCGACTCGTCGCGCTCCTCGGCGATGATGTCGTTGCACAGGTCGATGCACTCGTCACAGATGTAGACACCTGGGCCGGCGATCAACTTCTTGACTTGTTTCTGCGTCTTGCCGCAGAAACTGCACTTGACGAGATCTCCGCCCTCTCCGAACTTCGCCACCAGATCGCCTCTCCCGTCCGTGCTCGTTCGTCCTACGCGGCGCCGATGGCCTCGAGAGGCGCCACCGTCCGCGCTGTGATGACTTCGTCGATCACGCCGTAGGTCACCGCTTCTTCCGCCGTCATGATGAAGTCACGGTCGGTGTCCTGCGCCACCTTCTCCTGCGTCTGCCCGGTGTCCTCGGCCAACATCCCCGAAAGGAGGTCCCGCATGCGAAGGATCTCCCTGGCCTGGAGTTCGATGTCGCTCGCCTGGCCTTCGACGCCGCCCCACGGCTGATGGAGCAGCACGCGGGCATGGGGCAGAGCGAAGCGCTTCCCCTTCGCCCCGGCCGCCAGCAGCACGGCAGCCGCCGAGGCAGCCTGTCCGAAGCAGAACGTCGACACGTCCGCCTTGATGAACTTCAGCGTGTCGTAGATGGCGAATAACGCCGTGATCTCACCGCCGGGAGAGTTGATGTAGAGGTGGATGTCCTTGTCCGGCTCCTCTGACTCGAGGAAAAGCATCTGCGCGCAGACCAGATTGGCCACCGCATCGTCAACGGGTGTGCCCAAGAAGATGATGCGCTCACGAAGCAACCTCGAGTAGAGGTCGTAGGCGCGCTCACCCCGGTTGGACGACTCGATCACGGTCGGAACCAGATAGTTGTACGCCTTCATCGGGTCCCCGAACTCTGCATCTTCACTCGCTCTCCTCGTTCTGCTCGACTTCGGCCTCGCCCGACGCATCCACCTTGAGGTCGTCCCGTGACATCGGGCTGCCCTCCTCGTCGACGAGCTCCACGTGGTCCAGCAGCCACTCCAGTGCCTTGCCTTTACGCAGTTCCGAGCGTACCGCGCCCGTCCGGCCGGCCGTGTCGAGCTGCCGCCGCAGCTCGGTCGGCGTGGTGCCCATGCGCTCCGCCATCGTGACTATCTCGGCAAGGAGCTCCTCGTCACTGAGGGTGACCTCCTCCGCCTCGACCAGGGCTCTCAGCCCCAGGTCGGCCTTGACCGCCGCCAGCGCATCGGTCCGGACGGCGCCCAAGAGCTCATCGGGGCTGGTGCCGGTGGCCTGGAAATACTCGGCCAACCCCAGCTTCTGGGCCTCCAATCGGTGTTGGAGGTCGTGGAGCCGCTCGTTGACCTCGGCGTCGACGAGGACCTCGGGCACCACGTCGTCGGTGACCAGATCGGCCAGTGCCTCGATGCTCTTCTGGCGCAGCGCCATCTGACTCTGCAGCAGCTTCACCCGGCCGATCCGGGTCGCGATGTCGGAGCGCAAGTCGGCCACGGTGCCGAACTCGGAGCTCTCGGCGGCCCACTCGTCGGTGGCCTCGGGCAGCTTCTTGACCTTGACTTCTTTCACCAGGACGCGGAACGCGACGTTCTCGTCGGGCACGTCGGGGTTGGCCGTGTCGAAGGCGAGGATGGCGCCGGCCTTGGCGCCGTGGAGCTCGCCATCGAGCTCGGGGACGACCGAGGCCGAGCCGACCTCGTAGAGGTAGTCGTCGACACCGACGACCTCCGCCCCCGAGGCGTCGTTGGCGTGAAGGTCGATCGTCACGAAGTCGCCGTCGATCGCCGGACGGTCCACCACGTCGAGCTCGGCATCGTTCTCGCGCAACCGGTCGAGCTGGCTCTGCACCTCGTCGTCGCTGACGGAGAGTCCCGGCAGCGTCACCTGCAGCCCGTCGTAGCCGGGGATGGCGACGACCGGGCGCACCTGCACAACGGCGTCGAAGGACACGGCACCGCCGTCCTCACCGCCGGTGATGTCGATCTCGGGCTGGGCGATCGGGTCGAGCTCGGTGTCGACCACGGCGCGGGCGTAGAAGTCCGGCAGCGACTCGCGCAGTGCCTCGGCGCGCAGCGCGCCGGCTCCACCCATGCGGGCCTCGAGGACCTTGCGCGGCACCTTGCCGGGCCGGAAGCCCGGTACCCGCACCTGCTGCGCCAGCGTGCGCACGACGTCGCCGAGCGCCCGGTCGAATTCGGGCTCGTCGACCTCAACGCTGAGGCGGACGAGGTTTCCCTCCATTGGCTCTGCTGTGGCACGCATCACGAGCGGATCACTCTACCGGTCGTCCCGCGGACCAGGCACACGACCGGCCGGACCGGCGCCAACCGGTCAGAACATGAAGTTCATGGCGGCCAGCACGCACTGGCCCGCCGGGGTGTCACCCTCCACCGCGACGGCGCCCGCCGCCAGCAATGGTTCGGACGTCGCCCGGCCGCAGCCGAGGCGTACGAAGTCGATGCTCGAGAGGGAGAGGATCACGGTCGGCGCCACCTCGTCACCCACGGAACGGGCGCGCCCACCCTCCACGGCGATCGTGAAGCCGCGCTCGTCGTGCCCGAGACCGGCCACGTCGAAGCGGACGGCGGTGCCGTCGCCGCAGCCCGCCTTCTTCCCGACCACGAAGGGCATGGCACGTTGGACGTGGTCCAAGGAGATCTCCGAGGCGGCGTTCCCACTGCCACCGGGGCGGTCGAGGGCGCGCCGTACGTCCTGCTCGTGCACCCAGCTGTCGAAGACGCGGACCCTCATAAACTCGGCGTGCGGGACCTGGCCCATGGGGCTGTAGCCGACCGCACCCCACTCCGCTGACGTCAATGCGTCCAGCTGCGCCAAGCGTGTGGTAGTCACTGCCACGAACTCCGCCAGCACCGAGGTCCCGGGGGTGGCCCGGCGCACGGCGACGAAGGGCTCGTTGGTGGCCGCGAAGTCGTTCTTCACGTGGTCGCCCAGCGTCCCGCCCCACTCCGGAACCGGCTCACCCATGATCGCCAGCTCGATGCCGATCAGGTGGGAGAGCTGATCCTTGACGTCCCACCCGGGACACTCGGTGGGCAAGGCCCACTCGGTGACGGAGAGATCCCCACACACCTCGGCCAGCGCTCCCCAGGTCTCCCCCAACGCATTTCTGGCTCGCAGTCCATTCCGGAGCCAGTCACCCTCCTGACCTGCACCGTTGTCGCCCATGACGTTGACCATAGCCCCGGATCGTGCCTGAAATCGCCTGACCATCCCCCAATGTCGGGAACCCCGCCGCTACGTTCGACTCCCGTCCAAGGCCATCACCGACCGAAGGAGTTGCCATGGCTAACTACGAGGGGTACTGCGTGAAGTGCCGAGAGAAGCGGGAGTTCGACGGCCAGGAAGTCGAGTTGGCCAACGGGCGCCGCGCTGCACAGGGCACCTGCCCGACGTGCGGCACCAAGATGAACCGGATTTTGGGCAAAGCCAAGGTCTGAGCCCCTCCCTGTGAGGGGGCACGCCAGTCGCGGTGAGCGGGCCGCGGGCTGGCGTGAAACGATGGTCTCAGTGCACGATCTGATCATCAGGGGTGGGACGCTGGTCGACGGGACCGGCGTGGCCGCTCGGGTGGCCGATGTGGCGATCGATTCCGGCCGCATCACCGACGTGGGCACGGTCCAGGGCGGCGCCACCCAGATCCTCGAAGCGGACGGTCTCCTGGTGACCCCGGGGTGGGTCGACGTCCACACCCACTACGACGGGCAAGTGACGTGGGACACGGAATTGGCCCCTTCTTCGTGGCACGGCGTGACCACGCTCGTGATGGGCAATTGCGGTGTGGGGTTCGCGCCGGCCCAGCCCGACCGTCACGACTGGCTCATCGGCCTGATGGAAGGGGTCGAGGATATCCCCGGCACGGCACTGGCCGAGGGGATCGAGTGGGAGTGGGAGACCTTCCCCGAATATCTCGACGCGCTGGAGAAGCGACGCTGGACGGTCGACGTCGGCACCCAGGTTCCGCACGCGGCCGTACGTGCCTACGTCATGGGTGAGCGGGGTGCCCGCAACGAGGCCGCCACGGCAGAGGACATCGCGGCCATGCGGGCCATCGTGCTCGAGGCCATCCACGCCGGCGCCCTCGGCTTCTCGACCTCGCGCACCATGGGGCACCGCGCCAGCGACGGCGAGCTGGTGCCCGGGACGTTCGCCGCCGAGGACGAGCTGTTCGGCATCGGGTCGGCGCTGGGCGAGGCGGGTGCGGGCGTCTTCGAACTGGCCCCGCTGGGCTCGGCCGGCGAGATGCTCGAGGATGCCTGGCAGGAGGTCGACTGGATGCGCCGGCTCTCGGCCGCCATCGACCGCCCCGTGTCCTACGTGCTCCTCCAGGCCGACGACGACCCCGAGCTGTGGCGCAAGCAGCTGGCGGCGTCGCTCGACGCCTGCGCCGAGGGGGCGCGCCTGTTCCCCCAGATCGCGGGACGCCCGACCGGGATCCTGTCCGGGCACCACACAACACTGTGCCTCTTCTCCGAATTTCCCGCCTACACGGAGCTGCGGGCCCGCGGCGGCTCGCCGGCCGAGCTGGCGACGGCGTTGGCCGACCCCGAGGTGCGCCGCTCCATTGTGTCGTGGACGCCGTCGTCACCGGCCCAGGCCGAGGCGATGGCCAAGGCCTACGAGCGCACCTTCATCCTCGGGAACCCACCCGACTACGAGCCGGGACCCGAGCGGTCCCTGGCCGGCGTCGCGGCGGCCACCGGCCGGACGCCGTTGGAGGTGGCCTACGACGAGATGGCCGGCGACGGCGGGCAGGGCCTGCTCTACATCCCGATCCTCAACTACGCCACGGGCGATCTCGACCACGTGCGCGAGATGATGCTGCACCCGCAGGGCCTGCTCGGGCTGGCGGACGGTGGCGCCCACACCGGCACCATCTGCGACGCCTCCATGCCCACCTTCATGCTCACGCACTGGACCCGCGACCGCAGCCGGGGCGACCTGCTCCCGCTCGAGTACGTGGTGAAGAAGCAGACGCACGACACGGCGCGCCTCTACGGCCTGGCGGACCGCGGCACGGTGGAGCCGGGCGCGCTGGCCGACTGCAATCTCATCGACTACGACGCGCTCACGCTCGGTGCCCCCTACGTGACGAACGACCTGCCGGCAGGCGGGCGGCGGCTGCTGCAGAAGGCCTCGGGGTACGCCGCCACCGTGAAGGCGGGGACGGTCACCTTCGAACGCGGCGAGCCGACCGGTGCTCTGCCGGGCCGCCTGGTGCGCGGCGCCCGCTGAGCCCGGCCGGACCTGCACCCGGCACTCCCCCGCTTCTCGCACTGGCACCGCGCCGCCCAGGGCCGTCGCACGGCAGACTGCACCCGGTATGGAAGCGCCCCTGACCGAGTACGCGCTCCGGGACGGCATCCACGTCGGTTACCAGGTCTGGGGCGGCGTGGCGGAGGGCGGCGCGGTCGACGTGCTCGAGTTCAACAGCGGCCTCATGATCTCCGTCGACGAGACCGTCGACGAGCCCAACTGGCTGCGCTACACCGAGCGGGTGGCGGACTTCTGCCGCCTGATCCGCTTCGACGCCGGCGGGCTCGGATTGTCCGATCCCCTGCCCACGGGCACGCAACCCTCCATCGAGGGCTGGGGACGCGACGCCCTGGCCGTCATGGACGCGGCGGGTTGCGAACGCGCCGTCCTCCTCGCCTCGGCCGGCGGGACCATGGCCGCCGTGTGGTTGGCGGCAACCTACCCCGAGCGCGTGGTGTCGCTCATCGTCGTCAACGGGACGGCCCGGGTCGGCCAGGCCGAGGACTACGGCTTCGGCGCGTCCGACGAGGACGTCGCCACCGGATCGGGGATCGAGGGCACGCTGACCGAGGAGGGCGTCCCACGGGATATCGCCATCTTCGCCCCGAGCCTGGCCCACCGGGTCGGTTTCCAGGAATGGTGGGGCCGGGCGGCCCGGCGGGGCGCCAGCCCGGCGACGGCGATGGCGTTCAACCTCGTCACCTTCTCGGCCGACCTGCGCTGGTGCCTGCCGTCGATCACCTGCCCGACGCTCGTGTTCGCGCGCCTCGACAGCTACGCCAATCTGAGCGAGCACGGCCGGTATCTCGCCGAGCACATCGCCGACGCCCGGCTGGTCACGACGACGGGGCCCGACATTCTTCCCTGGGCCGGGGAGTTCGACTCCGTCGTCGACGAGATGGAGGAATTCGTCACCGGGTCGCGCGGGGTGCACGCGGCGACGCGCCTGCTCGCCGCGGTGCTCTTCACGGACATCGTGGATTCGACCGTGCGCGCTGCCGAGGTGGGTGACCAGCGCTGGCGGGGCGTCCTCGACGAGTTCGACGTCAACGTCGAGCGTCTGTTGGCCCGCCACGACGGCCTCCTCGTCAAGTCGACCGGTGACGGGATCCTCGCCCGCTTCGCCGCGCCGGCCCAGGCGGTCCGCTGCGCGGCGGCGATGGTGGCGACCGCGGACAGCTTCGGCCTGCCGTTGCGCGCCGGCCTGCACGCGGGCGAGGTGGAGGTACGGGGCGACGACATCGGCGGCCTGGCCGTGCACATCGCCTCCAGGGTGAGCGCCCTGGCGGGGCCGAGCGAGGTCCTGGTCACCGGGACGGTGCGGGACCTGGTCGTCGGCTCGGGCATCGTCTTCGACGACCGCGGTCGGCACAACCTCAAAGGCGTTCCCGACGAATGGCAGGTGCTGGCGGTCGAGCGGGCGTAGCTGCAGGTCGCACGGCGCTGTTTGAATGGCGCCATGACCCTCTATGCGCTCGGCGAACGACGGCCGCAGATTCACCCTGATGCCTACATCCACCCCGAAGCGGTGCTGATCGGCGAGGTCCGTATCGGCCCGGGCTCGAGTGTGTGGCCCAACGCAGTCATCCGAGCCGACAACGGCCCGATCGTGATCGGCGCCCGGACCTCCATTCAGGACGGTGCCGTCATCCACACCCAACTGATCAAACAGACGCGGATCGGCGACGACTGCGTGATCGGGCACCTCGTCCATCTCGAGGGCTGCCTCATTGAGGACGCCGTGCTGATCGGGTCGGGCTCCGTCGTCCTCGAGGGCGCCACCTGCCGCACGGGCTCCCTCGTGGGGGCGGGAGCCGTCGTCTCCCCCGGCACCGAGGTGCCGACCGGCGCCATGGCGCTCGGTGTCCCGGCGCGCATCCGTGAGGGCGGGGTGACCGCGCAGTTGGTGCGGATCAACGCCGACGCGTACTCGTCGCGGCACCTCCCCCAGCACCGAGACGGCAGTCACGAGGTATCGCTGGCGGAGTGCCTTCAGATGTAAGGCCGACTCCAGAGACGACGCCTCGCGACGACGGCGGGGTTCCTCTCCGGCAACCCTGACCCCGCACGGGTCAGACGGATGCAAGCGCTTGAGGATGACGCCGGATGCGACGCCGGACTGGGCGTCGGGGACCCCGAAACTCGACCGGGACGGGAAAATCGAGCGTGGAGACCATGGGGCGGGAGCTCATGAGCGATCCCGAAAAGGCCTGGTCAGGCCGCTAGCATGCAGGCAGCTTCAGAGACAGAGAAAACGGGATGTAGCGCAGCTTGGCAGCGCGCCTGCTTTGGGAGCAGGAGGTCCGGGGTTCAAATCCCCGCATCCCGACTCGGTGGGCATGACCCGGTTGGGTCCCACGTCGTAATTCCGGACACAATGCGACGTGGCCGACACCGGAGGGGCAGCACCAAGCCGATCATCCGGCGCGCAGATCGTCCTGATCACGTTGGCAGCGGCCCAGTTCCTCATGACCCTCGACACCTCGGTCATGAATGTCGCCATCGCCACCGTGGCCAAGGACGTCGGGACCACGGTCACCGGGATCCAATTCGCCATCACCCTCTACACGCTGGTCATGGCGGCGTTCATGATCACGGGAGGAAAGGTCGGGCAGATCATCGGGCGCAAGCGGGCCTTCATGATCGGCTGCGTGGTCTACGGGTGTGGCTCGGCCACGACCGCGCTGGCCAAGTCCCTCCCGGTACTGATCATCGGGTGGTCGGTGCTGGAAGGGCTCGGTGCCGCGCTGATCATGCCGGCCGTGGTGGCGCTGGTGGCGACGAACTTCGGCCGCGCCGAGCGGCCGCGGGCCTACGGCCTCGTCGCTTCGGCAGGCGCCGTCGCCGTGGCGGTCGGCCCGTTGGTCGGCGGGCTGTTCACGACCTACGCCAGTTGGCGCTGGGTCTTCGTGGGCGAGGTGATCCTGGTGCTCGGCATCCTTCTCTTGACGCGCCGCATGGCCGACTCGCCGGCCGTTCCCGGCGTACGCCTCGACCCGGTGGGGACGCTGCTCTCCGCCGCCGGCCTGGGGGCGATCGTGTACGGCGTCATCCGGTCCGGCACCTGGGGCTTCGTGCAGCCCAAGCCGGACGCACCGCAGTGGCTCGGGATGTCCCCGGTGGTCTGGTTGCTGCTCGGGGGTGGCGCCGTCCTCGGGCTGTTTGTGCTGTGGGAGAGCAGGCGACTGCAACGCCACCAGGGCGCCCTGCTCGACCCGCACATGCTCAAGCTGCCGCGCCTCCAGGGAGGCCTGACGGCGTTCTTCTTCCAGTTCACGCTGCAGGCAGGGCTCTTCTTCGTGATCCCTCTGTTCTTGTCGGTTGCCCTGGGGCTCTCGGCCGTGGCGACGGGAGTGCGCCTCCTTCCTCTGTCGATCACCCTCTTGCTGAGTGCCGTCGGCGTGCCGAAGCTCTTCCCGCACGGCTCGCCGCGGCGGATCGTGCAGGTCGGCTTCGGCCTGTTGTTCCTCGGCATCGTTGTGCTCTTGGCGGCGCTGGACTCCGGAGCCGGCGCGGACATCGTGACCGGGCCGCTCCTCCTGGCCGGTCTCGGGATCGGCACTCTGGCCTCGCAGCTCGGCGCCGTCACCGTCTCGGCGGTACCCGACTCGCAAAGCGGCGAAGTCGGCGGCGTGCAGAACACCGTCACGAATCTCGGCGCCTCCATCGGTACCGCCCTGTCGGGCGCCATCCTCATCGCCGTGCTCACAATGACCTTCTTCGGATCCGTCGCGTCCAACCCGGCAATCCCGAAGGAGCTGGCATCGAACGCGCAGGTCGAATTGTCGGCCGGCATACCCTTCGTGAGCGACGCCGATCTCTACCCGGTCCTCCAGAAGGCCGACATCCCGCCGGCGGCGGCGGACGCCATCGTGGACGAGAACGCGCAGAGCCGGATCAACGGGCTGCGGGCCGCCCTGGCTGTGCTCGCCCTCATTGCGCTCATCGCCTTGGCCCTGACCAGACGCCTCCCGACCATCCAACCCGGTGACGACCGGCATGACGACGGGGAGCTCGGACCGGAACCAGCCTGAGCTGCAGGCCCCCGACGTCGGTTCAGCTTCGACGCAACGTGACGCTGCACCAGGCCCGCCTGCGGCAGGAGGGACAGGTCATGCGGTGGTCGAAGCGCCGGAGCGGCC
>Ga0302314_10003495_pt1 | contig 28942 bp, 28 predicted proteins | sample III_Palsa_N2_3_FD_200533 | JGI IMG/M metagenome (GOLD analysis project Ga0302314, IMG submission 200533) | Peat permafrost microbial communities from Stordalen Mire near Abisko, Sweden - III_Palsa_N2_3 | ecosystem: Environmental > Terrestrial > Soil > Palsa > Peat permafrost | place: Sweden...
GGTGGCGCCGAGGGTCAGGGCGAGGGTGCCCTCGGTGCCGGACAGGAACTTCGCGACGTCGGTGCCGTTCTCCGGCAGCAGGTGCTCGAGTGAGTAGCCGGACACCTGCCGGGTGAACCGGCCGAACTCGGTCCGCACCGTGGCCAGGTGCCCGCCGACCAGGGCGCGCAGGTCCGCGAGCAGCGGCGCCCCGGGGTCGGCGAGCCCGGGGTCGGCGAGCCCGGCCGCCGGGTCCCGGCCGTACCGCCGGGCGGTGAACCGCAGCCCGGTCCCGGTGATCACGTCGAGCGCGATCACGTTGTCCGCCGTCCGCCCGTAGCGCAGCGCCCGCGACCCGCAGGCGTTGTTCCCGATCGCCCCGCCGATGGTGGCCCGGGAATGCGTGGAGGGATCGGGGCCGAACCGCAGCCCGGAAGGCGCGGCGGCCGCCGTGATGTCATCGAGGACGGTCCCGGGCTCCACCACCGCCGTCCGTTCCTCCGGGTCGACGCGCAGGACCCGGTTGAGGTGCCGGGACAGGTCGAGCACGACTCCGGTCGACAGCGCGTTGCCGGCGATCGAGGTGCCGCCGCCCCGGGTGACGATGGGCACGCCGAGCTCGCGGCAGGCCGACAGCGCCGCCGCGATCTCGTCGGTATCGCGCGGGAACGCCACGACCGCCGGGACGACCCGGTAGTTGGACGCGTCGGACGAGTACTCGGCCCGCCGCCGGACGGCGGTGTCGATCTCGGCCAGGCCGGCCGTGCGCAGCGCGGCGGCGAGCTCCCGCGGCTGGACCGTTTCTCCTGGCTGGGCAGTCGCCGTCGTGGTCACCATTCCCGCAAGCCTAGCCCCGCGGCCGAGTGCGGCGCGGAGGCAGCCCGCGCCCGCCGCGACGGCCGGCCGGCCGGGGCATCTTTGTATCCGAGATGACCACCGTCCGCGTCTTTGTACCTGAGATGACCACTTTCGCGTCCGAAATGCCGCTTATGGGGGTACGGCATCGGTACAAAGATGCGAGCGCACGGTCGACGCACCCGGCTGACGGACGCCAGCATCAACTTCCTGTCGGTTATGACCACTTTCTGGCCCGATTTGTCCGGAATATGCCACCGCAACTGATAGGGAGTCGGCGATCGTGGTCAGAACCGATAGAAAGCAGAATCGGCGGGGAGCACGCGGGCTCCGGTGGGCCCGGGAGCCCGGGGGCCCGGGAGCCCGGCCGGGCCGCGCTCGGGTTACGGGCGCTGGAAGACGTAGACGTCGTCGGAGGAGAACACCTGGACGTAGCCGGCGGTCGGGTAGAGCTGCTTGATGAACGCGGGAACGCTGGTCTTGCCCAGGGAGTAGCCGCTGTCCTGGCCGTCGAAGACGACGTAGGTGGTGAGCGGGTTGCCCGCGTTGCCCATCCAGAACGTGTCGGTGCGGGCGGCGAGGGGGGCGAGCAGGTCGAGGGTGGTCTGCACGGTCGCGCCGTCGGGGACGGCGGCCATCGCCGCGTCGGCGGCGGCGATGTGCGGGCCGAGCCGGTAGGTCGAGGCGTGCCAGAGGTCGCTGACCGGGAACTGGAAGGCGAGCGCGACGGCGAGGGCCGCCATCATCGGCGGGCCGTGCCGGGCCAGGCCGCCCCGCACCGACCAGGCCAGCCCGGCCGGAGAAGCGCCGCGAGAAGCGTCACCGGGCGGATCGGTGACCGACCGCCAGCGGGCGATCGCCTCGACCGCGGCGATGAACAGGATCGGCATGATGGTCGCGTTGTAGTGCCAGTCCGTGCCCCAGTAGGCGGTGTTCGTCGACACGAACCGCAGCAGCAGGCTGGGCAGCGCCAGCAGCGCGACCGGCGAGCCGAGCGCGGCGAACGCGGTCGGCAGCAGCAGCAGCACCACGGTCAGCAGCTTGACCGAGGTTCCGGAGAAGGCCTGCCGGGTCAGGCCGCCGACCGAGAACGCCGGCCCGCCGCCGACCACCCCGCCGTCCTTGAAGTAGTAGTAGTCGTGGGCCGCGTTGAAGTGCGGGATGATCACCGTGATCGCGAGGACCGACCAGGCCAGCCCCCAGGCGAGCAGGAACATGCCCCAGCCCACGTGCCCGCGCAGCCGGCCAGGCCCGGGGATGAGGCGGGGGAAGACCTCGGCGCAGATGAGCAGCAGGCCGAGCCCGGCGACCGTGAAACCCTGGTCCTCCTTGATGAACACCATCGGCAGCGCCCAGAGCGCGGCCGCCCGGGGCCGGCGGCGGACCAGCGCCGAGAGCGAGAACGCGAGCAGCGGCACCGAGAGCGCGATCTCGTGGAAGTCGAACTCGATCATCTGCTGCAGGCCCCAGGAGAACCCGTAGGCGAACCCGATCAGGCGTCCCGACGACTTGCCGAGGAACGCCGACCCGGCCGCCATGACCGGGAACACCGACAGCGCGACGAGCAGCGCCTGGAAGAACAGCAGCGTGGCCGGGGAGGGGACGATGCGGAAGAACGGCGCGAGCACCGCCAGGGCGATCTGGAAGTGGTCGCCGAGCAGGTTGAACCCCGGCCCGCGGACGTCGACGATCGGCGCGTGCAGCAGCGAGAGCTGCTTGACGTACTCGGTGTAGATGCCCAGGTCCCAGGAGCTGGGGGTGAGCTGCAGCAGCCGAAAGAGCGACAGGGTGAAGTAGGCGGTGAACACCAGCGCGGCGATCGCCTGTGCGACCGGGTCCCGCCAGACGCCAGCGGTCAGGCCGGCGAGCGCCTCCCCACGGGTGGCGGCCACGGCGGTGGTCGGTTGGCGCTCCCCTAGCACGGGCCGAGCTTACCGGCTCAGACCAGCAAGAGCCGGGCGATCCGGCGGCCGGCCACGGCCAGCCCGGCCAGGCCGAGCAGCAGCAGGTAGGCCGCCCGCCACAGCAGGCTCAGGGACGGGTAGCCGAGCACCAGGTCACGCAGGATCACGACCCCCTGGTACAGCGGCGACCACTCCACGATCACCGCGATGACGTGCGGGTAGACCGACAGCGGGTAGAACGTGCCGGAGAACAGGAACAACGGAACCGAGACCAGGACCACGTACTCGAAGTCCTGCCAGCTGCGCATGAAGGTGGTGCAGGCCACCCCGACGGCGGCGACCGCGAAGCTGATCAGCGCGGCCCCGGGCAGCGCGAGCAGCGCCCAGGGCGAGGTGATCAGCCCCAGGGCCGCCATCACGACCAGGAACGGCACGCTGTACAGGAGGCCGCGCAGCACCGCCCAGCCGATCTCGCCGAGGGCCACCTCCCCCGGGCCGACCGGCGTCGCCAGCACCGCGTCGTAGAGCTTCTCCCACTTGAGCCGGCCGAAGACGTTGAACGTCGAGTCGTTCAGCGCCCCGTTCAGCGCGGAGACCGCGAGCAGGCCGGGGGCGACGAAGGTCTTGTACGGCACCGGGACGCCGCCGGGCCCGGTCACGGTGCCGATGAGCCCGCCGACGCCCACCCCGACCGAGAACAGGTAGAACAGCGGCTCGACCGCCCCGGACAGGACGACGAGCCACATCCGCCGGTAGAACCGCGCGTGCCGCTCGATCAGCCGCAGCGCCGCCTTCCCGGGCAGGGATGACGCGCCGAAAAAGGCGGAAGCGAAAGAATACAAAGACGAAGGTGAACGTACCGTGGCGACTCTAGACATAAAGCCGCCGGTAATACGTGCGCGAACCCCACCAGAGGCCTATCGCCGCCATGACGACGAGATATCCGACGTGAATGGCCGCGGCGCCCGCGTCCACCGTGCCGGTCGACAGGGCGCGGCACAGGGCCACGCCGTGCCACAGCGGCGTGGCGTAGGCCAGCGGGCGCAGCCAGCCGGGCAGCGAGCTGACCGGGAAGAACGTGCCGGAGAACAGCATCAGCGGTATCGAGCCGAACCGGACCACGTAGTTCATCGGGGTCTGCGTCCTGAGCGTGACCGCCCAGGCCGCGACCGGCGCGGCGAAGGCGAACCCGAGCAGGACGCTGGCGGGCAGCAGTGCCACCGCCCACACCGACTTGATCAGGCCGAACGCCGCCATGATGACCACGAAGCAGGCGGAGTTCATGGCGATCCGCAGCGCGATGAACAGCAGGTGGCCGCGGTAGATGTCGGCCGGGCGGAGCATCGTGGCCCGGGCCGCGACGTAGATCTTGTTCCAGTGGATGCCGCCGAAGACCGGGAACATCGCGTTGCTGATCGCCGTGTTCATCGCCTGCACGACGAGCACCGCCGGGGCGACGAACACCACGTAGGGCACGCCGCCGAGCGCCGCGGTGCCGTTCCTGTCGACCAGCGAGCCGAGGCCGTAGCCCATCGCCCCCAGGTAGAACAGCGGGCCGAGGACGCTTGACCAGACCGACGACCGCCAGGTCCGCCGGTACATGACCAGCCAGCAGCGGAAGGCCCGCACCGCGAGCTCCCACCCGCCCGGGACCGCGGGCAGCGGGCGGACCGTGACGGCCGGCCCTGGACCGTCCGACGCTGTGCCGTTCGCCAACGAGTGGGTGCTAGTCAACGAGGGTCCGGCCGGTGAGCTGCAGGAAGACGTCCTCGAGGGTCGACCGGCGGACGAACTCGCCGACCGGCTCGAGGCCCGCCGCGCGAACGCGCGCGAGGAGCTCGTCGCCGTCAGCCGCGTAGAGGAGCATGCGGTCGGCAGTCAGCTCGGAACGTTCGCTGGTGAGGGATTTGATCTTTTCGAACGCCGCTTCCTGCACGTCGGGAGGGAACCGCAGCTCGAGGACCTCGGGGGTGGAGTAGCGGGCGATCAGCTCGCGCGGCGTGCCCTCGGCGGCGATCTCGCCGTGGTCCATGACGACGAGGCGGTCGCAGAGCTGCTCGGCCTCGTCCATGTAGTGAGTGGTGAGGATGAGGGTGACGCCGCGCTGCTTGAGGCGGAAGAGCCGGTCCCAGACGACGTGCCTGGCCTGCGGGTCGAGGCCGGTGGTGGGCTCGTCGAGGATCAGGATGTCGGGCGAGTTGATCAGGCTGCGGGCGATGGTCAGCCGCCGCTTCATGCCGCCCGACAGCGGGTCGACCTGGTCATCGGCCCGCTCGGTGAGCTGGACGAAGTCGAGGAGCTCGTCGGTCCGCTCGGCGATGAGCTTGCGGTTCAGGCCGAAGTAGCGGCCGTAGACGAGCAGGTTCTCCCGCACGGTGAGCTCGTTGTCCAGGGTGTCTTCCTGCGGGACGACCCCGAGGCGGGCGCGGATGGCGGCCCCGTCGCGAACGGGGTCACCGCCGAGAATGGTAAGATCACCCTGTGTTGGCGGAGAGACACAGCCAAGCATCCGCATCGTCGAGGACTTTCCGGCACCGTTCGGGCCGAGGAAGCCAAAAGCCTCACCCTGGAACAGATCAAAGTTAATTCCGTTCACCGCGGTGAAATCGCCAAAGCGCTTCGTGAGGCCTCGGGCGCGAACAAGTACCTCAGGCACCCGAGCGAGAATACCCGGCTTCTGGGCCGATTCCGAACGGTTTTGCGGCCCGCGCGAGGGGTAGCCGGCGCTGGCGGCTAAAATACTTGAAGGTCACGCGAGAGGAACCGAGCCAGTTGAGCCTGATCCGCGACACCTATTTCCGGTTTCAGATCCTGGTCCACGAGGTCGCGAAGTTCGGCGTCGTGGGGGCGCTGGGGTTCGTCGTCCAGCTCGGCGTGCAGAACGCGCTGCACTCCGGGGCGGGCATCGGTGAGCTGACCGCTCTCGTCATCGCCTACTGCATCGCCACCGTGGTGACCTTCGTCGGCAACAAGTACTGGGCGTTCCGGCACCGCAAAGGCAAGGGGCTGCGCCAGGAGTCGATCGTCTTCGTGGTGCTCAACGTCATCGGGATCGCGATCCAGCTCGGCATCGTCGCCGTGGCGGCCTACGGTCTCGGCTACAAGGACGGCCTGTCGTACAACATCGCCACGATCATCGGCATCGCGATCGCGACGCTGTTCCGGCTGTTCGCCTACCGGAAGTTCGTGTTCGCCGAGCACCGCCCGGACGACGACCAGGTCGACGAGCTCGCGTCGGCGTCCGCGTCCTCGTCCCGCTAGCAGCTCGCCGGGCCGCCGGGGTCGAGGCCGAGCCCGGCGCTCAGCGCCCGCGCCGCCTGCGCCTGGGTCAGGTACCCGACCGCGACCATGCGGGCGAAGACGTGCTCGAGCCGGGCATGGGCGTTGTTCGGGTCATTGATCGGGTCGTCCACGCTCGGGGCGTTGACCACGCCGGCCAGCATCGCGCCCTGGGCCACCGTCAGGTCCGCGGCCGGGTGCCCGAAATAGCCGCAGCTGGCCTGCTCGAGTCCGTAGAAGCCATGCCCGTAGTAGGCGACCTCGGCGTACATGGCGAGGATCTGGCTCTTGGAGTAGGCGGCGTTGAGCTTGAGCGCCAAGGCGACCTGCTCGAGCTCGACCTTGGCGCCGGCCGCGCCCGGGGTGTACAGCAGCTTGGCCAGCTGCTGCTCGAGGGTCGCGCCGCCCTGATCGGTGCCGCCGCTGAGCTTGGCCCAGACGACCCGGCCGACGGCGAGGATGTCCACGCCCGGCTCGGAGTAGAACCGGTGATCCTCGGTGGCGACCAGCGGGCGGGTGAAGTTGGCGGGCACCGGCGGTCCCGGGTAGGCGATGCCGTGCTGAGCGGCCTGGGCCTCGACCAGGGCGGTCGCCTGGCTGGCCGAGGGGGTGGCGATCCACAGGCCGGCGCCCGCGACCACGCACATGAGGAGGATCACCGCGAGAGTGATGGCGGCACGCTTGAGATAGCGGCGCGCGCGGCTCGTCGAGCCCGAGCGCGGCCGACCGGCGGATGCCGTGTAGGGCTGCGGAAGCGGCCGGGTGTTGCCCATTGTCCCGATGCTAACCGCGGTGCGCGAGTACTCGCCGACGATAGCGGGTAAACCGGGCGCGCGTCGGTCAAGGACTGCGCTCCGGTTACCCCATGTCCCCGGGATGCGCTAAGGTATACACGCTGGCTGGGTTTCCGGTCAGTGGCGGGACGTGGCCTAGCTTGGTTCAGGGCACCTGACTGGGGGTCAGGGGATCGGGAGTTCGAATCTCCCCGTCCCGACATTATTGCGTGCAACCGCTCGAATGTCGGTATCAAGTTTTACCGTACGGGTATGGGTTCTTCGCGGACGTGGACTGACGAGCAGCTGAAAACGGCCGTCAAGACATCGGGTAGCTGGCGAGCGGTTCTGCGCGCTCTGGGCCTGAACGGCACGTCTGCCGCCGCGATCCGGGTTGTGCGCCAGCACGCGATCCGCCTGGGCGTCGACTTCGCCCATCTCGGATCGCGTGAACCGGCCGCCGCGCCGCCGCCCGAGATCAGCCCTGATCTCGCGCATCTCCGCCAGGCAGGTCCGTCGGTCGCGGCGGCGTGGTTCGCGATCCGCGGATGCGCTGTGCCGTTCCCGGTCGAGCCGACGATCTACGATCTCGTGGCGTCGATGCCGGAAGGGCTGCGCCGCGTCCAGGTCAAGACGACGACGTCGAGGGACGGCAGCGGCTGGCACGTCGCTGTCGGACGGCGCTCCTACTCAGCGGATAAGGGCGGCCCTCGCGGGCCCTACGATCCAGATGCCGTCGACTACTTCTTCATCGTCGACGGCGACCTGGCCATGTACCTCATCCCGACGTGGGTGATCGCTGGACGGGTGGGTCTCGCGCTACGGGCGTACCGGAAGTACGTCGTCGGGAACGCGGCCGGGTTGCTTGCGGTGGGTGCGGGGGCGGATGATGCGGCTGCGCGGGTCTCGGCCTGATCGGGGCCGCCCGTATCGGGACTAGTGAGGGAGTGCGGAATCATGGCTGACGTGGACGCGTGGCTTGGCGATGTGTGCCTGGCGCTTGACGTGCCGGTCGGGGAGGTGCTGCCCGCGGACGTGCGGGAGGGAATGCTGGACCTGACCGGGGACATCGCCCACGCCGTGGTGCGGTACGCGGTGCCGCTGACCAGTTACCTGATGGGGGTCGCGGTCGGCCGGGGGGCTTCGCCGCAAGAGGCGCTGCGGATGGTGGCCGAGTTGCTGCCATCGGGCGATGAGTAACTCTCGGTAATGTTTTCCGGCTGATTAGGTGTAGAGCGTTACTCTCCGTGGAATGTCACCCCCGTAACTGACCCAGATGGGGGTGGAGATCAGTGGCCACGAAGACCGTGCTCACGAAGATACCGGCCGGCGAGCCGGACACGACAGGAACCGCGAGCACGCCGACGACGAGCGCGGCGGCCGGGTCCGGGACCGGCACGACCGCGACTGGCACGGCCGCGACTGGCACGACCGGGACCGGTTCGGCGACGAACGGCGCGACCGCGGCCGGGACTCCGGCGCCGCGGACTCCGGCGCCGAGGACTCCGGCGAACGGCACGACCGCGGCCGGCGCGCGCGCGAACCAGGTCCGCGCGACCACGAGCAAGGCGGCCGCGGGCAAGACGACCGCCAGGCGGGCGGCCGGGAGCAGGACGGCCGCCGCGCGGGCAGCCAACGGTGGGGCAACCGCCGGGCGGGCAGTCGCGGGCCAGGCAACCGCGGGCCAGGCAGCCGGGGGCAAGGCAGCGGCCGGCAGGCAGGCCGCGGTGACGCCGCGGGCGGTCTCGGCGGCGGCTACCCGGGTGACGTCGGCCGCGACCCGGCTGAACACGGCCGCGACCCAGGCCGGCGCGTCGGCGAAGACGCTGACCAGCGCGATCGCCGCGATCACGACCGCGACCAGGGCCCTGGAGACCGCCGTCGCGTCGCTGAACACCGCCGCCCGGAGGCTATCGGCCGGCGGCGCCGACACGACGGCGCGGGCTACGGCAGCCAAGACCACCGCGGCCAAGAGCACGGCGGCGACGTCCACGGCGGCCAAGCCTTCGGCGGCCAAGCCTTCGGCGGCCAAGACCGCGGCGGCCAAGACCGCCGCGCCGAAGGCGCCCAAGGCGGCGGCGAAGGCAGCGGCAGCACCGGCCGCGGCCGCCCGGACGGTGGCGGCCAAGGCCGTCGCCACCCCGGCGAAGAAGGCGAAGGCTGGCAAGAACGGCAAGGCCGACAAGCCCAAGAAGGCCTGAGGACGCTGATCCGGCGGTCCACCACCCATCCCCGCCCCGGCTCGGAAGAGCCGGGGCGGGTCAGGTGTTGGATGTGAGCATGGCTATTGACGGAGATTACGTACCGAGCCCCGCTGCTTGGGTTCGGGATCAGGTGGAAGAGTACGAGCGGTCCGGCGGAACGGCGGGGACGACGCTGCGCGACACCGGGATGCCGGTAGTGGTTGTCACCAACAAGGGCGCCAAGACCGGCGCGGTGCGCAAGACCCCGCTGATGCGGGTTGAGCACGACGGCAGCTACGCGGCCGTGGGCTCGAAGGGCGGCGCGCCCGAGAACCCGGTGTGGGTCTACAACCTGCGCGCGAACCCGGACGTGGTGGTGCAGGACGGCACCGAGACCTGGCCGATGACCGCCCGGGAGATATCCGGCGAGGAGCGGGCGGTCTGGTGGGAGCGCTCCGTCGCCGCCTATCCCCCGTACGCGGACTACCAGAAGAAGTGCGACCGGCTCATCCCGGTCTTCGTTTTGGAGCCCGCGAGCTGACAACCGGATGGCGAGGGCGCCCGGGGCGCCCTCGCCATCGGCGGCCGCCCTGCGGGCGCGGGACCGGGCATGGTGGAATGGCGCGGTGCCCCCACCCGACATTTCCCCAGAAACGGCGCGGGCCAATGGCCGACGGGGGCGCGCGGTCGCGGGCGGCGGTGATGCCCGGCGGGCCCGGCGGGGGCTGACCGCGGCGGCCTGGGTGCTCGGCGCGGTCGCGGCATTCGCGGTCTACCTGCGGCTGGCCCGGACCCTGGCCACCAACTCGGACGGCGCCTCGCAGGCCCTCCAGGCGTGGGACATGCTGCACGGCAACCCGCTGCTGCGCGGCTGGACGCTGGGCGACGTCACCTTCTACACCACCGAACTGCCCGAGTACATGCTGGTGGAGGCGGTCCGCGGGCTTAACCAGGACGTCGTGCACGTGGCCGCCGCCCTGACCTACACGCTCGCGGTGCTGCTCGCCGCCCTGCTCGCCACGGGCGCGTCCACCGGGCGCGAGGCGGCGGCCCGGGCACTGGCCGCGGTCGGGATCATGCTGGCCCCGCAGCTCGCGGCGGGCACGCTCACGCTGCTGTCGTCGCCCGACCACATCGGTACCTCGGTACCCGTGCTGCTGACCTGGGTGATCATCGACCGGGCCCGCCCGCGGTGGTACGTCCCGGTCGTCACGTCGCTGCTGCTCGGCTGGGCCGAGGTGGCCGACCCGACGGTGTTCTACATCGGCGTGCTGCCGCTCGTCATCGTCGCCGCGGTCCGCGTCGGCCGGACTCTGGCGGGCGGCCCGCGGGCGCGGGCGTGGGGCTACGACGTCGCGCTCGCGGCTGGCGCCCTGGCCGGGGCGGCGGCCGCGATGGTCGCGCTGCACCTGATCGAGGCGCACGGGTTCCACGCCTTTCCCGCCAGCACGAGCCTGTCCCCGGCCGGCACGATCGTGGGTCACAACCTGGGCATGACCGGGGACGGGCTGCTGCTGCTGGCCGGGGCCGACTTCCTCGTCTGGCCGGCGGGCGTGACCGCGGCGTTCACCGGCCTGCACCTGGTCGGCCTGGTCCTCGGCGGCTGCGGGATCGCCGTGGCCGCCTGGCGCTTCCCCCGGGAGCGGGACCTGGTGGCGCAGGTCCTGCTGGTCGGCATCGTGATCAACCTGGCCTCCTACCTGGCCGGGGTCCACGCCGCGGCGCTCGCCAACACCAGGGAGATCGCCGACGTGCTACCGCTCGGCGCCGCCCTGGCCGGACGCCTGCTCGGCCCGTGGCTAGCGGGGACAAGGACGCCGGGGACGAGGGCGGGCACGGGGGTCCCGGACACGGGCACGGGCACGGAGACGGGAGTCACGGAGACGGAGGCGGTCGGCACAGAGGCCGGGCGACCCGAGGTCGCGCGGACGGCGCTGGCCGGGTCGGGGGTTCGGGGCGCGGGGCTGAGGCGGTGGCTCGCGGCGGTCCTGGGCGTCGTCCTGGCCAGTTACGCGGCCGGGCTCGGGTACGAGCTCAGCCAGCCGACGGTGCCGATCCAGGCCGAGCCGGTCGCCGACTGGCTGGCGGCGCACCACCTCTCCTCGGGCCTGTCCGGGTTCTGGGCCGCGAACGCGGTCACGCTGGCCACCGGCGAGCGGGTGAGCATCCGGCCGGTCCACGTCGCCCACGGGCGGGTGACCCCCTCCCCGGCCCTGCGCGACGCGGACTGGTACGACCCGGCCGACGCCACCGCGGACTTCGTGGTTCTTTATCCCGGCGTCGCCGGGTATCCCGGCGGCCTGCCCGGCTACGCCAGCTTCGACAGCATGCCCGCGGTCCTGGCGACGTTCGGCCGTCCAGCCGCGACCTACCGGGTCGGCCCGTCCACCGTCCTGGTCTGGCACAAGAACATCCTCACCGACCTCCCGCACTAGCGAGCCGGTCCCGGCCAGGCGACACGAAGATCATCTTTTCGATTTGATCGCGGTTTCCGGTGCTATTACACCGGAAACCGCAATCAAATATTCGATCGTGATACTCGCACCCGCCTCCCGTGCCCGACAGGGAAACCTCATAGGCGAGCCGGGCTTCGAGGGGCGAGTGTGGCAGCAAGCACCCCAGCGACAGCAATCGCGCAGTCGGGTACGCCAGGTCGCCGGGAAATCGGGGCCGGGCGGTGTTTCCGGGGCCGCGCGGGAGGGTCAGCCGGGGCGGGAGGGTCAGCCGGGCGGGAGGGTCAGCCGGGCGGGAGGGTCAGGGGCGGCGGGCGAGGGCTAGGGTGGCCGAGCGGCGGAGGGTGAAGTCGCCGTCGGCGTCGACTACCGCGTCGACCGCCGCGACGAGCCGGTCACGGAGCTCGGCCCGCTTGTCGTCGGGCAGGCCGTTGACCATGGCGCCCGCGCCGTGGCTCCGGGTGAAGCGCCAGTAGGTGTCGCCGTCGGGTACGCCGATCGCGATCTCCAGGGTCTGCCAGCTGACGTCGGTGAACCCGGCCTGGTCGAGCAGCTCTTCCTCGTCGGCGTCGTTGGGCCGGTACCCGGACCCGCCGGCCTGATATTTCCGGTACTCGCCGAGGAGGTCGTCGGCCGGGTCGGTCCACGGGTCGGGCGAGCCGTCGGCCCGGCCGGGGATCGTGAAGGCGAACTGGCCGCCCGGCCGCAGCACCCGACTGACCTCGGCCACCGCCGCTGCCGGGTCGGCCATGATGTGGACGACGAAGCCCGCGACCACCAGGTCGAAGGTCGCGTCGGGGAACCCGAGCGCGGCCGCGTCCATGCGGTGCGTCTCGACGCCCGGGAGGTCGCGGGCCAGCAGCTCGGCCATCCGCGGGGCGGCGTCAACCGCGACGAGACGGCCCGCCCGACCGGCGAGCTCCCGGCTCAGCGCGCCGCGCCCGGCGGCCAGGTCGAGCACCCGCGCGCCCGGCGGAAGGGTGAGGGCCGCGACGGTCGCGGCGGCGAAGCTCGCGAAGAACGGGAGCACCTGATCGTAGGAGTCAGCGACCGTGTCGAAGTAGGCGACTACCGGGCTTCCTGTCATGACTTCACCCTGTCAGGCGGTCCCGGGCCGGGCCAGTCATTTTCCCCGGGCGAGGGCCAGCTGCCGGGCGTGCTCTTCCCTGAGCCAGTCGGCCGACAGGCGCGGGTCGGCCGGGTCGGTGCCGGCCTCGAGCGCGTCCAGGTAGGCGAAGTCGGCGGCGACGCGGCGGCGGAACTCGGCGTGATCGCCGGCCTGGCCGTGGCCGGGCACGATCACGGTGACGCCGGGCACGCTGGCCAGCAGGCCGAGACCGTGCCGGTAGTCGCCGAACGGGTCGGCCGATTCCCGGTCGAGGAGCGGGATCTCGATGTCGGAGCACATGTCGCCGGCGATCAGCACGCCGCTGTCGGGCAGGAACACGGCGCCGTGGCCGGGCGCGTGCGCGTCGTGGGCGAGGACGGACGCGCGCGGCCCGGCCCAGTCGATCGCGTCCCCGACCACCGGCTCGACCTGGGCGAAGAGCGTGAGGTCGTGGCCGGGGGCGCTGTCGGTCACCCCGCTGATGAGCCCGGTCAGTTCGCGGGCCGCCGTCGCCACCGCGCGCGGCGTCGCGTAGCGGGGGACGTCGCCGAGCGCGGCCGACCAGAGCAGGTGGTCCCAGTGCGGGTGGGTGGACCATCCGGCGACCGGGCGCAGCCCGCTCGCCGACAGCCAGCGGGCGAGCGTGTCCAGCTCGGCGACGGTCACCGCCGGATCGATGATCAGGCACCCGCCGCCGGCGCCGGCCACGACGGTGGTCGTGGTGGTGTACTGCCGGGCCGTCGCGACGAACACGCCGGACGCGACCTCATCCACGGCGCCGTTATCGCTGGCACCGTTATCCGTGACGCTGTTATCCGTGACGCTGTTATCCGTGACGCTGTTATCCATGACGCTGTTATCCATGACCCGGCGCCTTGTAGCCAGTGCCGCCGAGCACGGTCCCTTCGGTGATCCCGGGCGGGACCAGGTCGAGGCCGCCGAGGAACGAGGCGAGGTCGGCGGCCGACAAGCCACCCGGCCAGACCGAGTCCGGCAGCCGCCCCTCCTCGCCCGCGCCCGCCGTCACGACCAGGTAGCTTCCCGGCGCGAGCGCCTTCACGAGGACGCCGACGACGGCCCGGGCGGTGCCGGGATCGAGCGCCTGGACCACGAGGCCGAGCACCACGCAGACCGGGGCGGAGAAGTCGATGAGCCCGGCCGTCTCCGGATGGGCGAGCAGGGACTCGGGCTCGGTCAGGTCGCCGGTGACGTAGCGGACCCCGGACGGGACGAGCGACGCGCCGTGCTCGACCACCACCGGGTCGCGGTCGGCGTAGACGACGCGCGAGCCCGGCACCAGGGCGCGGGCCAGCTGGTGGGTGGACGGCCGGGTGGGAAGGCCCGACCCGATGTCGAGGTACTGGCGAACCCCCTGGCGGGCAATGGCGGTGACTGAGCCGGCCAGGTACGTTCGGGATGCCTGGAGCAGTTCTTTTGACCGGGGGAACAGCGCCAGCATGCGGCCAGCGAGTGCCCGGTCGGCGGCGAAGCACGCTCCGCCGCCGAGCAGGCAGTCGTAGGCGCGGGCGAGGTTCGGGGTGCTGGTGTCGAGCACCCGGGCAGCTTACCCCGCCCGCGTTCCGCGACAGGTCAGATGTTCGTCCCCGGCGTGATGACCGAGACCGACAGGTACCTGTGCTTGCCCCCGACGGTGCACACCGGCAGGTCGAAGAACGCGTGGCTGGCGTCCTTGGTGTTCGGCGCGAATACCTTCAGCAGGGCGGCGTTCTGCGGCTTGCAGCCGGACGTGCTCACCTCGGCGGCGCCGTACCCGAGCAGCGCGTGCGCGGTGGTGCCGGGCGCGATGTTCACCCACGCGGCGCTGTAGAGGCCGTTGCGCGCGGCCGCGTCGCCGAACTGCTTGCCGTTGGCGTTGGTGGCCGAGACGCCGGGCCAGCCCCAGGTCCGGCAGGTCTGGTCGCTGGTGTTGGTGAACTCGAGCGGGTAGTACCAGGTGCCGGCGGCGCCGCTCATCGCGTCGTGGCTGACCCAGACCGCGAGGTCCCCGGCCGTGCAGACCGGCGGGAACAACTGGTCCGATGCCGTGCTCGCGCTGTGCGCGGCGCCCGTCGCGCGCGTGGCCGTCGTGACCGGCGCGGCCGATGCCGATGATGTGGCCCAGACGGCGGACCCGATGCCGAGCGCGAGCGCGGCGGCGACGGCGGCGGCGACGGCCGCGGCGGTGCGACGGATTGGCTTGCTCATATCCTGCCCCCCTGTGACGGTGAACGGGGCTCGCCGGCGTGAGTGCCGCCGACGAGTCCTCCCAGGGGATATGACGCAGCCGCGACCCGAACGGTTGGTTCTTTACCGGCTGGCTGAACGGAAATTTTACGGTTCCGCCCCGCCAGCCGGTCAAAATATTACGGCTTGTGCCGGGTTATGACGATGCCGGCTGCGTGCCGGCGCCGGCCTCCACCCGCGAGACGGTCAGGTCGGCCTGGCCGGTCGTGCACGTGCTGATCGGGAAGAACGCGTGCTTGGCCACGGTGTCGTTGGGCGCGAACACCTTGAGCTCGAAGGAGGTCGTCGGCTTGCAGCCCTTGTCCACGATGATGTCGGTGTAGCCGAGCTGGCCGTGCGCGGTGTGGTCGGGGGCGAGGAGGACGTCCGTGTAGGCCACGTTGTTGGTTCGCCGGGCCGCGTTGCCCAGCTGCTTGCCGTTGCCGTTGACCGCGGAGACGCCCGGGAATCCGAACAGGGCGCACGTGGAGTGGCTGATGTTGGTGAATTCCAGGTTGAAGAAGGTCGTGCCCGCGGTGCCGTCCGCGCTGTCGGCGTCAACCGACACGGCCAGGTCGCCGGCCGAGCACTTGCTGATCGAGCTCGCGGTGGTCGACGCGGACGCGGACGAGACCGCCCAGGCCGCGCCTCCGGCGCCCAGGGCGATGACGGCGGCGGCGGCTGCGGCGGTGCGGCGGAATCCGGTGATCATGGTGCAGTCTCCTCAAAGACGCTGAAGGGTCTCACAACACCCATAGAGACGAGGGAGTCGGGCGAACGGTTGCGGTCAATTCTCAGACCCCGGCCTGGAACCGCCAGACCGTCAGGTCGACCGGCGTGAGCGTGGTGCAGACTGGCAGCGCGAAGAAGGCCCGGTCCGCCCCGAACGAGCCCGGCGGGTGACCTTGAGGTAGCTCGCCGGGCGCGGGGCGCAGGACGGCCGCAGGTCGCTACCGACGTAGCCGAGCACGCTGTGCGCGGTGGCCCCGGGCGCGAGGTAGACGTTCTTCTCCTGGACCGGGTCGTCATGCGCGGCCGCGTGGCCGAGCTGCTGGCCGCCGAGGGCCGTCGCGGTCACGACCGGGTACCCCCACAGGAAGCAGGTCACGTTGCTGACGTTGGGGGTAATTGACGGAAGTTGAGACGCGGCCGGCGAGCCGGCGGTAGCGGCAGGGCATGCTGATTCCATGGAACTCCGGGGCGCACTACCGACGGCCGGCCTGGCGGACGGCATCGTCACCGTCGACGCCGGCGTGATCACCGCGGTGGCGGCGGCACCGGACGGGGCCGGGCCGGCGGCGGATCGCGACGTGATCCTGCCCGGCCTCATCGACATCCACTGCCACGGGGGCGGCGGGCACAGCTTCGCGACCGTGGCCGCCGACGAGGCCCGGGCGGCGGCGGACTTCCACGCCGCCCGCGGCACCACCGGCGTGATCGCCAGCCTGGTCACCGCCGCGCCCGCCGACCTGCTCGGGCAGGTGCGCGCGCTGGCCCCGCTGGTCGCCGAGGGCACGCTGCTCGGCCTGCACCTGGAGGGGCCGTTCCTGTCCCCCGCCCGGCGCGGCGCGCACGCCCCTGAGCTGCTCCGCGACCCGGACGAGGCCCTGGTCGCCGCCCTGCTGGCGGCGGCGGACGGCGCGCTGAAGATCGTCACAATCGCTCCCGAACGAGCCGGGGCGGCTGCCCTCGCGTCCATGCTCGGGGACGCGGGGGTCACGGTCGCCTTCGGCCACACCGACACCGACTACGCGGGCATGGCGGCGGCGCTGGCCGCGGCCGGGCCCGGGGCGCTGGTGACCCACCTGGGGAACGCGATGCCGCCGCTGCACCAGCGCGGGGCCGGGCCGGTGGCGGCGGCGCTCGTCGCGGCGGCCGACGACGCGGCCTGGGTGGAGCTGATCGCCGACGGGGTGCACGTGGACGGCGGGTTCACCCGGCTCGTCTTCGCGGCCGCGGCCCCGGGCCGGGTGGTGCTGGTGACCGACGCGATGGCCGCGGCCGGGATGCCGGACGGCGCCTACGTCCTCGGCCCGCTCCGGGTGACGGTCTCCGGCGGCGTCGCCCGGCTGGCCGGGCCGGAAGGGGCGGGCGACGGCGGGAGCGGGTCGATCGCGGGCGGGACGCGGACGCTGCTAGAGATCGTCGCGACCGCCGCGGCCAGCGGGGTGCCCCTGGCCGACGCCGCCCGGGCGGCGAGCGAGTCCCCGGCCCGGGTGCTCGGGCTCGGGCCGGCGCGGGGCCGGCTCGCGCCCGGCCTGGCCGCCGACCTCGTGGTCGCCGACCCAGCAGCTGGCCTGCGCGTTCGCCGGGTGATGCGGGCTGGCCGCTGGCTCTGACCGGCGCGGTGGTTACAGTGGTCGGCGTGGACGAGGATGAGTGGGCACGGCGGGGATCATCGTTCGGGGCGGTCGCGGCGGCGTACGCCGAGCACCGGCCCGATTACCCAGCGGACGCGGTGCGCTGGTGCGTGGCTCCGACCGGACGGGACGTGGCCGGGCTGCGAGTGCTTGACCTCGGCGCCGGCACCGGGAAGCTGTCGGCCCTGCTCGCGGCGCTCGGGATGGACGTCACCGCGGTCGAGCCGGACGCGTCGATGCTGGCCGAGCTGCGGCGCCAGGTGCCGTCGGTGCGTTCGCTGCCCGGCCCGGCCGAGGCGATCCCGCTGCCCGACGGGTCGGTGGACGCGGTGCTGTGCGGGCAGTCGATGCACTGGTTCGACATGTCCCTGGCCGTCCCGGAGATCGCCCGGGTCCTCGTGCCGGGCGGGACGGTCGGCGCGCTGTGGAACAGCGACGACGACCGGGTCGAGTGGGTCGCCGGGCTTGAGGAGGTGGCCGGGGCGGCGGCCGGGCCGACGCTGACCGGGCGGCGCCCCGAGGCGGCCGCCTACGGGGCCGCTCAGTTCCGCTCCGAGCTGTTCGCGCCGGTCGAGCGGGCCGAGTTCCCGAACGGGCAGCGGCGCACGGCCGACTCGCTGATCGCCACGATGAGCACGCACTCGCAGGTGCTGGTCATGACGGCGGCCGAGCGCGAGCGGGCGCTCGGCCAGATCCGCGCCTACCTGGCGTCCCGCCCGGAGACCGCGGCGGGCGAATTCGAGCTCCCCATGGTCACCACGGCGCTCCGCACGGTCCGCCGCTAGGCGCCTGGTGCGCGGCCGTCGCGGTAGAGTGCGGGCGTGAACACGGAAGCGGAGCTAGAGTCCCTGTCGTCGCGTGAGCTGCATGACCGGGCGGTCCACCGCGCGGTGACCCATGCCGACGTCGCGTTCCTGTGGCAGCTGCTGCGGGCGATCCCGGCGGCCGAGGCCCTCGAGGGGGACGAGCGCGAGTCCGAGGCCGACGCCGTGAAGGTCTCCGCGCTGCTGTCGGACGCGCTCGCGCTGCGCAAGGGCAACCTGGCCGAGGAACTGAGGCCGCTCTACATCGACTACCTCAGCAAGCACCCGCACTCGTAACGGGAATCACGAGCACGGGTGCTGGCCGGGTTGGCCTCGCGGGCCAGGGTCCTGAGGGCTGCAGGGCCTTAGGCCTGGAGCACGCCCTCGATCTCGAGGTTGATGGTGACCTTCTCGCTCACGGCCACGCCGCCGGGAACGCCGGGGATCGGGCCGTTGAAGTTGACGCCGTAGTCCGTCCGGTTGATCTCGGTGGTGGCGGAGAACCCGGCGCGGGTGCCGCCGTAGGCGTCCGGGCCGATGCCGCTGAACTCGAGCTTGAAGGTGACCGGCTTGGTGACGCCCTTGAGGGTGAGGTCGCCGTCGAGCAGGAAGTCGCCGCCGTCCGGCCGGATGCCGGTGGAGACGAAGGTCATGTGGGTGTGCTTCTCGACCTCGAAGAAGTCGGCGCTGCGGATGTGCGCGTCGCGCTGCTCCTGCCCGGTGTTGATCGAGGAGAGGTCAACCGAGGCGGTGACGACGGAGTTCAGGGGGTCCTCGGCGGTCACGATCGTGCCCTCGAAGGTGTCGAAGCGACCGCGGACCTTGCTGACCATCATGTGCCTGACGGTGAATGAGACCTCGGAGTGGACCGGGTCGATCGCCCACGTACCGGCGACGTAACCGGGGATCTGCACGCTAGTCGAGCTCATCGAGCCTCCATAAATGTGACGGCAACTACTACTACGCTGAAGTGCGTTACTTCCTAACAGTAACCGACAAATGGTTGAAGTGTCAAGCACTGTCGGCACGCCAGACAACCGCGTAGTCTTGGTTACATGACGGCAACGAGCAGCGAAACCTCACCAGCGCTCGCCTCAGCCTCGTGCCGGGCCCGCTCCGTGCTCGACCGCATCGGGGACAAGTGGGCCATCTATGTCGTGGACCGGCTCGGCGCCGGGCCGCGGCGGTTCAGCGAACTGCACCGCGGCATCGACGGTATCACCGCCCGCATGCTCACCGTGACCCTGCGCGGCCTCGAGCGTGACGGCCTGCTCACCCGGACCGTGCACGCGGCCGTGCCGCCCCGGGTCGACTACGCGCTGACCCCGCTCGGTCAGACGCTGCGCACGGCGATCGGCCAGCTCGTCGGCTGGGCCGACGAGCACCTGGACGAGGTCGAGACGGCCAGGTCCGACTACGACGCCCGGTCCTGTCCCCCGCCCTGCGAGGAGTCCGCGGCCAGCTAGCGGGCCGGGCCCGGTAGCCGGCTAGCCGGCTAGAAGGCCTCCTGGTCACCCGCGAGCCAGGCCGCGCCGCGCGCGTAGAGCGCCTCGACCTCGGGGCCGCGCAGCCCCGGCATGTTCGCCTTCACCGGGTAGCCCGCCTGGACCTGGAGGTAGGCGAGGTACCGGTAGCCCTCCGGGTACCGGTTGAGCAGGTCGGCGTCGAACGCGATGGTCGCGCCGGGGGTGACCGGATCGAGGCGGTCCTTCTCGTAGATCGGCTGGCGGAGCACGATCGCCCACCGCCCGTGGCGCTTCTCGAAGAAGTCGTAGAACCGCCCGGTGCAGGACACGTCGGCCAGCACGTCGTGCACCAGGCCCCGCTGCATGATCGTCATCCGGGTCTGGGAAATCGCCCGGGTGCCGTTCACCGTGGCCTGGCTGGCCCCGGTGAAGTGCAGGATGCTGACGCCCCGGGCGAAGCCCTCCTGGCTGACCTTGATGAAGTCTTCCTTGGGACCCTGGAACCAGGTCGCCATCATGTACCCGTCGTCGTGCCACTGGGCACGGAACCACTCCCAGTCCGCGCTGTCCCGGGCGATCGCCCAGGACTCGACGACATCCCTGATGGCGAGCCTGTCGGCCAGCGTCTCGTCAGTCACACGCTCACTTCATCCCATCTCGAACGTACCCGGCGTGCCCTCATCCGCCGGCTGCTCTCAGCCCGCGGTGACCAGCGCTGGTACGGCTAGGCGACGTGCTCCGTCGCGGGCGGAACCGCGTCCTGCGCGACCGGCGGCTGCAGGGCGAAGTGGCAGGCGGCTAGCCGGCTGCTGACGCCGTACGGCTTGAGCTCGGGCTCGACGGTGGAGCAGATCTCCTGGGCGATCGGGCACCGGGTGCGGAACCGGCAGCCCGACGGCGGGTGCATCGCGCTCGGCAGCTCGCCGGTGATGCCCTCGTGGACCTTGGCCCGCTCGGTCTCGGGGTCCGCGGTCGGCGCGGACTCGATGAGGCCCTTGGTGTACGGGTGCGCGGGGCGCAGGTACACCTCGTCGGCGGTGCCGATCTCGACCAGCTTGCCCAGGTACATGACCCCGATGTGGTTGGACAGGTACCTGACCACCGACAGGTCGTGGGAGATGAACATGTAGGTCAGCCCGAGCTCGCGCTGCAGGTCGCGCATCATGTTCAGCACCTGCGCCTGGACCGACACGTCGAGCGCGGAGACCGGCTCGTCGGCCACGATGAGCTGCGGGTCGAGCAGCAGCGCGCGGGCGAAGCCGAGCCGCTGCCGCTGGCCGCCGGAGAACTCGTGCGGGTACCGCTCGGTCCAGGACTCGGGCAGGCCGACCTTGCCGAGGATCTCGCGCACCTTCGCGTACTGCTCGCTGCGCGAGCCCATCCCCTGCACGATCAGCGGCTCGCGGAGGATCGAGCCGGCCCGCATCCGGGGGTCGAGCGACGCGTAGGAGTCCTGGAACATGTACTGGATGTCCCGGCGCTCCCGCCGGTACTGGCGGCCGCTCGACTTGGCCAGGTCCTTGCCGTCGAAGCTGATCATGCCGCTAGTCGGCTTCTCCAGGCCGACGAGCATCCGGCCGATGGTGGTCTTGCCGCAGCCAGACTCGCCGACGATGCCGAGCGTCTCGCCCTTGCGGATGTCGAAGGACACGTCGGCGACCGCGCTGACCGTGCCGACCTTGCGCTGGAGCGCGCCCTTGGTGACCGCGAACTCCTTGACCAGGTTCTTGGCCGAGAGCACGATGTTGCCGCCGGCGGTGATCACCGCGGGGTCGGCCGCCTCCACCGGGACCGGCTCGGTCACCACGATCTGGCCGGCGACGGACTTCTCCTTCACGCCGACCGGGAAGAAGCAGCGGTAGACGTGCGCCGTCGTCTCGCCCGCGAGCACCGGCGCCTCGGCCCGGCAGCGGTCGGTCACGTACCGGCAGCGCGGCGCGAACCGGCACCCGGTGGGCGGGTTGACCAGGTCCGGCGGGGCCCCGGGGATCGAGTAGAGCCGCTCCCTGGTCTCGGCCGACTTCTCCGGCAGCGCGTGGAAGAGCGCCTCGGTGTAGGGGTGGCGCGGATTGGCGTACAGCGCGCTGGTCTCGGTGGTCTCCACGACCTTGCCCGCGTACATGACCGCGACCCGGTCGGCCCGCCCGGCGATCACGCCGAGGTCGTGGGTGACCATGATGACGGCCATGCCGAGCCGCTGCCGCAGGTTGTCGATGAGCTCGAGGATCTGCTTCTGGATCGTCACGTCGAGGGCCGTGGTCGGCTCGTCGGCGATCAGCAGCTTGGGCTCGCAGGCCAGCGCCATCGCGATCATCACGCGCTGCCGCATGCCCCCGGAGAACTGGTGCGGGAACTCGCCGATGCGCTCCCGTGACCGGGGCATGCCGACCAGGTCGAGCACCTCGACGGCCCGCTCGAGCGCCTCCTTCTTGGACACCGGCCGGTGCAGCCGCACCACCTCGGCGATCTGGTCGCCGACGGTGTGCGTCGGGTTCAGCGACGAGAGCGGGTCCTGGAAGATCATCCCGATCTCGTCGCCCCGGATCTTGCGGATCTCGGCCGGCTCGAGGCCGGTGATCTCCCGGCCGGCGAGCTTGATCGAGCCGCTGGCGATCCGGCCGCCGCCGGGAAGCAGGTCCATGATCGACAGCGCGGTCATCGTCTTGCCGCAGCCGGACTCGCCGACGATGCCGAGCGTCTCGCCCTCGTCGACGTGCAGGCTCACTCCGTCGACGGCGTGCACGACGCCGTCTTTGAGCTGAATGTGGGTGTGCAGGTCCTCGATCTGCAGGAGCGCCACTTAATCCCCCTTTACCGGCGCTGCAGCCGGGTCTCGAACGCGTCGCGGAGCGCGTCACCGATGAAGTTGAACGCGATGCAGGTGAGGATGATGACGACGCCGGGCGGATAGATCAGCCACCAGTAGTTGCCGCCCTGGATGTAGGTCAGGCCGCCGGAGAGCATGGATCCCCAGTCGGTCGCGGGCGGGGCCACGCCGAGGGTGAGGAAGCCGAGCACCGCGAGGGTGAGGATCGAGTCGGCGACCGCGAACGTGGCCTGCACGATGATCGTGCCGATGGCGTTGGGCACGATGTGCTTGAGCACGGCGCGCATGGGGCGGCCGCCGATGACCTTGACCGCCTGCACGTACTCCCGCTCGCGGAGCGCGAGGGTCTCACCCCGGACCAGGCGGGCGACGCCGAACCAGTAGAACACGGCGATGATGAAGATGATCACCACCGGGGTCGGGTGGAAGATCACCGACATGATGATGATCACCATGAGGCTCGGCAGCGACAGGCCCGCGTCCACGATCCGCATCATCAGCGAGTCGACGAAGCCGCCGGCGAAACCGGAGATCGCGCCGTAGAGGGTGCCGAACAGGACCGAGACCAGCGCCGCGGCCAGCCCGACCTCAAGCGAGGTCTGGCCGCCGACCATCAGCCGGCCGAGCTCGTCGTAGCCGAGCTCATTGCAGCCGAGCAGGTGCGAGCCCGACGGGGTGCACAGGTAGTCCGACAGGTCGGTGCTGACCTGGTTGGTCACGTAGATGTGCGGGCCGACGAAACAGAACAGGAAGATGAAGACAACGAAGGCGAGCCCGGCGAGCGCGAGCTTGTTCTCCGCGAACACCTCCCAGGCGCGGATGAGCATCCCGCGCGGCTTGGCCGTCGGGATGAGCCCGAGCTCAGCCTCGGTGGCCTCTATGGCCTGAAGACCTGCCATCAGTACCTCACCCTGGGGTCGAGCGCCGCGTACCCGATGTCCGCGAGCAGGTTCCCGATGATCGTGAACACCGTGACGAGCACGGTGAAGCCGAGCAGCGTCTGATAGTCAACGTTAAGGGCGGCCTGGTAGAACGCCAGCCCCATCCCCGGGTAGTTGAACACGACCTCGATCAGGATGGCCCCGGCGACGAGCGTCGGGAAGGACAGTCCGAGCAGGGTCACGATCGACACGAGCGAGTTGCGGAAGACGTGGCCCCAGATCACCCGGCGCTCGCTCGCCCCCTTGGCCCGCGCGGTCCGCACGTAGTCCTGCACCATGTTGTCGAGCACCGACGAGCGCATGAACCGGGACCAGAGCGCGTAGAGCAGGAAGGCGTAGGTCGCCACCGGCAGCACGAGGGCGCGCGGATCACCGAGGATCGTCAGGACGGAGGTGGACTGCGGCGCGAACGGCGGGAACAGGTGCACGTCGATGGCGAACCAGTCCACGAGCACGATCCCGAGGAAGAACACCGGGGTCGAGTAGCCGAGGAAGGAGATCCCGGTCAGCACGTAGTCGGCGACGCTGTTGCGCCGCACGGCCTGGTAGACGCCGAGCGGGATGCCGAACAGGAGCGAGAAGAACGTGCCCAGCAGAACCAGGACGATCGTCTTCGGCAGGTCCTGGCCGATGAGGCTGGCGACCGACTGGTTCAGCTTGGTCGAGAAGCCCAGGTTGCCGTGCAGCAGCTGGTTGACCCACTTGAGGTACTGCACGTAGAACGGCTGGTCGAAGCCGTACTGCTTGTTGTAGAAGGCGATCTGGAGCGCGGTGGCCCGCTGGCCGAGCAGCGCCCGAATCGGGCCGCCGGGGAACAGGTGGACCATGGCGAGCGTGGCAACCGTCACGATGAACAGGACGAGGATCGCCTGCCCGATGCGCCTGATCAGGAAACCGACCACGACTTGACTATCCTTTCTCGCGCCCGCCGCGGTCCCGCCCCCCACGAAGGGGAGCGGGACCGCGGCCTGGGCTAACCCGCTGGTTACTTGGTGAAGTACCAGAATTCGGGCGTGAAGTCGGCGAGCGGGCTGAATCCGACGTTCGCCAGCTTGCTCGTCGTCGCCGCGACGCTGTAGGCGTTCGGCATCCAGATGAACGGCAGCTGCTGCGCGGTGTAGGTCGCGTACTGCTTGAACACCGAGAGGCTGCTGCTGGTGTGCGTCTGGTCGATCAGGCTGTCCTCGGTCGGGTTGGAGTAGCTGCCCGAGTTCGAGCCGGAACCGGTCGCGAACAGGGGCTCGCCGGTCGGCTCGAAGCCGGGACCGTTGAAGTTCCAGCCACCGAAGTTGAGGATGTCCCACGAGCACTTCGGTCCGACCGCGCAGGGCGTGGTCTGGCCGATGACGGTGTTGAACGACTGCGGCACGATGTTGATGTCGATCCCGGCCTGCGCGGCGTCCGACTTGTAGTTGGCCACCTCGTCCTGGAAGGCCTGGATGCCGGTGGCGTAGTCCATCGTGATCTTGAGCGCGGTGCCCTTGGCGATGCCCGTGCCGCACTTGGCCGGGGTCTCGCAGGTCATCACGCCGCCGACCTCGGACCAGCCGTGGCTGGTCAGCAGGGCCGTCGCGTTGCTAATCGAGAACGCGTAGGGGCCCTGGCCGCCGTTCTCCGACTGGATCGGCGGGATCCACTGCGACGGCGGCTCCTCGGGGATCGCGCCCGAGGTCGGGTAGCCGTAGCCGCGGTCGATGGCCTTGATCATGCCTTCCTGGTCCATGACCTCCTGCATCGCCTGCCGGATGTACAGCTGGCTGAAGACCGGGCCCAGAGTCGGGTTGTGGTAGTTGATGTAGAAGTACTGGATGCCGTCCGCGTACTGCGGGGCCAGGTTGTAGGCGCTTCCTAGGGGGTTGACCGACGGCAGGACCTGGCTGCCGGAGACCTGCGGCAGGTCCTGCGGCGGGATGTAGCCGACGTCGATCGAGCCGGTCTTCAGCGCGGTGTACTCGGTCGTGTCGTCGGTGTACGGGACCATCTTGACCGCGGTCAGCATCGGCTTGGGCGTGCCCGAGTAGTCCGCGTTCGGCGTGAAGGTGACGTTACCGTCGGTGTTGAACGACGACAGCTTCCACGGACCGTCGACGACGGCCCAGGTCGGGCTGGTCGCGTAGGTGCTCGAGGTCTTGGCCAGGCCGGACAGGTAGTTGTAGACCGCGACGCACTTGGCCCACTTGTCCTTGGCCGAGTCGGTGGCGCAGCCGCCACTGCCCTGCTTGGCCCCGGCGGCGGTGATGTCCCAGGCCAGCGGCATCGGGGTGATCTCGGCGAGCTGGTTGTAGGTGAACCAGATGCTCGACTCGGTGCTCTTCAGGTGCAGGACCACGGTCTCGGGCCCGCTCGCTGAGTACGAGGCCAGGTTGTCCGGCAGCAGGCCGGGGACGTAGCCGTAGAAGTTGGCCGATTCGGCCTTCATCATGTTGAGCCAGAAAACCACGTCGGCGGCGTCGACGGACTCGCCGTCAGACCACTTCCAGCCCTTCATGGAGATCGTCACGGTCTTGCCGCCGTCGGTGTACACCGGGGCGTTGGCCACCGAGAGCGGGTAGTTCACCGCGACCGACGTGTTGTTGCCGCCGAAGTAGTACAGCGGCCGGTAGAGCAGCTCCTCGAAGCCCAGGGTGTTGTACTCGTTCGCGTCCGCGGCCGGGATGAACGGGAAGATGTAGTTGTACGTGACGCCAGCGGGCAGCGCGACCGTCGCGGTGCCGCCGGCCACCGCGGCCGCGGTGGGTGACGCGGGAGAGGACACCGCGGCCGACGCCGGCGACGACGCCGCGCTACTGCTCGACGAGCTACCACTGCTGCTACATGCGGCGATACCCACCACCGCGAGCAGCGCGGCCGCTCCGGCCACAGAGGCGCGGGCTATCCGCGGCCGCTGTCTGTTCCGAAACATCAATTGCGCTCCTTGGCTGTCATGTTGTGCGCCTCCGACTTGCCCGGTTAGGACGCCCCCAAAGGCGCTAACTTGGCAGGAGCGTAAGTCAGCCCCGTTAAGGATCTGAAGCCGGGGAGTCACGATTCGCTATCGATACGCCTATGAATGGATCATCTTCCGGCCAGCGCATGCGAGAGCACACAGGTCGGGCACGCCTGGCCCCGTTGCCTGCGTTCCGTGCAAAGTACCATAAAGCAGACTGGACACACCAGCGGGCCCGCGTGGACTTTGCGGCAAAGGACCACATATGCCGAAAGATTTCCTGAACATTACGCCTATCGAAGTGGCTATACAAGCAACGGAAGCTACCACGCTCGACCATCACTCGCGGTAACCGGTTGTCAAGCGACGCGCTACTGTGACACGAGGGTGGCTCCAGTGACGGACGGGCCGGTAGGGTCCACTGCGTGGATTCGGTGAACTTCGACCGGGCGGCCGCGTTCTACGACGCGACCCGGGCCCTGCCCGACGAGAGCATGGCCCGGCTGACCGACCTGCTCGCGGCCGAACTGGCCGGGCGCCAGCCCTGCCTGGAGATCGGCGTGGGCAGCGGGCGGTTCGCGCTGCCGCTGCGGGCGCGGGGCATCACGATCGTCGGCACCGACATCTCCGGGGCGATGCTCAGGCGGCTGGCCGCGAACGCCGGGGGCCGCAGCCCGCTGCCGCTGGCCCAGGCCGACGCCACCGCGCAGCCGCTGCGGGCGCAGGCGTTCGGATCGGTACTCGCGGTGCACGTGCTGCACCTGATCCCCGGCTGGCGGCTGGCCGTCGACGAGGCGATGCGGGTGCTCCGCCCGGGCGGAGCGCTGATCGCCAGCTTCCCGACCGACAACCGGCCGGTGCCGTCACCCGGGGCTGACCCGGCCCCGGGTGACGGCCCGGAGGCCGCGCGGACGGCCGAAGCGGCCGCCGCTTCCGGCGTGCTGAGCCCCGGGGACGCCCTCGGCATGACCCGCGACGCGGCCGCGCCGTGGGCGGGCGCGATCCGCGAGGCGGCCAGGCGGCACGGTATGGCCCGGGTCCCGATCGGCGCCAGCGACCCGGCGGCGGTCGCCGCCTACCTGGACGGCCGCGCGGTGGCCCGGCAGCTCGAGCCGGTGCCGGTCCGCTCGAGCACCACGCTCGGCGGCGCGATCGAGAGCATCGACCGGCAGCTCTTCTCCTGGACCTGGCCGTACACCGCCGAGCAGGCGGCGGCCGTGGCCGCTGACGTCCGGGCCTGGGCCGAGCGGCAGAACCTGCCCCTGGACACGGCGCACGCGACCGAGACCGCGAGCCGCTGGTGGTCCTTCGAGCGGCCGGCGGCCGTCCGCTAGGACAGTAGCGGCTCGAGCCGGTCGAGGGTGCCGCGGATGTTATTGGCGCCGACCAGGGCGCGGGCTTCGTCGACGGGGAGCCAGCGGAGCGGTGACTGCTCGTTCTCCGGGCGGGCCGCCTCCGGGTGCCCGGTGGCGAAGACGTAGCGCAGGTCCGCGTGCTCGTGCTCGGGCTCCTTGGCCGACTGGGGCACGTGGCAGACGGCCGCGTGCAGCAGGTCCGCCGTCGGCCAGGGCACCAGGTCGGTGAGGCCGGTCTCCTCGCGGGCCTCGCGCAGCGCGATCGTCAGCGGGTCGCTCTCCCCCGGGTCGCCGTGCCCGCCGACCTGAAGCCACAGGCCGAGCTTGGCGTGCCAGCGGAGCAGCACCCGGCGGCTGGCCGGGTGCACCACCAGGGCCGAAGCGGTGAAGTGCAGCGGGAGCGAGCGCGACCACGGGTCCGCCGACCCGGCCGCGAGGCCGACCATGCGCTCGAGGTCCGCGGTCTCGGCCTCCCCCGCCGCCTGGTAGCCGGTGAGCATCCCGTTGAGGACCGCAGCGTTGAGCACGGCACCATGGTGGCATGCGGGCAGCCGGGTCCGCGACCGGGTTTCCGGCCGGCCACGGTGACGGCGCACGGTCGGCGGTCGGGAGCCAGCCCGGACCGTTCACGACAATGGGTGTGAGACTGTGGACCCGCCCCCCGGACCCGGGAAGCCGCCGCGGCGGAGGAGGACTCGATGAGCATCATGGGCACGCTCCTGAAGAACCGGCGGGCCGGGGGAGGCCGGCCTGGCCTGGAACCTGCCGGGGCTGGCCGGCCCGGAGACGATCGAACTAACGAGCGAAGCCTTCGCCGACGGGTGGGGCCCGCGCCGATCAAGGGGCACGGGCCGCACCGCTACGTGTTCCAGGTCTTCGCCCTGGGCGCGCCCGCGGCCCCCGGCCCCGACGCCGCCGCGCGGACTAACCCGCGCGCTGCTGGCCTCGGTCAGCGGGCCAGTACTGGCCCGGGGGCGGCTGACCGGCACTTTCGCGCGCTGACCGGGCGTTTCGGACGCCGGCCGGGCATCCGCGGCGGCTCCCGGCTGGATTCACTCACGACACCCTCGTGTCGCTGGCCACACGCACATCATTAGCACGTATAATCGAAAGCGTGATAACGAAACCGGTATTATTTCGCAAATGGTTTCCAGTAGGCTCGCACCTGTGTTCTAATAGACACATGAGCAAGGCCCGTGCGACGACGATCGGCAAGGAGACCGTGGCGCGCTTCCCCGCGTCGCGGCAACCGGCCGCCGCACGGGGCGTGACCGGGCGACGCCGACCGTAGGCGCAGGACGCGACAAGAGCACGCCGCCCTCCAACAGTAGCCAGCAAGGGGTGACCATGACGCAAGATTTCGAATATATTAGCTATAACGAGGCTGATCGGATCGCCATGCTGGAAAACAGGGCGGCCGAACTGGAGCGCCGGCTGCTCGAGGTCACGCCATCCGGCGGCCTGCCCGTCTGGGCCGCGAACGCGGCGGAGGAAGGAGGCGCGGGCC
>Ga0302314_10003497_pt1 | contig 28931 bp, 26 predicted proteins | sample III_Palsa_N2_3_FD_200533 | JGI IMG/M metagenome (GOLD analysis project Ga0302314, IMG submission 200533) | Peat permafrost microbial communities from Stordalen Mire near Abisko, Sweden - III_Palsa_N2_3 | ecosystem: Environmental > Terrestrial > Soil > Palsa > Peat permafrost | place: Sweden...
AGGCCACCGTCCGCCGCCTGCACGCCGCCGGGGCCAGCGTCGTCATCGCCGACGTCGCCGACGACAAGGGCAAGGCCCTCGCCGCTGAACTCGGCGACCGCGCCCGCTACGTCCGCGCCGACGCCGCCAGCGAAGACGGCATGCTCGCCGCCATCGCCGAAGCCGAAGCCCTCGGCCCCCTGCGCATCTCCGTCGACGTCCACGGCGGCCCGGCCACCGGCGGCCGGCTGCTGGGCAAGGACGGCACCCCCATGAGCCTCGACGGGTTCCGCACCACCATCGAGTCCTACCTCATCAGCTTCTTCAACGTCATGCGGCTAACGGCAGCGGCCATCGCCCGGCAGGCACCCAGCGAGGACGGCGGCCGCGGCGTCATCATCAACACCGCCTCCATCGCCGCCTACGAAGGCCAGACCGGCCAGCTCCCCTACGCCGCCGCCAAAGGCGGCATCGTCTCCATGACCCTCGTCGCCGCCCGCGACCTGTCCCCCACCGGCATCCGCGTCGTCACCATCGCCCCGGGAACCATCAACACCCCCGCCTACGGCACGAACGCCGACCAGGTCGAGGCCTACTGGGGACCCCAGGTCCCCTACCCCAAGCGCATGGGCCGCCCGGCCGAGTACGCCGCCCTCGCCCAGGCGATCGCCGAGAACGACTATCTCAACGGCGAAGTCATCCGCCTCGACGGCGCCCTCCGCTTCCCGCCCAAATAACGACAGCCGGCGCCCTCCTGGCCGCTTATCACCGGTTGTGACCTGCGGCATCGCGGTCGACGTGGCGGGGGCGCCAGCGGGACGCCAGCGGGACGCCAGAGCAATTTGAGAATATTCCTTATGGCTCGATTCAGCCTTTTTCGAGGGGAGCTAGAAATAGCAGAAGGCGGCTGCGAGCGCGACTATCCGCACCGGAATTCACCTGGAGAAACGAACAATGCCCTCATCTACCCGGCGTCGGCTGATGAAAATGACCGCTACCGTAGCAGCGGTTGCCTCGCTCGCTTTCGGGACGGCGGCGCTCAGCAGCCAGGGCGCCAGCGCCGCCACGGCGTCTCCCACGCCAGCCTTGCGTCAGGTGACCGTCTTCGGCCACTACCGCTCCAGCGTTTCCGGCCGTTCGGTGAAGCCGGACGCGGACGCGGCGGTGTGCGGCGAGGCGTACATCGACTACTACGCCCTCGGGGACAAGAAGACGGTCGTGTACTCGGGCTGGACCCTGTACGGCGCGAACTACGCCGATTACTTCTACTGGGATATCGCGGTCACCGACTCGGCCGGGGTGGGCAGCCGCTATTACTACGGAGTCCCGACCCAGCAGGGCGGCGGCACGCAGTACTGGAACATTCCCACCGGCTGGACCAACCAGCACTCGGTCGACGGCGCCTCCTGGGCCTCCATCACCGAAGCGGTCGTCGATCTAGTCGGCGGCGGGCAATGCCTCTTCCCCTCTCTTCCCTATAACTCGAATACCGTCGACATCTACTGACCGCTGACCGCGCCCGGTGCCCGGATAATTCCGGGCACCGGGCCTCGCCGGGCGGCGAGTCGAACCGCTGGGTCTTGGCCCGCACCTTTTCCGCATCGACATGGCCGAGGTCATCCATGGCGACGAGCGCCTGCTGCCACGCGCCACGGGCCGCCCCCATCGCGCCGGCGGCCGCGTGAACGTCACCGAGACGGTTGAGGGTGCCGGCCACGTTGTACCGATCGCCCGCGTTCTGGAACTGCTTCACCGCCTGCTGGTAGCAGTCGACCGCCAGGTCGTACTGGCCGAGCTGATGGTAGGAGTAGCCGAGCGTGTCGTGGACGGCGGCCTCGCCGTGCGGGTCTCCCTTCGCGCGGTACCACCGCAGGCTCTCCTCGCACCGGGCGAGCGATTCGTCGAACTCGCCGCACAAGGCGTGGAACCAGGCCACCGTGCAAAGAGCGTCGCCTTCGTAACGCGGGTCGCCGCTGCGACGCGACAGCTCCAGCGACCGCAGGGCGTGATCGAGCGCGTCACGCGGGCGTCCGCGGGCTTCGCTCGTCGCGGCCAGCAGGCGGTGCGCACTCGACTGGCCGGACAGGTTGCCGCTCGCGGTGTACAGCTCGAGGGCGCGGGCCAGGTGGACTTGCGCCTCATCGAAGGTCCCGAGCTGGGTATAGGTCAGGCCGAGGTCGCCGTTCATGTCAGCCTGGCCGTCGCGGTCCCCGGCCCGGTCGGCCGCGGCGGTCGCGATGAGCCCGATAGAGATCAGATCCTGCCAGCGCCCGCTCTGGTGCAGGAATTTCGCGGCGGTCCACGGGATCTGCCAGGCATCCGCGTCGAAGCCAAGAGAGGCGGCCCGCCGGGCAACGGCGAGCAGCACCGGTGTCTCGCGCTCGAACCAGGCCAGCGCCTGGGGCGCGTCGGCCAGCGGTTCCGTCACCACGCCAGGCGCGACCGGACCGAGCGTTATCTGGTGCCGCCGGGGGCTCAGGCACTGACTCGCGGCAGCGCCGCTATGCCGGTAGTGGTCCATCATCCGCCGTAGAGCCGCGCCTCGCTCGACGTCGGACAGCTGCCCCGCCTGCTCGCCGGCATAGGCCAGTACAAGGTCATGCAGCCTGAACCGGCCACGGGATGACGCGGTAACCAGGTACGCCTGGGTGAGGCTGGCCAGGGCCCGGCGGGTGTCGGGCAGCGAGTATCCGGCCAGGCTGGCCACGGCGGCCAGGGAGACGTCCGGTCCCGGATGCAGCCCGAGCACCCGGAATGTCCAGGCCGCGGCCGCGTCCAGGTGCTGGTACGACCACGAGAAGACGGCCCGCACATCGGTGACCGGGTCGCCGGCGTCCAGGGCGTCGAGGCGGCTGCGCTCCTGACGCAGCTCTTCGGCCACCGCCACGATCCGTTCCGGGCGGCCCGAGGCCCGGGCCGCGGCGATGCTCAGCGCCAGCGGCAGCCCCGAGCAAAGCTCGATCAGTTCATCAAGCGCCGCCGACTGAACCGCGGTCCACCGGGTGCCGAGCCGGCGGACGAGGAGGTCACGCGCGTCCTCACGGCTGAATACGTCCAGGTCCAGGATCTGCGCCCCCTCGACAGCGGCCAGGCTGGTCAGTCGGTGCCGGCTAGTCACCAGCGCCACGCACGAGGCCGCCCCGGGCAGCAGCGGGCGCACCTGGACGGCGTCCCGGGCGTTATCAAGGACGACAAGCACCCGTTTGTCGGCGACCAGACTGCGGTAGAGCGCGCATTGAGCTTCGACCGATGCCGGAAGCCGGGACGCGGGCACGCCGAATGCGTCAAGGAACCCGCGTACCGCCTCCGCGGGAGTGAGCGGCGCGGTGTCGGGACTGAATCCGCGCAAGTCAACGTAGAGCTGCCCGTCCGGGAACGTTTCCGCGACCTGATGCGCCCAGTGAACCGCGAGGGCGGTCTTTCCGATCCCGCCCATCCCGCCAAGCGCCGTGATCACCATCGTCCCGGCCGCCGCGCTGGCGTCCGTGAGCAGCGCGGTCAGCGTTTCCAGTTCCGCTGCCCGGGCAGTGAAGTGGCGGATCGCGGCGGGCAGTTGCCGGGGAATAACCTCCGCGGCTGGGTGCCGCGGGCGACCGCCGCGAGCTGACGCGTCTCCCCGGGCGATCGCCGGGTTGCCCTGGGGGGTCTGCTGGTCGTCCGGTGCGGGGGACCTGCTTCCATCGAGAACCGTCGGGTCGTCGGAGAGCATCCGGGCGTGCAGCGCGACGAGCTTCGGCCCGGGTTCCACCCCGACCTCTTCAATCAGCCGACGGCGGACGGCCACGAACTCGCTCAGTGCCTCCGCGCGCCGTCCCGATGCGTACAGTGCCGTCATGAGCAGCGCGTGCAAGCTCTCACGGAACGGGTGGTCCGAGCACAGACCGGACAGCTCCGGCACCACAATATGCGGCCGCCCGACCCGGAGCTCCGCCTCCGCCCACGATTCGGTCACCGCCATCCTGCCCTCAGCGAGCCGATCGCACTCATCGCGGCGGAGCAGCTCAGACGGCACGTCAGCCAGCGCCTCACCCCGCCACAGGCCGAGCGCCGAACGGAACGCCGAGGCTGCCTGCTCCCACTGGCCGCCGTCGACTGACTGCTGTCCTTCGTGCCGCAGTCGCTCGAAGAGCCGCAAGTCAAGATCACTGTCCGCGTCGAGGAGATAGCCCGGCGCCCTGGTCTTCAGGCGAGCCCCGGCGGCCGACCCAAGTAGCCGCCGCAACCGCATGACGTAGCTCTGCAGGGTCGCCTTCGCGCCGGGCGGCGGCGTACCGTCCCACACGTAGTCCGCCAGCGTCTCGGCCGAAACCACTCGCCCGGACCGCGCAAGCAACGACGCGAGCAGAACCTGCAGGCGAGGGGCCCCGATAACCAGTTCCGCTTCGTCTTCGTCCAGCACGTACAAAGGTCCGAGAATGCCAAACTTGACCACCGTCGCGCACCCCGTTTTGCCGTCGCAATGGCCCCCGGGGCAACAATAGCGGGAATGAGCGCCTGCGACTAGCCTCGGGATTTCATGTGGGATTAGCCCGCATAGCGCAGCATGCTCATGAAATGAGCCAGTCGGCTTCCGCTTTTCAGAATGCTATTTTGTCCGTGGGACTTTTGTCGGCGAACGCGCCTGTGGCACAGTCCTGATTGTGTCGTTGGACGATCTGCCGGACTGGCTGCCCGCGTGGTGCCTAGACCATCTGGGCGATGAGCCCGCCAGCATGCTGTTCCAGGTGCGCCAGGTCTCGATGGTGTTCGGCCTGCGGTTGCGCGGCGGTGCGGACGTGGTGGTCAAGGCGCGCGCTGATGATGGCCGGGCCGCGTCCTGCGTCGCGGCGCAGGCCCGGCTGGCCGAGCGCGGGTTTCCGTGCCCGCGGCCGCTGACGCCGGTGACCGGCGCCGGGTCGCTGGCCGTGCACGCGGAGGAGTTCCGGCCGGGCGGCGACGTGCTCCACGGGGACTCGCCGGACGTGGCCGTGCGCTGCGCGGAGGTGTTCGCCTGGCTGATGGCCGAACTGGCCGACGTGACCGTCGCGCCGCCGCTGCCGAACCCGCCCTGGGTGCGCTGGGACTATGCCGGCTCTGGGGCGTGGCCGGCGATCGGCTTCCTCGATGACCGGGACCAGGACGCCGTGCCCGCGTACGTCGTCGACACGGCGGTGCGGGCCCGGCGACGGATCCTGGCCGCGGGCCTGCCCTGCGTGCTGGGCCACGCCGACTTCGAGGCCCAGAACCTACGGTGGCGCGGACGGGAGGTGCACACGGTGCACGACTGGGACAGCCTGGCGTGGCAGCCGGAGGCGGCGCTGGCCGGAGCGGCGAGCGGCGCGTTCGCCAGCTCCGGGCCGCCCACGCTGGCGCCGGTCGAGAGCTCCGCGGCGTTCCTGGCGGCTTACCAGGACATACGCGGGCGCCGGTTCACGGCCGCGGAGCTAGAGACCGCGTGGGCGGCCAGCGTGTGGATGGCGGCGTACAACGCCCGGGAGGACATACTGGACGGCGGCTCCGAGGTGGGCCGCCACGCGCTCCGGGCGCAAGCGGCCGAACGCCTCGGCCGGGCTCACACCTAGCGCCGGCTAGCCGCCGGCGGCAAGAAGGTGGAGTTAGCACCACTGAGTCCGGCCGCCGCCGGCGCCCACAATAGGAGGGCGGGCGGGCACCTGGGCCGCTACACGTGCTGGTGCCTTACCGGGAACGGTGACGGCGGATTCGAGGCGGCGATGATGGACTTTGCTGAGAGGGCTAAGCGTGTTGCCTGGCAGACTCTGCGGACGTGCCTTCGGGGGATGCTCTTGGCGGTTACGGCCATCGCCGGGCTCCCATTGCTCGTCGTCTCCCTGGCGTGCGTTCTCCTGCTTCCGGCCGGGCTCGGGGTAGTGCTCGCGCCGAAGAGCCTGCTCGTGGTGCGCCGGCAGGCTGACCTGCAGCGCCGCTGGGCGCTCGAGTGGTCGGGGGTGACGATCGCGGCGCCCTACCGGTCCCGGTCGACCAAGCCGACCAACCGGCTGTTCCGGGTGTTCCGGCGCTGCTGGTGGGTCCTTGGCGATCCGGCGACCTGGCGGGACCTGCTCTGGACCCTGGTCAACGTGCCGGTCAGCATCGTGCTCGGGCTGCTGCCCGCATTCCTGCTCGTCGCGGGCACGTGGACGGTGATGGACGATGTCGGGACGTTGCTGAGCGAGTTCAACAACGTCGCGCCGCACGGTTTCCTGCTCCAGGCGTTCTTCCTGAGTATGCTCCCGGCCTGCGCCATCGGGGGGCCATGGCTGCTGAAGGCGCAGGCCGTCGCCGCGTCGTCGCTGCTGGCGCCGACCAGGAAAGAGATGGCCGCGCGGGTCGGCCAGCTGACCGAGTCGCGGTGGGACGCGGTGGACGCGTCGGCGGCGGAACTGCGCCGGATCGAACGCGACCTGCACGACGGGGCGCAGGCCCGGCTGGTCTCCCTCGGCATGAACATCGGCTTCGCCGAGCAGATGGTCAGGGACAACCCGGACCTGGCGCTGACCCTGCTGGCCGAGGCGCGCGCGTCCAGCGGCCAGGCGCTGTCCGAACTGCGCGCGCTGGTGCGGGGCATCCACCCGCCAGTGCTGGCGGAACGCGGTCTCGACGGGGCCGTGCGCGCGCTGGCCCTCAGCCTGCCGCTGCCGGTTGACCTGCACATCGAACTGGCCGGCCGTCCCTCCGCGCCGGTCGAGTCGGCCGCTTACTTCGCCATCGCCGAGGCGCTGGCCAACGTGGTCAAGCACAGCGGCGCGACCCGGGCCTGGGTCCAGCTGCAATACGATCACGGCAAGCTCGTCACGATCGTCGGCGACGACGGCACGGGCGGCGCGCATCCGCGCACCGGAGGCGGGCTGCAGGGCATCGAGCGACGGCTGAACGCCTTCGACGGTATGGTCGCCGTGACCAGCCCGGCCGGCGGGCCGACCCAGGTGACCATGGAGCTGCCGTGCGAGTTGTCCTTGGCGAGGACCTGACCCTCCTGCGGGACGGCCTGATCCGGCTGCTCACCGCCTACGGCATGGAGGTCGTGGCGGCCGCGGACAACGGACCCGAATTGCTGAGCGCGCTCGTGCACCACCGTCCCGACGTGGCGGTGGTGGACGTGCGGCTGCCGCCTACCTTCACGGATGAGGGACTGCGGGCCGCGATCGCAGCGCGCACTCAGCTGCCCGGCCTGCCCGTGCTCGTCTTGTCCCAGCACGTCGAGCCGCTGTACGCGAAGGAACTGCTCTCCGCGGGGACGGGGGGCCTCGGTTACCTGCTCAAGGACCGGGTCTCTGACGTCCTGCGGTTCATCGAGGCCGTGCGCACCGTCGCCGCCGGCGGCACCGCCATGGATCCCGAGGTCGTGTCGCGGCTGCTGGCCCGCCATGACCGCGATGAGCAGCTCGGCCGGCTTACACCGCGCGAGCGCGAGGTGCTCGCGCTGATGGCCGAGGGACACAGCAACGCCGGCATCGCCGGCCGGCTCGTGGTCACGGAGAAAGCGGTCAACAAGCACATCGGCAACATCTTCACCAAGCTCGACCTGTATCCGGGCGAGGACGCCAACCGCCGGGTCCTCGCGGTGCTGACCTACCTCAACGCCTGAAGAATTCGATCCCGCCGGACCGCGCCGCCCGTGGTTTCCTTGGCGCCATGACTGACAGCAAGAACGCGGCCCTGGAAATCCACGAGATCACCTTCGACGCGCGGGATCCGCACGCGCTGGCCGCGTTCTGGGCGGCGCTGCTTGAGCGCGAGATCCAGCCCGGCGACATGCCGCAGGACGACTCGGTACTGGTCGCTCCGACGCCGGGCCAGCCGGGGCTCCTGTTCCTGCGGGTCCCCGAGGGGAAGAAAGCGAAGAACCGCATCCACTTTGACCTGTGGCCGACCTCGACGAAGCGAGACGAGCAGATCGAGCGGGCGATCGGCCTGGGCGCGGCGATGCTGGCTGACCAGCGCCGGGCCGACGGGACCGGGTGGGTGGTGTTCGCCGACCCGGAAGGGAACGAGTTCTGCCTCGGGCGCGGCGTCGCCGAGCGGGCGGCACCGCGCCCGGCGACCGGTAAACCCAGCGCCTGATCCCACGACTCAGCGGCAATTCATCATTCGCCTCCTCTGCTTCGGGACCGTGGGCCCGACCTCGGCCTCGGTCGTGGCCTGGGCGGCGGACCGGCTGGGAAGCCCTCGGCGGGGTCTTTAACGCGGGGCAACCGCCCCCGGGCAGGACGGCTCGCCTACTTGCAGGCCGCGGGGGTCTTGCCGCCGCCTTCGAGGGCGAGCAGCGCGCAGAAGCTGGTGTCGCTGACCTTCCACACCCCGTCCTGGTACACGGCGGTGCCCTTCTGGCCCTTCAGCACCGCGGTGCCGCTGACCAGGATGGAGTAGCCGACCGCCGCCCCGGTCTTGGACGTCAGCGTGACCGACTGGACCGACGCGCCCGCGGTCGCCCCGGTCGGCGACTTCGCGGCGGCCTCGAGCTCAGGGGCGAACGTCGGGCCGTTCTGGACGAGGGCGACCTTCTTGGCCGCGGAGACCTTCCCGTTGAAGAACGTCACCCAGGCGGTCTTGATCGCCGCGATGGCGGCCGGCCCGCTGGCCGCCTCGGCCGACGTCGAAGCGGACGCGGACGCGGCGGGGGTGGCCGGGGCGGAGCTGTCCACGGAGGGGCTGGCCGCCGCGCTCGGCGCGGGAGCGCTGGGCGACGACGATGCCGGGGCCGACGCCGCAGTCGACGCCGCCGAGCTGCTGCTACCGCTGCTGCTGCTGCTCGAGCAGGCCGTGACCGCGACGGCGAGGGACAGGCCAACCGCCGGAACAAGCAGGCTCCGGTAAGCCATGTCATGGATTCGCATCAATGCGCCTCTCTCTGCGATCCGGTACGGACCTAACCGTTTGCCGGTAATGACATTCTCGCTTTGAGAGATCACTATTACCGCAAGAGGCCGCGCAAGCAACAGTGCGCGCGGTTACAACTTGGTCACCTTCGCCCGGCGGGCGGGTCAGGCCGTCGGCTCTTCCGGCGCGCCGGTGACGCCGGCGATGATCAGGTCGGCCAGCAGGCAGTACGCCGGGGCGTCGCCGAGGCCGGTCACGGCGGCCATCTCGCCCCGCTGGATGGACCGCATGGTGGCGCCGGCCACGGCGCCGATGAAGGTCGCGTCGACCGGGGCGCGGCCGGGCCGCCGGGCCGCCTGGACCAGGCCCTGGACCCGGCGGGCGGCGATGGCGGTGTTGTGCGCGTAGATCTCGCGGGCCGGGCCGAACATGTCGAGGTCGGCGAAGAACGCGGTCGAGGCCGGGGCGAGCTCGGCCGAGATCGCCTCGAGGTAGACGCGGATGCCGGCCACCGGGTCCGCCTCCCGGGCCAGCCGGGCCTCGATGCGCTCGGTGGCGCCGCGGAAGAAGTCGCGCACCACCGCGGCGATCAGCTGTTCCTTGCTCGGGGCGACGGCGTACAGGGTCGACTTCGAGCACTGGAGCCGCTCGGCCAGGTCCTCGACGCTGAACTCCAGGAAGCCGGCCGCGAGGAACAGCCCGACCAGGCCGTCCAGGATCTGGGCGCGGCGGGCGGGCCCCCGGGGTACTCGAGCGACGATTGCCATACCCAGTACTGTACTCAGGTCGCGTTTCAAGTACAGTTAAGAGCACCAGCGGACTGCCCTGGAGGTTTCCGTGCCCGTTGAACGTCTCCTGCCCACCGAAGAAGCGGCCGACCTCATCGAGCTCACCCGCGCGATCGTCGACAAGGAGATGCGTCCTTTCGTCGATGGAGCCGAGCGGTCCGGTACGTTCCCCCGCGAGGTTTTTCTGACCCTGGGCCGGGCGGGCCTGCTCGGCCTCCCCTACCCGGAGGAGTACGGCGGCGGCGGGCAGCCCTACGAGGTCTACCTCCAGGTCCTCGAGGAGATCGCCGCCGGGTGGGCCAGCGTCGGCGTCGGCACCAGCGTGCACGCGCTGTCCTGCTTCGGCCTGTTCCACGCCGGCACCGACGAGCAGAAGCGCGCCTGGCTGCCGGGCATGCTCGGCGGCGAGCTGCTCGGCGCCTACTGCCTGTCCGAGGCCCACGCCGGGTCCGATCCCGCGGCCATGCGCACCCGCGCCGTCCGCGACGGCGACGACTACGTGCTCACCGGCGCGAAGGCCTGGACCACCCACGGCGGGCAGGCGGACTTCTACAAGGTCATGGCGCGCACCTCCGACGACAAGGGCCGGGGCATCTCCTGCTTCCTGGTCCCGGCGGACTCCCCCGGCCTGTCCGCCGACACCCCCGAGGACAAGATGGGGCTGACCGGGTCCACGACCGCGACGATGCTGTTCGACGGGGTCCGCGTCCCGGCCGGGCGCCGGCTCGGCGCCGAGGGCCAGGGGCTGGCGATCGCCCTGGCCGGGCTTGACTCCGGCCGGCTCGGGATCGCGGCCGTCGCCACCGGCCTCGCCCAGGCGGCCCTCGACGTCGCGGTGCGCTACGCCAAGGAGCGCGAGTCGTTCGGCACGCCGATCATCGGGCACCAGGGCCTGGCGTTCCTGCTCGCCGACATGGCCGCGGCGGTCGAGTCGGCCCGCGCCACCTACCTGTCGGCGGCCCGGCTCAGGGACGCCGGCCGCCCGTTCTCCCAGCAGGCGTCGATCGCCAAGCTGATCGCCACCGACAACGCGATGAAGGTCACCACCGACGCCGTGCAGGTGCTCGGCGGGGCCGGCTACACCAGGGACTTCCCCGTCGAGCGCTACATGCGCGAGTCCAAGGTGATGCAGATCTTCGAGGGAACCAACCAGATCCAGCGTCTCGTCATCAGCCGCGGACTCGCGCACCAGCCGTAAGGAGCCATACCCATGACTAACGCCGTCATCGTCGACATCGTCCGTACCGCCTCAGGCAAGGGGAAGCCGGGCGGCGCCCTCTCCGAGGTGCACCCGGTTGACCTGCTCGCCACCGTCTTGCGGGCCCTGGTGGAGCGCAACGGCCTCGACGCCGCGCTCGTCGACGACGTGATCGCGGGCTGCGTGACCCAGGCCCTCGACCAGAGCCTGAACGTCGCGCGCAACGCCCTGCTCGCCGCCGGGTTCCCCGAGCAGGTGCCGGGCACGACCGTCGACCGCCAGTGCGGCTCCTCGCAGCAGGCCGCGCACTTCGCCGCCCAGGGCGTGATCGCGGGCGCCTACGACATCGTGATCGCCTGCGGCGTCGAGTCGATGAGCCGGGCGCCGATGGGCAGCTCGGTCGGCGCCGGCGACCCGTTCGGCCCGCTGCGGAGCCGGTTCCCGAGCCTGCCGAACCAGGGCATCGGGGCCGAGCTGATCGCCGCGCGCTGGAAGCTCGGCCGCGAGGCCCTCGACGAGTTCTCGGCCCGCTCCCACCAGCGCGCCGCCGCCGCGGCCGCGGCCGGCGCCTTCGCCCGGGAGATCGTGCCGGTGGCCCTCCCCGGCGGCGGCCAGCACACCGCGGACGAGACCGTGCGGGCGTCCACGACGGCCGAGAAGCTGGCGGGCCTCAATCCGTCGTTCTACACCGAGGAGATGGCGGAACGGTACCCGGAGATCGGCTGGCACATCACCCCGGGCAACTCCTCGCCGCTGACCGACGGCGCCTCGGCCGCGCTGATCATGAGCGAGGAGAAGGCGGCCGAGCTCGGCCTCACCCCGCGTGCCCGGTTCCACGCCTTCGCCGTGTCCGGCTCCGACCCGGAGATCATGCTGACCGGCCCGATCCCCGCCACCTACAAGGCGCTGAAGCGGTCCGGGCTCACGATCGACGACATCGACGCCTACGAGGTGAACGAGGCCTTCGCGCCGGTGCCCCTGGCCTGGGCACGGGAGTTCAACGCCGATCCCGAGCGGCTCAACCCGCGCGGCGGGGCCATCGCCCTCGGCCACCCCCTGGGCGGCTCAGGCACGCGGCTGATGAGCACGCTGCTCAACCACCTCGAGGACACCGGCGGCCGCTACGGCCTGCAGACCATGTGCGAGGGCGGCGGCATGGCCAACGTCACCATCATCGAGCGCCTCGGCTGACGCCCCGTAACCGCGCCGGGACCTGGTCGAAGAGCCAGCCGCCGGCGAACCGCACGACCTCGGCCGCGCTCGGCGCGATCGCGGCCAGGCGCGGCCGCAGCGAGTGCTGGGCCAGGGGCTCGACCCGGGTTCCCCGCCGGGGGAGCTGCTGCCCTCGCGGCCCGTCGCGGTCAGCGGAACCGAAGGACCGAGCAGCCATGACGTCTCCGATCTCGTCCACTAACTGAATGAGCGTACACTAATTTGCCGGAGATCCCAGGGCAAGGGGCAGCCGCCGGCCGGGGGCGCGGCATAGTAGCATTGGTCAATATTGAAAATCACGATCTCAAGGTTGAACCCATGACGCAGAAGCGGACGGAAGCCCTGGTCCCCGCCCCGGTCGACGAGCCGGACTGGAAGCAGCGGGCGGTGGAGCGGTCCACCCGGGCGGCCAAGCTCCGGGCCGAGCAGCGCGTCCAGCGGTTTATCGACGCGGCCCAAGTCGTCATCACCGAGAAGGGCAGCACCGACTTCACCGTGCAGGAGGTCGTCGACCGCTCCCGGCAGTCGCTGCGCAGCTTCTACCAGCACTTCGACGGCAAGCACGACCTGCTCCTGGCCTTGTTCGAGGACGCGCTGCGCCGGGCCACCACCCAGATCGCCGCCGCGGCCGGCGCCCAGGACGCCCCGATCGACGCGCTCCGCACCGCCGCCTGCCTGCTGTTCGAGCTCTCCCGCCCCGATCCCGGCGCGCACCGCCCGCTGTTCACCGAATTCGCGCCGCGGCTGCTGCTCACCCACCCGGCGGAGGTCCGCCGCGCGCACGCCCCGCTGCTCGACCTCCTCACCGACCTCACCGCGGCCTCGGCCCAGGCCGGCCAGCTCCGCGCGGGCACCGAGCCGCGCCGCACCGCCGCCCTGATCATGGAGACGGTCATGTTCACCGCCCAGACCAGCGGCGCGTCCGCCGCTGAGCCGGGCGACGACCAGGCCGACGCCAGCGCCGGCCTCGCCCGGCCGGTCACCGCCGACGAGATCTGGGACTTCATCGCCCACGGCATCGCCAAGACGGACTGAGCCACGGGACCGGCCCGAGAACGATATTCTCATTTCCGGAGAGTCACGTTAAACTCGGGATGTGGCTGATCTATGGGACGACCTTCTCACCTGCCTTGAGCTGCGCGAACTCCGCGAACTCGGCGATCGTGGCGAGCCGGCGCCCGCGGCGGGCGCGGGCCGGTCGGCGGTCTTCGCGGGCGGCAACCTGCCCCTGAGCTATCACCGGCTGTTCGGCGGCCAGCTGCTCGCCCAGTTCGCCCGGGCCGCCGCGCTCGCCTGCCCGGACAAGACGGTCAAGTCGCTGCACGCGCTCTTTCCCAAGGAGGGGCGGTCGGGCGAGCCGGTCACGTACGAGGCCGGGATCCTGCACGAGGGCCGCACGTTCGCGACGCTGACCATTACCGCCCGGCAGCCGGCCGGCGTCATCGCCACCGCCGCCGTGTCCATGCACGCGGCCGAGGACGGCCGCGACCGGCAGTCCCTGGCCAAGGCCCCGGCCGTCCCCGGCCCGGCTGCCCGGGTCGACCTGAGCCTGCTGCCCTGGGAGACCCGGACGGCCGACAGCCTGGACTCCCGCGACGCGGCCGAGCCGCGGTACCGGCTGTGGATGCGCACCCCCGCGGCCGCCCCGGAGCTGGCCCAGCCGCTCGTCGCCTACGGGACCGACCTGACCCTGATCGGCACCGCGCTGCGCCCGGAACCCGGGATCTCCCAGCAGGACGCGGGCACCGCGTTCACCTCCGCGGTCACGTCGCACACGCTCTGGTTCCACCGGCCGTTCCGCACCGACGACTGGCTGCTGCTGCGGCAGCACAGCCCGGTCCTCGCCCACGGCCGCTGCTTCGGCCGCGGCGACGTGCTCACCGCCGACGGCACCCTGGTCGCCTCCTACGCGCAGGAGGCCCTGCTCCGCTTCAAGGACAGCTAGCCGGGTCAAGAACCAGCCGCGAGCCCGGGTGCTCGCCCAGCCGGGCGTCGGGCGCGGCCACCACCGCGGCCTCGGCCACCCCGTCCAGGCCGAGCAGCAGCTCCTCGACCTCGAGCGCGCTGATGTTCTCGCCGCCGCGGATGATCATGTCCGACTTCCGGCCGGTGATCGTCAGGTACCCGGCCGGGTCAAGGGCCCCCAGGTCGCCGGTGTGGTACCAGCCGTCGTCGTCGAACGCCCGCGCGGTCAGCTCCGGGTCGGTGTAGAGCCGCTTGCCCTCGGGGGCCGAGTAGTGCGAGCCGGTGATCGACGGGGCACCGCCGCCGACCGACGTCGGCGAACGTCCCCGACCAGGGCCGCACCGCCGAGTGGACCTGGAACCGCGTCCCCGGGGCCGCGGCCAGGCCCTGGGCCAGCAGGTCCCCCATCGTCTCGGCGGTCCACCAGTTCTCGTCCTGGTATTTCCGGGCCAGAGCGGCCGGGACCGTTCGCTTCACTGGTTGGGCGCGGACCCGGCCAGGGCGGCGCGGGCACGGGACCGGAAGCTCTCGAGCTTCTCCTCGGGGTCGATGATCCGGCGGCTGCGGGACTGGGTCGAGACGTCGTGGCCGGCGGCGGACGCGCGCAGCGCCCCCACCGTGGCCTGGTCCTTGGGCACGTGCGCGAACGGGTCGAACTGGTACCAGCGCATCGCGTTCTCGTAGGTCATCTTGTTGATGTCGGCGTCGGGGACCGCGTTCTTCCGCAGGACGTCCCACAGCGCCTCGGGGGCGTTCGGCCACATCGAGTCGGAGTGCGGGTAGTCGCACTCCCAGCAGATGTTGTCGATGCCGATCTGGTCACGCAGCCGCACGCCCACCGGGTCGGAGATGAAGCAGGTCAGGAAGTGCTCGCGGAACACCTCCGACGGCAGCTTGCCCCCGAAGTCCTGCGCCGTCCAGGTCGAGTGCATCTCGTAGGTACGGTCGAGCCGCTCGAGGAAGTACGGGATCCACCCGGTGCCGCCCTCGGACAGCGCGATCTTGACGTCCGGGAACCGCTTGATCGCCGAGGACCAGAACAGGTCGGCCGCCGCCTGCACGATGTTCATCGGCTGGAGGGTGATCATCACGTCCGGCGGCGCGTCGGCCGCTGACACCACCATCTTCCCGGACGAGCCGATGTGCACGTTCAGCACGGTCCCGCAGTCCGACAGCGCCCGCCACAGCGGGTCCCAGTAGTCGGTGTGGTAGCTGGGGTAGCCCATCGCCGCGGGGTTCTCGGTGAAGGTCAGCGAGTGGCAGCCCTTGTCCGCCACCCGGCGCACCTCCGCGGCGCTGGCCTTGGCGTCCCAGATCATCGGCAGCGCCATCGGGATGAACCGGCCCGGGTAGGCGCCGCACCACTCGTCGATGTGCCAGTCGTTGTAGGCCCGGACGAGGGCCTGGGAGAACTCCGCGTCATCGGTGGCGAACAGCCGGCCGGCGAACCCGGGGAACGACGGGAAGTTCATCGACCCGAGGATGCCCCCCGCGCTCATGTCCTTGACCCGCTCGTGCACGTCGTAGCAGCCGGGCCGGATCTCGTCGAGGCCCTGGGGCTCGAGCCCGTACTCCTCCTTCGGCCGTCCGGCGACCGCGTTGAGGGCCGGGTTGGGGATGACGGTGTCGCGGAACCGCCACACGTCGGTGCCGTCCTCGCGGCGCACCTGGCGGGGCGCGTCGGCCTCGTACTTCTTCGGCAGGCGGCCGACGAACAGGTCGGGCGGCTCGATGATGTGGTCGTCCACGCTGATCAGGATCAGGTCGTCTTTCTCCATGCTCTCTTCTCCGGTAGCCGGTAGTGGGTGCGTGGAACGCCGGCCTAGGTGACCGCGCCGGCCATCTTCAGCGCGATGATCCGGTCCCAGTCCAGGCCCAGTTCCTGCAGGATCTCCTCGGTCTGGGCGGCGAAGCCGGGGGCGGGGCTCAGGTCGGGGGCGGTGACGTCGAACTGCACCGGCGAGGAGACCAGCTCGAGCTCGCCCGCCGGGCGGAAGTACTCGTTCGCCCGGGCCTGCGCGTCCTTCCCGGCCTGCAGGGTGTCCTGCACGGGGGCCCACGGACCGGACAGGGTGGCCAGCCGCTCGGCCCAGTACGCGAGCGGCTGGGCGCCGATCACCTCGGTCAAGATCGCGGCCGCGTCCTCGCAGTTGGCCATGATCAGCTCGGCGGTGGCGAAGCGCGGGTCGCCGGCCAGCTCGGGCCGCCCGATGTGCTCGACGACGTCCTTCCAGTACTTGCCCGGCTGGAGCATGACCAGCGAGAGGTACCGGCCGTCGGCCGTGGAGTAGATGCCCGACAGCGGGTTGGTCGACCCCCGGCTGCCCTGGGGCGGCGCCACCCAGCTCTCGTTGAGGAACAGCGAGACGGCCAGGGCGTGCCCCATGGTCCACAGGCCGCTGCCGAACAGGGAGACGTCCACGACCGACGTCTCGCCGGTCCGCTCGCGCTTGAACAGGGCGGCGGCGATCCCGCCGGCCAGGTTGGTGCCCGAGATGGTGTCGCCGTAGGCGGGCGGCGGGTTGATCAGGCCCTCGATGTTGGGCGGGGTCAGGCTGGCGGCGCTAGTGCCGCGGGACCAGAACGCGGTCATGTCGTAGCCGCCCCGTTCGGCCTCGACGCCGCGGGGGCCGAGGGCGCTGCCGCGGGCGTAGATGATCGAGGGGTTGACCTTCCTGATGTCCTCGACGTCGATCGTGAACCGCCGCCGGGCCCCGGGCAGGAAGTTGGTCAGGAACACGTCGGCCCGGGCTGCCAGCTCGTAGAGCACCTCGACGCCCTCGGGGGTGCTGACGTCGAGCCCGATGCTGCGCTTGCCCCGGTTGGCGTGCTCGAAGTTGGGGTTGGGGTCGCCCTCGATCTTGTGCGGGCCGATCTGCCGGAGCCCGCGCTGGGGGTCGCCGGTGACGGCGTGCTCGACCTTGATCACGTCGGCGCCCCAGTCGGCCATGACCGCGCCCGCCGACGGCACGAACCCGTACATGGCGACCTCGAGGACGCGGATGCCGTCCATCGGCCCGCTCACGAGGCGGCCCCGAAGGCAGCGGAGGCGACGGGAAGCGGCACGGCGAGCGACTTGGTCTCGAGGAATTCCTCGAGCCCGGCGGCGCCCATCTCCCGGCCGACGCCGGACTGCTTGTAGCCGCCGAAGGGCACGTCGGGGCCGAACCAGGCGCCGCCGTTGACGCCGATCGTGCCGGTCCTGATCCGCCGGGCGACCGACAGGGCGCGCTGTTCGTCGCCGCCGAACACGGCGCCGGACAGGCCGTAGATCGAGTTGTTGGCGATGCGCACGGCGTCGTCGTCGCCGTCGTGGGCGATGACCGCCAGGACCGGGCCGAAGACCTCTTCCTGGGCGATCTCGCTGTCCGGGTCCACGTTGGCCAGCAGGGTCGGGAGGTAGAAGAAGCCCGGGCCGTCGGCCTTCTCGCCCCCGGCTGCCAGGGTGGCGCCGGCGGCGACGGCCCGCTTGACCATGCCGTCGACCTTGTCCCGCTGCTTCTCGCTGATCAGCGGGCCCATGTAGTTCTTGGGATCGGCCGGGTCGCCGTAGGTCACCTGGCCGAGCAGGCCAGCGACCTGGGTGACGATCGCGTCGTGATGGGCCCGGGGCACGATCATCCGGGTCGGGATCGCGCAGCCCTGCCCGGCGTGCGAGCAGGTCGCGAAGGCCGCGACCATGATCGGGCCGGTCAGGTCGGCGTCGTCCAGCACGACCAGGGCGGACTTGCCGCCGAGCTCGAGGAAGACCCGCTTGATCGTGCCCGACGCGGCCGCCATGATCGCCCGGCCGGTGGCGGTGGAGCCGGTGAACGTCACCGCGTCGACGTCGGGCGACGTGGTCAGCGCCTCGCCCACCGCGACCTGAGACGAGGACAGGATGTTGACCACGCCCGGCGGGATGTCGGTGTGCTCGGCGATCAGCTCGCCCAGCGCCAGGGTGATCAGCGGGTCATCGGGGGCGGCCTTGAGCACGACCGTGCAGCCGGCGGCGAGGGCGGGCGACAGCTTGGCCAGGGCGAGCTGGGTCGGGTAGTTGTAGCCGATGATCGCGGCGACGACGCCGGCCGCTTCCTTCTCGATCCAGCGGCGGTGCCGCTGGCCGCGGAACTCGGTCTCGCCGAGCTCCTCGGTCAGCGGGTAGCCGGGGAGCAGGTCGGCGTAGTAGCGGACGATCTCGATCGGCTCGTCCAGCTGCGCCCCGAAGGTGAGCACGCGGGGCGCGCCGACGTCGGCGATCGTCAGCTCGCGCAGCTCCTCGCGGTGCTCGGACAGCACCCGGTGCAGCTGGTCCAGGCAGCGGGCGCGGAACGCGGCGTCCGTGGACCAGGTCGTGGTGTCGAACGCCCGCCGGGCCGCGGCGATGGCGGCCTGGGCGTCGGCCGGCGACGCGTCCGGCGCCTGGCCGATGACCTGGCCGGTGGCCGGGTTGAGCGACGGGTAGGTCCGATCGGTCGCGACCAGCTTCCCGTCGATGAGCAAACGATGCATCCGCGTCTCCTTCTGGCGCCGGCAAGAGGCTTCCTTAAAAGTAATATCAGAGTACTATTTACCTTTGACATAATGAGTGACGGCCAGGTTCTGGCTCCAGGAGGGACATGCATGGGACGCGTCCAAGGCAAAGTGGCCTTCATCACCGGTGCCGCCCGCGGGCAGGGGCGCAGTCACGCGGTGCGGCTGGCGGAGGAAGGCGCGGACATCATCGCGGTCGACCTGTGCCATGACATCGACACCCTCGGCTACGCGCTGTCGAACCCGGATGACCTGAAGGAGACCGCCCGCCTGGTCGAGGCCCAGGACCGCCGGATCGTCACCGTGCAGGCCGACGTGCGCGAGCGCGCGCAGCTGCAGGCGGCCCTGGACCGGGGCATCGCCGAGCTCGGCAAGGTCGACGTGGTGGTCGCGCAGGCCGGCATCGCCGGGATGAAGGGCAGCCCGCCCATGCAGGCCTGGACCGACGTCATCGACACCAACCTGATCGGCGTGCTCAACGCCGTGCACGCGGCGCTGCCGTACCTGGAGGAGGGCGCGTCGATCATCGCGACCGGCTCGACCGCCGCCTACATCAACGCGCTGCCGATCCGGCAGGCGGGCACCGACTCGGGCGGCATCGCCTACATGGTGGCCAAGCGGGCGCTGTCGAGCTACATGCACGACCTAGCCCGTGAGCTCGCGCCCCGGCAGATCCGGGCGAACGTCGTGCACCCCACCAACGTCAACACCGACATGCTGCAGAGCGAGCCGATGTACCGGTCCTTCCGTCCCGACCTGGAGAACCCGACCAGGGAAGACGCGACGCCCGCGTTCCACGTGCAGCAGGCCATGCCGATCCCGTGGGTCGAGCCGGTGGACATCAGCAACGCGGTGCTGTTCCTCGCCTCCGACGAGGCGCGCTACGTCACCGGCATGCAGCTGCGGGTCGACGCCGGCGGCTACCTGAAGTCGTACGATTTTCACCTGTGACAGTCGGCCACGTTCGTTCCTCATGAAAAAGAAGGGAAACCCACCGTGAAGGTGCAGGTGGATCCGGAGCGGTGCCAGGGGCACACGCTCTGCGCCATGATCGCCCCCGACCTGTTCACCCTGGACGACGTCGACGGCCACTCGACCGCCATCGACGGCGAGGTCCCGGCCGGCCAGGAGGCCAAGGCGGCCGAGGCGATCCGCTCGTGTCCGGAACAAGCCATCTCGGTCATCCCCTAGCCGGGCAGGAAAGGCACGCGCATGAGCACTGAATCCGTGACCGACGACGACGCCGAGCGGAAGAAGAACCGCTACCACTTCGACCGGCACACGCCCGAGTACCGCGAGCAGTTCACCGAGATCACCGGCGAGATGCTGAGCAAGTGCCCGGTCGCGTGGAGCGACACCTACGGCGGCCACTGGGTCGCCGCCGGGCACTCCGAGGTCTTCGAGCTGGCCCGGTCGGCCGAGTACGTGTCCAACGACCACGACCCGTACAACGAGCGCCGTGGTTACCACGGCATCTCGATCCCGGCGCCGAACACGCCGTTCCGCGGCGGCTTCATCGAGATGGACCCGCCCGAGCAGCGGCACTACCGGCAGGCGCTCAACCCGTACCTGTCGCCGGCCGCGGTGAACCGGTGGCGGCCGCTGGTGGACGAGGTGATCCGGGCCAGCCTGAACGAGAAAATCGAGACCGGGGAGCTCGACTTCGTCGACGACCTGGCCAACATCGTGCCCGCCGTGCTCACGCTGGCGATGCTCGGGGTGCCCCTGGTGAACTGGGACATCTACGTCGAGCCGGTGCACGCCTCGGTCTATACCCCGCCGACATCGCCCGACATGGCCCGGATCCAGCAGAGCCGGATCGCCATGCGCGACGACATGTCCCGTCAGCTCGCCGAGATCAGGGCGAACCCCAGGCCCGGCATGATCAACGGGCTCACGCAGGCCCAGATCGTCGGCGCCCCGGCCCCGGACAACGAGCTGCTCGGAGTGATCTCGCTGATCATCGGGGGCGGTTTCGACACCACCACCGCGCTGACCTCGCACGCGCTCGAGTGGCTGTGGCAGCACCCGGCCGAGCGGGCCCGGCTGTCGGCCGAGCGGGACACCCTGCTCGACCCGGCGACCGAGGAGTTCCTGCGCTACTTCACCCCGGCCCCGGGCGACGGGCGGACGATCTCGGCCGACTGCGAGATCGCCGGCCAGCGGTTCAAGGAGGGCGAGCGGCTGTGGCTGTCGTGGGCGATGTCCAACCGCGACCCCGAGGTCTTCCCGCACCCCAACGAGGTCGACCTGGCCCGCACCGGCAACCGGCACCACAGCTTCGGCCTGGGCCTGCACCGCTGCATCGGCTCCAACGTGGCCCGCATGGTGTTCAAGCGGATGGTCGTCGCGGTGCTCGACCGGATGCCGGACTACGCCTGCGATCCCGCCCGGGCCGAGCATTACCAGACGATCGGCATCATCCAGGGCATGAAGCACCTGCCGGCTACCTTCACCCCCGGGCCCCGGATCGGTGACGGCCTGGCCGAGACGATCGCCCGGATGCAGGTGGTCTGCGACGAGCAGCGCCTGGCCGAGCCGGTCACCGTGCGCAAGGGAGCGGCGGAGATCGGGTAGCCGGACGGCGGGCCAGCGTAAATTCGGTTGCTTTCGGCCGGGCGACCCGGGCTGAATACTACGCATGGCTGATATTCAGGGTTCCTGCGACGAACTGTTCGCGGCGGTTCCCGGCGTGCTGGCCGGGCTGCTCGACGGCGGGGACGCGGGCGGCTCGGCCGCGGTCTTCGTGGACGGCGAGCCCGTGGTCGACGTCTGGGGCGGGTTCGCCGACGCGGGCCGCACCAGGCCGTGGCAGCGGGACACGATCACCAACGTCTGGTCGGTCACCAAGACGATGACCGCGCTGTGCGCGCTGGTCCTGGCCGACCGGGGCGAGCTCGACCTGGACGCCCCGGTCAGCCGGTACTGGCCCGAGTTCGCCGCCGCGGGCAAGGACAAGATCCTGGTGCGGCACCTGCTCGCGCACACCGCGGGGCTGCCCGACTGGGACGGGCCGGTCGAGGAGCTCTACGACTGGCCGTCGGCCACCGCCCGCCTGGCCGCGCTGGCCCCGCGGTGGGAACCGGGCACCGCGGCCGGATACCACTCGCTCACCCAGGGGTTCCTCGTGGGCGAGGTCATCCGGCGGATCACCGGCCAGAGCGTGGGCGACTTCTTCGCCGCGGAGCTGGCCGGGCCCCTCGGCGCCGACTTCCGCATCGGGCTGCCCGCCGAGCACGACCACCGGGTGGCCCTGGCCGTCCCGCCGCCCGGCCAGGACGAGGACTACGCGGCCGGCGCGGCCCGCGGCGGCGCGGCTGGTCCGGCTGGTTCGGCCGGCGCGGCCGGCGCGGCGGCCGCGGCTACTGGCATCCGGGTCCGGGACGGGCACAGCGTCGCCTGGCGCCGGGCGCAGATCCCGGCGGCGAGCGGATTCGGCAACGCCCGCTCGGTCGCCCTCGTGCAGTCGCTGACCGCCTGCGGGGGAGCGGTGCGCGGGCTTCGGCTGCTGTCGCATGCCGGCTGTGACCGTGCCCGGGAAGAGCAGTTCAGCGGCACGGACCGCGTCCTCGGCATCCGGGTCCGCTGGGGCCTGGGTTACGGGCTGTTCGGCAGCACCCACGGGTGGGGCGGGTGGGGCGGCTCGATCGTCATGGTCGAGCCGAGCGAGCGCATGGCCGTGGCCTACGTGACCAACCAGATGCGCGAGCCCGCCGACGACACCCGGGCGATGGAGGTCATCATGGCCGCGTACGACGGTCTTCAGGGCCTGCGGGCGGGCCGAGCCGCGGGCTAAGCGAACCGGGCGCCCCGCGAGTGCCAGACCTTGGCCTGCTCGATGCCCCAGGGGGAGGGCGGGTCGAAGTTGTAGCGCTTGATCGCCTTGCCCGAGATCCGCCAGCCGTCCGGCGTCCTGACCACCGTGTCGCGGTACACGATGTCGGCCACCGACCCGCCCGGGGTCGGCAGCAGCGCCTTCGACCGCACCACCACCTCATCCGGCGACACGTCCTCGATGACGTGGTTGACCAGCATGTGCTGGTAAGGGTGGGTCAGCACGTCGCGGAACTGCCGGACGATCTCCGCCCGCCCGACGATGGGCGCCAGGCCGGCCGGGGGCTGGGCCGACTGATCGCGGAAGTCGACCACCGCGTCCTCGGTGAAGACCTCGTCAAACCGGTCCCATTCCCGGTCGTCGATAAGAAATCCGTAAAGGACGACGACGGCCTGGATCGCGAGAATGTCCTCGGCGGAGCGCTGCGGTGGTCCCGGCTTATTCACTGGCTTCCTCTCGGCTTGAGCTTTTCGCAGCGTACTACCGTGGCCGCTCTCGTCAACCCCTGTACCCGCTGTGATCTGCGGATTCGGCGGATCGCTCTCGTTTAGCCTTGGGTCGTTCCGCTGAATGGGATGAACGGTTGGCCGCGGCGGATTCAGTTGCTTATTTTTGAGTGTGGGATTGTTCCACCCGGTTGCCGCGGATTTGAATTATTCGCGCGGTTCGGCGAGGGGCGGCCCGGTCCGGCTTGCCCCGGCGGCTACCGAGAGGTCCCCGGCCGTCACTGGTTTCGGGCGTTGACCGCCGCCCCTGTCCCTGGCTAAGTTAATACATGGAAGCCAGACTATCTGGCATCCATGTAACCGCTCAAAGGAGAGGCCCGCCGATGGCCGCGTACAAAGAGTTCCTCGTCTCCGGCGACTGCCACATCATCGAGCCGCCGGACCTGTTCAAGTCCCGGCTCCCGGCCAGCATGCGCGATCGCGCGCTGTGGGAAGAGGAGTTCACCCTCAAGGAGCCGATCGTCCCGGGCGGTCACACCGAGTTCAGGACGCTGCACACCATCGGCTTCGACGGCTGGACGGTGTCGAAGTACCGGCAGTTCGAGGGACACGACGGCACCACACCGGGCTGGATTCCCGACGACATCATCGCCGACATGGACATGGAGGGAGTCGACGCGGCCGTCTACTTCCCCAACCTGGCGCTGTTCGTGCTGTTCACCGACGACCACGAGCTCTCCATCGCCCACGCCCGGGCGTGGAACGACTGGGTCGCCGAGACCTACCTCGCGTACAAGGACCGGATGCGCCCGGTCGCGGCCATCCCGCTGACCAACATCCCGGACGCGGTAGCCGAGATCGAGCGGGTGCACAAGCTCGGCCTGCGGGCGCTGATGCTGCCCGAGATCCCGCCGGTCCCCTACTGGTCAAAGGACTACGAGCCGGTGTGGGACTGCGCCGAGTCGCTCGGCCTGCCGATCTTCATCCACGTCGCCACCGGCGGAGTGATGGTCAGGGAAGACGCGTCCCGGACCGGCAGCACGGTCAAGGGCATGATGACCGCCATGAACATGGGCAAGGGCCAGCTGACCGACGACATGGTGGCCGGCCGCACCATGGGCGGCGGGAACACCGCCGCCGCCAGCCCGTCCAAGATCATGGCCGACCTGATCGGCGGCGGGGTGCCCGAGCGGCACCCGGGGCTGACCTTCACCCTGGTCGAGTTCGGCGCCAGCTGGCTGGTGTCGTACATGGCGTTCATGGACAAGTCGTGGCGCAGGGGCACCGGCCAGGACCCGAAGTGGTGGCTCGGCTTCTGGGATGAGGGCAAGTCGCCCTACGAGCAGCCGGCCATGGGCCGCCTGTTCAACATCAACGAGAAGTGGCCCTACCCGCTGAAGCCGACCGAGTACGTGCGGCGCCAGTTCCACATCCAGTTCGCCGACGACCCGGTAGCGGTGCAGGCCCGGCACATCACCGGCGTGTCCACGGTGGTCTGGGGCAACGACTACCCGCACGCCGAGGGCACCTTCAACGGCACCGACGAGGCGATCGCCGAGAACTTCGACAGCACCGTCTCCTACGAGGACCGGGCCGCGATCCTCGGCGGCACCCTGGCCAAGGTGGCCGGCTTCGACGCCAGCAAGAAGCTGGCGGTCGACCGCCAGTCGGCGGCCAACACCGCGAGCTGACCGAAGACTCATCGCTCAGCGAGCCCCCATTCGCACTGGCCGGGTGCCCACCCCGGCGCGAGTGGGGGCTCCCGGATGATCGCGGCTCGTCCGCCAGCGCGAAGGAGCGTGCATGACCACCACTGAGACAGACGGCGGGACCGGCGTGCTGGCCGGCGAGCAGCGGCTGCTGATCGACGGCGACCTCGTCGGCGCGGCCGGCGGGGCCACGTTCACGGTGATCAACCCGGCCACCGAGGAAGTGGCCGGAGTGGCCGCGGACGGCGCCCCGGCCGACTTCGACCGGGCGATCGCCGCCGCCCGACGAGCCTTCGACACCAACGCCGGGAACTGGCGGGATGACGTCGAGTTCCGCGCGCACTGCCTGACCCAGCTGCGCGACGGCCTGGCCCGCGCGCAGGAGCGGCTGCGCCGCGTCCTCGTCACCGAGATCGGCACGCCGATCGCCATGACCTACGGCATCCAGCTCGCGTTCCCGATCGAGGAGGCCGGCTACTGGCCGGACTACGCGCGCGGCTTCGCGTTCCTGCGCGAGGCCGGCACCCACTCGGGCCTGGGCCGGGTCTTCCGGCAGAAGCTCCAGTACATCCCGGTCGGCGTGGTCGCGGCCATCACCCCGTGGAACGCCCCGCTCTATCTCAACATCGCCGAGAGCGTGCCCGCGCTGCTCGCGGGAAACGCGGTGATCCTCAAGCCGGCCCAGCTCACCCCGTGGGCCGGGCTCGAGCTCGGCCGCATCGCGGCGGAGGAGACCGACCTCCCGCCCGGCATCTTCCAGGTCGTCGTGTCCAACGACAACGACGTGGCCGCGACCCTGACCTCCGATCCCCGGGTCGACATGGTCACGTTCACCGGCTCGACCGCCGTGGGCCGCAAGATCCTCGCCGCCACCGCGCCCACGGTGAAGAAGACCGTGATGGAACTGGGCGGCAAGTCCACCCACATCGTGCTGGACGACGCCGCCCTTGACCAGGTGCTCCCGCTCGCCGCCGGCGGCGTCTGCACGATGTCCGGCCAGGGGTGCACGCTCGCCACCCGGATCCTGCTGCCCAGGAGCAAGCTGGCCGACGGCCTGGCCATCCTGCGGGCGACCATGGAGCGCTTCCCCTACGGCGACCCGTGGGACATGAAGAACTACTCCGGGCCCGCGATCAGCGACGCGCAGCGGGCTAAGGTACTCGCCCTGGTCGAAGGCGCGGTAGCGGCCGGCGCCACCCTGATCACCGGCGGCGGCAAGCCGGCTCACCTCCCGACGGGGTACTACATCGAGCCGACGCTGCTGTCCGACGTCGACCCGCGCTCGGTGATCGGCCAGGAGGAAACCTTCGGCCCGGTCGTCACCGTCACCCCCTACGACACCGAGGAAGAGGCGATCGCGATCGCCAACGACACCATCTACGGTCTCGCGGGCCAGGTGTCGAGCGGCGACGACGACCACGCCCTGGCGGTGGCCCTCAAGATCCGTACCGGCACGATCGGCGCGAACGTCGGCGGTACGTTCAGCCTCACCAGCCCGCTCGGCGGCGTGGGCCAGAGCGGCCTCGGCCGCCGCTACGGCGACAGCGGCTTCGAGGAATACCTCGAGGTCAAGGCCATCGGCCTGCCGTCGGCCTAACCCCGCGCAGCAGGTCCTTGCGGACCTTGCCCGAGGGGGTGCGCGGCAGCTCGTCGGCCAGCACGATGACCTCGGGCGTCTTCGGCCGGGCGGCCCCGGCGGCGGCGAAGTGGGCCCGGGCCGCCTCGACGTCGAAGGCGAAACCCGGGCGGACGACGACGACCGCGCCGACCCGCTCGCCCAGGGCCGGGTCCGGCACCCCGATGACCGCCACGTCGGCCACAGCGGGGTGGGTGATCAGCAGGTCCTCGACCTCCTTGGCCGAGATGTTCTCGCCGCCGCGGATGATGATGTCCTTGAGCCGGTCGGTGACCGTGAGGTACCCGTCGGCGTCGATCCGCCCGACGTCCCCGGTCCGGAACCAGCCCCCGGGCAGGAACGCGGCCGCGTTGAGGGCCGGGTCGGTGTAGCCGGTGAACAGCTCGGGGCCGCGGGTGAGGATCTCGCCCGGGCCGCCCCCGGGCACGTCATGGCCGTCGGCATCGACCAGGCGGACCTCGTTGCCCGCGAGCAGCGGGCCGTCGGTGCCGGCCCGCCGGGCGGGGGAGTCGGCGATGGCCCCGGCGGTCACCGTCGGGTGCTCGCTGCTGCCGTAGGAGCGGAACGCCGTGATCCCGGCGGCGTCGGCCCGCTGGATCAGGCTCGGCGGGACCGGGGCCGCGCCGGTCAGGACCTCGCGCAGGGTGCTCAGCGCGGCGGTGCCGTTCGCCTGCTGGTCGAGCAGGCCGGACAGCTGGACCGGTGCCCCGCCGCAGGAGGTGACCGCGTGCCGGTCGATGAGCGCGGCGGCCCGGGCGGCGTCCCAGGCCTGCATGATCACCGTGGGCGTGCCAAGCAGCAGGATCCGCAGCAGGCTGAGCAGCCCGGCCATGTGACCGGGCGGGAACAGGCCAAGGTGCCGGGCGCCCGGGCCGTTCAGCGTGTAGACCCGGGAGGTCGCCTCGGCCAGCAGGGTCCGGTGCGAATGCTGCACGCCCTTGGGCTCGGCCGTGGTGCCCGAGGTGTACATGAGCACCGCCCGGTCGCCGGGGTCGAGGCGGGGCTGGCGGTACGAGCCTCCCGGCTGGTGCAGCAGCTCGGCGTAGCCGACCGCGCCGTGTCCGACCGCGCCGTGTCCGGGTGCACGGTCGCCGGGTGTGCTGTCGCCCACGACGACGGCGAGCTTCAGCTTGGGCAGCCCGGACGGTCCGGACGGCCCGGCCAGCGCGGGCAGCACGACGTCGGCGTGCGGGCGGCCGCGGTGCTGGCGGGGGAGGACGAACGCGGTGGCGCCCGACCGGCGCAGCACGAAGTCCAGCTCCCGCGGACCGTAGATCATCACCACCGGCAGCAGCACGGCCCCGCACAGGCCGACCGCCACCTGGATGATCGCGCCCTCGTAGGACCCGGGCAGCTGGACCGCGACCACGTCGCCGGGGCCGATGCCCCGGGCCTGCAGCGCCGCGGCGGCTCTTTCCGCGTCGCTCACCAGCGCGCCGAGCGTCGTCTCGCGCTCGGCGTCGCCGGCCACGAACACCAGCGGGCAGCCGTCGTGGGCCGCGGCCCCGGCCCGGATGTGCGCGGCCAGCGTTAGGTCGCCCACCGTTAGTCGGCCTGGTCCCGCTGGCCGGCTTGGTCCCGCGTGTCGCCGCTCGTCGGCGGCCTGCGGTTCTTGAACGCCGCGAGCATCGACTTGTGCTCGTCCGAGGTGAGCAGGACCGTGTTCGCGTACCGGTCGAAGTCGCGGGCGGTCCCGCGGTCCACGCTGGCGGCGATGTCGACCGCCATCTTGGCGACCCCGGCCGCCTCGCTCGGCAGGGCCGCGAGCTTGCCCGCGAACGCCGTGACCCGCTCGCGGAACGACTCGGCCGGGTACACGGCGTGGACCAGGCCCATCGTGAGCGCCAGCTCGGCCGAGACCTCCTCGCCGAACGCCAGCCACTTGCCCCAGTGCGGCCCGACCAGCCGGGTCACCCGGCTGATGCCGCCGGATCCCGGTATCACGCCGAGGCTGGGCAGTTCCGGCAGCGCGAAGCTGGCGCCGTCGGCGGCCAGCCGGAAATCGCAGGACGCGCCGATCTCCAGGCCCACGCCCAGGCACCGGGCGTGCGCGGCCAGCACCGAGGGCTTCTCGATGGCCTCGAGCTCGTCCATCAGCAGGTGGAAACCGCGGTAGCCGCGCCGCAGGCGCCGCGGGCTGAAACCGCCGTCGGGAGCGTAGCCGCGCCGGCCGCCCGCGCCGCTGTCGTTCAGGTCGATGCCCGCGGTGAAGTAGCGGCCCTCCGCGGCGATAACCAGCACCTTGAGGTCGTCGCGGTCACCGAGGTCGTCGACCGCGGCTCGCAGGCCGTCGATCATCGCCGGGGAGACGGCGTTGAGCTTCGCGTCCCGGGTGAAGGTAAAGGTGAGGACGCCGTTGTCCTCGGACCGGCGGAAGGTCGGCGCATCGGCGGACATAAGCCTCCATATCGAGCACTTATTGTAAACAACTAACTAAAATGCTAGCGACCGGATCGTGCCCGGGCAAGCGTCATGGACCCCGGCTTGGCCTGGCTTGGCTAGACAGCGCGGGCGTCGGGTGGAGCTCGATCTGCCAGCCCCTGCGATGGATGCAGATGTCGTGATGGTAGTTGCCGAGCAGGATGCACTCCTTGGCGCTGGTGGCCCCTGTTCGCCAGGGTCCGCGGCAGGCTGCCAGTGGGCGTCAGGGACCAGGTCAACCATTCCCTGATGACGGTCCAGTCGGGGCTGCCGGTGACGACCGGGACGATGAGGGTGTCGCAGGCGATGGTCTCGGCGTCCTTGCCGTCCAGGTAGCCGTGCGGCCCGGCCCGGGCCGCCAGCCAGGTCTCTTCCAGGACCGAGGCGCCGTCCATGCCGGGGGACGTCGGCCC
>Ga0302314_10003498_pt1 | contig 28919 bp, 20 predicted proteins | sample III_Palsa_N2_3_FD_200533 | JGI IMG/M metagenome (GOLD analysis project Ga0302314, IMG submission 200533) | Peat permafrost microbial communities from Stordalen Mire near Abisko, Sweden - III_Palsa_N2_3 | ecosystem: Environmental > Terrestrial > Soil > Palsa > Peat permafrost | place: Sweden...
GGGCGGCAAGAAGTGGGCCTTCACCCAGTCCGGCCTGTTCCTCGACTTCCTGGCCGGCAACCAGACCTACCAGTGCACCCCGTGGAGCATGCCCCTGCTCACCGTGTTCGGCTGGCAAAAGCCCTGTTACCTGCTCGGCGAAGGCTATGTGAAAACCTTCAAGGAGCTGATGGACGACACCGAGTGGGAAGACTACGGCGTCGGCAAGTATGAGAAGTGCGCCGACTGCATGGTGCACTGCGGCTTCGAAGGCTCTGCGGTGGCCGACGGGGTGAAGAACCCGCTGAAGCTACTGGCGGTGTCGATGAAGGGCGTGAAGACCTCGGGCAAGATGGCGGCGGACATCCCGCTGGACAATCAGCGTCCGGCGAAGTTCGTCTTCTCAGGCCACGTCGAGCGGAAGCTCGCCGAAATCCGGGCCACCCAGCCTCGGTCCAAGAAGGTCTCGCCCACGGCGTAGCGCCTGGAAGGCGGTCTCGGCCTCTGATCCCACCCGGATCAGGGCAGGGAGCTGCCACGGGCTGGCGGCCAGCGACGCGAGCACGGCCATGATGTCCATGCTGCCGTCCGCGGCCATGCCGGCCTGCGCCGCCTTGGGCAGGCTTCGGCCCGCTGCGTCGGATACCACCCGCGCCGCCGCGAAGGGCAGCCCGTGCCGTGCGGCGACCGCGCCGGCAATGTGCGATTCCATGTCGACCGCCGCCGCGCCAGTGGCCTGATGCGCCCGAGCTTTCGCGGCCTTGTCCGCGAGCATGGCATCCGACCCGAGCATAGTGCCCCAGCGTGCGCGGGGCAGGGTCTCCAGCAGGCGCGCCGTCCATTTGCTGTCGGTGCCGATAGCTGACCCATCCGGACAGACCACGCCGCCGGCGATCACCCAATCGCCGGGCGACAGACCTTCAAGCAGTGCGCCGCCGAGTCCGATGCTTATGATCCCCACGGCTTCGGCGGCGCCCCGTTCCAGGTCCGCCTCCAGCCTTTGGCGGTCGCCGCCGCCGGCGATGACATTCAGCGCCGGGCTAGCCAGAAATCGCGCCTCCCGCTGCAGCCCCGTCGCGACCAGGATCATCACATGCCGAACGCGACGTGAGGGTCGTTGGCGCGCTTCAGGTTGCGGTACCGCGCGACGGCCCAGAGCGGGAAGAACTTGGGATAGCCGTGGTAGCGCAGGTAAAAGACCCGCGGAAAACCGCCGCCCGTGTAAGCGTCCTGATCCCACAGCCCATCCGCGTTCTGGATGCCGAGCAGGTATTCAACGCCGCGCGCGACCGCCGGGTTGTCCGTCTCGCCGGCGGCCATCAGTCCCAGCAGCGCCCAGGCCGTCTGTGACGCGTTCGAGGCGAACGGCGTGTAACCCTTGTAGTCAAGGGCGTAGCTCTCGCAGTCCTCGCCCCAGCCGCCGTCCGCGTTCTGGATGTCGACCAGCCAGTCCACCGCCTTGCGCATGACGGGCGCTTGTTGATCGAAGCCGGCCGCATTCAATGCACAGAGCGCCGACCAGGTCCCATAGATGTAGTTGACGCCCCAGCGGCCGAACCAGCTACCGTCGGCGGCCTGTTCCCGTTCCAGGTAGTCCAGGCCACGTTTCATGGCCGGATCGCTCGCCGTCTTGCCCAGTTGAGCCAGCATGCTCACGCAGCGCGCGGCCACGTCCACGGTGGGCGGGTCGAGCAAGGCGCCGTGGTCGGCGAAGGGGATGTTGTTCAGGTAGTGATAGGTGTTGTCGGCGTCGAAGGCGCCCCAGCCGCCGTTCTTGCTCTGCAGCCCCTCGATCCATTCCTCGCCGCGCGCGATGGCCTCATCGTAGCCGGCGCCGGCGTTCAGCCTCGTCCTCGCCCGGTCCATCGCCATCACCACCACGGCGGTGTCGTCCGTATCCGGATAATGGGCGTTGTTGTACTGGAAGGCCCAGCCGCCGGGCCGCACGTCAGGACGTTGCTCGGCCCAGTCGCCTTTCACATCCAGCACCTGGCGCGGCTTCAGCCAGTCCATCCCGCGCACCGCCTGGCGCTCGGCGTCCTCGCCGCCGGCCTCCATCAAGGCGTGGACCGTCAGGGCCGTGTCCCAGACCGGCGAGACGCAGGGCTGGCAGTAGGCCTCGTCGTCCCGCACCACCACCAGATCGGCCACGGACTTGCGCGCCATGACCCGGTCGGGATGATCCTCGGCATAGCCCAGCACGTCGAACATCATCACGCTGTTGGCCATGGCCGGATAGATGGCGCCCAGCCCGTCCTCGCCGTTCAGCCGCTCGGTGACGAAGCTGACGCATCGGGCGACGGCGCTGGCCCTCAAGCCCTTGGGCCAGAGGCCGTCGACGGCCTTGAGCACCACATCCAGGGCGTTGAATCCGACGGTCCAGAGCCATTTGGTGTCCGCCGCCTTGGAGCCGGGTTTGACGTGGACCTTGGCCTCGTAAAGCTCGTCCACCCGCACCCCGCGCGGGTTGCGCGCCACCGGCTTCTTCACCTGCAGAACCAGCAGGGGAACGATCACCGTCCGCGCCCAGTAGGACATCTTCGACAGATGGATCGGGAACCAGCGCGGCAGCAGGATCAGTTCGACCGGCATGGTCGGAATCGCCGACCAGGATCCCGCGCCATAGAGGGCCAGTTGGATGCGGGTGAAGACGTTGGTCGCCCCCGCGCCGCCGTGGGCCAGAACCGCCTCGCGGGCGCGGACCATATGGGGAGCGTCGATGTCGTGGCCGATCATCTTCAGGGCGAAATAGGCTTTGACGGTGGCGCTGATGTCGAAAGCCCCGCCATGAAACAGCGGCCAGCCGCCGTGGTCGCCCTGGATACGTGTCAGGTAGGCGCCGATCTTCCGTTCCAGCTCCAGATCTTCCGGCTCGCCCAGATAGTGCTTCAGCAGCACGTATTCGGCGGGAATGGTGGCGTCGGCCTCAAGCTCGAACACCCAGTGGCCGTCTGGCCGCTGCAGCTTGAGCAGGGCGTCCTTGGCTCTCGCCACCGAGCCGTCTAGTGCGTCGAGTGTCGTGGTCGCTTGAGGGGCGGCGGTGTCGAGAACCAAGCTCATCGAAATTCGTCCATCACGAGGGCGACTATAGGCGAAGTTGGGCGAGGGCCAACTCTGCCGCATGAAATCCTGACCGCAGCGCGCCCTCGATCGTGGCCGGCAGCCCGGTGTCAGTCCAGTCCCCGGCGAGGATGAGGTTTTTCCAGGCGGTCTGGGCGCCAGGCCGTTTGCGGTTCTGCTCGGGTGTCGCGGCGAAGGTGGCGCGGCGTTCTTTCAGGATCTGCCACGGAGGCAAGGCCGGCGGAAGGCCATGGATTTTGGCGACTTCGGCCCAGATCTGCTCAGCTAGCGCCTGGCGGTCCGTATCCAGGAACCGGTCGGCGGCGCTGATGGTCACCGAGATCCGGTCAGGGAAGGCGAATATCCATTCGATCATCCCGCCGATCACCCCGACCATCGGCTCGAGGCCCGCTGGTGGCGATAGCTTGAAGTGAGCGTTGACGATGCCGCAAAATTCGTCCGGCGCGGACAGGTTGGGCGCCAGTTCCTGGGCGATCCAGGGCGGCACAGCAAGTATGACCGGCCCGTCGGCGGGGCGAGGCTGGTTGTCATCGGAATAGGTCACCGAGTCCAGTCGATCGCCTTCGAAGGCCAGGTTGCGCAGCCGGCGTCCCAGCCGCAGCTCGCCGCCACGCTCGGTGATGAAGGCCACGGCCGGATCCACAAAGGCGGCGGAGAGGTTGGGTTCGGCGACCCTTGGGTGATAGGCGCGCCCGCCCTCGGCCAGGGTCTCGCGAACCACGGCGGCGGCCAGGGCCGCTGATCCAGTCCTGGGCGCGGTGTTTAGGGCGGCGAGCAAAAACGGCTCCATCAGCCGGGTCCAGACCGTCCCCTCGGCGGCGATCGCCTCGTCGACCCGTGCATCCGGCTTGGGATAGAGCAGGCCGGCCAGCCCCAGATAGTCGGCGGTCGTCGACCCCGGGATCCGGCGTGACGGCGACATAATCCACCAGGGCAGCGGACCTTCATTGGGCCGGATGGTCCAGCGCTCGCCAGACCCGACATCGGCGAAGACGAACCGGGCGTGGTCGGGGCCCGCCAGCCGATCGGTTGCGCCGATCAGACGCAGATAGCGGTTGACCGCCTGGTTGCCGGATAGGACCAAGTGAGCGCCATTGTCGATCACCATGTCCAGCCGGGCGTCGTGAAAGGAGCGGCACCGGCCGCCGGCCTGGGCCGCGGCTTCGCTGATCTCGACCGCGACGCCGGCCTCGGCCAGACGCACGGCGGCGGCCAGTCCCGAAAGCCCCGCGCCGATAACCTGAACCGTCTTTGCCGAGCCTTTCGGCGTCATCCCAGCAGGCCGCGCGATATCAGGATCCAGACCAAAGCCGCCTTGCTGATCTTCACCCGCTCACGGGGGGGAGCCCAGCCCTTGGCCTGCATGCCATCGAGGATGCGACCGTAGACGGCGCTCATCAGCCGCGGCGCCGCCAGCCGGCCGGCCGGGCGCTTAGCCATCACCGCGTCGGCCTTGGCGTAGTAGTCGCGCGCCTGGGCCGCGACGAACTTGCAGGCCTGGTCCACGCGCGGATCGGCGATCACGGCGTCGGGGGCATTCCCCGTGATCCCCGCCGCATCGAGGGCCTCGCGCGGCAGATAGAGCCGGCCGATGGAGGCGTCCTCATCGATGTCGCGCAGGATGTTGGTGAGTTGCAAGCCACGGCCAAGGTGGTGGGCCAGCTCCAGTCCCGGCGCCTCGTCCATGCCGAACACCTTGACCGAAAGCCGTCCTACGGCGCTCGCCACGCGATCGCAATAGAGGTCCAGCTTGGCGGCGTCGGGGGCCCGGATGTCCTCATCCAGGTCCATCTGCATGCCGTCGATCACGGCCTGGAAGTCAGCCTTGGCCAGGCCGAACCGACGAATATCCCCTGCAAGAAACGCCATCCTGCCAGCCGCCTCGCCGGCGTAGAGCCGTTCCACATCCGTCCGCCAAGCGTCGAGTTCGACCCGCCGTTCCGCCGGCTCGCCGCCAGGTTCGTCGACGATGTCGTCCACCGCCCGGCAGAAGCCGTAGATGGCGAACATCGCCGACCGCTCGGCCTTGGGCAGGATGCGCATGCCCGCGTAGAAGGAGCTGCCTGAGACCTTCTGCTCGATGGCGCCCTGATCGTATACCGCCTGTTCGCTCACACGCCGCCGCCCGCTGTTTTACGCCCGCCGATCCGGTCCGTGGCCGCCAGGAAGGCCAGCGGCAGAATCTCGATCGGGCGATGATGCACCCGCTCAGATAGGGGGTCATGCGCGATCAAGCGAGCGGTCAAGTCCTCGGCCAGCCGCTGGATCAACGCAACCTCATAGGCGAGACGCCCGTCCTTGATCTGGCCCGCGAAGCCGCGTGACTGGTCCAGCAAGCCTTGCGTCCGCCGCGCCAAGTCGACGATCACTGATCTCAGTGCGGGCGACGCGCGTCCATCCGCCAGCGCCTCGACATTGGTCCCAGCCGCCGCGAGTTCCTTCTGGCCCAGATAGACCCGGTCCAGCTCGCGGTAGTCCTTACTGCAGTCCTGCAGGTGGTTGATCACCTGAAGCGCGGCGCAGAGGGCGTCCGAGGCCGGCCATGTGGCGCGATCCTCGCCATGCACATCAAGCACATAGCGGCCGACCGGCATCGCCGAATACCGGCAATAGTCCATCAGCGCGGCCCAGTCGGCGTAGCGGGTCTGGGTCGAATCCTGCCGAAAGGCGCGGAGCAAATCCAGGCCATGCGTGGCGTCGAGCCGGCATTCGTCCATTACCTGGCGCAGCGCCAATGACGGTGCGTCGTCGTCACGCTCGCCCGCCAGGGTGGCGCGCATCCGCTCCAGATGGTCGAGCTTTTCGTCGGGCTTAAGCCCCGCGTGGTCGGCGATGTCGTCCGCTGTCCTGGCGAAGCGGTAGAAGGCCATGATGGCCGGCCTGTGTTGTGGCTTCAGGATGAAGGACGCGACCGGGAAGTTTTCCTGCTTGTGCGTCTTGCGTGGGACGAGCTCGGCGGTGGTCTGACTCATGCGCGTCCCGCCTGCGCCTGGGCGCGGCCCTTCCAGAAACCGCCCCGGCCCGTCCAGACATCGACAGCCGATTTGACCGTGAAGACCGTGTAGAGGGCGCCGATCAGCGGCAGGGCAAACCCCCAGAGCGGTGAGCGGCGATAGAATTTCAGCATAGGCTGGAAGCTTGCGGCCATCAGCATCCAGGCCGCCAGACCCACTAGCTTCAGCAGTCCTGGCGCGAAGATGGCGATCAGCGGCGGCGCCAGATAGGTCAGGACCAGCCCCGCCAAGGACCCCGCCAGGATCAACGGAGAATAGTCGAGCTGGGCGTAGGCCGAACGCGAAATCATCCGTCCGATCTCGCCCAGGCTTTGATAGGGGCGCTGGCTCTCGGCCCTGTCGGTCAGGCCCAGCCAGATTGGCCCCTGTTGCTTCATGGCCGCACCAAGGGCGCAGTCGTCGATGATGGCGGTGCGAATGGCGGCGATCCCCCCGGCCGCCTGCAATGCATCCGCCCTGGCCAACATGCAACCGCCTGCCGCGCCCGCGATACGGCTCTTGGGATCGTTCACCTGGCCGAACGGATAGACCATGGCGAAGAAGTAGACGAAGGCCGGGATCATCAGCTTTTCGGGCACGGTCACGCAGCTCAATCTGGCCATCAGCGACGTCAACACCAGGCCGCCCGCCTCCGCCCGCGCCACCAAGCGCCGCAGATTGTCCGGTGTGTGGGCGATGTCCGCATCGGTCAGCAGCAGGTACTTAGGCGGCGGCGCCCCGTCCTCGCTTGCGGCGTCCACGCCTTGCTTCATGGCCCAGAGCTTACCGGTCCAGCCGGACGCCAATTGCGCGCCGGGCATGATCGTCAGCACGGAAGCGCGCTCGATCTTCGCAGCAGTCGCGGCAGCGACTGACGAGGTCCCGTCGGTGCTGCCGTCGTCCACCAGGATCACGCGAAAGACGCCCGGATAATCTTGCGCCAACAAGCTGCCGATCGAGCGGGCGATGACGTCGGCTTCGTCGCGCGCCGGTACGATGACGGCAACTGGCGGCCAGACCGCTGGATCGGCCGGTTGTGGTCCGTCATCGCGTTCGCGGGCGAGCCAAAACATGCCTCTGCCGACGATCATATAGATCCAGATGAGCAGCGGCAGGCAGGCCAGGATCATGCCGAGGAGGCTCATCGCAGGTAACCCGCCTCGCGAAACCAGGCGACGGCGTCGGCGATGGCTTGCGGATAGGGCCGCGCGGCATAGCCCAACTCCCGCTCGGCCTTGGCTGACGAGAAGAACATGTGGTGGCTAGCCATCTTCAGCGCGTCGCGCGTCAGGAACGGCTCCTTGCCGGTCAACTGGGCGATGGCTTCGGTGATCAGGGCCAAGGGGTAGAGCGGGGCCCGGGGAAGGCTGACCGTCGGCGGCTTGCGTCCGACCAGATTGGCGATGTCGGCCAAAAACTGACCGAGGCTGACGTCCTGGCCGCCCAGGATGTAGTTTTCGCCGATGTGGCCCTTTTCCAGAGCCAGCATATGGCCCTCGGCCACGTCGTCGACGTGAACGAGGTTGAGGCCGGTGTCGAGGAAGGCCGGCATTCGTCCTTCAGCGGCCTCGACGATGATGCGGCCCGTCGGCGTGGGCTTGATGTCGCGGGGCCCGATGGGGGTTGAGGGGCTGACAATCACCACCGGCAGACCGCGCTCGGCCTGCATTTTTTGCACCGCCCGTTCGGCTATCACCTTGCTGCGCTTATAGGCGCCGATGGCCTCGGCGGGCGTCAGGGGCAGGGTCTCGTCGGACGGGCGGCCATCGGCATGGAAGCCAAGGGTGGCGACGCTGCTGGTGTAGACGATCCGCTCGACGCCGGCGGTCAGGGCCGCGGTCATCACTGCTGCCGTCCCTTCCAGATTGTGGCGAACGATCTCCTCCGGATCGCGCGCCCATAGCCGATAGTCGGCGGCGACATGGAAGAGGTATCTGGCGCCTGTCATCGCCTTGGCCAGTGCGGCTGGATCGGCCATGTCGCCGACCACGATGTCGGCGCCCAGGCCCTCAATGTTGCGGCGGGGGCTGGCTTCGCGAACCAGGACCCGCAGGGCAAGGCCGCGCGCCAGCGCCGCCCGCGCCACTGATGAGCCGACGAAGCCTGACGCGCCCGTCACCAGGGCTGTGCCGCCCAGCTCAGACATGGCGATCGGCTCCGCGCAAAATCCGCCTGTTTTCCAGGAACTGCCAGCTCAGCAGCATCGGCACGCCGATGGCGATGTCTCGCGCTCGCTTGAGCAGAGATAGCGCCAGGGCGGCCTCGGCAGGAAGGCCGAACAGCGGGCCCAGCAGGGCATAGGCGCCTTCCTGGACACCGAGTCCGCTGGGCGCGAAGAAGGCGACGTTCCGCGCGGCGAACAGCAGGCTCTCGACCGCTACGACGGACAGATAGGGCAGGGGATGGCCGATGAGCGACAGGATCAGCCAGGTTCCCGCGGCAGCGCCGAACCAGCAAGCCAGGTGTAGAGCCAGGCTCAACATCATCCGGCCCGGCGCCGCATGCGCCGTCTTGATCGCGGCGATGACCGCGTCGGCATGGCGTCCCGCGACGGGCGGCAGCCGATTGATCAGCCCCATGACAAGGCCCAGGCCTCGCCGCTGCACAAAGATGACGCCGCTGATCATCACCAGCGCGATCACCACCCCGCCAGCGGCGACGGGCGCGAGGCTGTGGCGGAAGTTGGCGAATCCGAGGTGACGGGCAAGCAGGCCGATGCCGATCAGGGTGTAGGTCAGCTGGCCGATCATCTCGATGGTGATGTCGACCGTGATCGAGCCGATGGCCACCGAAGCATCCACGCCGCCGAGCACCGCCGCGCGCCCGGCGATGACGATCGCGCCCAGCTGCGAGAACGGCAGCACGTCCGAGGACGCCTCCCGCAACAGCCTGGCCCACATGAAGGCGGGCGCTTTGTCGATCGGCTCAGCCGGCGCGACCAGCCACCAGCCGAGGCCCAGAGGGATGAAAAGGACGACCTGCGCGGCGATAACCGCCAGGAAACCCGCGACGCCAATCGGCGCCATCGCCTTGAGAACCGTGCCGAAATTGAAATAGCCGACCACCGCCGTAGCGACGGCCAGTCCAATCAGAGCCGCGAAGATGGTCGCGGTGCGTCCCTTGCGGCCGGTCGCCGCCTCCGTCTTCGTCTCCCCGCTCACGTGGCGCCCATCGTCCCGTCTCGCGCGACGTTGGAGCGGACGCCGCGCCACTCGATCCGGTTGCCGAACGCCCCGACGACGAAGACGGCGAACGACAGCAGATCGCGCGCCGGGAACAGCCAAAGTCCGCGCCGATCCGCGACCATCAATCGACAAAGGGTGTAGGCCTGCACGAGTCGGAAGGCGGCAAGGCCGCTCAGCATGATCAGCGCCGGCGTGCTGAATCCGGTAAGGGCCGCGCCGATCAGGGCCAGCGCCAGGAAATGCATGATCACGCTGCCGAAATAGCCAGCCGGCTGCACCAGCCGGACGGTCCGCGACCAGCGCAGCTCATGAACAAAGACCTCATTAAAGCTCGTCTCGGGAAACACGTGATCGATCACTAGCTGGGGGCAGGCGACTCGATAACCCGACTGCCGAACGGCGCGGCCAAGCTCATAGTCGTCAGCGAGGTAATCGGCCAGCCGTTCGAGACCGCCGATTTCCTTCAGGACATCGGCGCGCAGCGCCATGGCCGGCCCAAGACAGGGATTGGCGCCGAGCGCCTGGCCCACCACCACGCTCGGAGCGAACCTGATATTGATGTCCATCGCCGCAAGGGCCGACCAGAGGCTTGTCGTGGGCCGCCCGCGATAGAGGCAATAGATCAGCCCGACCCGCGGCTGCTCCAGCGCGGCGACAATGGCGTCGAAGGCTTCGGGCGGGAAGCGAACGTCGCTGTCGGCGATGATGATCACATCGCCATGGGCCTGCGCCGACAGGTTGATGAGATTGCTGATCTTTCGATTGGTCCCGTGCAGAGCGGGATTGCTGACGACGGTAATGTCGTGGTTGAGCCAATCGGCTTGCACGTGTCGGGCTACGTCCAAGGCGGCGTCAGACGGTTCGCGCGCGCCGACGATTGTTTGCACGGCGCCGTGGTAGGTCTGGGAGCAGACGCTGGCGAGGTTTTGATAGAGCTCTGGCTCCTCACCGAAGAGCGGCCTCAGCACGGTCACAGGCGGGGCGGCCGTCGCTGCCGGCGCTGGCCTGCGCGTGAATCGCCAAAGGACGACTGTCGCCATGACCGAATAGATCGCCCCACAGACCGAAAGGCCGAGGACGACGAACCCGACGATCTCAAGGAAAGGAACTATGCTCACGTCTCAGTGTCGTCGATTGGGGTGGGGACCCTACCTTAAATGTGATCCGGGCGGGGGGCTTGGCAAAAATGCGCGGGTCGCCAGTGAGGCGGCGCGCCATCTGAAGGTCGCGTCAGATCGTCAGCAGAAATTCGGCGCCCGTTCCCGCGCGCTGGGGCAACAGCGCCAGATCGCCGCCATGGCTCAGGGCGACCTGGCGAGCGAAACTTAAGCCCACGCCAGTGCCTTCCGCCTTGGTGGTGAAAAAGGGGCGGAAAACCCGGTCGCGATCCGCCGGCGCGACCCCTGGTCCGCTGTCCTCGATGGTCAGCACGGCGCCGTTCTCCCGCGCCCGGGCGGTCAGTTTCACCAGCCGCCGCTCGCCGGGCCCGGCCAGCGTCGCTTCCGCGCCGTTGGACATCACATTCATCAGGGCGTGGACCAGGAGGTCCATGTCCAGGTCCAGGTCGAAATCCAGGGCCGGCTCGTTCAACTCAAGCATCACCCCCTGCCGTTCCCATCGGCTGCGGAAAACCCGGGAAACCTCGCCCAGCAAGGCGCCGAGGCGGGTCGGCTTAAGGGCGGGCGGTGGCAGGCGGGCGAGGGTGCGGTAGGCGTTGACGAACCGCGTGAGCCCCTCGGCGCGTCGGGCCAGGGTCTCCACCGCGTCGCGTGCATGGGCCGTGGAGTCGGGTGTCTCGTCGCCCAACAGATCCACCGCGGTGCTGGCCAGGGAGGCGATCGGCGTCAGGGCGTTCATAATCTCGTGGCTCAGCACCTGCAGCAAATCGCGCAGGGCGGCGGCCTCGGCGGCGCGAATTTCCGGCTGGATATCCAGCAAGACCGCCAGTCTGAGCGCGCCCTCAGGCCCCACCAGATCGCTCATGGAGACGGCGAAGGCGCGGGGTCCGGCCTCGGTGTCCAGGGTGACCGTCAGCCGTTCGGTGGGGGACGGGCTGTTCAACGCGTGGGCCAATATATCGGGCGGCTGGATCAGGCGGTCGTCGGTGCGGAACAGGGTGCGGGCCGCGCGGTTGCCGGTGTGGATGACGCCGTCCGGGTGCAGCACCAGCAGCGGCGCGGGGGTCTGGTCCAATAGGCTGCCGAGCCAACGCTGCTCGGCCTTGGATGGCGTCGCCGGGTCGGCCGGTGCGCGCGCTGACGGCGAGCCGATTTCATAGGTTGGCCAGACCGTCACCGACGCTAGCCAGAGGGCCAGCAGGACCAGCACCGCGGTGCAGGCGTAGAGGCCGAAGTGCAGCGCGATGACCACGCCGATCCCGCAGGCGAACAGCAGCGCCTGGCCCAGGGCGCGGCCGGCCTGCCGCCTAAAGTCCATGCTTGGCCATACGGCGATAGAGGGCGGCTCGGGTCAGGCCCAGTTGCTTGGCGGCGTGGCTGACATTGAAGTTGTGCCGCTTGAGCGCACGGCTGATCAGGGCGCGCTCGGACTCCACCAGGTTCAGGTCCGATCGCACGGGCGCCGCCGGCGTGTGTTGGCTCTCGGTCAGGGCCAGGTCGGACAACTGATAGCTGTCCCCCTCAGCGAAGATGACGCAGCGCTCCATGGCCTGGCGCAGGGCGCGCACGTCGCCGGGCCAGGGGCTTTCGGCAATGGTCTCGATCACCTCCGGCGCCAGGGGCTTGACCGGCCGGTCGTATCGCTGGGCGTAGAGGTGCAGGAAATGGCGGGCCAGGATCAGGGCGTCGCCGTCCCGCTCGCGCAAGGGCGGAGCGAGGATCTCCACGGTGTTGAGCCGGTAGAACAGGTCGTCGCGCAGGCCCTGGGGTCCGGTCAGCGCCTCGCGCCGCCGCGTGGCGGCCAGCACCCGCACGTCCATGGCTGATACGCCCGTGCGGCGGGCATCCAGCAGGCCCAGCAACCGGATCTGCAAAACCGGCGCGAGTGCGGCGGCTTCCTCCAGCAACAGGGTCCCGCCGTGCGCCTGTTCGATGGCCCCGCCTTGCCGATCGCCGCCGAACAGCACGGCTTCCGCCTCGTCCACCGACAGACCCGCCAGATCGACCGGCACGAACGGCCCGGCGGCCCTCGCCGACTGTAGGTGAAGGTTCCTGGCGATCAGGGTCTTGCCAGTTCCGGCCTCGCCATGGATCAGCACCGAGGCGTCGGTCGGCGCCGCGCGACGGATCAGGTCGCGCACCCGCAGGATCGCGGGGCTCTCGCCCAGCAGCGGCGCGCTATCCATCCAGACCTCCGGGGTGGATGCGGTGGCGGCCGTCGCCTTCAACCGTCGCCGCCGCGTCTCCAGCGCCGTGTTGATCGTCGTGATCAGCCGCTCATTGTTCCAGGGCTTCATGACGAAGTCGCTGGCGCCGGCCCGCATGGCGGCGACGGCGATATTGATGCCGCTATGGCCCGTGACCACCACTACGGCGGCGTCGGGGTCGCGCGTCAGGATGTCGTCCAGGGTTTGGAAGCCTTCGTCGCCCGCCGTGGCGCCCCGCGCGAAGTTCAGGTCCAGCAGGATGGCGTCCACCGGCTCGGCCGCCAACACGCTCCAGGCTTCAGCCGGGCTGCGCGCTTCGGACATCCGCAGGCCATGCCGACCCAGCAGCAGGCCGGCGGCCTTCAGCACGTCCGGATCGTCGTCCACGAACAGCACGTGGTCTTTGGGGGTTGACGGGGAGTCTAGCATGTTCGGAATCGGACACTTCGCGTTTTGCCGAACACATGCAAGGCCAAGGGGGCGAAAATGTCAATAAACCCAATCTGTTAGTTTTCGGCGCGGCCGAGCTACACTTAAGACTGAGAGAGCAGCCCGTGACCGAACCGAACATTTCCGAACACACGTCTGAACCGGCGGCCGTCGCGCCCGGCGCCAGCATGGATCGCCGCATCGAGAAGCCGCGCGCGCGCATCAGCCGACCCGTGCAGATCGGCGCGGGCGTCGTCGCGGCGATCATCGTGCTCATCGTTCTGATCCGGTTGCTACCGCCGCCGAATAGCTTGTCGGTGAAGGCCAGCGCCTTGGAAATCGGCCAGGTTCAGAACACCGCCTTCCAGGACTATCTGCCGGTGCGAGCCGAGATCGCGCCTCTCAGCACGGTTTATGTGACCGCCGTTTCTGGAGGCCAGGTCGACAAGGTCATCGTTCTGGATGGCTCGGAAGTCGCCGAAGGCGCGTCGCTGGCCACCCTCAGCAATCCGCAACTGAAGCTGGACGTCACCTCCAAGGAGGCCGAGATCGCCGGCCGGCTTGGCGACACCAGCGCCCAGCAACTGGCCCTGGAGCGCAATCGGCTGGATCGCGAGAAAGAGGTTTCCGAGACCAGCTACAGCCTGCTCAAGGCCCAGCACGATCTCGACACCCGCCAGCACCTGCACGACCTGGGCTTCGTATCCGACGCCGAGGTCAAGAGCTTCACCGACGAGGCCAACTACTATCGCGACCGGCTCAAGGCGCTGAAGGCAGGCGAGCAGGAAGAGAACGCCATCGCCGGCGCTCAGGCGGCGCAAATCCGCCAGACCGGCTCCAGCCTGAACAGCAATCTGGCGGTGGTGAAGTCCAGCCTCGACGCCCTGGTGGTCCGCGCCCCGGTGGCCGGTCGCCTGACCGACTTTACCCTGCAGCCTGGCCAGTCGCTGAAAGCCGGCGATCCGGTCGGCCAGATTGACTCGGAAGGCGCCTACAAACTCACCGCCGACGTTGACGAATACTATCTGGGCCGGGTCACCGCCGGCCAGCCCGCGACCGGCGACTTCGACGGCCACACCGTCGCCCTGACCGTTTCGCGGGTTCTGCCGCAGGTGACCAGCGGCCGTTTCCGGGTCGAGCTGACCTTCAACAAGCCGCCGAACATCGGCCTGCACCGGGGTGAAAGCACCGACGTACGGATCACGCTCGGCGACACCCAGCAAGCGCTGGTGGCGCCTAACGGCGCCTGGCTTGAGGAAGGCGGCGGAAGCTACGCCTTCGTGCTCGACGGCGGCGGCCATCGCGCCGATCGCCGCGCCATCACCGTCGGCCGCCGCAATCCGCAGCAGGTGGAGATCACCTCAGGCCTGCATCCCGGCGATCGCGTGGTGACCTCCAGCTACGACGGCTACGCCAAGTCCACCCACCTCATCCTGCACTGATCCGATCCCGGTTCGAGAAGGCTGCCCCATGATTGTTCTGGCTGATGTCCATCGCCTCTACCGCTCCGACGAAGTGGAGACCACGGCGCTCAAGTCGATCGAATTGCAGATCGAGGAGGGCGAGTTCGTCGCCATCATGGGTCCGTCCGGCTGTGGCAAGTCCACGCTGCTGAACATCCTCGGCACCATCGACCGCCCGACCAGCGGCAAATACATGTTCCGCGACCTGGAGGTCACCGACATGGCCGAGGCGGAGCTGGCCCGCTTGCGCCGCGACAACCTCGGCTTCGTGTTTCAGAGCTTCAACCTGATCGACGAGCTGACCGTCGCCGAGAATGTCGAACTGGGCATCATCTATCGAAAATGGGCTGGCAAGGATCGGCGGGCGCGGGTGCAGGCGGCCATGGACCGGGTCGGCATCGGCCATCGGGCGCGCCACTATCCGCATCAGCTTTCAGGCGGCCAGCAGCAGCGCGCCGCCATCGCCCGCGCCATCGTCGGCCAGCCCAGCCTGATCCTGGCGGACGAACCCACCGGCAATCTCGATACCGAGAACGGCGCCCAGGTGATGGGCATCCTGCAGAGCCTGAACGAGGATGGCGCGACCGTCGTCATGGTCACCCACTCCCCCAGCCACGCCGACATGGCCAAGCGCCGCATCGACATGCTGGACGGTCGCATCGTCGTCTCCGCCCGCCGCGAAATCTGAGGCGAGGACGAATGTTCAGGCACTATCTACTTACCCTCTATCGAGCCCTGACCAAGCACCGTCTCTACGCGGCCCTGAACATCCTGGGCCTTGCGGTGGGGATCGCGGTCTTCCTGGTGCTGGCCCTCTATGTGCGGTTTGAGACCAGCTTCGAGCGCTGGATCCCGGATGCGCCACAGATCTATGTGGTCCGCTCGTATTGGACCCTCACCGGGGAGACGATTCCGCCGGACGACAACACCATGGGCGGCTTTCTGGACGAGCTGCGAGGCGACTATCCCCAGACGGTGGGGACGAGGCTATGGGACACCCGCGTTGCGGTCCGGCAGGGATCGCAGGTGACCTCCGAACAGCTCGAGTTGGTCGACCCCAGCTTCTTCAAGGTGTTCGATTTGCCGATGACGGCCGGCGACAAGGCCAGCCTGCTGCGCCGCCCAGACGATCTTCTGATCAGCGAAGCCCTGGCCAAGAAGTATTTTGGTGGGGCCAATCCGATCGGCCAGCGCCTGACGGTCGAGGACCGCGGGACTCTCTATGACTACCGGGTCGCCGGGGTGATGAAGGACGTGCCCAAGAGCACGGATCTGAAGCTCGACATGGTCGCGCCCATCACCCCGCAAATGGTGGCCAAGGAAGATCACTGGACCCACTGGGGCAGCCAGCAGCTGACCACCTATCTGCGGTTCGAGACGCCGGAGGCGGCCTCCGCGCTGGACAATGACCTCGATCGGTTCACCGACCGGCATGGCGATGCCGACTTGGTCAGTCCGGCGCACAAGACCTTGCGTTTGCGCACCGCGCCGCTGCCGGCGATGCACCTGATCGACCCGAAGGACGCCGTGATCGTGGCGACCATCGGCGCGGTCGGCCTGCTGACCCTGCTGCTGGCCGGGGTCAACTATGTGAACCTGGCGACGGCGCGGGCCGGGCTGCGGGCGCGGGAGGTGGCGCTGCGCAAGGTGATGGGCGCTACGGGCCTATCCCTCGTGGCTCAGTTCATGGCGGAGTCGCTGATCACGGCGACGGTCGCGGCTTTGATCGGCCTTGCGCTGTGCGAACTGACCCTGCCGCTGATCAACACCGCCGGCGGCCTGTCGCTGAAGATCGACTATCTGGGCGACGACGGCGTCCTGCCCCTGCTTGTGGCTTTGACGGTGATTGTCGGACTGGGCGCCGGCGCCTATCCGGCTCTGGTGCTGTCGCGGTTCCAACCGGCCGCGGTGCTGGCCTCGGCGCGAACCCCAGGCGGCGGTCGCAGTGGGGCCAGGGTGCGCGAAGGGCTGGTGATCTTCCAGTTCGCCATCGCCATCGCCTTCACCATCGCCACCGGCGTGATCGTCAGCCAGGGCCGCTATCTGCGCCACGCCGATCTGGGCTTCGTCCGCAACGGTTTGATCGTCGTCAGCGACTTCGACGACGAGGGCGTCACCCCGGCCCAGCGGTCGTCGTTGCTGACGCTTTGGCGCGCGGAGCCCGGCGTCACCGGCGCCACGGTCTCGATGAGTTCGCCGGGAACGACCCATACTACCAATGGCAGCAACTTCACCCTGCCGGGCGACAAGGGCCACGGCCTCAGCCTGAACTGGGAAGTGGTCGGCCCGGACTTCCTGCAGACCTATGGCGGGCGTCTGGTGGCGGGACGGTCGCTGGGGTCAGCCTACGGTCTGGACGAATACAAGACAGACAAGCCGACCAATTCAACGCCGGGCGTCGCGGCCCCGCCAGCGCCCGCACGCGATGTGATGCTGAACGTCAACGCCGTGCGGGTTCTGGGTTTCACCAGCCCGGCGGCGGCGGTGGGGCGGATGATGCAAGAAGGCAGCGGATCGGACGCCAAGCCATTCCGCATTGTCGGTGTAGTCGACAACATCCGCTTCCGCTCGCCTCGGGAGTCGCTGCAGCCGACGGTCTATTACTTCTCTGCCAAGGACATCGACGCCGGCATCGCGGTTGTGCGCTACGGCCAAGCCGATCCGAAGCTTGTGCTGGACCACATGCGCCAGGCCTGGCGTCAGGTCACGCCGACCATCCCGTTCGAAGCCAAGACCGTCGAAGACAACCTCCAGCCCTACTACCAGGGTGATGACGAGCGTGGCCGGCTGTTCACCATTGGCGCGGCGCTAGCCGTGGGGATCGGCTGCCTGGGTCTCTATGGCCTGGCGTCGTTCAATACGGCGCGCCGGGTGAAGGAGATCGGCATCCGAAAAACCCTGGGCGCCTCCACCAGCGACATTCTCAAGCTACTGATCGGCCAATTCCTGCGGCCCGTATTGATCGCCAATGTGATTGCCTGGCCGTTGGCGTGGCTGGCGATGCAGAACTGGCTGAGTGGCTTCGACGAGCGGATAAATCTCAACCCGCTCTACTTCCTCGCCGCCACGGCCCTAACCTTGATCATCGCCATCGGCACGGTCGCGAGCCAGGCCTATGCGGTCGCCCGGTCCGAGCCGGCCAAGGCGCTGCGCGATGAATAGGCGCGCGCCATCGGCAATCTCCTCTGCCAGAGCCGGGCCCTAGGGAGCGCGTCGCCATGTGGACCCATACCCTTCTGACCTTCTACCGCTCGCTGACACGCCACCGGCTCTATTCGGCGCTGAACGTGTTGGGACTATCCATCGGCGTCGCCGTCTTCCTCGTGCTTTGGCTGGATGTGAGGTTCGAGACCAGCTTCGAGCGATGGATTCCGAACGCCGGGTCGATCTATGTCGTGCGCACGGTCTGGCAAGGACCCTATGCCTCGTCCGGCGCCAATAACGCCTCGATGGGTGGAACCCTGGACGAACTGCACGAAGATTACCCGCAACTCGTAGGGACCCGGATACGTGGCGAGGGCGGCACCGTGCGCCAGGGCGCGGAGGTGACTGCGGAGCGGATCAATATCGTCGATCCCAGCTTCTTCCAAACCTTCGAACTACCCCTCGTCACCGGAGATAGGGCGAGCCTGCTAAGCGCGCCAGACGACCTGGTCCTGACCGAGACCAAGGCGAAGCGCTATTTCGGTGGCGCCAACCCCGTGGGCCAACGCCTGGACATCGTCTTTATGGGCGCGCCGCACAGCTATCGTGTGACGGGCGTGATCAAGGATCCACCGAGAAATACCGACCTGAATTTCGACTTCCTGGTTCCGCTGACGCCCCAGATGGAGGCCGCGCAGCCCTATTGGCGCAGCTGGGGCGACGAGGAGTTGATGACCGTGCTTCGCCTCGACACCCCGCAGGCGGCCGCTGCTCTGAATGCGAACCTCGATCGTTTCGTCGATCGTCATGGCGCCCGCGACCTGACCCCGCCACCCGCGCACAAGCAGCTGACGCTTAGAGCCGCGCCGCTGACCTCACTGCATTTGATCGATCCAAAGGACGCTGCTGTGGCGGCGGCGATCGGCGCGGTCGGGCTGCTGACACTGCTCCTGGCGGGCGTGAACTACGTCAATCTGGCGACCGCCCGAGCGGGCTTGAGGGCGCGGGAGGTCGCGTTGCGCAAAGTTATGGGCGCTACCGCGCCGACGCTGATCGTCCAGTTCATGGGCGAGGCGCTGGCCACGACCTTTCTGGCGTCATTGATCGGCCTGGCCTTCTGCGAATTGGCGCTGCCGTTGATCAATGCGGCTGGAGGCCTGGCGCTTACGATCAACTATCTTCAGTCCGACAGCATACTGATCCCCGTCCTCATCGCGGCGGTGGTGGTCGCGCTCGGCGCGGGCGTCTATCCGGCGCTCGTGCTGTCGAGGTTCCAGCCGGCGGCTGTGCTAGCCTCGGCGCGCACGCCAGGCGGCGGCCGCAGCGGAGGCCGGGTGCGCGAGGCCCTGGTCCTGGTGCAGTTCGCCATCGCCATAGCCTTCACCATCGCCACGTCGGTGATCGTCAGCCAGACGGACTACCTCCGGAGCGCTGACCTGGGATTTAACCGCGACGGGCTGATCGTCGTCAGGTCGTTTGACGACTCCGCGATCACCGGCGCCCAGCGAGACACTCTTCTCGACGCTTGGCGCGCACTGCCTGGGATCGCCGGCGCGACGTCGGCGACCGTGGCGCCGGGGGTGACCAACACCGTCGACACCGAGCTCACAAAACGGCCCGGCGCTCAGACCAGCGGCGTCAGCATCGACTACGTGGCCATCAAGCCGGACTTCTTCCGCACCTATGGCGCGCGGCTGATCGCCGGCCGCTTCCTCGATCTGGCGCACGGCGGCGACAACGCCCCGCTCCCAATTTCTCCATCGGGCAGGTTCGACCCTCATCCGGCGACGCGCAACGTCGTCGTCGATTTCGCCGCGCTTCGCCTGCTGGGATTTCAGGGGCCGGCCGAGGCGCTCGGCAAGCAAGTAATGACCGCCGACAATGCCGGCGCGTTGCTGCCGTCGACCGTCGTTGGCGTCATCGACAATATCAGTTTCCAGGCGCCGCATACCCCAACGCCACCGACCATATACGACCTAACGACCAGCGACTTTAACGCCCAGGTCGCCGGCGTGCGGTACACCAATAGTGCGCCGGATCAACTGATGAGCCGTATGGAAGCGGACTGGCGGCGCATCGTCCCCACGGTGCCGTTCCGGGGCAAGACCGTCGAGGATAGTCTCCAGCGCTACTACCAGGCCGACGACCAGCATGGCCGTCTGTTCGTCATCGGCGCCATCCTGGCGGTGCTGATCGGTTGCGTGGGGCTCTATGGCCTGGCCTCGTTCAACACCGCGCGGCGGGTGCGGGAGATTGGCATCCGCAAGACGCTGGGCGCCTCGACGCAGGACATTCTGCGCCTGCTCGTCACTCAGTTCCTGCGGCCGGTGCTGCTGGCCAATGTTATCGCCTGGCCGCTGGCCTGGGTCGCCATGCGCGGCTGGCTGTCGACCTTCGATCAAAAGATCAGCCTGGGGCCGGCCTACTTCCTTGGCGCGACGGCGCTGACCCTGCTGATCGCGGTGGGCACGGTCGCCGGACAGGCTTTCGCCGTCGCCCGCTCTGAACCCGCCAAGGCACTGCGACATGAATAGAACCCGACCCTTGATCAGAACATTTCGCGTCGCTCTTTCGGCCCTGGCGATCGCCGCCGCGGCCAGTCCCTGTTTGGCCGAGACGCTGCAGGACGCTCTGTCGCTGGCCTACCAGAGCAACCCGACGCTGCTGGGCCAGCGCTATCAGCAGCAGGCGCTCGACGAGACCTATGTCCAGGCCAAGTCGGGCCTTGCGCCGACAGCCAGCCTGACCGCCCAGGGCCAGTTCGCGCGCGGCCCCAACTCACTCGACTTCAACCAGGGTTTCAGCAACACCAACTATGGCGCCCCCTCGCTCAACATCACCCAGCCGCTCTACACCGGCGGGCGCACCACCTGGGCCCTGCGCGCCGCGGAGGCCTCCGTCGCCGCCGGGCGTGAGGACCTGCGCTCGGTGGAGTCTCAGGTGCTGCTTTCGGCGATCCAGGGCTATGTGGATGTGCTGCGCGACCAGCAAATCCTTCAAATCCGCCAGGCGGACATGACTACCCTGGAGCATCAGGTGGCGGAGTCTTCCGCCAAATATGATCTCGGCCAGGTCACCAAGACCGACGTGGCCCAAGCCAGGGCCCAGCTGGAATCGGCCCGAGCCTCTCTCGCCGCCGCGCAGGCTCAGCTACAGATCAGCCGCGCCGAATATCAGGCCGCCGTGGGTCAGCCGCCGGGTGCGCTGGTCGATCCCACCGATCTGCCGGGCCTGCCCAAATCGGTCGATGAAGCCTTCGACCTGGCGGCGGCGTCCAACCCGCTGCTGCTGCAAAGCCAGTTGAAGGAGAAGGCGTCCCACGACCAGATCGGCGCCGCCAAATCGGCCTATCATCCGACTGTCGCGCTTCAGGGATCGGTCGGCTTGATCGGTCCGATCTCGCCGATGGACACCCGCGCCTACGGTCCCAACGAAAGCGCCAGCCTCACCGTCACCCTGCCGCTGCTGACGGCCGGGCTCGCCGCCTCGCAGGTGCGCCAGGCCATGGCGCAGAACAGCAGCGATGTGGAAACCATGGAGGCGACGCGGCGCCAGGTGGTCCAGGGGGTCTCGCAAGCCTGGAGCCAGCTCCTCGCCGGCCAGATCGGCGTCACCGCCGGGCAGGCCCAGGTCCAGGCGGCGGAGACCGCGCTAAAGGGCTCACAGGCCGAATACGGTTACGGCCTACGCACGACGCTTGATGTGCTGATCGCTGACGAGAACTTGCGGGCGGCTCAGCTCTCACTCGCCCAAAGCCGCCACGACGCCTTCCTGGCCGCCGCCGGCGTGCTCATGGTCTGTGGCCGGCTGGACGTGCGCGGCCTCATCCCAGCCGAGCCTGCCTACGACCCGAAGCGCAATTTCCAAAAGGTCGACAGACTGTCCGGCTCGCCGATCGAGAGCGTCGCCCGTGCGGTAGATGGCCTCGGCGCCGGCCGATAGTCCGGCAGGCAGCGATCTATCGCGCGGCCTGATCGCCAGGGCATTCGGCGTCGCCTTCGTTCGGGACGAGGCGAAGGTCACTAATCGTCACCGACAGGATGCCGGTGGTCGACAACGAGAAGGGCGACGAAACCTTGGACATGTCCGCGCCAGCGCTCTGGAAGCAGGACAGCTTGATCTTGCTGGTTCGCCAGCCATCGGCTTCAGCAGGGCCGGGTTTGCGGGCCAGCAGCGCCGTAACGTCTAATGCGCCGCCGCAGTCCGGCCCGCACGCGATCGACAGCCGCGCTATTGCCGTCGGCGGCGTCGAGACGCGATAGCGCATGAGCAGCGCCATATCGCCGTTGGTTTGCCGCCTCAGGTCCGCTGGGCCGCCGGTGACGGCCAGCGCGCCGGCGCCTTGGCCGCTCCAGGTCGCCAGGCGCGCATTTTCCTGTGCCCCGGCGTCGATGGCGCGAACCGTGGCCGCCCCGGTTGCAATCAGGCTCCACGGCGCTGGCGCATGGCCTTCGACGAAGAACCGCTCGAGATTGAGGTTGGCCGACCGCTGCCCCGGATCTTCCGACAGCAGCCCTATCTTGGCTGGGTGCGCGTAGGACAGGCCATAACCATAGGCGAACTGTGGCGCATAGCCCGGTTCGTCAGGGTGCCCGGGGCTGCGGTCGGCGCGCGCGGGCCACGAGAACGAAAGCCTGCCTCTGAAGTCATGGCGTGGCGCGCCGGCCGCCGTACCAATCAGCACGTCGGCCAGGCCGCCGCCCTCGGTGCCGGGCAGCCAGGCGGCGACGAAGGCGTCCGAGGCGTTTATCTGGGGATTGGCCCACAACGGCCGGCCAGAAAGGAACACCGCGACCACCGGTAGGCCCTCGGCTTTGAGATGCTTGAGCAGGGCGAGGTCGTGATTGTCTGCCGGCGAGAATTCCAGCGTGTCGATGTCGCCCTGGAATTCGGCGTAGGGCGTTTCACCGAACACGACGACGGCGACGTCCGGCTTGTGCGCATAAGTCCCGCCGACGGAGAGCTCCGCGTGGCCGCCGCCGGCCTCTACGGCCTCATCGATCCCGGACCAGATCGACTGGCCATGGGGGAAGTCGGTGTTCTTGTTGCCGACACCCTGCCAGTTCAGCGTCCATCCGCCGGACTGTTCGCCAATATCGTCGGCGCCGTCGCCGGCGACCAGCACATTGGCCGACGCCTTGATGGGCAGGACGGCGCCATTGTTCTTGAGCAGCACCAGGGACTCTCGCACCGCGCGGCGCGCAACGGCGCGGTGTTCAGGAGATCCCAGCCGGCCGAAGCGGCCGGCCGCGGGGGACGGGCCGTCGAAGAGGCCGGTTTTGATCTTGACCCGCAGGATGCGCCGCACGGCGTCGTCTAGCCTGGCCATCGGGATGACGCCGGCGCGCACCTCCGCCAGGGTGTGGACGTAGAGGTCCTTCCAGCTGTCGGGCGCCATATACATGTCCAGCCCGGCGTTGAGCGCCTGCGGGCAGTCGGTCGTGGTGCAGCCGGCCACCTGGCCATGGGCGTTCCAGTCGCCGACGACGAAGCCCTTGAAGCCCATGCGGCCCTTGAGCACGCCGGTCAGCAGACTCTCGTTGGCTGTATCCTTGACGCCGTTCCAGCCCGAAAACGAGGCCATCACCGCCAGCACGCCGGAATCAATCGCCGGCGGATAGCCCTGGGCATGCACGCGAACCAGCGTCTGTTCGTCGATGCGCGCGTCACCCTGGTCGACGCCGCCGGCCGTGCCGCCATCGCCGAGGAAGTGTTTGATGGTCCCCATGACATGCCCGGGCGCCAAGGGCTGGCCTGGGACGAGCCGCCCCTGCAGCCCGAGCGTCATCGGGCCGGCGTAGGAGGCGACCACTTCGGGTTCTTCGGCGTAACCCTCGTAGCTGCGCCCCCAGCGGACGTCACGCGGAACGGCGGCGGTGGGGGCGAATGTCCAGTCGGCCCCGGTGGCGGACACCTCCTCGGCGGTCGCGCGGCCGATTTCCTCGATCAATTCCGGATCGCGCGCGGCGCCCAGGCCGACGTTGTGGGGAAAGAGCGTCGCGCCCTTGATCTTGTTATGGCCGTGGACAGCGTCGATCCCGAACAGGATCGGGATGGGGATGTGGCCGGGGCGAGGCTCCATCGCCGCCGCACGAAAAGCACGGATCAGCTTCAGCCAGTCGTCAGCCGGCGCGCGGTTGTCGTCATGCGGGGCGGAGTTGCCGCCGGCCAGCAGGGCGCCCAGCGGATAGTGGCGCAGGTCGTCCGGCGTGATCGAGTTGATGTCCGCCTGGATGGTTTGGCCGACCTTTTCCTCCACCGACATCCGCGCCATCAGCGCGGTGATCCGCGCCTCGGTCGCCGTGTCAGTGAAGGCGCTTGGGCTGGCAGCCTTGGGCCACAGCGCAGGATGAGCGACAGCGGCGTCGCCCGCGGTTGGAGAAGGAGCGGCCGTGGCGAGGGAGGACGCCACGGCCGTGGCCAGGACACTCGCCCAGCCGATGGCGCGCTTGCGGCGTCGGAGGGTCGTCGCGGCGCGCTGGTTACTGGAGGGCCACCCGGCCCCAACGCCATCACTCATAGGGCGGCGGCGCTGACGGCGGTTCTGCCGGGGACGGCGATCGGCTGGCTGAAGTGGCTGTCGTGGGACTTGGCGACGGCGACCGCCGCCGCATGCTCCTTGGCCAACCCCGCCATGATGTTGGCGACGCGGCCGGTGCTGACGACGTCCATGAGCGGATCGTAGGCGTCCGGCCTGACCCCCATCCCCTCGAAGATGTAGAACCAGCTCAGGTCGGTGAACAACTCGCCTGGCTTGGGCCGCACGCGTCCCGTCGCCCTATAGCGCTCGATCCGCTCGGCCAGGCTGTCGGGCAGGGTCATCGACCGGCAGTGCCACCACAGTGGCGCATCGTCCCGCTGGGTCAGGCAGTAGTGCAGGATGATGAAGTCGCGAACATGCTCCAGTTCGTGGATCAGTTCTGCGTTGTAGGAATCGATATTGGCCTGGTCGAACCGCTTGTCCGGGAAGTGTTCGAGCAGGTTGTAGACGCCGCTGATGGCCAGATGGATGCTGGTGGATTCCAGCGGCTCCAGGAAGCCCGAGGACAGGCCGAGCGCGATGCAGTTGCGGTTCCACAGGAGGCGCCGCCGGCCCGTGGTGAAGCGGAGGAACCGGGGCTCGGCCAGGGCCTTCTCGCCGACCTGGGAGATGAGATCGTCCAGCGCGTCCTGATCGCTGATATGGGCGCTGGCGTAGACATAGCCGTTGCCGGCGCGCTCCTGGAGCGGGATGCGCCACTGCCAGCCTGCTGGCCTTGCGGTGGCGCGGGTATAGGGGGTGCGCGGCGAGGTCATTTCCGTGGGCATGGCCACGGCCCTGTCGCAGGGCAGGTTATTGGTCCAATCGAGATAGCCGGTGTGTAGCGCCTGCTCGATCAGCAAGCCGCGAAAGCCGCTGCAGTCGATGAACAGGTCCGCGCCCAGCCGCTCGCCATCGGTGAACACCAGCTCGTCGAGGAAGCCATCCTCGCGCTGGGTCGCCTCCGCGACATTGCGCTCCAGACGCGTGACGCCCAGCAGCTCGGCGTAGGCGCGCAGATAGACCGCGACCCGCCCGGCGTCGAAGTGGAGCGCATAGCGCAGGCCGGCCGGCGGACCGGGCTGGCTCTGATCCGGATAACGGAACTTGCCCGCGTCGCCCAAGGCGGCGCAGAGGCTGAAGTCGTTGAATTGCGGGTCGAGCCCGTCCGCCTTGGCCTTGTGCCAGGCGTGGAAGAAGGGCCGGCGGTTGATCGACGTTCCGAAGGCGCCGAAGGGGTGCCAATAGCTGTGGCCCGTCTTGAACCAATCGATGAACTTGATGCCGAGCTTGTAGGTCGCGCCGGTGTGTTTGACGAAGTCGGCCTGGTCGATGCCTAGAAACTGGAGCAGATCCAGGATCGGCGGGATGGTCGCTTCGCCCACCCCCACCGTGCCGATATCCGGGGACTCGACCACGGTGATGGCGCAGTCATAGTTGGGCAGGGCGCGCGCGAGCACGCTGGCGGCGATCCAGCCGGCCGTCCCGCCCCCGACTATGGCGATGCGCTTGATGCGGTTATCGGACGACATCTTGCAACAGTCCTTGGTCGGAGGCGGTCGGCAGGGGTTGCTTCTAGAACTTGAACTTCAGGCCGACGTAGTAGCGGCGGCCCCAGTTGTCGTAGGTGAAGGGAAGGTCAGGCCACTGCAGGTAGGTGTGCTGATAAGCTCCGGTGATGTTCTGCACCGAGAAGATCAGGCCCAACTGCTTGGTGAAGTCGTAGCCAATCTGGCCATCCAGCTGGCCATAAGGCGCCTGGTAGATGGTGTAGACCTTGGACACGCCATTCTGGTTGTTGAAGGCGAAGGTCGATCCCACCGGCGAGTCGTTGACGCTCTTGTCGCGCCAGGTCCAGGACAGGCGAGCGGAGAAGCCGCCTCGCTCGTAATATCCCGTGGCGGAAACCGCGTTCTGCGACACGCCGGGAATGGGCCCATTGGTCGAGAAGGAGGTCGGCTGCTGCGAGTAGGACTCTGAGCGGGTGTAGTTGGCGGCCACTCCGAAGCCCTTCAGTCCAGACCACAGCCAATCGCCGTCGAAGGCGTACTGGAACTCCAGTTCCGCGCCGTAGATGGAGCCCGCGCCGCCGTTGACCGGCTCGGACACATTGCCTGTCGAGCCGTCGATGGTGGTGGCGATGTTCTGCTGTTCGACGAAGCTTTCGATCGCCTTGTAGAAGCCCGCCACGCTGATCAGGCCGCCGTGGGCGAAGTAGTCTTCCCACGATGTGTCGAATTGATCCGCGCGGTAGGGATCGAGGTTGGGGTTGCCGGATGAGCCGCCGTCAAACACGAAGGTGCTGCTCGAGCCGGACCGGGTGAAGCCGTACGAATTGCCCAGACCGAGCGAGAACAGATCCTGCGGTGACATCACCCGCGCGGCGTCCACCCGAATCTTCTGATTGTCCGTCAAATCCAGCACGAAGTTGAACGACGGCAGCACGTCGATGTAGTTGCGCGTGGTTTGAACCCCAACGACGTTTGAATCGACGCCGTTCCAGGACGCCGTGCCGTAGTAGGTTGGGGTCTGTGCCGATTGCCCGTTGTCGATGACCAGGTTGGTGTCGACGAGGCGAACGCCGAAGTTGATGTGGAACCGGTCGGTCGGGCCGCCGATGTCGCCCATTACATAGCCGGCGTAGGTGTTTTCCTTGACCTCGAACGAGCTCAGCCCGTCCTTGAAGAACTTCTCGGTATTGTTGGGCGTACCAGCGCCGGACCAGACCTGCTCAAGATAGGTGGACGGGTTGGACATCGAGGCGGGATTTTTGACGATGATCGGTCCGGCGCCGAAATTGTTCACCGTCTTGGCAAGGCCCGGATTCGAGGTGGCCGTGGAGTAGGGGATGTTGATCCCGTTGCCGTTCGAATAGCCGGGGTCCTGGAAGTAGAGCCACGGACCCTCGTTGGGTCCCACCGGTCCCGCGACCTGGCCGCCCGGCAAATCTCCGTTGATCAGATAGCGGCCGAAGACCTGGTCGATGTCGCGATCTGCAACCCGGAAGCCGGTCGAGAAGACGGATTCGACCGGGATGAAATCGGCCTTGTACTGAAGGTCGCCCTTAACCGACCACTCGGTCTGGGTGGTGTAGTTGGCCCAGGCCCAGTTCGACTTGAAGGTGGTGTAGGCGGGATTGTCGAGCACATTGGTCGGATAGCCGACCGATGGCAGGCCGGAGCTGCCGCCATTGTTCCAGGTAAATTGGTAGCCGGGGTTGCCGCCGTTGCAGGTATCCGCGCCGTTGTTGCAGCCTGGCGCGCTTGGCGACGTCGCGGCGCCGCTGGCGGTGTTGTAGAGCCCGTGCTCCACGTCGGCCTGGTCAGCCTGGAAGTTTGACGTGGCGCGGGAATAGAAGACGTCGAAGTCGCCTTTTAGTGGCCCGCCAGCGTCGAACCGGTTGATCCATTGGAAGTTGTTGGCTTCGCTGATGGTGTGGAAATAGTCGGTCGCGGTCTCCGCGCCGTTGGCGTTGAAGGTGGCGTTCTGGACCACGCCATTGCCGTTGATGGAATAGGGATCGGCGGCGTCGATCCCGGGCATGTTGAGGCTGCCGGAGGGGTCGCCCTGGCCGTTGAACCAGACCTTGTCGGAATAGCTGATCTGAGTGTCGTCGTCGCGCGAGTAGAACCAGTTCAGGTGGGTGGTCCAGGCGTTGGTGACCTCGAACGCCACGCCAAGGGAGCCGCCGAGAGTTTTGCGCTCATCGTTCTGGTCGGTGAAATAGGCGAGCTGCGGCGAGATGTATTCCTGGCCGCCCGGCAGCGCCGTCGGCGTGGCGTTGGTTCCGTTGCCGGGGTTGGCGGCGGTCGCGGAGTCGGTGATCACCCAGGAACTCCGGTTCTGGTCCTGGAACTCCTTGGTGTGGGTCTTTTCGTCGTCGTAAGAGATGCTGCCGGTGATGCCGAACCGGTCGTTCATCTTGTAGCTGGCCACCAGCGCGCCGATCGGCGTCCAGCCGTTGGTGTCGTCGGATGTCGTGCCGCGGATGTTGCCGCCGAAATGCAGGCCGTCCGGGCCGGACAGCGGGTCGCGCAGCTTCAGATCGATGGTGCCGCCAAGCCCGCCCTCGGTCATCGAGGCCTTCGGGTTCTTGTAGACGTCGATGCCGCTGATTTCTTCGCTGGGGATGCTTTCGAGCGAGTTGTATTGGTTGCCGGCGCCGGAGCCACCGCCGGAATTCTCTCCGGAGACCCCGATTTCCTTGCCGGTCAGGAAGACGTCGCCGTTCAGGGTCGTCAGGTTCTGCCGCAGGCCGTCGATCAGGACGGTGGTGCCTTGGCCCTGGGTGCGGTCGATCTGGATGCCAGCGAGGCGCTGCAGCGATTCGGCCACATTCTGGTCAGGCAGCTTGCCGATGTCTTCCGGCGCTACCGATTCGATCGGCAGGGTCGAGTTGCGCTTGTTGGTCAGCGCGGTCTGCAAGGACGCCCGGTAGCCGGTGATCACCACTTCGCCGACTTCGGTCGACTTGGCCTTGGCGTCAGCTGTCGCCGACGTCTGTTGTGCGTATGCGCCGCTGCAGACAGCCAACGCCAGCAGCGATGCGCCGCTCATGGCGAGGACGCGCAAACGGCTCTTGGATTCAGTCATTATTTCCCCCCTGGGTTCGACGTCTAGGTTCTGCTTGTTTGCAGCGTCGCCCTGTTAGACAACGCTGTCTGACAGCGCTGTCGTAGTGAAATAATCACCGGTTTGTGCCGTCGTCAATCACAAATCCACCACATTTCGATCACGATCGGCTCGATACGGTGTTGAGCTAAGCCCCTGGCGTCGCCGACTCCAGGGAAAGCAAGGGCT
>Ga0302314_10003500_pt1 | contig 28910 bp, 28 predicted proteins | sample III_Palsa_N2_3_FD_200533 | JGI IMG/M metagenome (GOLD analysis project Ga0302314, IMG submission 200533) | Peat permafrost microbial communities from Stordalen Mire near Abisko, Sweden - III_Palsa_N2_3 | ecosystem: Environmental > Terrestrial > Soil > Palsa > Peat permafrost | place: Sweden...
TGATCATCCGGTCCGGGGCGTCACCCGGCCGCCGAGGAACAGGTACGGGGTGCCGTCGGGCAGCCAGCCGAAGGTCAGTGGACTCCACGGCTGATCGTCGTGTGACCGGCATACGAAGTTCAGGCCCAAAGCGTCGGCCGGGCACAGGCTCAGTTCCATGGGCGCAGAGTCGGTGAGCGTGGCCAGTTCGCCGGTCGGGGTGAGGATCACGTGCAACCGGCCGTCGCGGACCGAGACGTCGAGCCGCCGTGACGTGCGCTCGTACCGGCCGGTGAGCCGCACGAGGTCGGGGTTCCCGGCGTCCTGCGTGGTCGGCTGAGGACTCGCAGGCATGCCGACTCCGGCCAGGTCCCCGAACACCTCGGTGAACACCGCCCGGTACAGGGACCCTGACTGCCCGGAGTTGGTCAGCAGGCAGGCCGCCACCCGGGCCTGCGGGTCGATCCGCAGGTAAGCGGACTGCCCGACCGTGTCGCCGTCGTGCCCGATGATCGCCCGGCCGTCCCACTGGTCGACCCGCCAGCCCAGCCCGATGGCCCCGCCCGGCAAGCCGAAGTCCGGGATCGCCGCCCGCGGCTGGTGCATGGCCGCCACCGACGCCTCGCTGAGCAGCCGCTTGCCGTCCGGCGTCAGCCCGCCGTCGAGGTGGAGCCGGGCGAACATGAGCAGGTCGTGCGGCGCGGTGGTGATCAGGCCGGCCGGACCGACGCTGCGCGGCAGCCCCCAGACCCGGACCCGGGCGCCGCCGCGGCGGTGCCCGACCGCCGTCCGGTGCAGGATCGCTTCCTCGGGCAGGGTCACGGTCTGGGCCAGCTCGAGCGGCTCGCACAGGCGTTCCCGCAGCGAATCGTCCCACGACCGGCCGTCAAGTACCTCGATGATCCGGCCGAGCAGGACCCAGCCGCTGTTGCAGTAGGAGTACCCCCCGCCCGGCGGGAACGCCGATGAGGCCCGGTCGAGCAGGTCCACGTAGCGCTCTACGCAGTCGTCGCCGCGGCCGGTGTCAGTGAAGATGTCGCCGTCGATCCCGCTAGTGTGGGTAAGTAGATGGGTCACAGTGACCTGGTCCGCGACATCCGCCGCGCCGAGCCGCTGGCCCGGCAGCGCGTGGGCGACGGTCGTGTCCAGGGACAGCAGGCCCTCCTCGATCAACTGCATGATCATGGTGGCGGTCCACAGCTTGGTGATCGACCCGACCTGGAACAGGGAGCCGGTGCTGACCCGGACCCGGGTGGCGGTATTGAGCACCCCGCAGGCGGCCAGCACTTCCTGCCCGTCGGCCCAGATGCCGAGCGCGGCCCCGGGCACTCGCGCTTGCCGAGCCCATTCGCCGAGGCGGGCTGTCCAGTTTGCGGCGTCTAGCATGATTTCGACGCTAGCCCATTTGAGCGGACCGGTCGTGTGGCTGTTTGGGCAGGGCTTCGTCACCTAGGGGCGTGGTTCGATCATAATTGCGTACCGGCGGCTTTGGTGGCACCGGCGATGGTTTCCATGGCCGCCGGGGGTGTAGTTTCGCTGGCGAAGGCCAGGTTCAGCGCCAAGCTGCGGAGGTTCTATTGAGCATCATGGGCACCAGGGTCATCCGGACCGAGGATCCGCGGCTGCTGACCGCGGGCGGCGTCTACGTGGATGACCTGCGGGCGCCGGAACTGTCCGCAGCGGCTCGCCTCACTTTCGTGCGCAGCCCCGTGGCTCACGCGCGCATCACCGGCATCGACACCAGCGAGGCCCTCAGCGAGCCAGGCGTGATCGCCGTCCTGACCGTTCGCGACATGGACGACCTGACCCCGCCGCCGCCAAGCTCAGGCGAGTGGGACGGCAGCCCGGCGCCGCTCGGCGGCCCGTGGGCCGAGCCCCTGCTGGCGGTCGACACGGTGCGGTTCGTCGGTGAGCCGGTAGCGGTGGTGATTACAGATAACGGCTACCAGGGCGAGGACGCAGCCGACCTGGTCGTCGTGGACTACGAGCCGCTGCCGGTGGTGCTGGGACCGGCCGCCGCCGTCGCCGACCAGACCCTGCTGTTCCCTGCCGCCGGCACGAACATCGCGGTAGTGAACCCCGTGCCGACGGACGACGCGCCCTTCGACGCCTGCGACGTGGTCGTCGAGCAGGAGATCGTCAACCAGCGGGTCGCCTGCCTCCCGATGGAGGGGCGGGCCGCGGCCGCCGGCTACGAGAACGGCAAGCTAACCGTCTGGGCCAGCTCGCAGAACGCGCAGGTGAGCCGGTTCATCCTGGCCGGGGCCCTGGGCATGGAGCCGGACCAAATCCGGGTGATAGTGCCCGACGTGGGCGGCGGGTTCGGCGCCAAGATCGGCATCGACCGGGAGACGATCACGATCGCCTGGGCAGCCAGGAAAATCGGCCGGGCGCTGCGCTGGGCCGAGACCCGCAGCGAGAACCTGGTCGGGATGACGCAGGGCCGCGCCCAGCTGCAGCACATAAAGATCGGCGGCAGCCGGGACGGCCGCATCCTCGCCTACCGCATCGACGTCATCCAGGACGCCGGCGCCTACCAGCGCATCGGCGGACTCCTGCCGTTCCTGACCTGTCTGATGGCACCCGGCGTGTACGACATCCCGGACGTACAAGCCGGGTTTCGGCAGGCCGTCACCAACACGACGCCGATCGCCGCCTACCGGGGGGCCGGCCGGCCCGAAGCCACCGCGGCCATCGAGCGCGCGGTCGACCTGTTCGCCGCCGAGATCGGCATGGACCCGGCGGAGGTCAGGCGACGCAACTTCATCGCCCCGGACAAGTTCCCCTTCCAGACCAAGACCGGCGCCATGTACGACACCGGCCACTACGAGGAGGCGCTGGACAAGGCCTTGGCGGCGGCTGGCTATACGCAGCTCCGCGAGGAACAGCGGCGTCGGCGCGACCGCGGTGACCCCAAGCAACTCGGTATCGGCTTGTCCTCCTACGTCGAGATCACCGCGCCGGACCCGGACGCCGGCGAGACCGCCAAGATCGAGGTGACGGACAACGGCTCTGTCACCGTCTACACCGGCAGCTCGGCGCACGGCCAGGGGCACCACACCGCGTGGGCCATGCTGGTCCAAGACGAGCTCGGCATCCCGATGGATCAGGTCACAGTCATCCACGGTGACACCGACCTGATCCCGGTTGGTGTCGGCACCTACGGCTCCCGGTCGCTGCAGCTCGGCGGCTCGGCCGTCCACAAGGCGGCGATCGAGGTCAAGGACGAGGCGCGGCAGCATGCCGCGGCGATGCTCGAGGCAGCCGAAGCCGACGTGGTGCTCGACACGAGCACCGGGCTGTGGCAGGTGCGCGGCGACCCGGATACGGCCCTGTCCTGGGCTCAGGTCGCCGGTCATACCAGCGGCGGCAGCCTGATCGCCGACGTGAGCTTCACTCAGGAGCGGCCCACGTTCCCGTTCGGAACCCACGTGTCCGTGGTGGAAGTCGACACCGAGACCGGCCAGGTGAAGATGTTGCGGCACGTGACCGTCGACGACGCCGGAACGGTGCTGAACCCGGTGCTCACCGAGGGCCAGCGGCACGGCGGGATCGCCCAGGGCGCCGCCCAGGCCCTGCTCGAAGAGGTGCTCTACGACGTCGACGGCAATCCGCTGACCTCCACGCTGGCCGACTACGCGGCCATCTCCGCGCCTGACCTGCCCAGCTTCGAGCTGGCCTCCAGCGAGACGCCGACCGACCTGAACCCACTGGGCGCGAAGGGCATCGGCGAGGCGGGGACGATCGGCTCGACGCCCGCCATCCAGAACGCGGTCATCGACGCCGTATCCCACCTCGGGATCAGGCACATCGACATGCCGGCCACGCCGCAGCGAGTATGGACAGCGATCAACGAGGCATGGAAAGCGAGTAACCAGTGAAGGTGGACCTGACGGTCAACGGCAAGGAGATCACCGCGGACGTCGAGGACCGCCTGTTGCTCGTGCACTTCCTGCGCGACGTAGCCGACCTCACCGCGACGAACATCGGCTGCGACACCACCTCCTGCGGGGCCTGTACGGTGCTGCTCGACGGCGAGTCTGTGAAGTCGTGCACGGTGCTCGCCGCCCAGGCCAGCGGGCACGAGATCACCACCGTGGAGGGCCTGGCCAGCAACGGCACGATGCACCCGGTGCAGCAGGCCTTCCACGAGCAGCACGGTCTGCAGTGCGGTTTCTGCACGCCGGGCATGGTGATGGCCATCGTGTCGCTGCTCAAGGAGAACCCGCACCCCACCGAGGAGCAGGTACGGATCGGGCTGGAAGGCAACCTGTGCCGGTGCACTGGTTACCACAACATCGTCAGGGCCGCCCTCGCGGCCGCGGAGGTGTCCTCGTGATCCCCTCATCGTTTATCTACAAGCGGGCAGGCTCGGCCGAGGAGGCCTGCGACCTAGCCGCTGAATACGGCGAGGAGGCGAAGTACCTGGCCGGCGGCCATTCACTGCTGCCGCTGATGAAGCTCCGGCTGGCCGCCCCCGAAGTGATCATCGACCTGGGCGGGCTGCGCGACCTGTCCTACGTCACCGACCAGGGCTCGTACGTCGCGATCGGCGCGCTGACCAGGCACCACGACGTCGAGCACTCCGATCTGCTGGCCCGCGAGCTGCCGCTGCTCGCGCACGCGGCCGGGCAGGTCGGCGACCCGCAGATCCGGCACCGAGGTACGATCGGCGGCTCGGTGGCCCACGCCGACCCCGCCTCGGACCTGCCCGCCGTGCTGCTCGCGCTGGACGCCACGCTGGTGGCCCGGGGCACCGACGGCGCCCGGGAGATCGGTATCGGAGAATTCTTCGAGGGCCTGTTCGAGACCGTCCTCGAGCCAGGGGAGCTGCTCACCGAGATCCGGGTACCCAAGCCCGCCGCCACGGGCTGGTCCTTCCAGAAGTTCACCCAGCGTGCCATCGACTGGGCCATCGTCGGGGTGGCCGTCCAGGGCCGCCGGGTCGCGCTGGTCAACATGGGCGGGACCCCGCTACGCGCCGCCACCGTCGAGGCGGCCCTGGCGGACGGGGCCTCGTCCGCCGACGCCGCCGCGCACGCCGCCGAGGGCACCAGCGCCGCCTCCGACATCCGCGCCAGCCGCGAGTACCGCGAGCACCTGGCCCGGGTCCTCGTCTCCCGTGCCCTCACCGAGGCCAGTTCGCGCGCCTAGCCGGGATGGTCCACGACCTTCATTACCGAACGAAACGTGGTCTGCGCCCATGATCAAGGCGGTCGTGTTCGACCTGGACGGGGTACTGATCGACTCCGAGCCGGTTTGGGAGCAGGTCCGCCGGGGCCTGGTCGCCGAACGGGGCGGGCACTGGACCCCGGACGCGCAGCGTCGGCTCATGGGCATGAGCACGCCGGAATGGGCCAGGTACCTGAGTGAGGACCTCGGGGTCGGCCTGCCTCCGGGCCAGGTCGCGAGCGAGGTCATCGACCGGATGACCGCCCGCTACGCCACACACGTGCCGCTCATGGACGGCGCCGTGGACGCGGTACACCGGATCGCCGCGCGCTGGCCGCTCGCCGTGGCAAGTTCGGCGCCCGCGGTGCTGATCGAGACCGTGCTCCAGGCCGCCGGCCTGCGCTCGTGCTTCGCGGCCGTGATGTCGACCGAGCAGGTGGCGCTCGGCAAGCCCGCCCCGGACATCTACCTGGCCGTGACCGCCGCGCTGGGCTGCCCGCCGGCGGATTGCGCGGCGGTGGAGGATTCCTCGAACGGGCTCCGCTCGGCCGCCGCCGCGGGCCTGCGGGTCATCGCGATCCCGCAGCCGCAGTACCCGCCGGACCCGGACGCCCTGGCCCAGGCCGACCTGATCCTGCCCAGCCTGGCCGGGCTGACCGCCGATGCCGTGGCGGCGCTGGCAACCGGCTGACTGATGCGCCGGGAGCACCCGGTGTCGCGCCGGGCGACCAGGACGGCCGACAATAGGAATGTGGGGCTGCACAGCGCGCTGGTGAAGCCGGTGAGGTGGATCAGGTCGGTCCGGTTCCTGATGCTGCTGTGCGGCGCTCTGCTTGTCCTCACCTTCCCCGACGCCAATTTGGAGTTCCTGGCCTGGTTCGGCCTGGTTCCCGGCCTGGTGCTGATCGTCAGGTCGCCCACCGCGCGCGAGGGCGGGGTGCGCGCCTGGTGGCTGGGGGCGGGCTACCTGATCGCCGCCCTGTACTGGATGGCGCCGGAGATCGGGCCCGGTGTGCTCTTGGTCGCCGCGGTGTTCGGCGTGTTGTGGGTGCCGTTCGGGGTGGCCGCGCAAAAGCTGCTGCGGCCTCCGCTGAGCTGGCCGCGGGCGCTGGCCGCGCTGGTGGTGGTGCCCAGCGGCTGGCTGCTCACTGAGTGGCTGCGATCCTGGCAGGCCCTGGGCGGCCCGTGGGCGGTGTTGGGCGTCAGCCAGTGGCAGCATCCCGCGATCCTGGCCCTCGCCGCGGTGGGCGGAGTCTGGCTGATCAGCTTCGTGCTGGTGCTGTGCAACGTGGCCGTCGTGCTGCTGCTGACGTCCCTGCCGCGGGTGGGCGCGGCCGTCCTGCCCGGAGCCTCCTGGCGGTGGGGCCTGGCCGCCCTCGGCGTGGCCGCCGGGCTGGCCAGCGTCTTCGCCGGGCCGCTGGCGTTCGCGCTCACCCCGCCCAGTCCCGCGGTCCGGCAGGTCACGATCGCCCTGGTGCAGCCGGGCGTGATCAGCAACGCGAGCCTCGCCGCGCACGCGTCGCAGACGCTGACCGCCGAGCTGAGCCGGGGCGCCACGCTGGGCGGAGTACGACCCGACCTGATCGTCTGGGGCGAGAGCAGCATCGGGGTCGACCTCACCGAGCCCAAATACGCCGCCACGCTGCGCCAGTTCGAGGCGCTGTCGGTGGCCGACGGGGCCGACCTCCTGGTCAACCAGGACACCACGGTCCCCGGCAAGGGCCACGAGAAGTGGTCAGTCCTGGTCAGCCCGACCGGGATCAAGGGCATCTACGTCAAGACCCGGCTCGTGCCGTTCGGTGAGTACATACCGTTCCGGCAGGAGCTCGGCTGGCTGACCAAGATCAGCAAGGCGGCGTCATCGAACATGATTCCCGGCCCCGGCGCGCACCTGCTGTACGCGACGGACCGGCAAGGCCGCCCGCTGCCGATCGGCGTGCTGATCTGCTTCGAGTCCGCGTTCCCCGACATGTCCCGGGTCGACACCGACCTGGGTGCCCAGCTGATCGTGTACCAGTCGGCCACGCCCACCTTCCAAGGCACCTGGGGACCAGACCAGCACGCCTCGCTCGGGGCGGTACGGGCGGCCGAAACCGGCCGCCCGGTGGTCCAGGCCGCGCTGACCGGTGACTCGGTGGCCTACGACGCCCGGGGTCGGCTGCTGGCCTGGATGGGCCAGGACGAGCACGGCGTCGTCACCGTCCGGCTGGGGCTGCCCGCGGCCTCGGCCCGGACCATTTATGATCGGCTCGGCGACTACGTGCCCTGGGCCGCGCTGGCCGTCGTCGTGGCCGCGGCGCTGGTTATGTTTGCGAATTCACATGGTCTTCCTGGCCGGAGAACTGGTGCTGACGGCGGCCATGAGGCAGAATACATAGGGCAGTCCGTGCCACGTTGACGAGGCCGCTGGGGAAGGCGAACTTCGTCTTAGGAGGCACGGTGTCCGCACAAGGTGTTCTGTACGTTCATTCCGCGCCCCCGGCGCTCTGCTCGCACGTCGAGTGGGCAGTTGCGCGAATAGTGGGGGCGCCCGTAAGCATGCCCTGGGTCAGCCAGCCGGCCTCCCCGGGCTCGCTACGGGCCGAGCTCACCTGGCAGGCGCGGCCGGGCACGGCAGGAGCGATCGCGTCCGAGCTGGCCGGGTGGAACCGGCTCAGGTTCGAGGTCACCGAGGACAGCTCGCCCGGCTGTGACGGCGTCCGGCACTGTTACACGCCTGACCTCGGCATCTTCACCGCCGTGACCGCGGCCAACGGCGACATCGTGGTACCGGAGAACCGGCTCCGCGCCGCCATGACGCTGGCCCTGCAGGCGGGCCTCGCGTCGCTGGAGGACGAGTTCGGCCGGCTGCTCGGCACGGCCTGGGACAACGAGCTAGAGCCGTTCCGCCGCGCCGCCGACGGCGCCCCCGTCCGCTGGCTCAACGCGATGTAGACCTGTCATCACCAGCTGGTGGAAACGGGCATGCCCTCGCTGTAGCCGGAGGCGCTCTGCACGCCCACGACGGCCCGGTCGGCGAACTCGGCCAGGTCCCGTGCCCCGGCGTAGCTGCACGCGGAGCGCAGCCCGGCCACGATCATGTCGATGAGGTCTTCCACCCCGGGCCGCACCGGGTCCAGGTACATGCGCGCCGTGGAGATGCCCTCCTCGAACAACTCCTTGCGGGCCCGCTCGAACGGTGAGTCGCTGGCCGAACGCAGCCGCACCGCCCGCGCCGAGGCCATCCCGAAGCTCTCCTTGTACAGCCGCCCTTCGGCGGACCGGAACGTGTCGCCAGGGGACTCGTAGGTCCCCGAGAACCAGGACCCGATCATCACGTTCGAGGCGCCCGCGGCCAGCGCCAGCGCCACGTCCCGAGGATGCCGGATCCCGCCGTCGGCCCAGACGGACGCGCCGAGCCGCCGGGCCTGCTCGCCGCACTCCAGCACCGTGGAGAACTGCGGCCGGCCCACCCCGGTCATCATCCGGGTCGTGCACATCGCGCCCGGCCCCACGCCGACCTTCACGATGTCCGCTCCCGCCGCCACCAGGTCGGCGACCCCGGCCGCGGTGACCACGTTCCCCGCTACCACGGGGACCGCGGGCGTCAGATCGCGGATCGCCTTCAGCGCGCAGATCATCTTCTCCTGGTGCCCGTGCGCGGTGTCCACCACCAGCACGTCGGCCCCCGCGTCGAGCAGCAGCTTGGCCTTGGCCGCCACGTCGCCGTTGACGCCGAGGGCGGCGCCGACCCGCAGCCGGCCCGCGCCGTCCACGGCGGGGGAGTACAGCGTCGCGCGCAGCGCCCCGGTCCGGGTCATGATGCCCAGGCAGCGGCCCGCGCCGTCGACCACCGGCGCCAGCCGGTGCCGTCCCTCGTGCAGCAGCGAGAACGCCTGCTCGGGCGGCGTCCCGGCGGGCACCGTGAACGGGTCGCCCGACATGACCTGGCGCAGCTGGGTGAACCGGTCGACGCCCAGGCAGTCAGCCTCGGTGACCACGCCGACCGGTCGCCCGTCCTGCACCACTACCACCGCGTTGTGCGCCCGCTTGGGCAGCAGGCTCAGCGCATCGCCCGCGGTGTCGGCCGGCGCGAGCGTCAGCGCGGTCTCCACCACCAGATCACGGGACTTGACCCAGGTGATGACGTCGGCCACCACGTCGGCCGGGATGTCCTGGGGCAAGATGGCCAGGCCGCCGCGCCGCGCGACGGTCTCGGCCATCCGTCGCCCGGAGACCGCGGTCATGTTGGCCGTCACGATCGGGATGGTGGCGCCGCTGCCGTCCGTGGTGGCCAGGTCCACATCCAGCCGCGAGCCCACCGCCGACCGGCTCGGCACCATGAAGACGTCGCTGTAGGTCAGGTCATGCTGGGGTGTCGTCCCGTTGAGAAATCGCACGTAGAGATTCTTCCCGAACCGCACGAGTGCTATAGCCTCCTGCGGTGGGATACTCCTGCCCCGCCGAACGCCTCCGGATCCTGCGGCTGGGCACCCGGGAGTGGAACCACGGCTCGTTCGGGATCATGGCCGTGGTCAACCGGACGCCCGATTCGTTCTTCGACCGCGGGACGACCCGGGAGTTCGGCGCCGCTCTGGACGCGGCCAGCCAGGCGGTGGCCGACGGGGCCGACATCGTCGACATCGGCGGCGTGAAAGCCGGGCCGGGCGACGAGGTGAGCCCGGCCGCAGAGATCGATCGGGTGGCGGGCCTGGTCGCGGCGGTGCGCGAGCGGCACCCTGACGTCGTGATCAGCGTCGACACCTGGCGCGCCGAGGTGGGCGAAGTGGTCGCCCGGGCGGGCGCGGACCTGCTCAACGACGCCTGGGGCGGTGTCGATCCCCGGCTCGCCGAGGTTGCGGCCCGGCACCGTATCGGGCTGGTCTGCTCACACGCCGGCGGCCTGCCACCCCGCACCCGCCCGCATCGGCCCGCGTACCGCGACGTCGTGCGCGAGGTGACGGCCTACGTCACGAATTATGCCGAACGGGCCGTGGTATCAGGAGTCAGCCCGTCCGCCATCCTCGTGGATCCGACGCACGACTTCGGCAAGAACACGTGGCAATCGCTCGAGCTCACCCGGCGCCTGGGCGAGCTAGCCGGCACCGGCTGGCCGGTCCTGGTCGCGGTCGCGGACAAGGACTTCATCGGCGAGACCCTCGCCCTGCCGGTCGGGCAGCGCGCCGAGGGGACGATCGCCACCTTGGCCATATGCGCCTGGCTCGGCGCGCGCGTCTTCCGCGTCCACAACGTTCCCGCCGCCCGCCAAGCCCTCGCCGCCGTCGCCGAAGTCCGCGACGCGGGGACGTAGGGCCCGGGCCGGAAGACCCGGCGGGAAAGGAAACCAGGCCAAAAGACCCGGGCCGGAATAACCAGGTCCAAAGGAACGGGGAAAAAGCCTCCCTCTAGACAGGGAATTCTCCTCTGGGGGATGGGAGAAATATCTGTGACGATGGTGATGACAACTTAAAGTAAATGAGAGGAAATGTTCATGACTATCATTGCCGCGAGCTCTTGATCAGCGCCTCCAACGCTACAATCATTGTGTGATGGCGCTTCACGGCAGGCCGCAAAGCATGAGCCCACGTCTTGTGACCTTTGTCATCTTTTGTCTGCTGGTTAGCACGCTGACTGTGCTGCTGCCCCAGGCGGCGTTGGCTGGGACGGTCTCGGGCCATCAAAACGACGACAACGTGGCCACCTCTTCTGTTGGCGGCTCGGACGACTTCGACCAGCCTGACGGGCCTCTCGGTGCCAACTGGACCGACATCAGTGCTGGCGGCCTGACTGTCTCCTCGCAGGCCGCGGCCGGCACTAACGCCTCAACGGTAACTGGCGACATATGGACTGCTGAAAGCTACAGCAGCAATCAGTACTCGCAAGTCGATGTGACGTCCGCGCAGCTGACGGGAGAGCAGTGGATAGGCCCGGCGGTGCGGCTCCAAGATGGCGGGCAGGACGGATATGCCGGTATCTATTACTGGAACGACGGCAGTCCGGAGCTCATGCTGTTCAAGCGGACCGACGGTTACTTTGCGCAGCTTGGCAACACCTACAGGTCTGGTCCGCTGACTGCTGGGACCCAGCTGAAGCTGGTGGTGATTGGCTCGACGCTCTCGTTTCTCGAGAATGGCGTCGAGAGAATCGCTCTCTACGACGCCAGCTGGGCCACAGGCGCTCCCGGCATTCTCGCCTCTGGCACAGCGGCGGCCAGCAACTGGTCAGGTGGCACTGCTAGTTTCGAAGCTGATTACCTCAGCACGAACGCAGCCGGCGTCGAGTCGTACAACATGATATCCGCTGACGACGGCTACGGACCGCAGATCCTGCGAGTCCTGCGTCCCACGGATCCGGCACCGGGGGTCGCGCATAATTTCCTCTTCGTGCTTCCTGTCGAGGCCGGCCTAGGTACTAGCTATGGAGATGGCATGGCTACGGTTGAGGCTGCCAACGCCCAGAATCAGTACAACCTGACGGTCATCGAGCCTTCTTTCGCAATCGAGCCGTGGTACGCGAATAATCCGAACAATCCAGATCTCCAGTACGAGACCTTTATGACGTCGGAACTGGAGCCATGGGTGAGGGCGAACCTGGCCACCACCGGCACCGAGCAGATCTGGCTGCTCGGGTTCTCTAAATCAGGCCTGGGTGCACAGGATCTGCTGCTGAAGTACCCCGATCTGTTCACACTCGCGGCGTCATGGGACTTCCCGGCTGACATGGCAAGCTATGACGCTTTCGGTACGAGTGAAGAGGCCGAATACGGTTCAGATGCGAACTATCAGGCGAACTACCGCCTTACATCCGCGTTCCTTAACGCGTACAAGACGCCGTTTGTCCGCAGCGACCGGATCTGGATCGGCGGATACAACAGGTTCGAGACCGACGTGTCGGACTACAACTCGCTGCTCGCCTCGGACGGCATGGCTCATACCACGCAGACACCTACTTTGATGGCTCACCGCTGGGACAGTGGCTGGGTTCCGCTAGCCTTGTCCGCGCTAGAGCAGGAGAGCCTGAATGTGCGCTAAGGGTACGAACAAGAGCGCCAGCGGCCTTATCCAGGAATACCTTCCGAAAGGGACAGAAATTCCCGGGGCTCATGAAACACGTGTGGGCCATAGTGACGAACTGAACGACCGGCCGCGTGCTAGGATCCGGATTCGGGAAGCCATGCGGAGTGTTCACGGGGCTGATGCTTGCGCAGCCGAGATTCCGCCGGGCTGAATTGCCTCGGTCGTTTGAGGCTGTCCCGTCTATCCGTAAGTGCCATGATCTTGTCATCGGCCTATCTATCGCTGATGGGAAATTAGTGTGAATATTTCGTGGGGCGCCATTCGGTCGAAGTGCGGCTCCGGCATGCTCCTGGGCAGACGCGTGGGTGTGGGCAGTCTGGCAGCTCTGATTGCGATCGGCGTGGCGTCTTGCCCGGCGTCCATCGCGCCGGCACCCCAAACCCTGGCCGCGTATTCGAGCGGCCCGCTCGACGTCGGCAGTCCGAACGGGCCTGCCTACGTTCCGCCGGCCGGCCGCGCGGTTAACACCAGCGACCCCAACCACGTCATCGGCGTCGGCACGCCCGCCAGCTGCACGTCCGCCGCGGTGGTCAAAGCGGTCGCCGAGGGCGGCATTATCACCTTCAACTGCGGGCCCAAACCCGTCACGATCACGATGACCGCCACGGCCAAGGTCGTGAACACCCACCAAAGGGTGGTGCTCGACGGCGGCGGCAAGGTGACGCTGAGCGGCGGCGGCAAGATCCGCATCCTGTATATGAACACCTGCGACCCCAGCCTGAAATACACCACCAAGGTCTGCTGGGAACAGCAGTGGCCGCAGCTCGTCGTGCAGAACCTGACGTTCAAGGACGGTTACGCGGCCGCGCGGCAGAGCAGCACGACGATCTACGGCGGAGGCGCCATCTGGGCTGAGGGCGGCCAGCTCAAGGTCGTCAACTCCGCGTTCGTCGACAACTGGTGCTACGCGTACGGTCCCGACCTCGGCGGCGGGGCGATCCGCGTCCTCGGCATGTACATGAGCAGCCCCGTCTACATCACCCACGACATCTTCAGCGGCAATATCTGCTCCAACGGCGGCGCGCTGAGCGCCCTCTACGCGAATTTTGACATCACCGGCAGCTCGCTGATCGGCAATCAGGCCGTCGGCTGGGGCGCGAACCCTGCTCGTCCCGGGACTCCTGGAGGCGGCAGCGGCGGTGCGATCTATACCGACGGCGACCACTACAACATGTTCATCGAGGGCACGACCATGAGTGACAACGGCGCCCGCGAGGGAGGCGGAGCTATCTTCTTCGTGGTCGACGGCGGCGGCGGAACGCTGAGGATCGAGTACTCCACGCTGGCCGACAATCCCAGCGGGGTGTTCCAGAACGCCCCCGGCATCTTCGACAGCGTCGACCTCCACGACACCTATCCGGTCGTGGTCGACTCGAAGATCAGCTGATAAAACGGCCAGCCCGAAAGCGGCGAAGATGATGTCCGCGATCCGGTCGGACATCTCCTCTTCCGGCAGCTGGACCTCGGCGCTGATCAGGTAGTTCACCCGCTCGAGCATCATCAGGCAGGCCACCGCGGTCAGCTCGGCGCGCTCTTGGTGCCGTCCGGCGGCCTGGGCCGCGGCGGTCATGCCCGTGGTCATGGATTCCGCGATGCTGAAGAACAGCTGCAGCCCGTCGCCGAACACCTCCTCCGGTACCAGGTCGGCCTGGCTGAGGATGCGGATCACGGTGGCGTGCGCCGCGTAAGCCCGGAAGAACTTCCTGACCCACTGGCGCAGCACGGACAGCCCGGTCTCGTCGCTGGTGACCACGGGGAAGTCCCCGGCCACGATCTCCATGTCGTGCAGGGCGTCCTTCAGCAACGCCTTGAACAGGTCTTCCTTGTTGGAGAAGTACAGGTAGAACGTGCCGTGTGAGATGCCGGCCCGGCGTACCACGTCATCGACGCGCACGCCGTGAAAGCCCCGGTTCTCGAACTCGAACATGCCCGCCTCGAGCAGCCGGCGGACGGTCTCGCGGCCCTGGGCGCGCAACTCGCGGTCCTGGGCCGGAGCGCCGCCGCCCAGCGATGGTCTGGCGGGTTGTTTCTTCGGTGGCCGCCCGGTCCCGCGGGACGCGGCGTTGGCAGGGCCGTGGCTTGCCTCCTGGTTCATAGCAAGAGAGTAGCCTTCCGCGTCGTAACTGCCCTACATTCGGTCCCAAACGATGGCGCTGCTAACCTTCCAGCGGTGAGCAGGCAGGCTGTGCTGAGCCAGCGAGCGCTCAACCGGGCCCTGCTCAGCCGGCAGCTGCTGTTGGACCGCGTTGAGCTGCCCGACGAGGCCGACGGCCGCCGGGCCGCGGTCATCGCGGCCATCGAGCACCTGGTCGGGCTGCAGGCCCAGGCCCCGTTTCCGCCCTACTACGGTCTGTGGTCCCGGCTGGGCGGATTCCGGCCCGATGACCTGGCCGTGCTGATCACCGACCGGAGCGCGGTCAGGATCGCCGTGATGCGCGGCACCATCCACGTGGTCTCCGCCCGGGACTGCCTGCCGCTACGCCGCCTGATCCAGCCAGTGCTCGACCGTGGTCTGCGCGGCTCGTTCGGCAAGCAGCTGGCCGGGGTGGACGCCACGGCCGTGGCCGCGGCCGGGCGGGAGCTGGTGGAATCCGAGCCGATGACGTTCAGCGCGCTCGGCCGGGCGCTCGCCGAGCGCTGGCCGGACCATCCGCCGGCCGCGCTCGCGCAGGCGGTGCGGGCGCACGTCCCGCTCGTGCAGGTGCCGCCGCGCGCCGTCTGGGGCCGGGCCGGGCAATCGCTGCATACCTCCGCCGAGCACTGGCTCGGTCCGGCAGCGGCCGCGGATCCGGCGCTCCCGCCCACCCTGGCGGGGTTGGTAACGCGGTACCTGGCCGCGTTCGGCCCGGCGACGGCCCGGGACGTGACGGCCTGGTCCGGGCTGACCGGGCTGCGCGCGGTCATCGACGAGCTGCGACCGTCGCTGGTCACCTTTCGCGACGAGCAGGGCGCCGAGCTGTTCGACCTGCCGTCGGCTCCGCGCCCGGGTGAAGACGTGCCCGCGCCGGTCCGGCTGGCGGCCGAGTTCGACAACCTGCTGCTCTCGCACGCGGACCGGTCTCGGGTCGTTCACCTCGACCACCTGAAGCGGTTCTACCGCATGAACGCCATCTTCCCCGGATCGGTCCTGATCGACGGGTTCGTGGCCGGGATGTGGCGGCTGGCCCGGACTAAGAGCGCGGCCACGCTCACCATCGAGCTGTTCGGGTCCTGGAGGGAACGTGCTCAGGTGGGGAGGGAGGCCGAGCGCATGCTGGCGTTTTGCGCGCCCGGGGCGACGCATGACGTCCGTTTCGCCCCAGTGGCCTGATCCGGCCTCGTAGCCCTCGGCCTGGTAGCGGCGATCCTGGTCATCCGTTTAGCGAAGCTGAAAATCTCCTTAAGAAGTCGTTCGAGGGTTTCTGTTGGCGTGGGCGGCCTTATATCGTCATATACATTGTGCTGCCATTGTCCCCGCGTCGAGTTGCCCTGACGGCGGCCGCCGTGGCTACGCTCGCCGTAAGCCTCGCCGGATCCGCGGTCCAGGCCGCTGATGCGGCGGTGGCGTCCCCGGCCGGTGGTACGCCTTCCTCCCATGTCTCGTCGGGTTCCGTGCCGGAGTCCACGCCCACCGCCCGGGCCTCTGGTTCCCCCGTATCGGCCGGCTCCGCGCCCCGGCAGCAGTTCGTTCCGGACCTCATCGCCGCGGTCCCCGGCGGGATCACGTCGGCCCAGCTGGCCAAGATCAGCAAGCTGGGCGGCGTGGTGGCGGTGCTGCCCGTCGACGGCGGGAAGGTCACGGTCAACGGGCACAGCGCGGACGTGCTCGGCGTCTCGCCGCAGGCCTTTCGGCCTTGGACACCGCTGGCCACAGCAGCCTCGGCGACGATCTGGTCGGACCTGAGCCAGGGCCAGCTCATCAGCACCGGCGCCGCGGCCACGAAGCTTCACCTGACCGCCGGGCGGTCGTATCCGGTCTCGGCCGCGACCCTCGAGCAGGTACCGTTCGGCAAGCCAACCGCGCTCAGCGTGCCCGGCGCGGACGCGATCGTGAACCTGACCCGGTCCGCGCAGCTCGGGCTGGCCAAGAACTTCGCCGTCTTGATCAACGCTCCCCGAGACAACCTCGCGTCACTGAAGGCGCAGGTCGAGGTGCTCATCGGCAAGGACGGCAAGGTCGTGAACCTGGTGGCCTACACCCTGAACGCGGCGGGCAGCTTGCCGGTGGAGCCGAACGCCCCAACGGGAGTGCCGGCCAACTGGATCGACCTGTTCAAGGCCTCGGCCGCGCAATACTGCCCCGGCCTGTCCTGGACCGTGCTCGCCGCGATCGGCGAGATCGAGAGCGGTGACGGGGCCAACGAAGGCCCGTCGAGCGCGGGAGCGGAGGGGCCCATGCAGTTCCTCCCCTCGACCTGGGCCATGTGGGGCACCGACGGGTTCGGGCAGACCGGTACCCCGGACATCTGGAACCCGCTGGACGCCATACCGTCCGCCGCGCGCTTGCTGTGCGCCTCCGGCGGCGGGAGCATCGCGGGGTTGTCCGGGGCGATCTTCTCCTATAACCACGCGACCTGGTACGTCAACGAGGTGCTCGCCTTGGCCGGTGAGTACGCCCAGAACAACTCCTAAGGTAGGACCAGGCGCCATCCCTCAGGCCGGGACCCGCGATGACCGCAGGCGGGGCAGGCCGAGCAGGCAGGTCGCCGCGCTCGCCGCGCCGCAGGCGGCGGCGAACACGTACCCCACCCGAGGTCCGTACGCGTCGAGGATGAAACCGACCACCGACGCGCCCACGGCCACGCCCACCCCGATGCCGCTGCTCAGCCAGGACATGGCCTCGGTGCGCCGGCCCGGCTTGGCCTGCGCCTCGAGCAAGCTGAACCCGGCGATCAGCGTCGGCGCGATGGTCAGCCCGCATAGGTAGATCCCGCAGGTCAACGTGATCAGGTTGGGCTGGGCCCAGAACGTGGCCACGCCCAGCACGGTCAGGGTGAGGGTCACCGCGAACCTGGTCTCGACCGGTGTCCGCCACTGCCTGGACCCGTACCAGAGCCCGCCCGTGGCGCTGCCCAGCGCGTAGGTGCCGAGGATGAACCCGGCCAGCGGCTTGTGCCCGAAGTGCTGGGCGAACGAGATCGTGCTCAGGTCGATGGACACGAACATCGCGCCGAGCAGCAGGTATACCGGAGCCAGCACGATCAGGCCGGGAGCCGGGGCGCCATGGACCCGCTCGCTGCGCCGGACCGGGCCGCCGACGGGCGCCACGACCGGTTCGGTACCGCGCTCGGCGACGAACCACAGGGTTCCCCCGAGGCACAGCAGCGCGGCGACGCCGACGCCAGCCGCCGGGAACACCTCGGTGGCCAGCAACGTGACCGCGGCGGGTCCGATGACGAAGCACAACTCGTCGGCGACCGACTCGAAGGAGAACGCTGCGTGCAGCCGGGGCGAGCCCGCGAGCAGGACGCTCCACCGGACCCGGACCATCGTGCCCAGCGATGGCATGGCCGCGCCCGCGACAGCGCCGGGCACGAAGAAGGCCCAGGTCGGCGCGCGCAGCTTCACGGTCACGATCAGGGCCGCGGTCGCGATGGTGAACACGGCGAGCAACGGCAGCAGCACGCGCCGCTGACCGCGGGTGTCGACCAGCCGGGCGATCCGCGGTGAGGAGAACGCGTACCCGAGCGAGCCGACCGCGGCCACGGCGCCGGCCACGCCGTACCTCCCGCTGGAGGCCGAGATCAGCAGGACGGTACCGAGCCCGAACATGGACATCGGCATCCGCCCGATGACGCCCGCCGCCGAAAAGCGCCAAGCCCCCGGGACCCGGAAGATGTCCGCGTACGGCCGCAGCGGGCCGGGCAGCCTGCCTGCGGGGGAGCGGCCGATGGTGGTACGGGTGTCGTCAACCCGCGTCATCGGTCGCTGTATCCCATGGTCGTCACGATATCGGACCATTCCAACCGGTTTCTGGCGCCGATCCCGCATCCGGCGGCGGCCATAGCAATCCGGTGGCCCTGGTTGGATGGAGGCATGCCGTCCTACGACGCGTTCCTGCTCGTCTCGTTCGGCGGTCCGGAAGGCCCCGACGACGTGATGCCGTTCCTGGCCAACGTCACCCGCGGCCGGAACGTCCCGCCGGAACGCCTCGCGAGCGTCGCCGAGCACTACGACGCGTTTGGCGGAGTGAGCCCGATCAACCAGCAGTGCCGGGACCTGCTCGCCGCGGTGCGGGCCGATTTCGCGGCGAGCGGCCTGGCGCTACCCCTGTACTGGGGGAACCGGAACTGGACGCCCTACCTGGCCGACACGGTGCGGACCATGACGGCGGACGGTGTCCGGCGGGCCATCGCGTTCGTGACCTCGGCTTACAGTTCCTACTCCAGCTGCAGGCAGTACCTGGACGACATCGAACGGGCCTGCCTGGCCGTCGGTCCCGAGGCTCCGCGGATCGACAAGGTAAGGCGGTTCTTCAACCACCCGGGTTTTATCGAGCCGTTCGCCGCCCACGCCCGCGCGGCGCTGGCCACGCTCCCGGCCGAAGTGCGCGGCGACGCGCACCTGGTGTTCACCGCCCATAGCATCCCGCTGGCGATGGCTGAGGCCAGCGGCCCCGCCGGAGCCGGAGGACGGTACGTAGCCGAGCTGAACGAGGCCGCCCGCCTCATCGCCGAACGGACCGGGGCGGGGGCGCACCCATGGTCGCTCGCCTACCAGAGCCGGAGCGGCCCGCCGTCACAGCCCTGGCTGGAACCTGACGTGCGCGACCGCCTCGCCGAGCTGGCCAAGTCAGGAACCCGGGCCGTAGTGGTGATCCCGGTCGGCTTCGTGTCCGATCACATGGAGGTCCGGCATGACCTGGACATCGAGGCGGCCACGACCGCCGATGCGCTCGGCCTCGCGTTCGCCCGGGCCGCGACGCCCGGCACCAGCCCGCGCTTCGCGTCGATGATCACCGAACTGGTCCAGGAGCGCCTGGCGCAGCCCGCGGTCATGCCGGCCGCACTGGGGGACATGGGCGTGCCGAGCCAGACGTGCCCGGCGGACTGCTGCGGCGGCCCGCGGTGACCGATCCTGAGGCGCTGCTGGGGATCGCGGTAGACGCGGCGGCCGAGGCCGGCCGGTTGCTGGCCTCATGGCGTGGCGACGAGCGCCCCGAGGTCATCGACACCAAGTCCAGCCCGACCGACGTGGTGACGGAGATGGACCGCCGGGCCGAGGCGCTGATCACCGAATGGATCCGGGCCATCCGTCCTGGCGACACCATCCTGGGCGAGGAGGGCGGCCAGACCCTGGGGGGCCCCGGCGCCGCGGATGCCGCCGGGGGGCGGGCCCGGGTGCGTTGGGTGGTAGATCCCCTCGACGGGACGGTCAACTATCTCTACGGGCTGCCCGACTGGGCCGTCTCGATCGCCGCCGAGGTCGACGGTAGGATCCTGGCCGGGGTGGTGGAGGTGCCCCGGTACGGTGAGACGTTCACCGCGATCGCGGGCCAGGGAGCCTGGCTGCACCGAGAGGGGACCGCCATCGTCCTGCACTGCAACTCCGGCGTGCCGCTCGGCCAGGCATTGGTCGGGACCGGCTTCGGCTATGACTCGGCGCGTCGCCGGGTCCAGGGTGAGGTCGTGGCGGCCCTGGTGCCGCACGTACGGGACATCCGGCGCGGCGGATCCGCCGCCGTTGACCTATGCTCGGTCGCTGCCGGCCGGATGGACGCGTTCTTCGAGCGCGGCCTGAACTACTGGGACTACGCGGCTGGCGGCCTGATCGCGCGGGAGGCCGGCGCGCTGGTCGGCGGGCTGGCCGGCCGGGCGGAGAGCACCTCCATGACCGTCGCCGCCGGCTCGGATTTGTTCCGGCACCTGGACACATTCCTGACCAGGCTGGACCCCGAACGCGACGCGCCGCGGAGTCGTGAACCACAACCCTGACCAGCCCGTACTAGGACGCGTCGGGAGTTTCGGCGTGGTGCGTGTGCGCCGGGCGCGAACGTGACAGAATTCCCCGCCGGAATCGGGCACAACTAGGGCCTTGAAAGCGTTACAACCGCGCAGCGATTGCGCACTACGGATGAAGGGGGATGGAGTACTCAGATGGCTACCGACTACGACAGCCCGCGGAAGACGGACGACGACCTGACTGAGGACAGTCTTCAGGAGCTTCAGGCGCGCCGGATGGACAAGTCATCGAGCACCATCGATCTTGACCCCGACGACGTTGCCGAGTCCCTGGAGTTGCCGGGGGCAGACTTGTCGAACGAGGAACTCTCGTTCCGGGTGATACCTCGTCAGGCGGATGAGTTCACGTGTTCGCGGTGCTTCCTTGTGCACCACCGGAGTCAGCTTGCCGAAGACCGTAATGGCCAGCTTGTCTGCCGGGAGTGCGCGGCCTAGCCGTCCGCGGCGTTGACGGGTTCGCTGTCCGGGCCGCTGTACGTTCTACGTGCCGCAGCCCGGGTCGCGAGCAGCCTCGCGGCCTCGGAGGTGACCCCGGCCAGCATGGACCAGCTGAGCGCCTCGCCCAGCGCCACCTGCGGATCTTCCGGATGAGTGGGAGGTTCCTTGCCGGTGGCCTTGGTCCACGCCAGCGTGATCACCTTGCGCGCCACGAAGGCCGCCGCCATGGCCGCCACCGCGCTGATGATCCTGGTGCTGAGGTCCACTTTTCTGTCAGCCATCCCGCTGTCTCCCTTTTTTCGGCCCACCCTTTACCCCACCCACGCCCGCGCTTTGATCCCACCCACGGCCCAGCCCTTACCCCACCAACAGCCGCCCATCCCCTCGCCGTCGCCCCATCCGCGCAATCATGCCACCGGCTCGTGCCCGGTCCGAATCCGGCACCGTTCGAGGATTGCGGCCAGCTCCCTGGGGTGCCTGCTGCCGATCAGCCAGTAGGGGACCCGGCCGTCCCCCAAGGCCGCCGGATCGACGGCCAGGTACACGGATTCCTTGAGGTAGGGTCGTGAATAGAAGTGTGCCGCCGGGTCGCCCCGCGGGCCTCGCAGCCGCGTCGTCTGCCTCTCGTCCAGGGCGACAACCTCGCTGATGGCCGCCAGGGGCAGCAGGCCGGCCCCGGCCCGCAGCGTTCCGTCGCCGACCGTGAGCGTGCCCCGGCCGAAGGCGATGAGCAGTGCCGCGCATCCTGCGGCCAGGCCGCCGAAGCTCACGATCGGCCAGGGCCAGGGGAGGCCGGCGTACAGTGTGGCGCCGAAGATGAGGACGGTTGGGACGGCGAGCAGCCACCAGGCGAGCGGTGCGTACAGCCGTTCGCGGTAATCGCACATGCAGTCGAGAGTAGTTGGTCGGATGGAGTCGTGGCGGGGGGAAGTGCGACGGGTCGGCCTGGAGGCCAGGGGATGGCTCACGGCGGTCTGGCGGGCGGGCAGGAGTCCGGGCGGAACTGGAGTGGATCGTGCAGAAAGTGGTAGCCGTCCGGTCATGAGTGAAAACGGGGCCGGGGAAGAGGAACGGATCGCCCGCGGCACGGGGGTGAAAGAGCAGATCGCCCGCGGCGCGGCGGTGCGTGACCTCAATAGCGCGAGCGAGCCGGGCCGCGGGCGGGCCGGTCGTTCCGATCGCCGGGAGAGCGTACCCGAGCAGAACCGGGTGCCGAGCTGGCTGGCGACGGGGGCCGCGTGGTCTTGGCGGCTGCTGCTGCTGGCCCTCGCCATCTACCTGATCTCGCGCCTGCTGGGCATTCTCTACGTGGTGGTGGTGCCGTGCATCGCGGCCCTGCTGCTCACCGCCCTGCTGCAGCCGCTGACGTCCCGGTTGCGCCGCGCCGGGCTGCCCGCTCTGGCCGCGACCTGGGTCACCCTGCTCATCGCCTTGATCATCGTCGGCGGCCTGATCACGCTGGTCGCCAACCGGGTGAGCGCCGACTACCCGACCCTGCTCGCCGAGACCAAGCACACCACCGCGCAGGTCCAGTCGTGGCTGGCCGGCCCGCCGTTCCACGTCAAGAACAACAACATCCAGAAGTACTTGGACGACATTCCCAGCTACCTCAGCAAGCACAAAAGCCTGGTCGAGGGCACCGTGGTGACAGGCGGCAAGATCGCCTCGGAATTCTTCGGCGGCCTGGTCCTCATGCTCTTCGTCACGTTCTTCCTGGTCAAGGACGGGGACCGGATCTGGAACTGGCTGCTGGGCGCCATGCGGACCGACACCGCGCGCCGGATGGACCGGGCCGGGCACGCCTCCTGGCTGGTGGTCGTGTACTACATGCGCGGTACGGTCGTGGTGGCCGCCATCCACGCGATCGTGGTCGGGGTCGCCCTGTGGATCATGGGCGTCCCGCTGGCCCTCCCGCTCGCCGTGGTGGTGTTCGTGGCCGCCTTCGTCCCGCTGGTGGGCCTGCTGGCCGCGGGGGCGCTGGCCATCGTGGTGACGCTGGCCACCAAGGGCTGGGTGGACGCCGTGGTCCTGCTCGGGATCTTGATCATCGAGGACCAGCTGGAAGCTCACTTGCTCCAGCCCCAGGTGGTCGGGAAGATGATCCGGCTGCATCCGCTGGCGGTTATCCTGTCGCTCGCGGCCGGCGGTATCCTGGCCGGTATCCCCGGGGCGGTGGTCGCCGTCCCCATCGTGGCCGTGATCACCCGCGCGCTGCCCGAGTTGCGCCGCAGCGATCCCGAAGATCTCAGCCCGGACGACCCATAAGATGGGCAGTGTCCAGATGTCGCGCTATCCTCACCCTGCGTGCAAACCCTAGTTCTGCCCCTATGCCCAGCCCAGTTTTTCCCCAGCCCAGCCTGGGTTTTTCCCAACCCACCCAAGTTTCCCCCAAACCCACCCAGGGAGTCTTCGTTGCTGGATTCCGAGCCCGACGTGTTGATCAAGCGGCTTGATCCGGGCGTCGCGCTGCCGTCGTACGCGCATCCCGGGGATGCGGGCGCGGACCTGGCGGCGGCCGAGGACGTCGAGCTGGCCCCGGGTGAGCGGGCACTGGTGCGAACCGGGCTGGCCATCGCACTGCCGGCCGGGTACGCCGCGTTCGTGCATCCCCGTTCGGGCCTGGCGGCGAAGTACGGGGTGACGCTGGTAAACGCACCCGGGACGGTCGACGCGGGCTATCGCGGCGAGATCAAGGTGACGCTGCTGAATACCGACCGGCATCAGCCGGTCAGCTTCAAGCGGGGCGACCGGATCGCGCAGCTGGTCATCCAGCGCGTCGAGCGGGCCACTTTTCACGAGGTAGAGGTGCTCCCGGGATCGATGCGGGGCGACGGCGGCTTCGGCTCGACCGGTGGCCACGGCGCGGAGCGCACCGAACTGGTGTCCTGAGAGCTATAAGAGGAGCAAACGGAGTGTTTCGTCGGCGTCGTTCAGCAGACGTTAGCCAGGACTGGCCCAGCGAACCCGACGGTCAGGACCTGGCCGATGACGAGTTCGATGAGGAAGCGGACGAGCGGGCGGGCAGCTCCTCCGTGAGAGGGGGGGTCGGCTCGGCGGGCCAATACGGCGGCCCCTGGGACGCCGGGGAGTCTTTCCCGCCGCGGGATCGGGTTGACCTGGGCAGCCTGCACGTGCCCATGGGCCCGGAGCACGAGATTCAGCTCGTCATGGCTGACCAGCACGGCGCGTGGGTGACCATCCGGCACGGCGAGAGCGAGATGCAGGTCCAGGCGTTCGCCGCGGCTCGCCGGAGCGCGCTTTGGGACGACGTCCGGGCCGAGATCGCCAAGGAGGTAGGTGAGGCGGGCGGGGACAGCCAGGAGGTCCAGGGATCGTTCGGCACCGAGCTCTTGGCCCGGGTGCCGGCCGAGCCTGGACAGCCCGCCTCCGGCCTGCGGCTGGTCCGGTTCGTCGGCGTCGACGGCCCGCGCTGGTTCCTGCGCGGTCTGTTCACCGGCCCGGCCGCCGACGGCGGAGAGCCCGCCGGGCTGCTCGAGGAGATCTTCAGGGACGTCGTGGTGGTACGCGGCGAGCACCCGGTGCCGCCGCGGGACATCCTGGAGCTGCGGCTGCCGCCGGAAGCTCAGAAGGCGTTCGAAGAGCAGGCCGCTGCCGCGGCCGAGGAGAACAAGTTCCGGGCCGACCTGAACCCCTTCGACCGCGGCCCGGAGTTCACCGAGACTCGTTAGCACTCAGCAAGCGCGCGAGCTCCTCCTCGACGTCCTCGCTGGTCACGAAGAACAGCTCGTCACCGGCCTGGAGCGGATCATCCGAATGCGGGACCAGGACCCGGCCCTCGCGCAAGATGGCCACCAGCGAGGTGTCCGCGGGCCAGGTGATGCCGCCGACGCGCTGGCCGACCAGCGGCGCCTCGGCCGGCATGGTCAGCTCGACCAGGCTGGCCTCGCTCTGCCCGAACGTCATCAGCCGCACCAGGTCACCGACGCTGACTGCCTCCTCGACCAGGGCTGAGAGCAGCCGCGGGGTGGAGACCGCGACGTCGACGCCCCACGATTCGTTGTACAGCCACTCGTTGCTCGGGTCATTCACCCGCGCCACCACCCGGGGCACCCCGTACTCGGTCTTGGCCAGCAGCGCTACGACCAGGTTCGCCTTGTCGTCACCGGTCGCCGCGATGGCCACGTTGCACCGGTACAGTTGCGCGTCGTCGAGGGAGCTGATCTCGCACGCGTCGGCGAGCAGCCACTCGGCCCGCGGCACGGCCTCGACCGCGATCGCCTTAGGGTCGTGGTCGATGAGCAGCACCTCGTGCCCGTTCTCCAGCAATTCGCTGGCGATGGAACGGCCGACCGCCCCGGCACCGGCTATGGCGACCCGCATTAGTGTCCCCCTCCTCGGGCCGCGAAGGCCGCGGCGATCCGGTCCATGTCGTCTTCCCTGGCCAGGACGTGGATCACGTCGCCTTCTTGCAAGACGGTTCCGCCGTCAGGCACGAACGCCTGGCCGAGCCGGTCGACGAACGCGATCCGGGTCAGCGCACTGGCCTCGACCGACTTGACCTGCTCGCCGATCCACTGCGGTGAGAAGGCGACCTCGGCCAGCACGATCTTTCCCGTGGGGTCCCGCCATAGCGCCTCGCTGCCTTCCGGGAGCAGCTTGCGGAGCATCTGGTCGGCGGTCCAGCGCACCGTGGCCACGGTGGGAATGCCCAGGCGTTCGTAGACCTCGGCCCGCCGCGGGTCGTAGATCCGGGCGGCGACCCGCTGGACGCCGAAGACCTCGCGGGCCACCCGGGCCGCGATGATGTTGGAGTTGTCGCCGCTGCTCACCGCCGCGAAGGCGTCCGCGTGCTCGGTGCCCGCCTGGGTGAGGACGGCCCGGTCGAAGCCGATGCCGGTGATCTTGTCGCCCTTGAAGGACGACCTGAGCCTGCGGAACGCTTCGGGATCCCGGTCGATGACCGCGATACTGTAGCCCCGGTCCTCGAGGATGTGGGCGAGCGTGGACCCGACCCGTCCGCAGCCCATGATCACGATGTGCACGGCCGTCCCTCCAGATGAGCGGCGTCCCCGATCGGGGGTGCCTCGCCAAAGGTATGCCCTCGGAAAGCGAGCTTACGACCCAATGAACTACCAGACCGGTCAGGTCGTGGAGCTGACGACCGTGGAAGTGGCGCACGGCGGATGGTGCGTCGCGCGGCCGGCCGACGGACCGGTCCTGTTCGTGCGCCATGCGCTGCCGGGCGAGCGGGTCCTGGCCCGCGTTACCGAGGTCACTTCCCGCCTCGCGCGAGCCGAGGCGATAGAGATCCTAGCCGCGTCACCCGACCGGGTCGTGCCGCCCTGCCCGCACGCGCGCCCCGGCGGCTGTGGCGGCTGTGACTGGCAGCATGCCACGTTGCCCGCCCAGCGCCTGCTCAAGGCCGCCGTCATCCGCCAGCAGCTCAGGCGGATGGCAGGCCTGGACCGCGAGATCACGGTGGAAGCCCTGCCGGGTGACCAGGACGCCGGCCAGGGCCCGGCGGCCGAAGATAGCCAGCGTCGCGGTGCGGGCCTGGGCTGGCGCACCCGAGTGCAGTTCGCGGTGCGAGAAGACGGCGTCGCTGGGCTGCGCGCCCACCGGTCGCACCGGGTCGTCGACGTGGGGGAGTGCCTGATTGCCCACCCGGCCATCACCGATCTAGGTCTTACCGGCCGGCGGTGGCCCGGGGAAGCCTCGGTCGAGGCCCTGGTGGCCGCCGGATCGGGCGAACGGGCCGTGATCATCTCGCCTGGCCGCAACGCGGGGGCCGCGACCGAACACGTCCCCGCGGATACGATCTTGCGCCGGGCCGGATCCCGAAACCACCGCCTGGCCCCGGTACGCGGCCGCGGCTACCTCAGCCAGCACGCGGCGGGCCGGGACTGGCGGGTCAGCGCGGGAGCGTTCTGGCAGGTGCACCCGGCCGCGGCGCAGACGCTGACCGACGCCGTCCTGGCCACCCTCGAGCCCCGGCCGGGTGACGTGGCGCTCGATCTGTACTGCGGCGTGGGCCTGTTCACCGGGGTCCTGGCCGAGGCGGTCGGCTCCGGCGGGACAGTCGTCGGCGTCGAGATCGACGACGGGGCGGTCCGCGACGCCCGGCACAACCTGCGGGAGTGGCCCTGGGCCCGGGTGCACAAGGGTGACGTGGCAGCGATACTGACCAGGGGCGGGCTCCCCGCCGCGCGGCTAGCGGTGGCCGATCCGCCCCGGTCCGGGCTGACCCGCGAGATTATCGATTACCTAAGCGCGGTCCAGAACGGGGTCGGCCGCTTCGCCTACGTGTCCTGCGACCCGGCCACCATGGCGCGTGACATCGGGCTGCTAGCCGCACGAGGCTGGTCGCTGGACGGCCTGCGCGCGTTCGACGCGTTTCCCATGACCCACCACGTCGAGTGCGTCGCGACCCTGACCGCGGGCGGGATCATCGATCAGCCAAGTGGGCCTGGATCTCGGCGGTGATGGCTTCGGGGGGCTGGTCGCCGTCCACTTCCAGCAGGATGCCCCGCTGCCGGTAGTAGTCGATGAGGGGGCTGGTGGTCTCGGTGAACACCTCAAGCCGGTGCTGGATGACGTCCGCGGTGTCGTCCGGGCGGGCCCGCGCCAGCAGTCGCTGCAGCAAGACCGGTTGGGGCACGTTCAGGTAGATGGCGGCGTCCAGGGTCAGGTCGAGCCGCCGGGCGACGTCGGCGGCCTGCACGGCCTGCGAGACGGTGCGGGGGAAGCCGTCCAGGATGTACCCGCCGCGGGCGGTGGCGGCGGCCACGGCCGGGATGAGCAGGTCGAAAACGATCTGGTCCGGGACCAGGTCGCCGCGCCGCTGGAAAGCGGCGACTTCCCGGCCGAGGGGCGTGCCGGTCCGGACCTCGGCCCGCAGCACCTCCCCGGAGGAGATGTGCTCGATGCCGTAGATCGAGGCCAGCGCCTTGCCCTGCGTCCCCTTGCCGGAGCCAGGCGAACCGACCAGCAGTAGCCTCAACATGCCTCCAGCTAGGCGGGCGTCTCGGTGCCGGTCGTTCCCTTAACGTAGTAGCCGAGCCCGGGGATGCGGACGAGCAGGCCCTCGTCCTCCAGCACGCGCAGGGCCTTGGCGCAGGTCTGCCGGGCGTGCCCGTACTGCTGGCTCAAGGTAGTGATGGACGGCGTCGGCATGCCGGGCGCGAGGGTTCCCTCGGCAATCCGCCGGCGCAACAGGGCGGCCAAGCGCACATAGGCCCTTGGGTCCGATTCGTCACTTATCGACACTCTCGTACCGTACTCGATTGGCAATATTGCCAATCGCAACGCTTCGACACTAGTCGAGATTAGACGAGGCGTCAATAGTGCGTTAACGTCTGAAATCACCGGGGCCGTCACGCGGCCCGCAAACCGCGCGGAGCCAGAATCCAGGGCAGGTCATGATCTTCTACTCGTGGACGGCGCTGAACGGTGCCGCCGGATCTTCAGTCGCCATGGGCGTCACCGACGACCGCGGCCGGGCCATGCTGGCGGGCGAAGAGTGCCTCGGCTCCGGCCGGGCTATCGTGGTCATCATCGAAGCGGTGCGGCCGGCCATGGCGCCGCGCACGCTGGCCCCGTGCTATGTGCGGACCGGGTTTGGCTGGGTGGGCCAGCGCACCGGCGCGGGCGAGGTGAGCTGGAACCGGTTCTTCAGGCCGGCCGATCCAGATGATCTGCAGGGCCCTGGCAGGATAGGAGCATGAAATTCCGGATCTTCACCGAGCCGCAGGAAGGTGCCGACTACCAGACGCTGCGTATCGTGGCGCTGGCCGCGGAGGAGCTCGGGTTCGACGCGTTCTTCAGGTCCGACCACTACCTGAAGACGGAGGACGTCTCCGGGCTGCCTGGCCCGACCGACGCGTGGGCGACGCTGGCCGCGCTGGCCGTCGAGACCAGCCGCATCAGGCTCGGGACGCTGCTGAGCGCGGCGACCTTCCGGCTGCCCGGCCCGCTCGCGATCACGGTGGCGCAGGTGGACCAGATGAGCGGCGGCCGGATCGAGTTCGGCCTCGGCGCCGGCTGGTTCGAGCCTGAGCACACGGCCTACGGCATCCCGTTCCCGCCGCTGGGGGAGCGCTTCGACATCTTGGAGGAGCAGCTCGCCGTCATCACCGGGTTGTGGGGGACGCCAGAGGGCGAGACGTTCTCCTTCGACGGAGCGCACTACCGGCTGACGGACTCACCTGCCCTGCCCAAGCCCGCTCAGCGACCCCGCCCGCCGGTGCTCGTCGGCGGGACAGGCGCCCGCCGGACACCCCGGCTGGCGGCCAGGTTCGCGGACGAGTTCAACGTGCCGTTCCGATCGCTGGCCGATTCAGCGGCTGTGTTCACGCACGTGCGCGAG